>OGQM01000418.1_pt1 | contig 39204 bp, 35 predicted proteins | sample 1553191 | NCBI WGS metagenome assembly OGQM01 (sample SAMEA2579954, study PRJEB22360) | human gut metagenome | biome: human gut; feature: human-associated habitat; material: faeces | place: Denmark | collected 2008/2010 | reverse complement strand
TGAACAACAAGAAGCTAAAAACATCGCTCCTCAATTCGGTTTAGCTTAATCTAATTGATAGTTTATAAATTAAAAAATATCCTACTTAATTAGTAGGATATTTTTTTAATTTATTGAATATTAATAGTTGACTTTACGAAAATAATAATTAAGTAATGATTAAAGAACGGAGGCAACTATGTCAAGAATTTTAGATGGTAGCTCGTTATTTACAGCTATGAATTCAGGCTTAACCAATACTTACTCTATATTATCATCACAATTTTCTGATGGTATAACACTTACAAATTTAGGTAACAAAGATGCAACTACAGCATTAACATCAAATGGTTTGAATACAAATTTTAAATCATATCTACAATCAAATTTTAATAGTATTGATAAAAACCATGATGGGAAAATATCATCTGATGAATTGCAAGATTTAACAACAAGTTTATCAAGAAATGGTATGACAATTGAACAACTTTATCAACTAGGTACGTCAACAGGTATGTCATCATCACTTTTAGATACCGTAGTTTCCCACTTTAATGAAATAGATAAAAATAAAGATGGAAAAGTTACAAATGAAGAAATAAAAGCATATAGTGTTGATTCATCTGTGGCAGAATTAAGAAAAAACGACAGGACTAGTATGTTGAAATCAATGTCTACTTATTATGAAACATCAAGTTCTTCAAGTGACAGTAGTTTGTTAGATTATAAATATTTAAGTGATAGTTCATCAAGCGATGATGATTAAAAAAATCCACCTTTTATAAGGTGGATTTTTTTATAGATAAAATACTAAATTAATCAGAAAATCTGCAATTAACATATATATAGTAGATTTTATTGCTGCTTGTGTAGTTGAAATACCTACATCTTTAGCTCCACCTTTAGTAGTATAACCTTGGGTTGCACAAACTAAGGCAACTAATCCCCCGAATACCGCAGCTTTAAATAAACTAATATAAATATCTCGAGTATTGAGCCATAACCAAACAGAGTTAATGTATCTATTCGGATGAAGTCCAATTGTTGCATAAGAAACAAGCATTCCACCAATGATACCAACAAGTTCAGTTATTATAACAACCATTGGAACTGTAATAATACCAGCTAAAATCCTAGGTGTAAAATAATAGCCTACTGGATCAACTTTTAATGTTTTTATAGCATCAACTTGAGATGTTACCTGCATATTTGCAATTTCTGCAGAAATTGAAGTACCAGCTCTTGCGCCGATAGCTAAAGCTGTAAAGCCAGGAGCAATTTCTCTTATGATTACAACGGCAATAGTTCCACCAATATAAGAATCTGCACCAGACATTAAAAATTGTTTTGCAACTTGAATTGCAATTACTGCGGCAGCAATAAACGATATAATCATTGAAATTGGTAATGAATCATAACTAATTGCTGCGGCTTGATTTAAAACACTTTTAATGCGTACATTTTTTGAAAAAAGGTACTTTATAGAAGCAAACAGAGATTTTATGCATAATCCTAAAAAACTAATCATATACTGGCATACACCAATCTTTATATTTGGGAACTTTACCTTTTACAACATCAAAATAAAGCTTTTGTAGTTCTAAAACTTTATTTCCAATTTGTCCGTTTCCGATATTTCTGTTATCAATAGAGCAAATTGGAACAATTTGTGCACCGGTACCACAGAAGAAAGCTTCTTCGGCTGAATATAACTCACTTCTATCAATAACTCGTTCTTCTACTTCCCAACCTAAAACTTCCTTTGCTAATTGTATAATTGTATTACGAGTAACTCCGGTCAATATTTCTGAAGTTGTTGTAGTTGTAACTAGTTTACCGTTAATAACTAGAAATAAGTTCATTGCTGCGCCTTCTGCAACTTTACCGGATTGAGAAAGAACAATTGCTTCATCAAAACCATTCATTCTGGCTTCAGTTGAAATGAGTGATGCATTTACATAAGCACCATTTATTTTAGCTCTTGGAGGAATTGAGTTATCTGAATTTCTTCTCCAAGTTGACACGCATACTTTTAATCCATTATTTACAAAATAATCCTTCATTGGAAATGCAAAAATTAAGTATTTATCAGGATTATCCAATAAATGAGGACCAATTCTATCTGCAGATTTGTATATAATTGGTCTTATATAAACATCTGATTTAAAATTATCTTTTTTAAGGAGTTTTTTTAAGATATCTAAATGTTCATCTAGCGTATGGCATTTGTCCATAAACATAATTTTAGCACTTTGAAACAATCTTTTAAAATGTTCTTTTGGTCTAAAAACATACAATTGTTTTTCATCTTCATTATAGTATGCTCTCATTCCTTCAAACACAGCTGTACCATATAAAAAGGCATGTGTCATAACCGGAATCATTGCTTTTTCTTTTTCTACAATTTTTCCATCAAGGTAAACGTATTCAGTCATAAAACCTCCTTATCATTATATTTAATGTTCTCATAAAAAACTAAAATTTTAAACAAAATATATATAAATATTACAGTTTTCCAGATAAAAATAGATTTTTTTCTACTTTTTTTATAAGATGAATTTATAGGCATAGCTATGGAACTAATTCTAGACTTATTATATATATATATTGCAATATTTTCACTTTATTATTTCATTTTAGCAATTCGAAGCCTAAATGAAAATAAGTTGATAGCATTTAGACGTAATTCTGCAGATATAGAGCAGGATTTAATTTGCGCTATTGTGTACTCTCACAATAATTATGAAGCATTGAAAAATATTCTAGATCAACTTATTCATCAATCATATTCAACTCAAAACTTTATGGTATACGTCATCCTAGACAACTGCACCGATCATTCAGAAGAGTTGTTAGCAGATAGACTTAACATTAAAGTTTTAAATCTTAACGATGGTGTTACCGTAGGCAAAGATCAGGCTATATCAATATTATTAGAAGAACTTCGACAAAATACGACAATTTCGTCTTACGTATTTTTAGATGTACATAGATTTATCGAAGAAGATTTTCTTTTAAATGTTAATAGAGCTTTAAAGCTTTCACCGGTTGTTTCAGGGCAAACTATTGTTATTGAAAATGATAGCCTATCTTTTTCTGAAAAAGTAAACATTACTTGTGCAAAATATGTTAATAACTTTATAAGAACTGCCAGAACTTTAATGGGCTTATCTGATAGAATTGACTCATCTATATTTGCCATTAACAAACAATTCGTCGAAAAATTTGATGCGTTGGATTTAAAAGACATTAATTCTGAATTAAAATATAGCATATTATTATCTAATTTAGGATATCCTTGTACGTATGTTCCGGACATTAAAACTTACATAAAATCTTACAATTTTAAATATGTAAAACCATCAATAAGTTATAGATTAAAATTGTTTAAGCAGTGTCTTTCTCAATTATTTACACTTAATTTTAAATTTACAGAGCACGTTTTTTCACTTATTGCTCCAAGTTCTTTAATTGTCGTAATTTTATCAATCTTTTTCTTATGTTTGAGCTATAAGTTTTACTTTATTTTTAACTTTATGATTGTATTTACAATCTTTTCATTACTTTTACTTGGTTTCGCAATTAGTATTATTAAATCTGAATTGTATGCTAAAGACTTTCTATATTTAGCAATTTATCCGATATATTCTATAGGACATTTACTTGATAACCTTCCTCCTTATAGATTTATAAAAAAACATTTTTTTAACAAAGCAAAAAAAGATATACAAAAATACACAGTAAACGTTATCGCAACAAACGGACGAGCTAATATCCCTTGCAAATTAGATTTAATTTCTGAAAATGGTTTAGCAATGGTTATATTTAGATTTAAAAAGAAGAAATTCTCTTCTAGCAAACAAATTAGAATGGTAGAAGCATTAAACGAATTAACTTCAAAATTAAATGACTATGGTTTTCAACTTAAAATTTGTTATTGCTGTGAGCATTTCACAAGTTTAGTTGACGGTTCACAAAATATGATTAAAGGTCTATGTAATTACGAATTTAAAGATAGAACGGCTGGCGAGGAGCTACAAACACTACTATGGAACTCTTGTTCAATGTGTAGTCCTAAAAAGATGATTAGTGTAATTGAGGATATTCGATTAAATCAGGATAATAAATAAAAAATGAAAAAATTTGGGATATTATTTGTATTTATAATTTTATTATTGTTGCCATGTCAAGCTAATGAGCTTGTTGATGACTACTATGATATTGCAAACAATTACCTTGAATCAGGTAACACAACCAGAGCTCTTGAGTACATTGATTATGTACTAATGATTAATCCAAAATTTTCAAAAGCAATTCAATTAAAAAATCGCTTGCTTCCTCAAGAATCAAATGATGATTTATCAAGAGCTGCAATGACTCTTTCAAAACAAAGAAATTTATCAGATTTAGCAATATTAGACATTCCAAGGACTGATAAATTCAAAATTGAAAACAATTCAGATTATTATAACAAACAGGGTAAACAATTCTATTTGAATGAAGAATATGATAGTGCAATTCAAAGTTTTTTTAGAGCTGTGTCTATAGATAATCGAAACTATATTGCCTACAACAATTTAGGAATGGCATATTGGATGAAAAACAACTTAGACAGCGCCGAAAAATACTTTAGAAAGGCTGCAGCTATCAGTAAATCTTATCCTCAGCCTTATATAAATTTGGCATTACTTTACAAGCAAAAAGGTGATTTGAATAAACAATACACCTACCTAAAAAAAGCTTTAGATGTTAACCCTACAAATTATTGGACTTACTATTTATTGGGTGACTACTATACTTCAGTCGGAAATTATCCAGCATCAATTCCATACTATATTGATGCCATTAATTTAAACTCAAATTTTGCGCCACCTTATTTGGCATTAGCAATTGCATATTTTAAAACTGACAAATATGAACAATCAATTACAACACTAAAAAATTATATTGAATTTAACCCAAATTCTGATTTTGCATATTCAATGTTAGCTAAAAATTATTACATTTTAGGACAATATTTAACCGCAAAAAAACATATGAAAACCGCAATAAAAATTAATCCAACAAGTATTTACAGATTTGAGCTTGCAAAGATTGAATATAATGCAGGTGAATTTGCAAATGCTCTTTTAAATTTAGAAATTATTGAACCAGAATATCAATATCCTGAAATTTATAACTATATAGGTTTATGTAATTTAGGATTAAAGCGTTATGAATTAGCTATAATTAACTTTAATAAAGCTATCGTACTAGATAACAAACGTGCTATTTATTATTACAATTTGGCACAATGCTATAAACAATTGGACGATAAGAACAATTATGTAAAATATATGAATACTGCATTACAAGTAACACCAGTACTATATCAAGATTATATTGACTTAAGTTGTATTTATTACAATACAGGCAAGATAAATTTAGCAGTAAAAATGTTACAAGATGGAATACAAGCTAACCCTGATAGTAAACCACTATATTTGGCATTGTTTAATTTATATGATAGACTTGACGACCAAGCAGGATATAATTATATTAAGAGTGAAATAGAATCGAGATTTAATTCAGATGAAAAGAAGAAAACAATCAAGTTTAATAAGTAAACTTTTCAATTTTATATTTACATCCGTACTTGTAGTTGTTACGGCTTGTGGTATTCAAATTTATTGTAATGCTGCAGGGCTTGGTTCCGGTGCTAACACTTTGAAGTTTGCGCAAATTAGTGATAACCACTTATCTACAGATTCTGTAAACAAAGCGTACAGGTTAACCGCTCAATCCGGTGAATTATTAGATGATGCCATTGACGTTATAAATCAAACACCTAACCTAGATTTTGTATTTTTTACAGGAGATATCATTGATGTTCCGTTTGAAAAAAATATGAAATTATTTTTTAGTCACGCTAAAAATTTAAAATATCCATATTATGCAGTTCCAGGGAACCATGATTTATGTTTTGGCGGCTATTTGAATAGAAGTTTATACGTTCAATTAATGCAAGAATATAATAAAAACTACAAGTTTAGCAAAACTTACTATTCATTCACACCTAAAGTTGGTTTTAAAGTTATTGCATTAGATCCGATTATTGATACAAGATTAACGGCTCAAGGTGAATTACCACAAGAACAGTTAGAATTTTTAGACAAAGAATTAGCATTAGCCGGAAATAATACAGTTTTAATATTTATGCATGTTCCGCTAAAACAGCCATTTTCTAGTGATAGTCATAGATTGACAAATGCTAATACAATGTACGAAATCCTAAATAAATATAACAATCCAATAGGAATTTTTACCGGTCACTACCACACAACAAAAGTTACTAAAGAGGGTAATATTGTCCACGTTAGTACGCCGGCTCTAATTTCTTATCCTAATGCATTTAGATTTATAACAATTCATAACTATAAAAATAAAACAGTTTTTGAAATTCAATATACGCCAACAAGATTACATGAGTTACAAACAAAAGCCAAATTAATGGTATTCCATGCCTCAATGTACTATGGTGACGAAAAAGATAGAACTGTAACAATTACAATACCGAAAGGAAAAAATAAATGACAGAAGAATTCAAAGTAAAATTCAGAGGGGTAAGAGGCAGTTACCCTTGTGCAAATAAAAAATTCATGCAATATGGTGGAAATACATCATGTGTTGAAGTTCGTGTTGGTGGTCATTTGATTATTTTAGATGCTGGCACAGGACTTATTGAATTAGGTAATGAACTGTTAAAAGACCACTTAATGTCGGGTACTCACTTAAAAGAGCGTAAACAAATTGAAGCAACTCTTTTGTTAAGTCATATTCACCAAGATCACACAATTGGCTTCACATTTTTTGCACCAAACCACATTCCAACATCTAAGTTAAATGTATTTGGCATGACAAATTATAACGAAGATTTGGCTGATATATTGGCGGAACTTTTATTTACTAAATCTTTCCCTATTGATTTAGGAGATATTGCGGCAAACTTAAATATTTGCAATCTTGAAGAAACTGAATACATTATTTTAAGACATGGTTATGAACCAATTATAAAACGAGTTTCTGATAATGAACTTGAGATATTACCGGATGATGTAGTTATAACATCTTATAAGTCTTATGCTCACCCACAAGAAGGTGTTGTTATTTATAAAATATCATATAAAGGTAAATCATTAGTTTATGCAACAGACAAAGAAACTTACTTTGGAGGAGATAAGAGATTAGCAAGTTTTGCAAGAGATTGTGACTTACTAATTCATGACACACAATATACAACAGAGGATTATTTGAATCCGCATGCTCCAAAACAAGGTTTTGGACATTCAACTTTTGATATGGCTTTAGAATGTCAAGATTACTGTCACGCTAAAAAAGTTATATTTTATCACTATGATCCAACTTATGATGATGACAAACTTAATAGCATCGCTAAAGTTTATGGTGACCTAGCAGATAAAGCTGATTTTGCATATGAAGGGTTAGAAATAAATATCTAATGATTAAAAGAATTGTCATAATATTAGCCCTATTATTAATTCCTACAATTACATATTCTTATGATGTAATTGGGCTTACTGACGTTAATCCTGAAAAAAATGCATATGTTCATAATAACTATGGATTAATGTATCTTGACATGGGACAATATTATGCCGCAATACAAGAATTTAAAATTGCAATTTCATTAAATCCTAATACTCAAGCCTCTTCTGTGTATTACAATAATTTAGGTGAAACTTATTTGAAATTAGGTTATTACACAATGTCCTTAGACTGTTTTGAAAGAGCAATTGATAAAAATCCTTTAAATTTCAAATATTACCTTAATTTGGTAACATCGTACCAGTATATGGGAGTTTTGGACAAAAAGTTAAACTATCTATTAAAGAATAAAAAAACACCTTTGGATGACATTACAATTGGTCTTATTTATATCGCTAAAGGTCAAAAACAAAAAGGGATAGCAATATTAGATAATTTTGTAATGAAAGAACCTAAGTTATTTATCACTGATGGTGTAAAATACTATATTCAACAATTTAGCGACTTGCAGAAGAAGTAAGTTTTCTTAACTCTTCTATTATGAGTTTTATTTCATCAGATAAATCTTCATCTGATGAAATATGATTTTTTACAAGTTGCGCAAATTCAGCTTTTTTGAATTCATGAAATCCCTTTTTCTTAAAAATTTCTTCTAAATTCTTAACCATTCTTTCGTCTTCAAATTCATTATCTTCAATAATGTTCAAATTTTTAAAATAGTCGTTTAAAGTTTTTATAATAAGCTCTTTTGGTAATATATCCTCAAATTCGCCATGACTAAGTAAATAAATTTTATCAAACTCTCTCAATTTTGGTAGAATTTGTTCATAATTTTCTTTTGCATCATTATCCAGAAGTATAAACATTGGTAATTTCAGCTGATTGGCAAGCGTATAAACGAGTTTAACAACCTGATTTTTACCGCCTGCAGAAATAACTTGAATTCCATTTTTATCAAAATTTAATCCTAAGTGCTCCGCAAACACCGGTAATAAGATTTCTTCTGTTATTCCTTCTGTTATAACAACTTTTTCAATTGGAAATCTTATACTTTTTTCTTCTCTTATTGATTCATTATTTATTAATGATTTTAACCATGTAAGATTTTTAGGTGAATTTTCTTCTTGTATAAGGGTTATTGCCAAATCATAATTAATTTTGTTATCTAAAAGTTTGTTTATTTCTTCATTTAGATTAAATACTTTATTTTCATAATTAAAAAGTTTTTCATTAATAATATGTGTACCTACAACAACCGAACTTAGTGAACTAATAGATAAATTAAATACAGTTTCTGCTAAATCCTTAAGTGTTGAATATTCCATTTCATCCAAGTCTTTTCGTTTAAACTTAGGCTCAATAACATTAGATAAAATCACATCTTTAAAAACTCTCAAATACTTGTCTTCAGTGTATTTAAAACGAGTTAATCTATCTAATGAAATCAATAACTGTTCAATTGTTAAATTTTTAATTTTAACGTTCGTGAATCTATCCCCATAAATGTTAACATTTTTAATATATTATACCTAAAAATGGCAAATTTTCAAAGTATTTTACGTTTTATAAGTATAAGGTTTAAACAAGGCACTTTTATACATGTATTTATCAGGCATACAAACTACAAATATTTATAATGTTAAACCAGCAAAAGTCAAGGCTTCTGCTGGTGCTTCAGTGTCTTATATTCAAAACCCTATAGCACGTACCACTTTTACTTCATACAATCCTGTGAATATTGCTAAAACTCAATTAACAACAAAAGATGAAGTTAAGAAATACAGTGAAATTACAGCAAATTTAGACAAGGATGCCAAAGTTGCACTTGATTATACCTTAAAATCAGGCATTTTATTAAACAATAAATCAAATGATAAGTCTACAGCACTTGATAATTTGTATAAAATGATGACTACAAAGCGAGCTGAAGGTTTAGATACAAGAACTATGCTTAACGATACAATTAAAACTATAGCTAATCCTTGTGCTATTACTCAACATTTTGGCAACTTACCGGAAAATTTAAAACAAACAATTACTGAATATGATCCAACAACTGAAGAAGTTACTCACTCTGGTTGCTGTGTAGCTGCTAGTATTGAATACAATTTAGCAAGCCAAATGCCGGCTGAATTTGTACGTGTAGCTGAAGGTATTTCTTCTGAAAAAATGGCAGTAAACAAAACTATTGACTTAAAGAACCTTTGCGAAAACAAAGATGATGCAAAATGGTTATTAGACAATTTTAAAATACCTTATCAATTAAAGGATAACAACAAAGCAGATGTTACTATTGCTCCTGATAAAAATGCTATTATCAGAGCTCACATACAAACTGTTGATAAAGATGAATTAGAAAGAACACCTCTTGATGTTTTAATGCAATCAACATTTATGAATGTTGGTTCTCAACAAACATACAACACACTAAATGATAAAAGAGTCGCTTCATTCGGTCCTGGAGATAAAGGTTTAGTTGAAATTGAAAAAACATTTACAGAATCTGTTATTACAGACTCAAATAAAACTTCTGTAACTTTTCAAGATTTGCAAGAAGCTACAGACAGAGAAGGTAATCCAACAGCAAGATTAGTTGGATATAAAGCTGATTTTAATACAGTAAAAAGAAGTTTATTAAACTCAATGGCATCAGGTCAAAATGTAATTATAGGTTATACTTCAACTGATGAAGATAATAACATTATAAATGGTCATGAAATTACTGTTATTGGTGCAAAAGTTGCTCCGGATGGAAAACTAATTTTTGTATGCAACGATACAGACGATGATTTAGCTGCACCTGTTGAATACCATGAAGACTATATCATTCCTCGTATTCACCACGTAGGCTTGCCAACAGAAGTTGTTGATTCAGATAATAAGTTAAAATCTATTGCATAATATTAAAACTTCTTAACTTTTTATGTTGCTACTATTTATTTGTATGCTATAATCTTTTTTGAAATTGGAGTATTTTAATATGACATTATTGAAAAAGATTGATTCACCATATGATTTGAAAAAGTTATCATTGGGCGAAATGAATACATTAGCACAAGAAATTAGAGAAGGAATTTTAAACAGAGTAAATAAAATTGGAGGACACTGTAGTCCTAATTTGGGGATTGTTGAAGCAACAATCGCTTTACACTACGTTTTCAATTCTCCTGTTGATAGATTTATATTTGATGTATCACATCAATGTTACACACACAAAATGTTAACCGGTCGTAAATCAGGCTTTATTGGTGACATCATAAAGAATATTTCAGGATTCTTTAACCCTTCTGAATCAGAACATGATCCATTTGTTCTAGGTCACACATCAACATCATTAAGCTTAGCTTCAGGTGTTGCTAAAGCTAGAGATATTAATGGTGATAACTACAACGTAATCGCATTGATTGGTGATGGCTCGTTGAGTGGTGGCGAAGCATTTGAAGGTTTGAATAATGCAGCAACATTAAACAGTAATTTTATTATTATTGTAAACGATAATGAAATGTCAATTTCAGAAAATCAAGGTGGTCTATACAAAAATTTAAAAGAATTAAGAGAATCTAACGGAACAAGTTCAAACAATTTCTTCAAAACTTTTGGTTATGATTATCATTACCTTGAAAATGGTAACAACTTAGAAGAGTTAATTACATTATTTAGCAGTGTTAAAGACTCAAACAAACCAGTCGTGCTTCATATTCACACCTTAAAAGGCAATGGATATGTTCCGGCTGAAGAAAATAAAGAAATGTTCCATAATACTGTTTCAGGCAGAATTAACGGAAAAACTCCAATTATCCCAAGTAACTTACCTGAAACTTATGGTTCTATTACTACGGAATTTATTTTGAAAAAACATGAACAAGATAAGTCAATTGTAGCAATAACAGCCGCAACTCCGGGTGGTGTAAGTTTCACTAAAGATTTTAGACAAAAAATGGGTGATGCTTATATTGATGTAGCTATTTCTGAAGAACATGCTATGGGTTTCACTTCTGGCTTAGCTAAGAATGGTGCAAAACCAATTTTTGCAGTTCAAAGTTCATTTGTTCAAAGAACATATGATCAAATTTCACAAGATATTGCATTAAATAACTCACCGGTAACAGTTATTGTTCACTGTGGCGGTATGTCAGGCATTGATATGACTCACCTTGGAACTTTTGATATATCAATGATTAGCAATATTCCAAACATTGTTTATTTAGCTCCAACAAATAAAGAAGAATATTTAAGCATGCTTGATTGGTCAATTGAACAAGTTGAGCACCCTGTATTTATCAGAGTGCCATTGGGTGAACCTGTAACTACAGGAAAAGTTGATAAAACAAATTATTCAGATTTGAATAAATATCAGGTTGTAAGAAAAGGTTCAGATGTTGCTATTATTGCATTAGGAACATTCTTTAAACTTGGTAAAAAAGTTTATGATAGATTAAAACAAGCCGGTTTTAATCCTACATTAATCAACCCTAAATTTATAACAGGCATTGACGAAGATTTATTAGATAGACTTAAAGACGAACATAACATTACAATTACACTTGAAGACGGCATTTTAGATGGTGGCTTCGGACAAAAAATTGCAAGCTATTATGGCGACTCTGAAATGAAAGTCTTAAATTACGGTGGTAAAAAAGAATTTACTGATAGAGTAAAAGTAACGGAATTGTATGAACGTTACAGATTAACACCTGAACTTATCTTTGAAGACGTAATGAAATTGCAATCAGGAAACTTATTATATGCCTAAAAGCATATTAATAATTTCTTCAAGTCCACGAAAAGGCGCTAATTCTGACACATTATGCGACCAGTTTTATGTTGGTGTTCTTGATGCTGGACATAATGTTGAAAAAATCTTTTTAAAAGATAAAAACATTAATTATTGTACAGGATGTGGCTACTGCAACGAACATAAAAAATGTTCACAACATGATGACATGGCTGAAATTTTAGAAAAAATGGTTAAAGCTGATGTAATCGTTTTGGCTACACCTATGTATTTTTATACAATGTCAGGACAGTTAAAAACTTTTATTGATAGATGCTGTGCCAGATATACAGAGATTTCAAACAAAAAATTTTATTACATATTTACTGCTGCAGAGCCAAGTGAAAATGCAATAAAAAGAGCACAAATAGAACTTGGGGGCTTTTTAGCTTGTTTAGAAAACCCAACAATTGTTGATGAAATTCATGCGACAGGTGTTTGGAAAGGCGGAGATATTTATGGCACAAATTACCCACAAAAAGCGTACGCTATGGGATATGCAGTAAACTAATCAACTAATTTGTTTTCAATCTTTTTTACTCTCAATTGAACGTCTTCTATTAATTTTCTGTTAATAGCCAGTAAATCCGCTAATATAGCAATTAAAGCTATTTGCACGCCTGAAATTATAAAAATAGACGCCAAAATTAACGATTGTACATGGCCTGTTCCTGCCCCATGGCAGAAATAGTATAGATATCTAAACCCAATAATAATACCAATAAATAGCGAAAATATAGCAATTGTTATAAAAAATCTAAAAGGTCGGTAGATTATGAAAATTCTTATCATTGTAAAAATTGAATTTTTAACATAATCAAACATATTTTTTACAAGTCTTGATTCTCTAACTTCAGGATTTGTGTGAATTGGCACAGATGTAATTTCTAACCCTTTAGGTTTGGCTTGAATGATTGTTTCCATCGTATAAGTGTATTTATCAAAGACATTTAGAAGCGAAGCAGCCTCTCTATTAAACGCTCTAAAACCACTCGGTGCATCTTGAACATCTGCAGATGAAACAAAACGCATAACGGTTGAGCCTAAATTTTGTAAAATTTTCTTTAATAGTGAAAAACTTTTAATATCATTAATTGGTCTTGCTCCAATTACAATATCAGCTTTATTTTCTAATATAGGCTTAATTAAGGTCTGTATATCATCTGCACAATATTGATTATCAGCATCCGTATTAACAATAATATCTGCACCTAACTTAACAGATTCACTTAAGCCCATTTTAAAGGCACTAGCAAGTCCTTGATGACGATTTAAACGAAGTATGTGATTAACTCCATTCCAACTGGCTACATCAACGGTTTTATCAGTAGAGCCGTCGTCAATAATCATCGTTTCAATAACATCAATACCTTCAATTTGTTTTGGAAGAGCTGTTAAAGTAATCGGCAAGCTGTCTTCTTCGTTAAAACATGGTATTTGTATAATTAGCTTCATATCTAGTTCCTTAAATTAATTTTTATTATACAATCATTATATGAATTTGACAATTTTATGGATAACATTAATTACAATTTTAGCCACAATTCTTAGAATAATAGGAATTGATAAGGCTGGTGGCTTATGGAATGACGAATATATTTCTTGGTCAATTGCAAATATTCCTCTAAGCAAAGCCTTTCTAAAAGGAATTGCATCTCAGTGTCATATGCCATTTTACTATTTATACTTAAAAGTTTTTTCACATATTAGTAATAATGATTTATTTTTAAGATTTTCTTCCGTAATTCCTGCAATGATATCAGTTCCGGTTATGTACTTAGTAGGCAGAACGAAATCAAAACTTTGCGGTATTTTATGTGCTCTATTTGTTGCCACAAGTAGTTTTTTAATTTATTTTTCACAAGAAGTTCGCTTTTATAGCATTTTATTCTTATTTTCAGCATTATCACTACTATTTACACTAAGAATTGTAAAAAAGCAAAACAAACACAATTTAATAGGGCTAATCGTTTCTAATTGTTTAATCCTATTTACTCATACAATAGGATTTGTATATGTATTTTTTAATTTACTTTTTGTTAGCATTATTTTAAAAAATAAAGAAAATTTCAAAAAAGTATTTATCTACACATGGAGTATCCTTACACTAACTTTAGCTTTGACGTCACCACTACTACTTAGAATTTTTACAACAGTTTCATTTTCTCAATGGTGGGCAAGTTTTTCAATAAACAGAATTGCACAAGTCTTTGTTGACTTTTTCACTCCGGTAATATCGCAAATATTGCCATTAGAAGCTTTAAACGGATATCATTTATATGCAAGTTTTGTATTACTTGCAACTATAATCACATTGACTGTAATTGTAATCGGTTTATTTTATAAAAAAGTAAAAAATGAAAATCTTATTTTTTATGTTGCATTGGCAGTTTTTGTAGTAATGATTTTAGCATCATTACTAGACAAAATGGTTTTCGAAGCAAAATACATTATGGAAATATACCCAATTCTAATTTTTGTATTCTTCAACACTATCCTAGCCTTCAATAAAAAAAGAATTAAAATACCTCTTTTATTAATCTTTTTTGCAATACAATTTGGATACTTGTTTACATCATATGCTGCACCAAAGGTTCAAAGAGAAGAAGGTCACAAATATGTTGCTCAACTTATAAATAGTGCGAAATTGAAACAAAATGATTATATTGTATTAACTTATTATCCACAAAACAGATTTGAAAAATATCAAGATTTTTCAAAATATAATGTAATTTCAATACACAAAGGTAATTTCAATGATTATATTTTACCAACAATATCTTATAAAGAAGCAGTTAAAAGTGGTAAAAAGCAATATAGAGGAACTTTTATAAACGCAACATTACCTGTAGGCGTTTTCCAAGGTAGTAAGTTAATTTATTATATTAATGACAACATCTACAAAAAAATGAAAACGGGACAAAAGGTTGCCTTTATATTTTTAGATAGTGTTTCATTTCTGGATGAAACAACATTTTCTAATGTTGTAACCAATACTAAATTTTACGAAGCGACACCTCTTTTATATATTATATTCTCAGACTTTAGAAATGAAATAATAAAAACAATTCCTGTTAACGCTAAAAATATCCATTATGAAGTAAAAGGATTTTGGACTTTAGTTTCATTTGAAAAATAGTTATCGAACATAAAAATCAGCAACAGCAAGAGGCTTATGCAGATTATTTTTATCAAATATTTCCATATAATAATGACCTTTTGAATGAAGTACAACATAATCTGTAAAAAAATGAGGTGAGTCTTTGTTGATTTTATATTCGTGCGTATAGACTATACCTGAAAATGTTTGATAAGGTCCTTTATCAGTTCCTGTGACAATTTGCACTTTAATAAACTCAGCTTTTATATTATGTTTAGACATAAACAGCCAATAAATACGTTGTTGCGGAGCAAAAACCCGTGACAAATCTGCCGAATTATATGGCGTAAAAGGATTCTTATTAAACACAATACCATACTTAAACCTTTTTGTAGCGTAACAAGGCATTGCTAAAATAAAAACTAAAAATAATACAATTAGCTTCTTCATAAATTATTGTCCAGAAACTGATGACTGAGTTTGTAACTCGTTTATTTTTTTCATAATTGCTTTTTTGGTTAAATCATCATTTTCACAATCAAAATATTTTTGATAATTTTCAATTGCTTTTTCTGTATTATTTTCATTTTCATAAGCTAAAGCCAATGCATAATACGCATACGCATAATCAGGACTTAGGGCTATAACTTTATTAAAGCAATCTTTTGAAGCTTTATAATCGCTTTGAGAAGCATAAACCAATCCCATATTAAACCACGCATCTGCATAGTTTTTATTTATTGAAGTCGCTTTTTTATAATAATAAATTGCCTTTTCCGGATTATTTTCTAATTTATATAAATTTGCGGTTTTAAATGCGGTTAATGAATCGTTAGGAGTTAACTTTAAAGCTTCAATATATTTTTCTAAAGCTTGAGTATTTTGTCCTGATTTATATAAAGTATCACCTTCGTTAATTAACTTTTTAACGTTATCTTCAATCTGTTCTGTCGGATTTTTAATCATCAAGTTGTCTAAATTATCTAATGTATTTTCAGTATTAGCTTGAGGACCTGATGTAAAATCACTATCAGAAACAGGCTTGATTACAACTTTTTCATTTGTAGCTGTTTCATTGTTATTTACTTCTGTATTCGAAACAACAGGTTCTTCTTTTGGAGCATGAGTCAACTTAAATGCATCATAATCCTTTTTATACATTTCATTTTCAGGATCAATTTCTAATGCTTTTTCATAACTCATTTGTGCACTATCATAGTTTTTAATACATTCATATGCTTGTGCCATACCGTAATAAGGATAACTTTGATTAGAATCTAATGACAATACTTTTTCAAAAGATTGAATTGCATCATTATATTTATCTTTAGTCAATAAAAGGTCACCTTTTGAAATTAGGGCTGAAATATAATTTTTAGACAATCTATCGTTAGATTTTTGTGCTAAAAGTTCCTCATAAAGTTTAATTGCTTCATCATATTTCTTTAAAGCGTGCAATGCTAAAGCTTTATTAGCCTTTACATCATAATTTGATGAATCAACTTGTAAGACTTCATCATAATATTTGATAGCTGTAATATAGTCATTTTTCTTATGATATTGATATGCTAACTCTTTTTTTACTTCAAGGTCTTTGTTATCTTTTGCTAATGCGGTTAACAAATTTTTAATAGCTAAATCATCTTTACCTTGATATTTGTATACAAGCGCTAACAGTTTGTATGCTTCAACATCATTTGGATAAGATTTTATATATTGAGTATATTGAGCAATAGACTCATCGTAAAGTTTCATGTCACACAGCAATTCTGCATAATATATCCTTAAGCCATTGAAATCTGGTTTCAACTTAAATATTTGCTCAAATTGTTGTTTTGATAAATCATATTTTTCTAATTGGTGGTAAGAAACTGCCAAATTTGCCCTAGCTTTCATATTGTCAGGATTATCAAGAAGTTCCATTTTTAACATATCAACTGCATTCGCATATTGTTTTTCTTGAAACAAAGCATAACCGTAATTTGCATAACTTTTGAATGTTGAAGGAGATGCTTTGTATGCTAAAGCGTAAGAAGTGTTTGCTAAAGCATATTTATTAGTTTTTAAATAAGCAGTAGCCAAACTTTCACGAGCGTCAGCTTGTTCCGGATATACAGCTAAAAATAAATTATAATACTCAATTGCCTTATCATATTTACCTTGAGAGAGAAGAACATTGGCAATATTTACATAATTATATTTGTACGCAGGAAATATATCTAAAGCTTGCATGTATGAGTTATAAGCATTATTCAAATCACCTGTTGATTGTAAAATATTACCGATACTAATGTAAATGAATGCATCATTAGGTCTTAAGCGAATAGCAATTTTGTAAGCACCTAAAGCATTATCATAATCACCAATATCAGCACATAAACCGGCTAACTTTGTATATAGAATTGCATCTTCGCCAGTCATGTCAATAGCTTCTCTAATCTTAGATATTGCGGCATCGTAATTATTACGATACTCAAGTTGGCATGCTTCTTGATAAAGTTGATGAGCTTCCTTTGTCATTGTTGCATTTGCAGGATTAGTAGTCATCATTAATATTATAAATAGTGATACAAATATTTTTTTCATGTCGAATTCCTCCGTATTCAAAGAATTTTAGCAGATTTTTTCAGATGTATCAAATATTTAAACTTGTGTAAAGTTAGCAAAACGGATTTTTCAAAGATACCGCATCAAGTGCGGTATGACATAGTAAAAAAACTCCTCTGAATAAGAGGAGTTAAAAATTTTGTGTATAGGGAAGGAAAATAAGGAAATTTTTATTTTCTCAATTATGAGAATAAGTTGAATGTTTTGTCTACATTATCTTTAATTAATGATTTTACTGAATCATATTCTGTTTTTAATGCTGAGTGTTCTGTATCTAATGCTTTCAAATCATTATCTAATAATTTTTCTTTACTATTGATTTTTGCTGTTTTTGAATTGTATTCTGCTTCTGCTTTTGCTAAATCTGTTGTATCTGATTCGATTGCTAAGTTGTTTGTGCCATCTACTGATACTCGTACTGGTTTATTGTTTTCATCTACTTTTGTTAATGATTCTAAGTAGAATTGACCTGATTGAATCATTTCATATAAATCTGATTCTGATATTGTTGCTGATACTGCTTTACCGTTTGTATTTACGATGAATTTTTGGTTAGTATCTGATTCTGGTTTTGATGGATCATACTTAGGATTTGGAACTGATGGTGATACGTTTTCACCTTTTTCATTCTTTAATGCATATCCTAATTGTGCTAAGTTTGATGGTTTTAATGAAATTTTTGTCATTTTACCATCTGTCCAATCTGTGTATGTTAATTTTTGTTTGTTTAATGCTTTTGTGTAATCATTAGCTACTTGTTCTGATTCGTCTGCTAATCTTACTTTTGTATTTGAGATTTGTTGTGATTTATATTCTACATCTGTCATTCTTGCTGTGATGCTTAATAATCTTGCTTGTGATGCTGCCATTCCCATAGTGCATTCTCCTTATATTTCCGTTTTTTATTTCCCTTTACATTATATATATCGGCTCAAATGCATGTAAACTTTAGCTTTTTGGCACCTTTCGTTACAATTGTTTACAAAAACAATAACTAGTAAAAATTTACAAGTTTAAAAGACGATGGTAAAAAAAATACTATTTATTATCACTAATATAAATCAGCTGTGAATGCTTATGCGGAACACTCTCTGCTATTTTATTGTAGTAACTTCCACCTATTAAAATAAACTTACCATCTGCAATTTTTGTAATTTTTCCGTTAATTGGCGAATATTTAAAATTATTTTATTTTTATTATACGCTTCAGCATTATATAAAAAAAGAAGACCACCTTGCGGTGGTCATAAAGTCTTTTCTTTGGTTTTGGTTATTTTTAGTTATTTTTGGTTTGTCGTTTTGGTTTGGTTTTTGAAAAATGTTTTTGTTAGTTAGAATAATTGATTGGTTGGTTGTTAGAAGTTAGAATTTGTCTTTCGATTCCTTATGCATATTTTGGTGCACATTCACTTGCGTATTTATCTACTGATGAACCGATTGCTTGATATTCTGCTTCTAATTGTTTTAATTGTTGTTCTAACTTTAAGCATTCATTATCAATTTGTTTATTTTTTACTTGTAATTTTGCTTCTTCTGCTTTTTGGTATTGTGCTTTTTGTTGGTCATATAAATTTTTGAACACTGCCATTTGGTATTGGTTTTGTGCTGTTGCATCTGCACTTACTTGACCGATTTGGTTTGTTCCTTGTAAGTATGCCATATTTTGTTGTGCGGCATTCATTGCATAGTTGTGAGATCCTACCATATATTGGCTCATATTGCCAAACATTGATGCTGGTGATGTTGTTAAATCATTCATTGATACACTGCCATCTGCGATTGCTGCTGTGTATGATTGTAGATCATACAACTCTTGTTTCTTTTGCATTAATTGATAGTTTTTGTCATTGATTTGTTGTTTTAATGACATTTTTCTGTGAAATAAAATTAATAAAGACATTTTTTCTAACCCCTAACCAAAGTTATTTTTATTTTAACTAACCAAATTTTCTTAACTTACGTTATTTGCTTTGTTTACTACTTTAAAATTTCTAGAACGATAACTTTTATTTTTACCTTATTTTCCTAGTTCGTTCTTTTAAAACCTTAACCTTTTTGAACCTTACATTTATATAAAGTATTCCCAAACCCAATAATTGCCATGTTTTGAGCATGTTGTTAAGTTTTGTTAAGATTGTATATACCTATTTATATATTTCGTCTGCAAATTTACAACTGAGGAGCGGGTTTCAGCTGAAACCCGCTCCTTTGCATGTTTTTAGTTTTTTATTAAAATTTAACCTTTTACAGCTCCATCATTTTCACCGGAAATAAAATATCTTTGCATTGCCAAAAAGAAAATCAAAATTGGAACTGTCGATAAAATTGAACCTGCAGCAATAAATCTCCAATTAGAGCTGAACATTCCTTGTAGATTATTTACCCCAACTGGAAGTGTGTACATAGATTCTTTTGTTAAGACAATACTAGGCCATAAAAATTCGCCCCAAGAACCGATAAATGTAAATATTGCTAATACAGCCAATGAAGGTTTTACCATTGGTAAAATAACTCGCCAGAAGACTTGAAAAACATTACAACCATCAACGATTGCAGCTTCTTCCATTTCTTTTGGGATAGTCATGAACGCTTGCCGCATTAAAAATATTCCAAATGCACTTACAGCAAATGGCATTACTAGCCCTATATAGCCCATTAAATTATTTACGGTATCCATCATGTTCAATTTGATTGTAATAAGATACACAGGCAACATAATGGCTTGAAATGGAACCATAATTGTTGCCAAAATAGCAAAAAATGTTATTTTCTTACCTGCAAAATTCATTCTTGCCAGTGGATAAGCAGCAAGAGATGATAGAATTAGATTTAGTAAAACTGTAGCGCCTGCAACAATCATACTATTCCAAAAATAAGCCATAAAATCGACTTTGTGCCAAACTCCGATATAGTTTTCCCATGTGAAATCGGTAGGGATAATTACCGGAGGATAGGCAAAAATATTTTCATTTGCACCTTTCAAAGATGTCGAAATTAACCATATAAACGGAAAAATAGACAACAAAGATACCAATATTAATACAGCATGAGATGAGGCCTTTTCAACAAATCGTCTTAGCATAACTAATTAACCACCAGGGCAAAGGCTTTCCCAATCCACATCATCATCTTCTTCGCCCGGTTCAGGAATATCATCACCATCTTCAAGCATTAACATTAATTGCAATTTTAATTGATGTTTATAATTTTCTCTAGCTTTTTCTATTGTTTTTGCACAAAAAGCAAAACTTGGAATTTCTTTAATTTCTATATAAAAGTATGGATTACCATTGAAGTCCAAATCAGTACCTTCAATTAGTGTCCAGTCTAAATTTAAGTAATAATCTAAGTCTTTATTCATTTGCAAAATCCTCTGTTAAAGGTTGATTAATCATAATTCCTTCCCCACCTATAACTTCAACTTGTTTACCGTTTAATTGTAAATATATAGGCAAGTTAGAATTTCTTTTTGTTGTTTTAATTAATTGGAATAATCTTTTGTAAAGACCGTCTGTACCACCACCAAGTTCAAATTCACCACTTAGGTTAATTACAACTTTAGACGGAGTTTCTGTAACTGAAATTAGTCTTGTACCTGCAGGAACTTCTGTGTATACACCTAATTTCTTTTCTTTTGCTGATGGACCGTTTACCAAAGATTTCAAAGCAAATTTTAAACGAGATGTGCCATCAACCTCTGGAACATACTCACGTTTAACTGCTCTATATACTTCTTCACCTTTTGAGTTGTGAGCGATGAAAAAAACGTATACATAATCTTTTTTATTCTTATTTGTATTTTCTTTTGGAGTTGTTTCTTCTGTCGGTTGCTGAGTTTCTGTTGGAGCTTGTGGCTCATCTACAATAACATCTTGGCTTCCAAAGAATGCCATTTTTACATAAACGACAACTAAGATTGCAACTATTAATAACCCAATTTTTTGAAATGCGTTCATATTACATCCATACTATTTCTTTTGTTCTGTATTCTTTGGCACAAAAACTGTACCGTCTAACATAATCTTGTTTCCCTTAATATCAAAATTATTAAGAGCAAGCTTTGTATTCTTATTATTTAACACATCAACAGTAAAATTCAATGGATTTATCAAATTTAATACATTTGTTAACTGTGTTAGGCTAATTTTTTGATTAAAGTTTTCAAATGTAACTTCAGAAACTTTAAATTGCCCGTTTTCAATTTTCATTTTTGAAGACATGTTTAATGTAACTGGTACATTTCTACCAAAAATTTGATTATTCATCTTCAAAATAAAATAGAACTTATCAGCTTTCAATTTAACATCTACGTCTTTTAATTCCATTAAATTCATAGGTCCAACCTTGATATTTAATGAATTTAGAAAAGTTAAATAATTTTTAGACAACAATGTTTTTCTTAAATCAACATCGGAAATTGTCATATTATATTTCATAATGAAATTTTCTTTAAATTTAATATCTTTTGTTGTTGCTTTAACGTAATTAAAGTCACAAACGGTATTTGCGTTAAATTGAGTAACGTATACGCCGTCAAAATCTAAATTATCACCGGAAATATCCAAACCTCTAAATCTACCTGCAGCCAAATCTTTTGCACTAAACGAATTCATTTTTACTTTAAATCCTTTAGCACCAGTAGACTTTTTCAACTCACTTTTTACAACTGAATTTGCGATTGCACGAGATAAAAAATTCATTCCTGTAATTGCTGTTAAAAATTTTGTACCTTTCATCGACATATCGTAAGGTTGAGCACAAAATTGAGTTAAATCATCTGCAAATGTAATTGAAGATGTTAGCATTATCGTAGTTAGAAGTGCTATTAATTTTTTAATCATTATTAAATACCTTTTTGACTTTGATACACCCATCGCAAGAACTTGCAATAGCTTTTATACAATCATTATAAACCAAAATTAGATTTTCGGCATTTTTAATACTTTTGTTAAGAAGAGGTTTTCCATTTGATATATCAATCTTTTCAGAGTCATTTAAACTATATGTTTCATAATTTAGCATGCTTATTGGCTCTATTAAATTATTTTCAACAATTTCTTTAGATGAAAAATCTTCCATTTTTTTAGAATTTTCTAATAGAAACTTACCCGCTTTCGTGCGAATTAATCTGGTTAAGTAACCTCCACAATCCAAAACTTGCCCTAAATCATTTGCAATCGAACGAATATATGTTCCTTTTGAACATTCAACATAAACCTGAGCCACTTGATTATCATAATCAAAATTTTTCAATTCAATTTTGTAAATAGTAACTTTTCTTGGTTTAATTTCAACAGATTTTCCTTCTCTTGCATATTCATAGAGTTTTTTACCATTAACTTTTATGGCTGAATAAATCGGTGGCAACTGTTCAATATCACCTTCAAATTTTTTTAAGGCTTGTTCAACATCTTCTTTTGCCACTTTTTTATCACTTTGAAATATTACATTTCCCTCTATATCATAGCTATCAGTAGCTTTTCCAAATTGAACAAAGGCTAAATATGCTTTATCATCAGATAAGTATTCGATTAATCGTGTAGAATTACCAATACAAATAGGTAAAACACCCTCTGCAAATGGATCTAAAGTTCCGGTATGTCCTATTTTTTTTATTTTCAAAAGTTTGCGAAAATAAGCAACAACATCGTGTGATGTTTTACCAACAGGTTTATAAACACTCAAAAAGCCGAACAATTAAACTTCTCCACGAGAGATTTTATTCAAGATTTCTGTAACTCTTGAACCACGTTCAATTGAATCGTCAGGAATAAATCTTAATTCCGGAGTTAATCTTAAACGAATACGTCTTCCAACTTCGTATCTGATTTTTGAAATGCTTGCGTTAATAGTATCAATTGATTTTTTCTTTTGGTCATCTGAACCGAAAACGCTATAAAAAACTTTAGCAAAAGAGTTATCATGACTTACTTCAACGTCTGTAATCGATACAACGCCTGCTAAACCACGAATTTCTTTACGCAAGATGTCCGAAATTTCTCGCATTAATTCTTTTCTAACTCGTTCGTTTCGTAAATTACTACTCATTGGACACCTACTTTAATTCAAAAAATTATAAACTCTTACGTTCAACTTCTTCTGTAGTTGAAACTTCAATTATATCGCCTTCTTTAAGGTCGTTAAACTTGGCAAAAGAAATACCGCATTCAAAACCTTGAGCAACTTCTTTTACGTCATCTTTGAAACGTTTCAATTGGTCAATTGCACCCTTGAAGATTTCAACACCATCACGTTTAAGAACAGCTGTTTTACTACGTACAATCTTACCTTCTGTAACATAACATCCGGCAATCTTAGTTGTTTTACCGATTGTAAATACTTGACGAACTTCGGCTTTACCAAGTTCAACTTCTTTAACTTCAGGTTCAAGTAATGATAACATTGTTTTTTCCATATCTTCTAAGATTTGGTAAATAATATCATATTTCTTGATAATTACATGTTCTCTTTCAGCTGCAGCTATTGCGTTTGAATCTTCTTTAACAGTAAAGCCTAAGATTAAAGCTTTTGATGCAGAAGCTAACATAACATCTGCTTCTGAAATATCACCAACACCAACGTGAATAATCTTAGTATCAATTTCATCTGAATCCATTTGAGCAATAGCTTGAGATACAGCTTCTGCAGCACCGTGAGTGTTTGCTTTAATAATCAAGTTCAATTGAGGAACATCAGCTTCACCGGAAACAGCTTCTTTTCTAATATGTGCCGGTAACATTTCGTCTAAACGTTTTGTACGTTCAGTTTCTTTGCGTTTTTCAATAATAGCTTTCATTTCTTTTTCGTTTGCTACTACTTCAAACTTTTCACCCGCTTGTGGAACTTCTGTCAAACCTAAGATTTCAACCGGTGTAGAAGGTTCCGCACTCTTAATTTTTTCACCTGAATCAGAGATTAAAGCTCTAACACGTCCGCAAGCAGTACCTACAACAACACAGTTACCTGTATGTAAAGTACCGTTTTGAACTAACAATGTAGCTACAGGACCTTTACCTTTATCTAAGTTTGCTTCAATTACAACACCTGATGCTTGTGTATTTGGATTTGCTTTCAAATCCTGCATTTCTGCTACTAACAAGATGTATTCCAACAACTCATCAATACCCTGACGTTGTAACGCAGAAACTTTGCAAGTAATAGTGTCGCCACCCCAAGCTTCAGGTACTAAACCGTGTTCTGTTAATTGAGTTAAAACTCTATCAGGATCAGCGCCGGCTTTATCAATTTTGTTTACCGCAACAATAATTGGTATTTCAGCAGCCTTTGCGTGGTTAATAGCTTCAATAGTTTGAGGCATAATACCGTCGTCAGCGGCAACAACTAAAATTGCAATATCTGTTGCCTTAGCACCTCTGGCACGCATTTCTGTGAACGCTTCGTGACCTGGTGTATCTAAGAATACAACCTTTTTACCATCGTGAAGATAAATTGTATAAGCACCGATTGATTGAGTGATACCACCGACTTCGGTATTTACAATTTTATGTTTTGATGCACGAATACTGTCAAGCAATGTAGTCTTACCGTGGTCAACGTGTCCCATAATACTAATTACCGGTGCTCTGCGAACCATGTTCTTTTCATCTGCTTTTAAAGCTTCTTTTTGTTCTTCTTTTTCCATTTCTTGTTGAATATATGCATCTAAGTCTTCTGCAAGAACTTCTAAACCATATTCAGCACAAACTTTTTTTATTACGTCAACATCAATCAATTGGTTAACTGTTGCCATAATACCGTTTAACATCAAAAATTTAACAATTTCCGCAGGAGTTTTTTGAATTTTATCAGCTAACTCTTGAATAGTCATAGCTGTTGTTACAACTAATTTTGTTACAGCTTCTTTTTCTTCTTCTTTGTGAACATGTTTTTTATGTTTTTGAGCTGCAGCTTTTTCCAGTGAAATTCTTTCTTGTTCTTCTTCTTTAGAGATTTTATCTTTTCTCTTTGAATCAGGTTTATGTTTTGAACCATAGTTACCTTTGTTTTCATAAATATCTTGAGGGATAATATGACGTTCTATAGGCTTGTTGTTATCAAATGGTTTCTTACCTGATTTATCACCAGACTTTGCATTTCTATCAGGTCTTCCTGCAGGCTTAGTTGTACCTTCTTGAGGTCTTGCAGCACGTCTTACAATTTCAAGACGGTTAACAGGTTGAATCTTTTTAACAACTTGAACCTTTGGTTGTTCTGGAGTTGATGTTTTTTCAGGAGCAGAAGCTTTTTCACCAGTTTGAACAGTTTCAACTTTACGTTCAACTTTTTCGATTAGAGGTTTTTCTTCTGCTTTTTGAACCTCTTTTTCTACAACTTGAACCTCAGGTTTTGCTTCTGGTTTCGCTTTTTTTACAATGAAAGCTTTTGGTTTTTTGACTTCAACTTTAGAGCCACCGGCAATAAAGTCTTTTAACTTTTTACATTGTTCCGGCGTTACTGAACTTGAGTGGGTTTTCACGACAATCTGAATTTGAGCTAATTTTTCAATTACCTCTTTACTTGTTAAACCTACCTCTTTTGCTAATTCGCTTACTCTAATATTACTCAATGTTAACCAATTTTCCTTTCAATTCTTCTGAAATTGCACATTTTAAGACTTTTGATAACCTATCTTTTCTTAATGCTTTTTCAATACACAATTTATTATAACAAAGATATACTGATCTGCCAAATATTTTAGAATTTGGATTTAGAATAACTTCATTATTTATTCTATCATTTGTTATTTTTATCAGTTGCGAAGAGTCTTTCAACTCACCACACCCGATACATTTTCTCAACTTTTTCATTCCTAATTTACTTCTGCCAATTTTTCCAGTTTTAATTTTTGGTCATATTCAATTAATAAATGTAAAAGTTCGTCTAAATCACCGTCGATTACTGTCCAAACATTTAAGTTTTGACCGATACGGTGGTCAGTTAAACGACCTTGAGGGAAGTTATACGTTCTAATACGTTCACTTCTATCGCCAGAACCTACTTGTGAACGACGTAAGTCTGTAATTTCTTTTGTTTGTTTTTGAACTTCTAAATCATATAATTTAGCTTTCAAAATTTGCATTGCACGTTCTTTATTTTGTAATTGAGAACGTTCTTCTGTACAGAAAATCATAATGCCTGTTGGTTTGTGAAATAAACGAGCTGCAGTTTCTACTTTATTTACGTTTTGTCCACCGGCACCACCTGAACGAGCAGTTGACATTTCAATATCTTCCGGTCTGATTTCAATTTCTACATCATCTACTTCCGGCATAACCGCTACTGTAGCAGTTGATGTATGTACACGACCTTGTGATTCTGTTTGGGGAACACGTTGTACACGGTGCACACCTGATTCATATTTTAATTTTGAATATACTGCATCACCTTTTATTGAAATAATAATTTCTGAATATCCGCCAGCTTCACATTCAGTTTTTGAAAGAATTTGAGTTGACCAACCTTGTTTATCGGCAAACTTCAAATACATACGTGCCAAATCGCCGGCAAAAATATTGGCTTCATCACCACCCGCACCACCACGGATTTCAAGCATAATATCCTTGTCATCCATAGGATCACGAGGAAGAAGTAATATTTTCATTTTTTCTTCGTATTCAGCAATTTTTGCTTCGTTTTCTTCAATATCAGATTTCAAAAATGCTTTCATTTCTTCATCTGATTCAGCCTTAATCATTTCTTTTGCATCATTAATTGCATCTACAGCTTTTTTCCAAGCATAATAAAGTTCAACGGTTTCTTCCATTGATTTTCTTTGTTTTGATAAATCTTTAAATCTATTATAATCCTGAATAACAGCAGGATCTGAAAGAGTCAAACCTAATTCGTTGTACTTTTCTTCTATTTGCTTAATTTTATCTAACATGTCTTTCATAACAAGAAACCTCGCTTTTAATAAAATTATATCAAAAACAAGATTTCTTGCAATTAAGCGTTTAAAATCAATTATAATAACTTACTTAACTAAAGTAAGAAAAATCTTTAGCGTGATTTGAAATAATTGATTTTACAGATTCATATTCTTGTTGCAATGCTGAATATTCTGTATCTATTCGTTTTGCTTGCATATCCAATTGTTTTTCTTTTCTGTTTATTTTCGCCATTTGGGTATTATATTCTGCTTCTGCTGTTGCATCATCCGATTTATCATATTCTTCTATAATACTTGTTGCAGAAGACAATGATACTTGTTGACCATCTTTTACCAATGCCAAGTAACCGCTCAATAAACCTTGAATCAAGAATTGTGAGTTTTTCAATTGATTATATAATTCAACACTTGCCGGAGTCTCACCGTTCTTCAACTCTTCTTTATCTATTAAACTTTGTTCGTATTCTTTCCAAAGAGTAGTAGATTCTTGAAGTTTTCTAGTATATTCATTATACTCTTGTTCATATTTTTCTTTTAATGGATCAACATAGCCAGAACCAGATAAGTCATCTTTAGCAACACCCTTTGCAACATCAATGGCATCATTCCAAGCTAATTCTTTATAAGAAGCACTGTCGTATGTAGTTTTTGCCAGATTTTCCCACTCTTTAACAGAATAACCTTTTGAGTTATATGTCATTGTGTATTCTTTTGAAGTATCCAATGAAACTTTTTCACTGTCACATTTTGTTCCAACAGATATACTTTGTCCGGCATGTGAATTTAAAGCCATAGCCATTAAACGTCTTGCTAATTCTGAAACATTTAAGAAATAGAAATCATGATCGGTACCACCTTTGTCGGTACCATTACCAATAATTGTTTTTTTAGCATCATCCTTTGCTCCATTTGTAGCTTTTCTTTCGCTATAATGCTTGTTTTTGTCTTGATAACCATTGATATTGTTTTTCAACTCATCTAAGAAACCTTGCAAGCTTTTCTTTAAGCCTGAAACATCTTTTAAACCTAAACCTGATGCTATTGATTTAATAATTGCATCACCAATGTTTTGAACATTTTGTTGTGCTTGTTGAACCGGTACACCTCTTTTATCACCATCATCGCCAATTCTGACAAGTTTATCGTCTTGTGCATTTATCAATTCCCACAAATTGTTTGTTTTAAACTCATTATTTGCATCGTTTTGATTTTGAAGATGCGAACCATTCCAAGCTGCTAAAGTTACACCACTTGATTTTTTAAATATCTCTTCAATGTTACTAACTGTATGATAAGAAGGATACTCACCATAACTATTTGTTATATTATTAAGTTTTGCTCTCCAATTATCCGCTTCTTTTGCTTTTGTTGCATTATAATTACTTTTTACTGCATCATATGATACAGGTGGCATATCTGGGGCTTTTATTTCTGAAGGTTTTGGACAAGTTGGCTTTGCAACAACTTTATTATAAGATTCCAAAGATTTTGGAGATAACCCATCCGAAGCACGTTGTACCGAATAACCCTGTTCTTCTAACAAGCTGTATGTTAACGGTATATTATTATTTGAACCATTCGAGAATGATAATGTTTTATTATTCAAAGCTTCTGTATACTTTGTTGATACAGCTTCCGAATCATTTGCTAAACGCATTTTGTCCATAGCAATTCGTTGTTGTCTTAATTCTACTGAAGACAACCTTGATGTGATTGTTAATAGTCTTGCTTGTGATGCTGCTAAACCCATAACACATTCTCCTTTTACTACGTACATTTTACATGTCGGTACATGTTTCGAAAAACTTTAGCAAATATTAAGTTTTTGTTACATTAAATACTAGTAATAAAAAGAGGCTAATAAAACCAGCCTCTTTGTATCTTTATAATTTACTCAATTATTTCTTTTCAGGAACTGCTATAGGAGTTGCTGAATGATTTGCAGCATCTACTTGTTCAGCTACATCTGAATTTTGTTTTGCTTGTTGTTTTAATGCAGATTGAATATCTGTTGGGTTATAATCTTTATTTACATATTCAATTTTTGCATTCTTTTTCAAACCGTCAATGAATTTTTCCAATACATCAACTTTCTTTTGATTTTCTAAGTATAGAATAATCTCAGGTTTAACTTTTTCAAATGAATCTTGACCTGCAGCTTTTCTATCTGTAACCATAATAATGTGGTAACCATAAGTTGTTTTTACAATACCGCTGATTGTATTTGGTTTCATAGAAAATGCTGTATTAGAAAAACCGTCTACCATTTCTTGTTTAGAGAAGAAACCTAAATCACCACCCATTTTTGCTGATTCAACATCTTCTGATTTTTCTTTTGCAACTTTTGCAAATTGTGCAGGATTTTTTTGAACTTCTGCTAACACAGCTTGAGCAGTTTTTAATTTTTCATCCATTTGTTTTTGAACCATTTCATTAATTTGAGCATCGGTTAAGTCTGCATTTTTAGCATCAGCTTTAATTAATTCTTTCATTTCTTCCGGATTAGCAGCAATCAAGATGTGTGAAGCTCTAACTTTGTCCGGATATTTGAATTTTGATAGATTTTGATTGTAATATTTTTTTGCATCAGCTTCTGTAACTTTTACTTTTTCAATCATATCAACTAATTTTTTCATTTTAACTTCTTCAGTTAAATCTCTTTTAAATTCAGCTAAAGTTACACCGTTTTGTTTCAAAATTTCATTGAATTTAGCTTTAGAACCAACTTTTTCAATAATGCTTTGAAGTTCTTTATCCGTATCAGCTTTAGTCACAACAATATGACGTTTTTCCATTTCATCATTAATTAATGAACGAATAATTAATTCACTAACAACTCTGTCTTTTATCATTAAGTACATAAAGCTTTGCTTATCAACATTTTTTTTGTTCAAACCAAACATTTGCAATGCCGGATTGTTAATTGTTTGATTGAATAATTTATCATAATCAGCTTGAGTAATAACTTTGTCATTAACCTTTACGATTGCTTCACGATTCTTTAATGTGCAACCTGTAAATAACAAAGCTGAAAATAATAAAATCGCTAATAATTTAATTGATTTCATATAAATTCTCCTTATTGATTGTCTTTGTATTCATAACAAATTTTATTAATATAATAAAACAAATCCATCAAAATGTTAAATATTTCATTAAATTTCATATACCTATTGTTAAGCAATATTATTGAATTACCCTCTGTGCAAGACTTCGGAGCAACAGTAAACTTAATATTTTTTGTAATATTTGACGGTAATTTTGCCGAAACAATTCTCCACTCAGGAGCTGAATAAGGCGTATAAATTCTAATTAAGTCACTTGTTTCTCGAATTACGGATATTTTTGCATCTGTAGCTGAAAGCCTTAATCTAATCAACTTAATAAGATTTTCAACAGGTTCCAGAGATTTTGCAAATCTGTCATTCCATTCATCGACAATATAATCTAACTCTGTAGTTGATTTTACATCTGCCAGACGTTTATATTCAATCATTTTTTGTTCACTTGAACCTACCCATTCATCAGGAATATAGGCTGTTACATTGATATCAACTATAGTTGGAGTAACATTTTCAACCTTTTCGCCTTGAATTTCGTGAATTGTATCTTCTAACAATTGACAATATGTATCAAAACCTACATTTATCATATGTCCATGCTGTTTTGTTCCAAGAAGATTTCCTACTCCGCGAATTTCCACATCTCTTAGGGCTATTTGATATCCGCTACCTAGAGTCGTAAATTCTTTTATTGCTTTTAAACGTTTTGTGGCTTCTTCTGTAAGATTTTTATTATGTTTATAGAAACAATAGCAGTAGGCTTGTTTTTCACATCGTCCTACACGTCCTCTTAATTGGTACAATTGAGCAAGTCCAAATTTATCAGCATCATGTATAATTATAGTATTTGCATTTGGGATATCTAAACCGGATTCAATAATTGTTGTTGAAAGTAGTACATCATACTCATAATTTGCAAAATCAACCATAACTTTTTCAAGTTCTGATTCGTTCATCTTCCCATGTCCTACACAAATTCTAGCATTAGGAACTATCTTTTGAAGATGTAATTTGAATTCATCAATGGTTTCCACCCTATTATAAAGATAGAAAACTTGTCCGTCTCTGTCTAATTCATGTACGATAGCATTTCTTATTGCCGTATCATTTTCTTCTCCGACAAAAGTTTTTACAGGAAGTCTATTTTTAGGTGGAGTGTTAATGATTGACATATCTTTAATGCCGGATAAAGACATATAAAGAGTTCTCGGAATTGGAGTTGCTGACATAGAAATTATGTCAATATTTTCACGTAATTGTTTCAATTTTTCTTTATGACGAACACCAAACCTATGCTCTTCATCAATTACAAGCAAACCTAAATCTTTGAATTGAACCCCATCTTGTAGCAATCTATGAGTTCCTATTACGACATCACATTCACCAAGTGCCATTCGTTTCAAAGTTTCTTTTTGCTCCTTTGCACTTCTAAAACGGCATAACAAATCAACATTCATTGCAAATGGTTTAAATCGTTCTGATATCGTTTGATAGTGCTGAAGAGCCAATATTGTTGTTGGTACAATTACCGCAACTTGTTTGCCAGAAGTTATCGCCTTAAATATAGCCCGCATAGCAACTTCTGTTTTACCAAAACCTACATCACCGCAAATAAGCCTGTCCATAGGACTTTCTGATTCCATATCTTTTTTAACATCTTCTATGGCTCTCATTTGGTCTGGAGTTTCAACATATTCAAAGGCTTCTTCCATTTCAATTTGCCAATTTGTATCAGCATCAAACTGTATACCTTTTCGCATTTTTCTTTTTGCATAAAGCCTTAATAAATCATATGCAATAGTTTCAACTGCTTTTTTAACTCTATTTTTAGTATTTTCCCAGTCGTTACCACCCATTCTTGAAAGTTTAGGTTTTACAGCACCTGAACCTCTATAACGACATAACAGGTTAATTTGTTCGGCAGGAATATGTAATTTATCTTTTCCCGCATATTCAATTGTTAAATAATCTTTTAATTGTCCATCAATTTCTTGTTGAGTCAAACCTTGATATATACCGACACCATGAATTGAATGAACAACATATTCACCGGCTTGTATATCATTTATACTTTCAATGTATTCAGCTTTTTCTTTATAATAATTTTTCTTTGTTGAAGTTATTTCCTTAGAACGTTTATTAAAGAGTTCTCTATCAGTTAGCAAAAGAAACTTACAATCATCTGAAATAGTTCCAAATGAGGTTAAACTTTCTAAATAAGTGCAATCAAAAATTTCATTTTCTGTTAAAATTTCTCTCACACGTTCAGGATAATCTGTTGAAATTAAAACATCATAAGAGGTATATTCTTTAATATATTTTGCAATTTCAACAATATTCGCATTAAAGTTTTTTACAGGTTGAGCATCAAATTCTAAAACGTCTTCAAACTCACTATCTATAAAATTATTCATACCAATTTTCACAAAAGAAGCAATCGTTTGAATAAAATCTTCGTATAATATGTGATTTTTATCTTTTAACTCGTAATTTAAGGCTAATTTTAAATTTTCCGCCTTTTGATTTATATAGCCTTCGTCTAAGAATTGATATTTTGAATAAATTTCACTCGCTTCATCGAAAATAATTATGTAATCTTTTAAATAATCAAAAACACTAACTAAATTTTCATTAAAATAAGATTGGTAAACTTCAATACCTTCAAAGTAATTATCCTCTTGAACCAAATTTAAAAGTTCTTTTGGCATTTTAACTTTTTCATTTGAAATGAACTTATAAATTGGCAATATAGTTGTGTATTGAATCTTTTTAATTGATTTTTGAGTTTCGTTATTGAAATACCTGATATCAACAACATCATCGCCCCATAACTCAATTCTTATTGGATTTTCATCTAAAGAAAAAATGTCAATTATATCCCCACGAATAGAAAATTCACCAACGTCAGAAACCATAACTGAACGTTTATAACCAAATTCTACCAATGTTTTAGCTATAGATTGAATATCAAGTGTTTGATTTAATTTTATCTCTACTGAATTTTTCCTAAAAAAATCTTCTTTTGGAAATTTTTCTAACAAAACTTTTACCGGTGCAAATATAATATCAGGTTTATTTCTTAAAATTTCTATCTGTTTTGCGTATTCATACTTATTTGAATTCACAGACTCATACATGGATACCGTCTGAAAAGGTAACATTTCAGACTCTTTTGCAAAAATCTTTTTATAATCAGATTTATATTTAAGAGCACTTTGTTCATTTGAGGTTACAAACAAAATCTTTTTGTCAGAATATTCAATGATTTTGTTCAGTAAAATCAGTCTAAAAAAAGACGTTAAACCACTTACTGCAAAAGACTTATTTTTTGCTATCTTATTTTTTAAACGAGAAAAGTTTTTACAATCAAAATTTAACATTATTCTTTAAGGTTAGGACTTTGATAATCCACACCAATATCTTTTAAAGCGTTAATAAAATGTTCAGCACATGCTTTTTGAACATCGGGAGGAACAACTCTTAATAACTCAATAGTTCTTGATATTACAGGATCTTTATCGTACCAACGATTACCATTAACAGGTTTCACCATTTCGTAAAACTTATCAATAGCATCTTTAGAAACTTTTTCTTCAATCTTTTTCAAAAAAACTTCAGCTTGAGCTCTTAATTCATCTTGATAATTCTTTAATAGCTCAACGACTTCTAACAATAAGGGATCATGTTCATACCAACGTCTATAAGCGGGCTTCATCAAGACCTCCTTGAACTGCATCTACCGACACGCGTTCAATCTTGCCTCCTAAGGCCTTAATCTTATCTTCAAAGTTTTCATAACCTCTATCAATGTGGTGTAAGTTTTCAACTTCAGATGTACCTTCTGCCATCAATGCAGCAATCACTAACGAAGCACCTGCACGCAAATCACTTGCTGAAACAGTTGCACCCATAAGTTTTTTAACACCTTTTATAATTGCATGATTTCTGTCTTGGTGAATATCTGCCCCCATACGTCTTAAATCAGGCACTTGCATAAATCTGTTTTCATATAAGCTTTCGGTAATGATACCAACACCATTTGCAGTTGATAAAAGAACCATTGCCATAGATTGTAAATCTGTTGGAAATCCCGGATAAGGTTGAGTTACAAAGTTTACGGTATTCAATCTACCTTTTGCTGAAACTTCAATTGCTGTAGGTTCAACCAATTTAATATTTGCGCCCATTTTCAATAACTTGTTATTGAAGAACGTTAAATGAGCCGGATAAATATTTTTAATAATTGCAGAACCACGAGTTGCAACAACAGCACTCATAAATGTACCTGCTTCAATTCTATCAGGTATTGTAGTGTATTCAATTGGATGTAAATCATCTTGAGTAACACCATTGATAACGATATCTGATGTACCAGCACCAACAATATCCGCACCCATTGTATTTAAAAAGTTCGCTAAATCAATAATTTCAGGTTCTCTTGCAGCATTTTGAATCTTTGTAGAACCTTCTGCCAAAATTGCAGCAAGCATAATATTTTCTGTAGCACCAACTGAAGGAATATCTAAATAAATTTCAGAACCTTCCAGTTTTGTTGCTTTCGCATGAACATAACCATTTTCAATTTTAATATCAGCCCCTAAAGCCTCTAAACCTTTGATATGAAAATCCACACGGCGTTCACCAATTGCACATCCACCCGGAAGTGCAACAATAGCTTCTTTACATCTTGAAACTAACGCACCTAAAATAATGAAAGATGCTCTCATTTTACTAACTAATTCGTATTTTGCTGTAACATTAGTTATATCTGTTGCATCAATAGTAACAGTTTTGTTAATTTTATCATAGTGAGTTTTCGTACCCAATTGTTCAATCACGTTAAGCATAATCTCAACGTCTGTTAAATCAGGCACATTGTGAATTACAGTTTCACCCTTAGCTAGAATAGCTGCCGCCATAAGTTTCAATACTGCATTCTTTGCCCCGCCTATACTAACTTCGCCTTTAAGAGGGGTTCCACCTGTAATTATATATTTGTCATCTGAATTTTTAATCATAACTTTTCTTCACTTATAATACAACTTATAAAAAATATGTAAATACTCTAATTAATTATTGAAGGTTCTGTGACCGCTAAAAGCCTTTAAACCCAAATATTTAGCAGACATTCCAAGTTCTTGTTCAATTCTGATTAATTGGTTATATTTAGCCATTCTGTCTGAACGAGAAGCCGAACCTGATTTAATTTGACCGCAATTTGTTGCAACAGCTAAATCTGCAATAAATGTATCTTCTGTTTCACCGGAACGGTGTGAAGCAATTGCGGTATAGCCTGCTGAGTGAGCCATTTCGATTGCAGCTAATGTTTCAGTTAGCGTACCAATTTGATTTACTTTAATTAAAATTGAGTTTGCAATTTTTCTTAATATACCTTCTTGTAAGCGTTTTGTGTTTGTAACAAACAAATCGTCACCTACTAATTGACATTTATGACCGATTTTTTGAGTAAGTAATCTCCAACCTTCCCAATCCTCTTCAGCCATACCGTCTTCAATTGAAATAATCGGATATTTACTTACTAAATCAGCTAAGAATTCAACCATTTCTTCTCTTGTTAAAATCTTACCTTCACCAGCCAATGTATATTTTCCATCTTCGTAGAATTCGCTTGAAGCAAGGTCAATACAAATTTTAACGTCGTCTGTAGTATATCCGCCCTTTTCAATTGCTTGAATAATCATTTCGATAGCTTCTTCATTTGAAGAGATACTAGGAGCAAAACCGCCTTCATCACCAACTGAAGTAGCATATTCTTTATCTTGTAAAATATGTTTCAAGGTATAAAAGATTTCTGAACCCATTCTTACAGCTTCTTCAAAAGAACCTGCACCAACCGGAGCAATCATAAATTCTTGAAAATCAATATTATTATCAGCATGAACCCCACCGTTAATAATATTCATCATAGGAACAGGTAATGTAATTGCTGAAATACCGCCAAGATATCTGTAAAGTGGCATTTTGTAAGCTAATGATGCAGCCTTTGCAACAGCTAAAGATACACCCAATATAGCATTCGCACCCAATCTTGATTTATTATCTGTACCGTCAAGTTCTAACATTAATTTATCAATATTATATTGATTTGAGGCATCTTCACCTATTAACTCGGGCGCAATGATATTGTTAACATTGTTTACAGCTTTAGTAACGCCTTTACCGCCAAAGCGAGATTTATCATTGTCACGTAGTTCAATAGCTTCATATATACCGGTTGAGGCACCTGATGGAACTGCAGCTCTGCCAACTACGCCTGAAGCTAATCTTACGTCAACCTCCACTGTTGGATTTCCACGTGAATCTAATATTTGTCTTGCTACGATATCTTCAATTAATGTTGGCATGATTTTCTCCGAATTTATTTTTTACATTTCGATTATTTCACAAAATTCATACTATTTCAATAGTAACAGTGTTTATGTTATATTTGTTTATGAAAAATTAAGGAGTTAAATCATGGGAATTAAATCAATTATTCTTGCTGCCGGTAAAGGCACACGCATGAAGTCAGAAAAATCAAAGGTTTTACACACAATTTTTGATAAAACTTTGTTAGGATATGTTTTAGATGCAGTTAATGGTACTCATATGATTGAACAATCATACGTAATTGTTGGTCACCAAGCTGAATCAGTAACAAAATTTGTTAAAGAAAATTACGGTAACAATGCCAAAACAATACTTCAGACACCTCAATTGGGCACAGGGCACGCAGTAAGCATGGCTTGCGAAGATTTGGACAACTTTGAAGGTGAAGTTATTATCCTTTGCGGAGATACACCATTAATCACATCAAATACAATAGCAAACTTTATAGATGCACACAAAGATAATAAAGCTGACATTACAGTAATGAGTGCAATTTTTGAGAATCCAAAAAATTATGGCAGAATTGTTAGAAATATCGACCAAACATTGAAAAAAATTGTAGAAGAAAAAGATGCTTCAAAAGAGGAAAAACAAATTCAAGAGATTAACGCCGGAATCTATTGCATTAACTGGCAAAAGGTTAAAAAAGCTTTCTCTGAACTAAAAAGCAACAACGCTCAAGGGGAATATTACTTAACTGATATCATCGCTTGGGGTGTAAAAAAGAATTTAAACGTACAAGCATTTACATTAAAAGATAACAGTGAAATTTTGGGTATTAATTCAAAAGTTCAACTTGCAGAAGCTGCAAAAATATTAAATCATAGAAATTTAAGAAAATTAATGGAAAAAGGTGTTACTATCGTTGATCCTGAAACAACATGGATTAGTGAAGATACAGAAATCGGAACTGATACGATTGTGTACCCTTCTGTTTACATCAACGGTAAAAACAAAATTGGTAACAATTGCCAAATTGGTCCAATGTCACATATCAGAGGAAATTGTAACGTTGGGAACCACGTAAGAATCGGTAATTTTGTAGAAATTAAAAATTCAATTATCAAAGATAATACAAATGTGTCACACTTAAGTTATGTTGGCGACAGTGAAGTCGGTTCTCACGTAAACATTGGAGCCGGTACAATTACTGCAAACTACAACCCCGTAACAAAAGTTAAGAACAAAACTCTTATCGGAGATTATGCAAACACAGGCTCAAATTCAGTATTAGTAGCTCCAATTCAATTAGAAGAAGGCGCTTTTGTAGCTGCAGGCGCTGTTGCAACAAAGAATGTAAAAGCTTGGGCTTTAGCATTAAGTAGAGCTCCAATGAAAATATTTGAAAATTGGGTAAAGAAAACAAAAGAATAGTAGAGGTAACAATGGCAATAAAACCTTGGACAGAATATTTTTTAGACTTAGCAAAAACATGTGCCAGTCGTTCAAACTGTATCAGAGCTCAAGTTGGAGCCGTTATTGTTGGTGAAGATAAGAAAATCAAAGCAACAGGATACAACGGAACACCATCAAAGGTTGAATCTTGTGCTGAACGAGGCAAATGTTACAGAATAGAACACAACATTGAATCAGGTACAAAATATGAAACATGTCGTTCTATTCACGCTGAACAAAATGCCATAATTCAGGCCGGACAAGACCGCTGTAAAGATGCAACAATGTATATTTGGGGACACCAAATGATTTGCATACTTTGCAAAAGATTCATTGTACAATCAGGAATAAAAGATGTTTATTTACAAAAAGATGAAACAACACCGGTTGTACACGTTTCGGTAGATGATATTCGAAGAGATTTAGAAAATCAATAAAAAAAAAGGCGGGTTGAATTTATTCA
>OGQM01000416.1_pt1 | contig 39310 bp, 39 predicted proteins | sample 1553191 | NCBI WGS metagenome assembly OGQM01 (sample SAMEA2579954, study PRJEB22360) | human gut metagenome | biome: human gut; feature: human-associated habitat; material: faeces | place: Denmark | collected 2008/2010 | reverse complement strand
TAAAGTCAAAGGAATGGGAAGCTGAAGGAATAAAAAAAGGAATCGAACAAGGCATTGAACAAGGCAGTAAGAATAATCGTAAAGAAATGTATAGAACGATGATAGACAAAGGATTTAGTGTTTCAAGTATCGCATCCATTTTCTCGGTAAGTGAAGAATCGATTCGAAAGCTGTTGAAGAAAGTATAAAGGTATGGACATGAACGTGTCCATATTTTTTATAGTTGACAAAGTGAACGAATGAATATAAAGTATACAAAGTTAACTAAATGGAGGTGCTTTATGAATACATTCAAAAAAATATATTGTCGAATTTTTCAGAATTGTTTTAAACTCGTGATTCCAGTTTTACCTTATCGAACTCCAGAAATATTAAAGAGTACATCTTTAATTTCTCATATTTGCATGGATAATCGTATATCTAAAGTGATGGTGATTACTGATTTTACTGTGCATCAATTGGGAATATTAGATCGTATGTGTGAACACTTAGATCATCATTCTATTTCATATGTAATTTACGATAGGACGGTCGCAAATCCTACAAGTGATAATGTAGAAGAAGCAAAAAAATTATATTTATCTTCGAATTGCCAGGCTTTAATTGGGTTTGGTGGAGGATCCAGCATGGATTGTGCTAAGGCCGTTGGAGCTAGACTTGCTCGTCCTAAGAAACCACTATCAAAGATGGAGGGAATCTTAAAAATATGGAAGAAACTACCATTACTTATTTGTGTACCTACCACAGCTGGAACGGGAAGTGAAACTACTCTTGCGGCTGTCATTGTAGATTCAAAAACACGCCATAAGTATGCGATCAATGATTTTAATTTGATCCCGGATTATGCAGTTTTAGATCCTAAACCCACATTATCTTTGCCTCCATTTATTACGGCATGTACGGGTATGGATGCTTTAACCCATGCGATTGAGGCTTATATTGGTAATTCCACTACAAAAAGAACGCGTGAATATGCGTTAATGGCAACAAAACTAATATTTGAAAATATATATAAAGCATATGAAGATGGAAATGATTTAGAAGCTAGAAGCAATATGTTGGATGCTGCCTATTATGCGGGACATGCTTTTACGGTATCTTATGTTGGATATGTACATGCGATTGCCCATTCTTTAGGTGGAAAATATAATATTGCGCATGGACTAGCTAATGCGGCTTTACTTGATGTTGTGTTGAGACAATATGGAGAAAGTGTGTATAAGAAACTCTATGAAATGGCTTTGTATTGTGGAATCTGTAATGCGAATGATTCCTATAAAGTTGGGGCTGAGCGTTTTATAGAACAAATCACTTTAATGAAAAAGCATTTTGGCATTTCATCAACATTTAGTGAATTAAAAAAATCAGATATTCATGAATTGGCATTATATGCAGATCATGAAGCCAATCCATTGTATCCGGTTCCTGTTTTGTGGGGTGTAAAAGAGTTAGAAAAAGTGTATGCTTTAGTAGTGGAGGATTGAGTATGGATCCAATTGTTTTAGAACAAAGAGAATTTTATAATTCACACAAAACCTTAGATATTAATTTTAGGATAAATGCTTTAAAAACTTTAAAAAAGGCAATTTTAGCTTATGAAGATAGAATTAATGAAGCAATTAAAATGGATGTTGGAAAATCAAATTTTGACACTTATATGTGTGAAGTAGGGTTAGCTTTAAGTGAATTAACTTATATGGAAAAACATGTTCGTAAGTTTTCAAAAGAAAAAACGGTATATACACCATTGGCACAATTTTTGTCGCGCAGTTTTGAGAAGCCAAGTCCTTATGGTGTGGTGTTAGTCATTAGTCCTTGGAATTATCCTTTTTTACTTTCTATTGATCCATTGATTGATGCACTTGCGGCAGGGAATACAGTTGTATTAAAACCTAGTGAATTTAGTCCGTATACATCACAAGTTATCAAAGATATGATTGAAGAATATTTTGATTCAGAATATGTGGCCTGTATACTTGGAGATAGTGAAGTGAGTTCTAAATTACTAGATTCTAAATTTGACTATATTTTCTATACAGGATCAAAACGTGTAGGGAAAATTGTGATGAATAAGGCAAGCCAATATTTAACACCAGTTACTTTAGAATTGGGCGGGAAAAGTCCTTGTATCGTTGATAAGGATGCAGATATTAAACTAGCAGCACGAAGAATCGTTTTTGGAAAGTATTTGAATTGTGGACAAACCTGCGTGGCTCCAGACTATATATTGGTGCATGAATCTATAAAGAATTGTTTTATAGATTGTGTTATATCTGAAATCAAACGACAATACGCAAATTTAGATGATTATGGTCATATCATTAATGATAAGCACTATAATAGAATTTTAGGGTTGATAGATATGGATAAGGTTGTTTATGGTGGAAAACACCATGACTTACAAATTGAACCTACAGTGATGGATTGGGTGAATTTTTCAGATCCTGTAATGCAGGAAGAGATATTTGGACCGGTTATGCCAGTATTAACATATTCTGATTTAGATTTGATCATCGATAAAATCAATTCTATGCCTAGTCCATTAGCTTTATATATTTTCACAAATAATAAACAAGTATCAAAGAAAGTAACGAGTGAAGTTTCGTTTGGCGGTGGTTGTATCAACGATGTAGTGATTCATTTAGCTACAAGTAATATGGGCTTTGGGGGTGTAGGTGAAAGTGGTATGGGTTCATATCATGGAAAACATGGTTTTGATACGTTTAGTCATACAAAGAGTATTGTGGATAAGAAGAGAATTATTGATTTACCTATGCGTTATCAGCCTTATACAAAATTGAATGAGAAATTGATTCGCTTTTTCTTAAGATAATCTTTATAATGAGTGTATGGAAAAAAGAGAAAAATTTGAGTATGACATTGATTTAGGTGCCATCATGGACTATGTAGAAAACCGTTTTATGTTAGTAATAAAAGATGAGGATTGGACACAGGAGGAAATTGATATGTTAAATAGCGGTATCGATCTTCATTTTTGTTACACAAATGATATTGCCGTATTTGTGCTTGAAGGTGGCGATATTGATTCCAGTGATTTTTACTTCAATATTCAAGAGTGTGACTGGAAAAATCATTTGTTTGCGGCAGACTGTTTAGATATCGATATCATTTTGTTGAATAAAGCCAATGAAATTTGTTTTAAAAAGTCAAAAACTTTGACAAAAGAACAAAGTCAAATTATTAAGGATTGTCTAAATCAACAAAATAAGGTATCCTTTATGCCAAGTGAATATGATGTGAATGTGCAAGGAATCCAGAGTGCATATGAACCATATGAGCTAGTGCGTTTTGAAAAATGTGCAATAAAACTATAAGGAGAATGATGATGAAGGCTGTTATTAGTGTAATTGGAAAAGACAAAGTAGGAATCTTGGCTATGATTGCCAATGAGTGCGCAAACTACAATTTAAATGTATTGGATGTAACACAAACGATTGTTGATTCTATGTTTACCATGACTATGATAGTGGCAATTGATGAAATGAGTATTCCATTGAATGAATTTGCGGAAAGAATGGAAAGCTTAGGAAAAGAGAAAAACTTAGTAATTCGTTGTATGCATCAGGATATTTTCAATTCTATGCACAAGATTTAATGAGGTGTTCACATGCAGACAAATGAAATTTTAGAAACAATAAAGATGATTGACGAAGAATACTTGGATATTCGTACAATCACAATGGGTATTAGCTTACTTGATTGTATGGATCCAGATATTCATGTTTCATGTCAAAAGGTTGAAGAAAAGATTTGCCGCTTAGCTAAAGACTTAGTAAAAGTAGGAAATGACTTCAGTAAGACTTATGGTATTCCGGTAGTTAATAAGCGAATCAGTGTAACTCCAATTGCGATGTTAGTAGCTTGTTCTGGTGGAAATCCGGTTGAATATGCCTTAACTTTGGAGCGTTGTGCACAAAAATTGGGTGTAGATTTTATTGGCGGATATTCTGCATTAGTACAAAAAGGATATGCTGCAGGGGATAATGCATTGATTGAATCGATTCCTGAAGCCTTGGCTAAAACACAGCATGTTTGTGCAAGTGTTAATGTTGGAAGTACAAAAGCCGGAATCAATATGGATGCGGTTGCACAAATGGGCCGTATTGTGAAGTGTTGTGCTGAATATACAAAGGATGATAATTGCTTAGGTGCTGCAAAATTAGTAGTATTCTGTAATGCTCCAGAAGATAATCCATTTATGGCAGGTGCCTTCCATGGTGTCGGGGAAGCAGATTGTGTAATCAATGTTGGTGTGTCTGGACCTGGTGTTGTTCGTGCGGTATTGAGTAAAGCCGACAAATCTTTGCGCATGGATCAAATTGCGGATTTAATCAAGCGTACAGCATTCAAAATTACTCGTATGGGACAATTAGTAGGAACTGTTGCGAGTGAAAAATTAGGTGTTCCTTTTGGAATCGTTGATTTATCTTTAGCTCCAACACCGGCTGTTGGCGATAGTGTTGCCTACATTTTAGAAGAAATGGGATTAGAAACTTGTGGTGCATATGGTACGACGGCTTGTTTAGCTATGTTAAATGATGCAGTAAAAAAAGGCGGCGTTATGGCAACAAGTAATGTAGGTGGATTATCTGGTGCTTTTATTCCTGTTAGTGAAGATGCAGGTATGATCAATGCTGCAAGAACAGGAGCTTTGAAATTAGAAAAATTAGAAGCAATGACAGCTGTATGTAGTGTAGGTTTGGATATGATCGTAATTCCAGGAGAAACAAGTGCAAATGTTATTTCAGGAATTATTGCGGATGAAGCTGCAATCGGTATGGTTAATACAAAGACGACAGCCGTACGTGTGATTCCTGCGATTGGAAAAGACGTTGGTGATGAACTAGACTTTGGTGGTTTATTAGGAGCAGGTCCTGTAATGCCAATTTCTCAGATTTCAAATGATGTCATGATCAATCGTGGAGGAAGAATCCCAGCTCCTTTACAAGCGTTAAAGAACTAATGAGGAAGTGTTGCACTTCCTTTTTTTATATTGCTTTTTCTTTGGTTAGATTATAGAATATAAATGTTTAAAAAAAAGCTTTAATTAAAATGTTAATTTAATATTCAGTTATATTTTAGAGAGGAAAATAGAATGACAATTGAAGAATGTTATAAAAAAATGGGCGCTAATTATCAAGATGTTATTAAGCGTTTACCAAGTGTTAGCATGATTGAGAAATTTGCACTAAAATTTAGAGAAGACACGAGTTTTCAAGAATTAGAAACGGCTTTGAATGAAAAACAAGTGGATTTGGCTTTTAGAGCCGCACATACTTTAAAAGGAGTATGCATGAATTTAGGCTTTGATCATTTGTATAAGCCAAGTTTTGAAATCACAGAAAGTTTACGTGCAAGTAATTTGGATTTGGCTTTACAACAATTTGATGCAGTGAAAGAGCAATATTCTAAAACAATTGCAGCTTTAAATGAATTTGCAGCATAGATCTCTAGAAGAGGTCTTTTTTTATTGCTTGTAAATAAATGTAAAATAATTTCAATTTTATCTTGCAAGTTTTCAGAAAACGAATATAATAATTTACATAAACGAAGAAAAGAAGAAGTACAAAAGTAATTTTTATTAAGAGAGATAACGGGTGGTGCAAGTTATTGAAAAATCTTTTGGAACGTGTCTTGGAGTTATTTGGTCGAAGATTTGAGGCTAAATCGTGAATTCGCGTTAAGAACAAGGTGTCATCTGTATAGGCAGATGGAATTTTGGTGGTACCGCGTTTATTACGTCCAATATATATTTGGGCGTTTTTTTATTGGAAAGGGTGTGTGTGAATGGAAAGTGATCGACGATATAGAATAATTTTTGATTTACACATGAAGAAAGGTAGGAATTTAAAATGAAAAAAATTATTAAATTAGGTATGGCGGCTTTAACCGCATTAACAATGGCAGGATGTTCAAGTGGTTCACAATCAAGTGATGAGAAAGTTTTAACAGTAGGTATTTCACCTGACTATGCACCTTATGAGTCTGAAAATAAAAAGGGAGATATCGTTGGATTTGATCCCGATATGATGAAGTGTTTTGAAGAATATTTAAGTGAAGAAGAAGGAGTTACTTATAAATTAGAAATGAAGAAGATGGATTTTGATAATATCATTACTCAGCTTCAAGGAGACCAAATTGATGTAGGTATTTCTGGATTTACATATGATTCAAAACGTAAAGTAGAATGGTCAGATCCATATTTAGGATCAAGTCAGGTTGCGGTAGTTCCTAATGATTCAGAAATTGCATCAGTTTCAGATTTAGAAGGCAAATCATTAGTAGCACAAACAGGAGCTACTGGTGAGGCTGCTGCAAAAGAAGTTAAAGACGCGAAAGTTACAGGATTAAAGAATGTACAGGATATCATGAATGCATTAAGTGCAAATCAATATGATGCGGCCATCGTTGACTTGGGTGTTGCAAAAAATTATGTAAAGAGTGGCGAATTTAAAATGTTAGATGAATCTTTAATGGATGAACAAAACTATATTATTGCGAAAAAAGGAAATACAGATGTGATTAAAAAGATGAATACATGTATTAAAAAATTCTTGGCAAGTGATGATTATGCTAAGTTATGTAAAAAATACGAATTGTCTCCATTAGAAACAAAGTAAAGGAAAAGTGAGGAAAGTGTATGTTTGTTGCGATTGATCAGGTATTTACATTAGAGAATATACTCTATTTGGCAAAGGGTGCGCTGTTGTCGGTTGCGATTGCAGCGCTTTCCCTTTTAATAGGTTTAGTTTTAGGAATTTTAGGAGCGAGCGGAAGAAGAAGTAAGCACAAATTGCCTAGAGGTATAGCTTTTGTGTATGTAACGATTATTCGTGGTACGCCATTGCTTCTACAAATCTTAATTATCTTCTCTGTTATTCCATCAATTTATACAGCCTTTACAGGCAACGTATTAAGAATTAATCCGATTGTGATTGGTATGATTGCCCTTAGCATTAACTCTGGTGCTTATCAAACTGAGCTTTTGCGTTCAGGTATTAATGGTGTTGATAAAGGCCAATGGGAAGCTTGTGAAACATTGGGATTATCCAATTGGAAAACGATGAAACTCGTGATTTTACCTCAAGCTTTTAAACGTGTGATTCCACCATTAATTAGTGAATTTATTACACTAATTAAAGATAGTTCTTTGATTAGTTGTATTGGAGCGGTTGAACTATTAAAAGGTGCACAAGTTATTGGGGCTGAATATTATGATGTAATGTCGCCATATATGCTTGCGGCAATATTCTATTTGTTTATGACATGTGTTGTTTCTTATATTGGAAGTAAAGTGGAAAAGAGGTTGGCTGTAAGTGATTAGAGTAGAGAATGTTTCAAAAAATTTTAATAAAACACATGCCCTAAAGAATGTGAGCTTAGAAGTCAATAAAGGAGATATTATTTCATTGATTGGACCCAGTGGCTCAGGTAAAAGTACATTATTACGTTGCATTCATGGCTTAGAACATGTGGATACAGGTAAAATTTATATGGATGATGAATGGATGAATCCAAATGATGAAAAGAAATTTCGTGCGCAAAGAAATCGTATGGGATTTGTGTTTCAACATTTTAATTTATTTCCGAATATGTCGGTTTTACAAAATTGTAAATTAGCTCAAGTTGAAGTTTTAAATAAAACGAATGAGGAAGCAGAAAAAACAGCTTTAGAATATTTAGATAAAGTTGGGTTATTAGATAAAAAGGATGCGTATCCTAATAATTTATCTGGTGGTCAAAAACAGCGTGTTGCGATTGCAAGAGCCTTGTGTATGAATCCTGATATTATGTTGTTTGATGAGCCTACAAGTGCGTTGGATCCTGAAATGATCAAAGAAGTACTTGAAGTAATGAAAGATCTTGGTAAGCAAGGTATGACAATGGTCGTGGTTACGCATGAAATGGGATTTGCAAGAAAGGTAGGAACTCGAGTTGTTTTTTTGGATCAAGGAGAAATTGTAGAGGAAAACACAAGTGAAAAGTTCTTTGAAAATCCCCAATCTGAACGTGCAAAAGATTTCTTGAGTAAGGTGTTCTACGAATGAAATTACCAGATTTTAAAGTTGAACAATGGATGAATGATTATGAAAATGATGCCATCTATAATATGACAGATACATGTGTAAAAGCGCTTACGTTACAGGAACTGTTAGATTTTGAGAATATTGATTTTTCGAATTTAACACTGGATTATGGTCAAATCACCGGGGATGTTGAATTAAAAAAAGAAATTTTATCTTTATATGCGAGTGGAACAATTGACAATATCACAACGGCACAAGGTTGTTTGCAGGCCAATGAATTAGTGATGAATACTTTGTTAGAAAAGGGTGATGAGGTAATAGCTATTGTTCCAGGATACCAGCAGTTTGTAGATATTCCAAAATCAATTGGATGTAAGGTAAGTTTAATTGAACTTGATGAATATGATTGGCAGGTTGGTGTAAAAAAGTTTAGAAAGATGCTGAATGCCTCAACAAAAATGATTATTTTAAATAATCCCTCGAATCCAACGGGAACAGAATATTCTAATGAGTTTCTAAATGAATTGATTGAAATATGCAAACAATATGATACTTATATTCTTTGTGATGAAGTGTATCGTGGCTTAAATCACGAAGTGTCTATTAGTGATATGTATGAGAATGGAATTTCAACATCAAGCTTAAGTAAAGTGTTTTCTCTTGCTGGATTACGCCTTGGATGGATCAAAGCCAATGAGTATGTGATTCATAAAATCAATGTAAGAAGAGATTATTCTATGATTTCTACAGGTCCTTTAGTGGATACATTAGGTAGGCTTGCTTTAAAACATAAGGATGAATTGATTTTAAGGGCTAAGAATATTATTTCAACAAATAAAAATATCGTTCGTGAATGGCTTAAAGAAAATCCTCGCTTTGAATGTGTATTGCCTAGTGGTGGAACAGTGTGTATTTTAAAATATGGATTTGATCTAAAGAGTGAGACATTTGCAAAACTATTGTTGGCAGAAAAAGGTGTTTTTTTTGTACCTGGCTCATGCTTTGATAAAGAAAATTATTTTCGCTTGGGTTTAGCTCAAGATAGCAACAAGTTAAAAAATGGATTGGATGAACTTTCAAACTTTGTGGATGAACATTTAATTTCATGATAAAATGAGTTGCATAGGGGGGATACTTATGCGAATTCAATATTTATTGTGTGCAAGTCTATTGTTGTGTGGTTGTGCAAAGGTAAGTGATTTGACAGAGCAAAAAAGCAAATCACCTGAAAAAGCGCCGGCTACAACCAAAAAAACGAATAAAATAAAGGTTATAGATTGTAAAAATGATTCTTCGCAGCAAGTCACTTTTGAAACAAAAGGGGATAAAATTCAAAAGATGACGCAAAAATTTACGATGAGTTTTTCTGATTTAGGTATAACAGAAGATATGAATTCTGAACAAATTCAGTCTAAAATCAATTCTTCATTGGATGATAAATATAATTCAATTGAAGGGGTTCATGTGTCTACTCAACTTAGTGACCAACAAGTTGAAGTGACATTGGAAATGGATTTTAAAAAGGCAAATATAGATACATTGATTGAAAATAAGTTATTAGACGAAGGAGAAGCACAGTCGGATTATGTAAGTTTAAAAAAGACGCAGAATGTTTTTAAAAATGAAGGCTATGCGTGTATAACAAAATAGCGGAGTTTCCGCTATTTTCTAGTTTGAAAGGATGAGTTAAAAAGATGCGTTATTATATTGCGGATACACATTTTTTTCATCGTTCATTGAATGAAAAGATGGATCAAAGAGGATTTGATGATATAGAGCAAATGAATGATTATATGATTGATCAATGGAATAGTAAAGTTCGTAAAAATGATGAGGTAGTTGTATTAGGCGATTTTTCATGGGGAAATGCGAAAGAAACAATTGAAGTGCTGGATGAATTAAATGGTAAGATTTATTTGATACGTGGAAATCACGATCGTTTTCTAGATGATAAAAATTTTGATGCTTCAAGATTTATTTGGATCAAAGATTATGCTGAGTTAAATGAGAACAAACGTAAAGTGGTATTATCGCATTATCCAATTGCGTGTTATAACGGACAGTATAGAAGAGATGAAGATGGGAATCCCAAAACATTTATGTTGCATGGACATATACATAAAACACAAGATCAACAATTTTTAGATGTCTATCAAGATTATATTCATCAACAAAAACATCCAAGAATCAGTGATGGTCAATTGGAAAGTGTGCCTTGTCAGTTGATTAATTGCTTCTGTATGTATAGTGATTATGTACCTATGACACTAGATGAGTGGATTGAAATTGACAAGGAAAGAAGAAGTGTCCTATAATTGTTATAACAAATATAAGGAGATCATATTATGCATAAATTGGATACAACGCCAGGTCATCTTCCTTACTATAAACAAATAAAGGAATTTTATAAAAAGGATATCCATGATGGAGTGTTGGCTGTAGGAGATCGCGTTGATAGTGAAATGGAAATTCAACAGATTTATGATGTTTCAAGAATTACGGCTCGACAAGCTATTCTTGAATTAGAACAGGAAGGTATGGTGAAGCGTGGTCGTGGCAAGGGTACGTTTGTGACATACAGGCCTAAAATCAAAGAAGAATTATCACATATTCGTAGTTTTACGGATGAAATGATGGCATTAGGTAGAACACCTGGAACTAGATCTTTTCATATAACAAAAGAAATTCCGGATCAAGCCACAAGAGAATTGTTTGGCTTGAACGAAGAAGTGATGTATTGTGTGCGACGTGTTCGTACGGCAGATGATGTATTGCTGGTATATTTTGTTTCTTATTTTCCTTTAAGTTTAAATATTCCTTTAAATATGGAAGAACAAACACAGTCTATTTATGAGGTGATTGGCGCACCAACAAGAATAGATGAGGAATTTTCAGCAATAAATCCGAGTGAAGAGATTTGTTTGGCATTGAAAATACGGAAGGATCAGCCTGTTCTAGCTCGTAAGCGTATTTCATTCGATAAAAAAGGAAAAGAAATGGAGTACACAATGTGTTACTATCGTGGTGATTTATATAGTTACACCATTTCTACATCTCATAAATTATGATTTTAACTATAGACATTGGTGGAACAAATATAAAATATGGCTTATGTGATGAGAATGGAAATATTCAACAAAAAGGAGAATATCCTACTCTAGATACGACTGAAGGGATTGTCCAATCTATTTGTGATTTACAATTTGAATACAATGGTATTGCGATTAGTATGCCAGGAATATTGAATGAGGATCACTCAAAGGCGTTTATTACAGGAAAACTTTCATTTTTATCAAATTATCCATTAAAGGATAAGTTGGAAGAAATCAAGAAATGTAAAGTGACCATTGAAAATGATGGTCGTTGTGCAACGTGGGCAGAGCTTGGATTTGGAAGTCTGATAGATTCAAAAAATGCCATAGTCGTTGTGTTAGGTACATATATTGGTATGGGCATTGTGATTGATCACAAAGTTTATGAAGGTTCACATTTATTGGCGGGTGAGTATTCAGATGCACATATGGATACAAAGAAAACATTTCAAAATACAATGGCTGCTTATTTTGGAAAAGACGGGATTGAAAAAATAACTGGTTTAACTGGAAAAGAATTGTTTGATAATTTGGAGGATGAAAAAGTAAATGCTAGATTTAATGTATATTGTGAAAATCTTGCTTGGATGTTAAGTAATATTCAATTACTTCTAGATGTGGATACAGTTTTGATTGGCGGAGGTATATCTGCACAGTCTAGATTAATTGATTGTATCAAGGAAAATATGATAGGCTTGAAGCAATGGTTTCCTACATTAAAGATGCCGGTTGTCAAAGCTTGTAAATTTAACAATGATGCTAATTTATTAGGAGCATTGTATTACTACAAAAATACCGAGAATCATTAAATGTTCTCGGTATTTCTTACATTGAGGGAGGAAGGGCATGAAATCGTTAATTGGTGATAAGAAGTTTTATCGAATGGTTTTGATTGTGTGTATACCGATTGTGATACAGAATGGGTTTACTAATCTTGCCAGTTTATTAGATAACATTATGATTGGACAACTTGGAACGTTATCTATGAGTGGTGTATCTATTTCAAATCAGTTGTTTCAAGTATTTAATGTGAGTGTTTTTGGTGCGATGTCAGGTGCTGGTATATTTTTAGCACAATTCTATGGACGTGGAAACAGGGATGGTGTACATAATTGTTTTCGCATCAAAATGATTATTGGGGTTTTGATTTCGACAGTGGCAATTTGTGTTTTTAAATTACTTGGTCCTTCATTGATATCTTTATATTTAAATGATAATCCAACAGATAGTTTGACAACGTTGAATTATGGTATGCAATATATGAATGTTATGCTGATTGGATTGATTCCATTTGCGATTACGCAAGTGTATTCTTCTTCATTAAGAGAAACAGGAAATACAGTTTTACCAATGAAGGCTAGTGTTATAGCGGTTATTGTGAACTTTTGCATTAACTACATTTTGATTTTTGGTCACTTTGGCTTTCCTCAACTTGACGTTATTGGTGCGGCCATTGGTACGGTTGTTTCAAGGATTGTAGAGATGGGCATAAATGTAGCGGCTGGCTATAAGAATAGTTATTTAAGGGATGCAATACATTTGAATAAGATATCTGGTGATATATTTATGAATGTTGTAAAAAGAGGGATGCCTCTATTGTGTAATGAAATATTATGGTCGATTTCGATTGCACTTATTTCTCAATGTTATTCTACAAGAGGACTTGAAGCAGTTGCAGCTATCAATATCGCGACAACTGTAACCAATTTCTTTATGATTATTTGTTATGCAATGGGAAATTCGATTTCGATTATTGTTGGGCAAAGACTGGGTGCTGGTGAAATAGAATATGCCAAAGATTGTGATTTGAAGATGGTATTTATGAATTTTACGATGTGTTTATGCATTGGTATGGCATTGTTTGGATGTTCATCTTTTATTCCTCAAATCTACAATACATCTATAGAAGTAAAGTCATTAGCAACATCTTTATTAAGAGTTTCGGCTTGTATGCTTCCAATCATTTCTTTGTATTATAGCAGTTATTTTACTATGCGTGCAGGAGGGAAAACATTACTTACTTTCTTCTTTGACAGTGGATATACATTTATATTTACTTTTATGGTAGCTCTATGTTTAACTCGCTTTACAAGTTTGCCAATATTTTATGTGTATTTATTAGTTCAATGTGTGGATATTCCTAAGGCAATATTGGGTATCACATTGGTTAAAAAAGGAATATGGGTACATAATATAGTGAATGAATTATAGCGTTCTAAAGGATTTCAGTAATAGGATGAACTGAGATCCTTTTTTTATGTAAAGTAATTTATAATATAATTTTGAGCAAAAAAAAGAAGTCCTTTCAGACTTTATTTGAAAAATGGTGACGCGTACGGGATTCGAACCCGTGAATGCATGCGTGAAAGGCATGTGAGTTAACCGTTTCTCCAACGCGCCATGTATATTAAACTTGTCTTCTTTGACAAGTTCTAGTTAATGATACTATAAGATTTATAATATTGCAAGTAAAAAAAATAATTTTTTTTAAAAAGTAGAAACTCTTAGTTTTCGCTAAGAGTTTCCTTTACGTTTTCTACATCTTCCTTTGTGGCAAGACCTACTTGGAAGGCACTTGCACTACCACAACACAAACCGTTAATAAAGGCTTTTTCGTAGTTACCTGTTTCTAAATATCCTGCAAGAAAACCTGCAACCATAGAATCACCAGCACCAACTGAATTTACTACGGTTCCTTTTGGTGCATTACTTTGAATTACTTCATTATTATCACTTACAAGTACGGCACCCTGTCCTGCCATAGAAATCAATACGTTTTGAGCGCCCATTTCCTGTAGCTTTTTGGCGTAAGGAATGACTTCATCTCGAGTGTTTAATTCGACATTGAAGATTTCACCTAACTCATGATTGTTTGGTTTAATTAAAAAAGGTTTATATTTTAATACTTTTAATAATAGGTTGTTTGTCGCATCGACAACAACTTTTATTTTCTTTTCCTGAACTCGTTCCATGATCTGTTCGTACATAGTATCAGGCAAAGTGCTTGGAATACTTCCTGAAATAACGAGAACATCTTTTTCTGTTAGTGTATCTAATTGATTGAATAATTCTTGAATATCTTCTGGTTGAATGTCAGGACCCATACCATTGATTTCTGTTTCTTCATCCGATTTCATCTTAACATTGATTCTAGATAATCCTTTTTTTACATGAATGAAATCGGTTTTAGCTCCAAAGCTTTCTAATTTATGCTCAATTTCTTTTCCTGTAAAACCTGCCATAAAACCAAGGGCTGTACTTTCGTGCCCGAGATTGGATAGGACAATTGAAACATTAATGCCTTTTCCTCCGGGAAGGATTTCTTCGAATTTTGTTTTATTAATGATACCAGGCTTAAAATGATCAACTTGAATAACGTAGTCTAATGAGGGGTTAAAAGTAATTGTATAAATCATGATTGTGCTTCCTTTAAAATTTCTTTAATTTCATTTAATGAATCTAAGAAATATACATATTGTTGTTTCTTTATAGTAGAAAGCTCGCAATCAATCATGTGTTGTAGAAATGCTTTTAAATGATCGTAGTATCCATTCACATTATAGAAAATACATGGGCATTCAAGTTGGTACAGTGAAAGTTTTGATAAGATTTCACTGACTTCTTCTAATGTTCCAGTTGCGCCAGGAAAGGCAATGAAGACATCGCCAAGTTCAATCATTCTTGTTCTTCGATCGGCAATATTTTTTTCAATGTATAGCTTGGTAAGATTATCCATGTGGACACCTTCATCCACAAACATTTGAGCTTCTACACCAATTACTTTGCCACCTGCATTCAAGGTGCTGTTGGCTAGTTCTCCCATTAATCCGGTTTTAGATCCACCGAACACTAATGTATGATTGTTTTTGGCAATCCATGTTCCTAATTCTATTATTTTTGTTTTAAAGTCAGGGTCATTTCCATAGGTTGAACCTAAATATATTGTAATGTTCATAAACTACCTCCTGTATTTAGTTTACATTAAAATTGTGTGCAAAAAAAGCTTAGCACAAGCTAAGCTTACATGGAAATAAATCCAAATGCGTTCGCAATTGAACTTAATAAAATAATGAATGCGAAAATTGGACATAAGTATTGAATCATGAAATTGAATATTTTCTTACGCTTGAATGCATTTCCATCTTGTGTGATTTCTGCTTCGATTTTTTCTAACCCAACAACTCTTGAAACAAAAATACAAATGGCGATCGCAGCAATTGGCATCATGACGGAGTTTGTCAAGAAATCAAAGAAGTCTAAAAATTGCATACCGATGATTGTTACGTTGGATAATGGGCCATAACCTAAACATGAAAGTGTTCCTAGTCCAATCATAATAATACCTAAAATGATTGTAGATTTTTTTCTAGACCAATGTAATTCATCTTGAAATGTAGATACAGCACTCTCTGTTAGTGCGATTGAACTTGTGATAGCTGCAAATAACACCAACAAGAAGAAAATGATCCCAATGCCTGTGCCTAGTCCCATACTTGCGAACACTTTAGGAATTGTAATGAACATCAAGGATGGGCCGGCTTTTAATGTTTCCATATCTCCACCTGAAAAAGAGAATACAGCTGGAATGATCATAAGTCCTGCCATAATCGCAATGGCGGTATCAAAGATTTCAACATTTTCTGTTGAGCCTTCAATAGAAACGTCTTTTTTCATATAAGAACCAAATGTGATCAAGATACCCATCGCAATAGATAATGAATAGAACATTTGTCCCATAGCACTAACAACAGTCATCCATGAAAAGTTGTCAAAGTTAGGAATCAAGAAATATTTAACACCTTCAAGTGCACCTGGTCGACTGATTGAATATCCTGCAATGATTACAGATAATACGACAAGTACTGGCATCATGAATTTGGATACTCTTTCAATTCCGTTTTGAACACCTGCATAAATAATGGCTAGTGTAAAAAAAGTGAAAAGTATAAAACATATTTCTGTAGATGCTCCGTTTGAAATGAAGTTTGAAAAATATGTGTCAGTAGCCAGTAACTTTGCGTCGCCTTTTAAATACTCAAATAAATACTTGATGACCCAACCTCCGATTACAGAATAATAGGGTACAATCAAAATTGGAATAATGGCGTTGATCCATCCGGAAAATGACGCAAACTTTGTTTTTGCGAAAGTATGAAAAGCTCCCACTGGACTTTTCTTTGTCATTCTACCTAGTGTTGTTTCGGCTATGATCATTGTATAACCAAAAGTTAAGGCAAGAACAATGTAAATAAGTAAGAAGATTCCTCCTCCGTATTTAGCGGCTAAATAGGGAAATCTCCATATATTGCCAAGGCCAACACTGGCTCCAGCGGCAGACAAGACGAATCCTAATTTGCCAGAAAATGTACTACGTTTATTGTGCATAATATAAACACCCTTCCTCAATGGTCTAAATTATATCATTTGTGAAAGGGTTTACGCAAATTAATGAAAAAAATAAGTGTTAAATTTTCTGAAAAAGTATTATAAGTAAAAAAAAGAAGTCCTTACGGACTTTGTTTGAAAAATGGTGACGCGTACGGGATTCGAACCCGTGAATGCATGCGTGAAAGGCATGTGAGTTAACCGTTTCTCCAACGCGCCATGTATATTAAACTTGTCTTTCTTGACAAGTGCTCACTTATATTACTACAACATTTTAATTAATGCAAGTATTTTTTTGAAAAATTTGACAGATTGTTTTAATAGTATATAATGTGAACAGTTAACAAAGTTAACAACGGAGGAAATTATGATTCGATTATTAGTAGATTCAGCTAGTGATTATACGCAAGAAGAGATTAAAAATAAAAATTTATATTTTGTGCCACTACAAATTCAGATTGAAGGAAAGAACTATTTGGATGGTGTTGATATTGATAAGGAAACATTTTATGAGAAGATGATGAATTCAAAAGAATTTTTTAAAACATCACAACCATCACCACAAGAATTTTTAGATATTTTTGAAAAAGTGAAGGAAAAACAAGAAACATTAATATGTTTATCTTTATCAAGTAAATTGAGCGGAACCTATCAAAGTGCTTGTCTGGCAAAAGATATGGTGGGTTATGAAAATATCTTTATCATTGATACATTGACAGCAGTTGCAGGAATTCGTTTACTATGCGAAGTGGCAATGAACTGGATTGGTGAAAATAGAAGTGTTGAGAGTATTGTATCTGGTTTAGAAGAACTAAAAGAGCATGTGCATATTTATGCTGGTTTAGATACATTGGAATATTTAGCTAAAGGTGGAAGAATTTCTAAGACTGCAGCAGCTATTGGAACTTTGGCAAGTATTAAACCAATTATTTGTGTAGACCATGGAGAAGTTGTGGTTGCTGGTAAGACACGTGGTGTAAATAAGGCAACGAGTGTTGTATGTGAAAAGATGCAGTCAGATATTGTTGATACATTGTATCCAGTTTATACATTGTATTCATATGGTTTAGAGAATGTTGAAAAACTAGAATCAAAATTGGATTTAGATGTGAATCGTGTTCGTATTGGATCAACAATTGGAGTTCATATTGGGCCTAATGCTTTTGGGGTTTGTTTCGTATCTAAACTATAATTAACTTGTGAGGGCGCATACATTTTAGTATAATGGATATGCGGATTTACAAGGAGATTTTTTGATAATATGAAAACAACATTAATTATTATGGCAGCTGGAATTGGTTCGCGTTTTGGTGGTGGAATCAAACAGTTGGCTAAGATGGGTCCTAATGGTGAAATCATTATGGATTATTCAATCTATGATGCCAAGGAAGCTGGCTTTGATAAAGTCGTATTTATTATTCGTAAGGATATTGAAGAAGAATTCAAAGAAGTTATTGGAAATCGTATCCAAAATTATATGGATGTAGAATATGTATTCCAAGACATCAATGATTTACCAGAAGGATTTACTTGCCCTGAGGGACGTACAAAACCTTGGGGGACAGGTCAGGCTGTATTATGTGCTAAAAGTGTTGTAGATACACCTTATGTGATTATTAATGCGGATGATTATTATGGAAAAGAAGCATTTGTGAAATTACATGATTTCTTGATTAACCATGAAAAAATGGGAAAAGAATTTGACATGGGAATGGCTGGTTTCATCTTAAAAAATACATTAAGTGAAAATGGAACTGTAACTCGTGGTGTATGTAAAGTGGATGATAATAATTTATTAAAAGAAGTTTATGAAACAACTGGAATCAAGGCTGAAGCAGAAAAAATTGTATGTGATGATCCTGAAGTAGAGGCTTGGGTAAAACCAGAAAGCAATGTTTCTATGAATATGTGGGCTGGTTATCCAGATTTCTTAGACTATTTAGAAAAGGATTTCAGTACTTTTTTAGCTAATATTTCAGATAATCCAATGAAGAAAGAATACTTGCTTCCAAATATTGTAGCTGAATTATTGAGAGAGGATCGTATCAATGTAAAGGTGCTTGAAACACATGATAAGTGGTTTGGTGTAACATATGCCGAAGATAAGGAATATGTACAAAATGCCTTTAAACAATTGATTAAAGATGGTGTATATCCTGAAAAATTATGGAAATAGGACGATTTGTCCTATTTTTTTTGTTAGATTAATGATATAATCCAAACGTGTTTCGTATATGTCGACTAATACGGTGTCGATGTTTCTACCCCTAAACCGTAAATTCAGGGACTATGAATCAACCTACTATTTTTATTGTGTCGTGTTGATTCTCGTTTTTGTGCGAGACTTTTTTATTTTCGGAGGAAAACATGAGAAAAGAAGATGTGAAAAAAGGTTCTATATATGAACTTGATGGTGTTGTACCTTTAAAAGAGGCATTGCCTTTAGGTATTCAGCACGTATTAGCGATGTTTCTAGGAAACATCAGTCCATTATTAATTATTGCAGGAATGCTTGGATTATCACCGGATTTAAAATCTGCATTGATTCAAAATGCGATGTTTATTGCCGGAGCTGTTACTTTAGTTCAGTTATATCCAGTGTGGAAAGTGGGAGCTAAACTTCCAATCGTTATGGGTACTAGTTCAGGATTTATTGGAACTGCCAAAGCAATGGGTGCTTTATATGGTTATGGTGCATTGATGGGAGCAAGTTTAATTGGTGGTTTATTTGAGATGGTTTTAGGTTTCTTTATTAAACCATTAAGAAAATTATTCCCACCTGTTGTTACAAGTTTAGTTATCATTTCGATTGGGTTATCATTACTTCCTGTTGGTATCAATTATTTTGGTGGCGGTAGTGGTGCTGCTGATTTTGGAGATCCAAAACATTTATTAGTAGGTACATTTGTTATTTTGGTGATTATTATCGCAAAACAAATCAAAGGATTTGTGAATAATGCATCCATTTTGATTGGTATTATTGCTGGATATGTCTTGGCTATCGTACTTGGAATGGTTGATTTTACACAAGTTCAAACAGCTTCTTGGATTGCACTTCCAACATTTATGCCAGTGAAGATGGAATTTAATTTAGAGGCTATTATTGCGATGGGAATTATGTTTATCGCAACAACGGTTGAAACAGTTGGAGATGTTTCTGGTATCACAAATGGTGGTTTAGATCGTGAAGCAACTTCTGAAGAATTACAAGGTGGCGTATTGGCAGATGGTTTAGGTTCTGTAGTTGCCTCATTGTTTGGCGTTTTGCCAAATACCTCATTCTCTCAAAATGTTGGTTTGGTTTCAGTGACTAAAGTTGTTAACCGTTTTACAATTATGACAGGAGCAATCTTCTTGATTCTTTGTGGTTTCTGTCCAAAATTAAGTGCTTTATTTGCGGTTATGCCTCAATCTGTACTTGGTGGCGCAGCTGTTATTATGTTTGCGAGTATTTTAGTGAGTGGTATTCAATCATTGATGCGTGTTGAATTCAATGAAAGAAACACTTTGATTATTGCCTTGGCTATTGGTCTAGGAATTGGCATTGGACAAGTTCCTACAGTTCTAGCACAATTACCAAGTTGGGTTGGAAATATTTTTGCACAAAACGGAATTATTATGACATTTGTGATCGCAACCGTATTAAATTTGATTTTGCCGGGTAAAAAAGACTAATAAATAGGTGTTAAACATTTTGTTTAACACTTTCTTTTTGTGTTAAAATTTTAGTAAAGAAAGAGAGCGTATCCATTATGTTAAGAATAATGAATTATGCGACGCCAGAATCTTTGGATGAGGCGTATGCGCTATTAACAAAAAATAAGAAGAATATGATTTTGGGCGGTATGATTTGGTTAAAGATGGAAGATATTCAAATTCCAACCGCTATCGATTTGAGTAAACTAGGTTTGGACCAAATTGAAGAAGATGATGCTGAATTTAAAATTGGAGCCATGGTAACTTTACGCCAATTAGAAACACATAAATCATTTAATAAAGCAACATGTCATGTGTTTAGAGATGCTGTAAAGGATATTGTTGGTGTACAATTAAGAAATTTGGCGACAGTTGGAGGAAGTGTATATTCACGCTTTAGCTTTAGTGATGTTATCTGTAGCTTGTTATGTTTAGAGTGTGATGTACAAACATATGCACATGGTCGTATTTCACTTGAAGAATTCATAAGTCTTCCATATGAAAAGGATATTGTGGAATATATTTATGTGAAGAAGACAAACTTGCCTAGTGCTTTTGTTTCGGTAAGAAGAAGCGCTACGGATTTAAGTGTTTTAAATGCATCTTGTACTAAATATGCAGATCACTATCGATTCTGTTTTGGAGCAAGACCAGCCATTGCGAAAGTTTATAATTGTGATTTAGATCATATTGATCTAGATGTATATTGCGCAGATAATATGCGTGGAAGTAAGGAATATAGAGAAAAACTTGTTGAGGGATTAACTCAGAAGTTATTGAGAAAGGTAGAGTCTTATGTTGGTTAAAATTAAAGTGAATGGAAAATTGATTCAGGATGATGTACAGCCACAAACTTTATTGCTTGACTGGCTAAGAGATCATGGTTGTTACAGCGTGAAAAGAGGGTGTGATACTGCAAACTGTGGATTGTGTACAGTATGGAAGGATGGAACGCCAATTCTTTCTTGCAGTACATTAGCTATTCGATGTGATGGTCATGAAATTACGACACTTGAAGGACTTCAAAAAGAAGCGGGTGAATTTGGTATGTTTATGGCTAAACAAGGTGCAGAACAATGTGGCTTTTGCTCACCAGGATTTATTATGAATGTTTTGGCAATGGAAAAAGAATTAGTGAATCCAAGTGATGACGAAATTCGTGCTTATTTAGCTGGAAATTTATGCCGTTGTTCTGGGTATATGTCGCAAATGCGTGCTATTAAGGCATACTTAAGTCGAGGTGAAAATCATGAATAGTGTAGGAAAAGGTGTCATCAAAAAAGATGCGATGGCTTTAGTTACAGGGCAGCCTGTATATTGTGATGATTTAGCACCTAAGGATTGTTTGATTGTCAAACTTTTAAGAAGTCCACATGCATATGCGAAAATTAAAAGTATTGACACTTCCATTGCAAAAAAAATTCCTGGAATTGAAGCTGTATATACATATGAGGATGTTCCAACTTCTCGTTTTACATTGGCAGGGCAATCTTACCCTGAACCAAGTCCTTATGATCGAAGAATCTTAGAAAATGTAGTTCGCTACGTAGGGGATGAAGTTGCGATTGTTGCCGGAGCTAATGAGGATTGTGTGGATCGTGCTTTAAAAGCTATTAAAGTAGATTATGAAGTATTAGAACCATTGTTGGATTTTGAGAAATCGATTGATAATACAATCGTGGTTCATGAAGAAGACGATTATAAGTGTCTTTGTGAGATTGGAAATGATGTAAAGCGTAATATTGTCAGCAGTGGAGAAAGTGTTGTTGGTGATGTGGATGCCGTATTAAAAGAGTGTGATGTAGTCTTAGAAAGAGATTATCATACAAAGGCTAATGCACAGGCAATGATGGAAACAATGCGTTCATATTGTTATATTGATACATACGGTCGTTTGAACTGTGTAAGTTCTACACAGATTCCTTTCCATGTTCGTCGAATTTTAAGTAATGCTTTAGAAATTCCAAAATCAAAAATCAATGTGATCAAGCCAAGAATTGGTGGTGGTTTTGGGGCTAAACAAACAGCTTGTTGTGAAATTTTTACAGCATTTGTTACGTGGCAACTTAAAAAGCCAAGTAAAATCGTGTATACGCGTGAAGAAACTTTTGCGGCTAGTAACTCAAGACATGAAATGAAAATGCATGTTCGTATTGGCGCTACAAAAGATGGAACGATTGAAGCAATTGATTTATATACATTATCAAATCAAGGTGCTTATGGTGAACATGGTCCAACTACAATTGGTTTAGCAGGACATAAATCATTACCTTTATATAACCATGTAAAGGCAAGTCGCTTTACATATGATGTAGTTTATACAAATACAATGCGTGCAGGTGCCTATAGAGGATATGGTGCTACACAGGGTCAGTTTGCGGTTGAATCCATTATTAATGAATTGGCTGATGAATTGAATATGGATCCTTGTGAAATCCGTTTTAAGAATATGACACATGAAAATGAAGTGTTATCGCAGTATTATAATGAAGAATTGAATGCGTGCGCATTGGATCGTTGTTTAGAAAAAGCTATGGAAATGATTGACTACAAGAACAAACCTTTAAGACGTGATATGGGAGACTTTGTTCGTGGTTTAGGTGTTTCTTTATCTATGCAAGGTAGTGGTATTTCGGGCCTTGATGTAGGTTCTGTTGAAATCAAATTGCAGGATGATGGTTTCTATACACTAAGTATTGGTGCTACAGATATGGGTACGGGTTGTGATACTATTCTTGCCCAAATGGTTGCAGAATGTATGGATTGTAATGTAGATCAAGTTGTAACAAGTGCATTAGATACAGATCACTCACCTTATGATACGGGTTCTTATGCATCAAGTACAACGTATGTAACGGGTATGGCTGTAGTAAAGGCTTGTGAAAAACTAAGAAATTCTATTTTAGAAGCAGCCGCTGGATTCTTCAATGTGGATAAAAAAGATATTGAATTTGATGGTAAGAAAATCAATACGTTAGATCATGTGCATGAAATGAGTTTGGCTGATTTTGCGGACACGTGTTTCAATGGTGGTATCGCAAAAGCTTTGATTGCCAGTGACTCTCATATGTCACCTACAAGTCCACCTCCATTTATGGTTGGTATTGCTGAAGTGGATGTAGATAAATTAACGGGTGAAATTAAGGTTCATGATTATGTTTCTGTAGTTGATTGTGGTACGGTTATCAATCCTAACTTGGCTCGTGTACAAGCTGAAGGTGGAATTGTACAAGGTATTGGTATGGCTTTAAGTGAGGATATCACATACTCAGATGATGGTAAGATGCGTAATCGTAATTTCTTACAGTATAAGTTACCAACAAGAGTAGATGTTCCTAGCGTTCGTGTTGAATTTGAAAGCAGCTATGAAGACAATGGGCCTTTTGGTGCTAAATCCATTGGAGAAGTTGTTATTAATACACCAACAAGTGCAATTGCCAGTGCCGTAAAACATGCGACAGGTGTGCAGGTTCGTACTTTGCCTATTACAGCTGAAAAAGTGTTATTAGGAAAAGAAGATGAATAACATTTCTTTAATTATCTTAGCGTCTGGTTTTTCCAGACGCTTTGTTTCAAATAAGCTTCTGTATGAGTTCCATGGAAAGAAGTTGATAGAATATGCTTTTGATAGGGCAAGTGCTTTTTTGGATGTCATTGTAGTCACACAGTATGAAAAGATAAAAGAAATGGCTGAAACTTTAGGGTATCGTGTAATCATGAATGATCACCCTGAATATGGACAAGGTCATTCTATTGCGTTAGGTGTTGGTGCGTGTATGAATGATGCTTGTATACTGATGGTTGCGGATATGCCATATTTAAAATTGGATACATTAAAAGAAATGGTTTCAATTCAAGATGGAAAGCATATTGTGATTTGTGAGTATAATGGTATTTTATGTAATCCTATGTTGCTTCCCAAAAGGTATTATGATAAGGCAAAACAATTATGTAATGATAAAGGTGCAAAACAAATCATTGGTGATGATTTGTATTTAACAGTATCTTTATCGCATGAAGAATTTATGGATATAGATGAAAAAACAGAGGTAGCCTAACCTCTGTAATGTTTTTCTTTGTCTTTTGCGATATCAAAGTATATTTGTTCGTCTCTTTGTTCGTAAAGCATATTTGCCCAATATCCCCAAAGAATGTCTTCCATTTTTTCAAATGCTTGTACTTGTACATCAATCATAGGGTCAATTTCTCCATCAAAATAGGCTTGATAGAACTGGTCTCTTTGGTCGATATAATGAATGTTGTTTTCTGAAAAGAAGCTGGCAATATCGAAGCGATAATCGTTTTTAGCTGCATATTCATAATCAATCAAATAATCTTTTGTATCACTATAAAGAATATTTCCTTGTACAAAGTCGTTGTGACATAGTGTGTTTGGTTTATATTCTTTTTTTAATGCTTCTAAAAAGTTTTCTTCATTTGGAAAAGATACGATACATTCTTTGATTTGGGATTTATAGAATTCAATTTTTCCAAAAGGGTTAAAAATAAATAAAGGGGCTTCTTTTGCATGAAGAGATTTCATTAAATTTGCACATCTTGCGAATTTGTCTTTGTCTTTACATTCATTAAATGTTTTTACATCTTCAATATGATGAGTGACTTTAATACCTTCTTTTTCGTCGAATAAAACAGTGGGCACATCTAAATCAGAAACAAGTGGCAAAATTTCTTTTTCGTGTTCATGTTGTAAACCAAGTGATTCATGATTCTTCTTCGGTACGCGTACCATGTATTTATCGTTGTTGATTGTCAATATATAGTTATGGTTACTGATACCTTTATCTGTTTTTTCGAGTGTATATTCTGTTGTATTAAAATTTTTTTCTATCCATTTTTCTAAGTTCATGTGGATATATTAACATTATTATTCTTTAAACTCAATGCGGTCGTTGTACCGCTTTTTTTGTTCGCGAAATCTACAAGGTCTGTTATGGCAAAAAAGGATAGAAGAAATAACTTTTTTAGCTTGCGTTGTTCTAAGAACAAGGCTGTAGATTGGAAAAGGAGTAGTGGACAATGAAGTATAAGGTGAAGTGGATCGAAGAACATCTGGGAATCACGAGAAATATGATTCGTAGATATGAAAAGAAGGGAGTGATTTTAAAGAATGAAGAAGGAAAAGATCGAGAGTTTGACGAAGAAGGGCTAAGACAATTATGGAATATAAAAGTGTTGGTGAGTTTAGGTTTTAGTTTGGATGAAGTTAAGGAGATTATGAATGAGGGAAATTTAAAGGAGTTGAGTCAAAGAAAGCTGGGTGAGTTGGATAAGAAGTGTGTGGATTTACAAAGTAAAATAGATTTGTTGAATAGGGTTTGTATTACTGGAAAATTACCATGTTGTTTAGAAGATGTCATTAATGAGTTTGGAAAGAAGAGTGAATAATAATGAAATGGTTAATGTGTTTGAGTTTGTGCTTGGTTCTTTGTGGTTGCACAAGTGCACCGGTTGCCAAAGATAATGTAGAAAAGAAAATGAATGTAAATGTAATTGAGGTATCTGCTTCTTCGATTGACGAGATAGAGGAGATGGCAATCAAGGATGTTGAGGACACAAAGGAAAAATTAGAAAGTGAAAGGGATGCGTTGAGTGAAGAAATTACGGATTTTAATTCATATACTAAAAATGTAGACAAGGTAAAGGCATATTATGATGGTGCTTTAAAACAGACAGAATTATTGTCGATACGATTAAGAGAATATGCTTATAAGTATGCTGAATTGATAATGAATGAGGATACATCGTACAAGGTAAAATACAAAGATTTGAGTGGCATCTATGAATATATATATGAGGATGCAGGTAATGCTATGTATGATATATATGATAAGACAGTGCATGACTTATACGATATTTACTATAATGGCATTATTAAAGATGCATATGATACGGAAGACTATGATGTGTGGAGTGATGCTAGTTCAGATGCTTACGATGATTGGTCAGATTGCGTATCAGATATATATGATGTATGGTCAGATATGCAGTCGGATATTTATTCGTTCCAATCAGATTTAAGAAGTGAAGTGTATGATCATGATGACAAAAGAGCTCAAAAGAAAATGGATAAATTTAAGAAATCGATTCTTCGTATGAAGGAGGATGTAAATGATTAGAGAGAATCAATGATTTTCTCTAATTTTTTTTAGAATGAGCTTGCATCACAGATTATAGTGGTGTATAGTAAATAGGCATGCGTGGGAGAATGCGTAACTGTTCGTATTACCACAGCATAGGACAAAATATAGGAGGAACGTCTTATGAGCAAGAAAAAAGTTACAAAAGTTTGTAAGTTGCAGTTCCAAGCTGGTGGAGCTAAACCAGGTCCAGCATTAGCAAGTGCTGGTATCAACATGCCTCAGTTCTGTACAGCTTTCAATGATGCAACAAAAGATCGTAAAGGTGATATTGTTCCAGTTGTCATTACTGCTTATGAAGATAAGAGTTTTGATTTCGTATTGAAAACAACACCTGCTGCTAACTTATTGAAAAAAGCAGCAAACGTACAAAAAGCAAGTGGAGATCAAAAAGTAGTTGCTGGTACAATTACAGTTGATCAATTAAAAGAAATTGCTGAGTACAAAATGCCAGACTTGAATGCCAATGATGTAGAAGCTGCAATGCGTATTGTTGCTGGTACTGCACGTAACATGGGTATCAAGGTTGAAGGATTTGAATAGGAGGAACATCAATAATGGCAAAAGTAAGTAAGAGATATGCTGAAGCAGTTAAATTAGTTGATCGTTCAAAAACTTATTCAATTGAAGAAGCTGTTAAATTAGCTAAAGAAACTAGTAAAACAAAATTCGACGCAAGTGTTGAAGTAAGTTTCCGTTTAAACGTAGACCCTCGTCACGCTGATCAACAAATCCGTGGAGCAATGGTATTACCTAATGGAACTGGTAAAACACAACGCGTTTGTGTAGTTGCACAAGGCGAAAAAGAAAAAGAAGCTCAGGCTGCTGGTGCTGATTTCGTTGGTGGTGCAGATATTATCGAAAAAATCTCTAAAGGTTGGTTCGATTTTGATGTATTAGTAGCTACTCCAGATATGATGGGTCAATTAGGACGTTTAGGACGTGTATTAGGTCCTAAAGGATTAATGCCAAACCCTAAGACTGGTACAGTAACAATGGATGTTGCTAAGGCTATTGATGAAATCAAAAAAGGTAAAGTTACTTACCGTGTAGATAAAGAAGGAAATATCAACTTAGCTATCGGTAAAACAAGCTTTACAGAAGAAGCATTAGTTGAAAACTTCAATGCAATCTTCAATACAATTGCTAAGGCTCGTCCTGCAACTATTAAAGGTGCATACATGAAGAACTTAGTTGTTTCAACAACAATGGGTCCTGGAATCCACGTTGAGATCGTTAAGTAATTGACAAATCTAGTAAAATAAATTAAACTATGGATTGTTATCAATATTCCAAAGACAGTAACGGCGTATGCTTAATTATGTTACCGAGGGTATGATGCATTGACTTTGCACAATTAGCCCGTCTTTGATACGGGCTTTTCTTTTGAATATTGTTACAATAGATGAAAGAAGAGGTGGATCGAATGAACAAAGACATCCTTGCACAAAAGGAAGCTGACGTTATCGCCTTAACTGAAAAAATGGAAGCTGCTAGTAGTGTTGTATTAGTAGAATACCGTGGATTATCAGTAAAGGAAGTAACAGAACTTCGTCGTGCTTTGCGTGAAGAAGACGTTGAATTCAAAGTTTACCGTAACGCAATCGCTCGTCGTGCAGCTGAAAAATTAGGTCACGAAGATTTCGCAAAAACTTTAGTTGGACCTAACGCATTGGCATTTGGTAAAGATCCAGTTGCTCCTGCTCGTGTATTAGCTAAATTCGCTAAAAATCATGAAGCATTAGTATTAAAAACTGGTATCGTGGATGGAGCTATGGTAGACGAAGCTACTATCCAAAAATTGTCTGCATTACCTAACAAAGAAGGTATGTTGGCTAAATTCGCATCTTGCTTAAATGCTCCAGTTATCAAATTTGCTATGACTGTTAAAGCATTGGCAGAAGCTAAAGAAAACGGATCTGTAAAAACAGAAGAAGCACCAGCTACAGAAGAAGCTGCTGCGTAATTAATTATAGGAGGAAAATAAAATGGCTAAATTAACTCAAGAAGAAATTCTTTCTTATTTAGAAGAAGCAACAATTTTAGAATTAAACGACTTAGTAAGTGCAATCGAAGAAAAATTTGGTGTAGTAGCTGCTGCTGCTGTTGCTGCTCCAGCTGCTGCTGCTGAAGAAGCTGCAGGACCTAGCGAAGTAACTGTTACATTAACAAATGTTGGTGGAACAAAAGTTGCTGTAATCAAAGCCGTACGTGAAATTACTGGTTTAGGATTAGTTGACGCTAAGAAATTAGTAGATGGTGTTCCAGCTGCTATTAAAGAAAACGTATCTCCAGAAGAAGCAGAATCAATTAAAGAAAAATTAGTTGCTGCTGGAGCTACTGTAGAAATTAAGTAATTTAAGCTTAATAAGTAATTAAAGCCTTTGTCCTTAGATAAAGGCTTTTTTTTCATTTAATGAGTATGGACTTAAATGATACTATTATGATACTAAAAAAGACATCATTCTAATTGCGATGATGTCTTTTATATATGTTTATTCATCTTTTAATATTTTTGTGACTGCATTATAGATACCGTTATCGTATGTAGATGTTGTGGCAAAGTTAGCATAGCTTTTGACAAAATCACTTGCATTTCCCATTGCAACGCCAATATCGGCTTTCTTTAACATGTGGATATCATTTGTACTGTCTCCAAAACAGATGGCATCTTTCCATGTTAATCCTGTTTTTTCTAGAATCATTTCAATACCTTTTGATTTGTCGTTATCTGCATTGAAGATATCGAAGCAGAATCCATCGGTTTTTACGTTGATCAAATCATTTCTTAAATCAGGATGAGATTCCATAAATGCATCTACTAGTTTTTTGTCTTTAGTAAGAACTACGGCGTTAAAGGCTTTGTGTCTTAAGTGATAAGATTGGCTTGGATCGTAGAACAGTGAATCTAGCACATTGCAATATTTACAGAAGTCATACATTGGGTAAAAGTTGTTATAAATGTATGTAGCGTCTCCAAAGTGGAACATTAGGCCTGTTTCGTGTTTTTTACTAAAATCAACTAAATCGTTGACGTTGTCTTGTAAGATGGGGTAGCTACCAATTTCTTGAAAGTCTTTGTCTAATATATAGCTGCCATTGATTAATACGTAATAATCAAATTGAATGCGTTGTAAAATAAGTTTCAACTGGTTTAAAGGACGACCTGTAGCCGCACAAACAATATATCCTTTATCTTTTAATGTCTGAAGGGCATCTAATGCACTTTCTTGAATGATGTCATTTTCGGTTTGGTAAAGAGTTCCGTCCATGTCGAAAAATACAATTTTGTGTTTCATAAATCTACCTCTATTCTTGTCTATATTATACTTTAATGATGTACAAAGAGTATAAAAAAATTATATTTTAAAAATATTAAAAAATAATTGACAAATCATGTTGAATACTGTATCTTAATATTGCATGCGAAAATAGGTTCTGGAAAGAGCCTATATTTAATGGATGGGCAAGACCCACCCGGCTTCGTTTGCTTGGAAATTGAAAATTTTGAAAGGAGGATCTTATGCCTACAATCAACCAGTTGATTCGTAAAGGTCGTAAGGCCAGTCAAAACGTTTCAAAGTCTCCAGCTTTGAACCGTGGTTACAACTCATTGCAGTCTAAACCAACAAACCAATCAAGTCCACAAAAACGTGGAGTTTGTACTCGTGTTGGTACCATGACACCTAAGAAACCAAACTCAGCACTTCGTAAATATGCGCGTGTTCGTTTAAGTAATGGTATGGAAGTTACAGCTTACATTCCAGGTATCGGACACAACTTACAGGAACACAGTGTTGTATTGATTCGTGGTGGACGTGTTAAAGACTTACCAGGTGTTCGTTACCACATCGTTCGTGGAACTTTGGACTGTGCTGGTGTAAATGACCGTAAACAATCTCGTTCATTATACGGAACTAAAAGACCTAAGAAATAGATCAATCGTGAAAGGAGGAAATTAGATGCCTAGAAAAGGACACATTGCGAAACGTGACGTACTAGTCGACCCAATTTATAACTCTAAGTTGGTTACTCGTTTGATCAACAAAATCATGATTGATGGTAAAAAAGGGGTTGCACAAACTATTTTGTACAACGCGTTTGAAATCGTAGAAGTAAAAACAGGAAAAGCACCAATGGAGGTTTTCGAACAAGCTTTAGAAAACGTTATGCCTCAATTGGAATTGAAAGTTAGACGTGTAGGTGGAGCCAACTACCAAGTACCAGTTGAAGTAAGCGACGAACGTCGTTTGACTTTAGGACTTCGTTGGATCGTAAACTACGCACGTTTACGTAACGAAAAAACAATGGAACAGAGATTAGCAGCTGAAATTATTGATGCTTCTAATGGAACTGGTGCCAGTGTTAAAAAACGTGAAGACACTCACAAAATGGCAGAAGCTAACAAGGCTTATGCTCACTACCGTTGGTAAGAGAAGGAGTAAAGAAATATGGCTAGAGACTATGCTTTACACGAAACTCGTAACATCGGTATCATGGCGCACATTGATGCCGGAAAAACAACAACAACAGAACGTATTCTTTACTACTCTGGTGTAAACCACAAGATTGGTGAAACACACGATGGAGCTAGTACAATGGACTGGATGGAGCAAGAACAAGAACGTGGTATCACAATCACTTCTGCTGCTACAACAGCTCACTGGAAAAAGACAGACGGAACTGGTAAAGAATGTCGTATTAATATCATCGATACACCAGGCCACGTAGACTTCACTGTAGAAGTTGAACGTAGTTTACGTGTATTAGATGGTGCCGTAACAGTATTAGATGCTAAAGCAGGTGTTGAACCTCAAACTGAAACTGTTTGGCGTCAAGCTACTGAATATAACGTTCCACGTATTGTATTCTGTAACAAAATGGATGCTACAGGTGCTGACTTCTTAATGTCATGCAATACAATCATCGATCGTTTAGGAGCTAAATCTTGTCCAATTCAGTTACCAATCGGTGCTGAATCAGACTTCGAAGCTATCATTGATATTATCAAGAGAAAAGCTTACGAATTTAGTGGAGATTTTGGTCGTGTAATCACTGAAATCCCAGTTCCAGAAGATATGGTAGATCTTATGGAAGAATACCGTGCTAAATTATTAGATTACTTAGCAGATTATGATGAAGATTTCATGATGCAAGTATTAGAAGGTGAAGAACCTTCAATTGAAGAAATCAAACGTGTATTACGTATTGCGGTATGTAATGGTGACTTCTTCCCAGTATTATGTGGATCTGCATATAAGAATAAAGGTGTTCAATTAGTATTGGATGCAGTAGTAGATTACTTACCAAGTCCATTAGATGTACCTTCAATTAAGGGTACTACATTAGATGGAGAACCAGATGTTCGTCACCCTGGTGATGATCAACCATTCTCTGCATTAGCATTTAAGATTGCTACAGACCCATTCGTTGGAAAATTATCTTTCTTCCGTGTTTATTCAGGTACTGCAAAAGCAGGAAGCTATGTATTAAACTCAACTAAAGATAAAAAAGAACGTTTCGGACGTATTGTTCAGATGCACGCCAATGCACGTAAAGAAATCTCTGAAGTTTACTCAGGTGATATTGCTGCTGCAGTTGGTTTAAAGGTTACTACAACAGGTGATACATTGTGTGATGAAGATCACCCAATCATCCTTGAATCTATGGAATTCCCTGAACCAGTAATCGAATTGTCTTTGGAACCAAAAACAAAAGCTGACCAAGACAAAATGGGATTGGCTCTTGCAAAACTTGCAGAAGAAGACCCTACTTTCAAAACATATACAAACGAAGAAACAGGGCAAACAATCATTGCCGGTGTAGGTGAACTTCACTTGGATATCATTGTTGACCGTTTACGTCGTGAATTTAAAGTTGAAGCAAATGTTGGTCAACCACAAGTTGCTTACCGTGAAACAATTCGTCAGGCTGCTGATTGTGAAGGAAAATACATCCGTCAGTCAGGTGGTCGTGGACAATATGGTCACGTATGGATCAAATTCGAACCAAATGAAGGAAAAGGATTTGAATTCGTTGATGCTATCGTTGGTGGTAGCGTACCTAGAGAATACATCAAACCAACTCAAGAAGGTTTGGAAGCAGCATTGGAAAATGGTATGGTTGCAGGTTATCCAGTAATTGATGTCAAAGCTACATTATTTGATGGATCATACCATGATGTTGACTCTAGTGAAATGGCTTATAAGATTGCCGCAAGTATGGCATTAAAAGAAGCTGGAAAGAAATGTAAACCTGCTATTTTAGAACCAATTATGTTCGTAGAAGTAACTGCACCAAGTGAATACTTAGGTAGCGTTATGGGTGACATTTCAAGTCGTCGTGGACAAATCACTGAACAGGAAGAACGTGGAAATGCCATTATCGTTCGTGCACATGTTCCATTATCAGAAATGTTCGGATATGTTACAGACTTACGTAGCTTTACTCAGGGACGTGGAAACTACTCTATGAAGTTCGACCACTACTCAGAAGTTCCAAAGAGTATTGCAGAAAAGATTATTAAAGAGAATTCAAACGAAAACTAGTTGATTTTCGTTTGGTTCTGAAATACAATATTTATTGTATGAAATATGTTAGCATTTAGGAGGAAATTATAAATGGCTAAGGAAAAATTTGACAGAAGTAAAACTCACGTTAATATTGGTACTATCGGTCACGTTGACCACGGTAAAACAACATTAACAGCAGCTATTACAACAGTATTAGCTAAAAAAGGTATGGCTAAAGCTGAAGCTTATGACCAAATCGATGGTGCTCCAGAAGAAAAAGAACGTGGAATCACTATCAACACTGCACACGTTGAATACCAAACAGAAAAACGTCACTATGCACACGTTGACTGTCCAGGCCACGCCGATTATGTAAAAAACATGATCACTGGTGCTGCTCAGATGGACGGAGCAATCTTAGTAGTTGCTGCATCTGATGGACCTATGCCTCAAACACGTGAACACATCTTGTTAGCACGTCAGGTAGGTGTTAAATATATCGTTGTTTACTTAAACAAATGCGATATGGTTGATGATGAAGAATTAATCGACTTAGTAGAAATGGAAGTTCGTGAATTATTAAACGAATACGGATTCGACGGAGACGAAACTCCAGTTATCCGTGGATCAGCTTTGAAAGCTCTTGAAGGAGATCCAAAATACGAACAATCAATCTATGATTTGATGGATGCTGTTGATACTTGGATTCCAGATCCAGCTCGTGAAATGGATAAACCATTCTTGATGGCAATCGAAGACGTTATGACAATTTCTGGTCGTGGTACAGTAGCTACAGGACGTGTTGAACGTGGTCAAGCTCACTTAAACGACGAAGTTGAAATCGTTGGTATCAAAGACACTCAAAAAACAGTACTAACTGGTTTGGAAATGTTCCACAAACAATTAGACGTTGCTGAAGCAGGTGACAACATTGGTGCATTGTTACGTGGTATTGCACGTGACCAAATCCAACGTGGACAAGTATTAGCTAAACCTGGAAGTGTACACCCTCACACTAAATTTAAAGCACAAGTTTATGTTTTAACTAAAGAAGAAGGTGGACGTCACACTCCATTCGTTTCTAACTATCGTCCTCAATTCTACTTCCGTACAACTGACGTTACAGGTGTAATCACATTGCCAGAAGGAACTGACATGGTAATGCCTGGTGACAACGTTGTTATGAACGTTGAATTGATCGCTCCAATCGCTATCGAAACCGGTACTAAGTTCTCTATCCGTGAAGGTGGACACACTGTAGGTGCTGGTAACGTTACTGAAATTGACGCTTAATTAGAATTTAAACTTTAAGACTGATACATCTGTATCGGTCTTTTTTTATTTTATAATGAAACAAATGTAAATATAATGTAAAAAATTACATTTATCATTGACATCATGACTTTTTTACTCTATCATACAAAACATATAAGAATAGTATGAATTAAAGGAGTATGATTATGACAAAAATAACCAGAGATCAACGAAATTTCAAATTTGAAACATTACAATTACACGTAGGACAAGAACAAGCAGACCCTACTACAGATGCACGTGCAGTTCCTATTTATCAAACATCATCTTATGTATTTAGAAATTGTGATCATGCAGCTGCACGTTTTGGATTGAGTGATGCGGGAAATATTTATGGTCGTTTAACAAATCCAACGGAGGATGTGTTTGAAAAGCGTATAGCAGCTCTTGAAGGCGGTGTAGCCGCATTAGCCGTAGCATCTGGTGCTGCAGCCGTTACATATACAATTTTGAACTTAGCTCAAAATGGAGACAATATAGTTTCAGCCAAAAATATTTATGGTGGCTCATTTAACTTGTTTGAGCATACTTTGCCTCAATATGGGATTGAAACAAATTTCGTTGATATCTTTAATGATGAAGAAGTTGAAAGTGCAATCAATGAAAGGACAAAGGCTTTATATATTGAAACATTAGGAAATCCTAATTCGGATGTAGTAGATATTGAATCAGTCGCAAAGATTGCTCATAAACATAAAATTCCATTAGTAGTAGATAATACATTCGCAACACCATATTTAGTAAGACCAATCGAATATGGAGCTGATATTGTTGTTCATTCAGCTACAAAATTTATTGGTGGACATGGAACAAGTATTGGTGGTGTTATTGTTGATGGAGGAAAATTTGATTGGGAAGCTAGTGGAAAATTTGATTCATTAACAAAACCAAATCCAAGCTATCATGGTATTAGTTTTACACAAGCCTGCGGACCTGCTGCTTTTGTTACAAAAGTACGTGCAATCTTATTAAGAGATACAGGTGCTACAGTATCTCCTTTCAACGCATTCTTATTCTTACAAGGATTAGAAACGTTATCATTACGTGTGGAACGTCATACATATAACGCTTTAAAAGTTGTTGAATATTTAAATAATCATCCTCAAGTAGAAAGTGTATCTCATCCTAGTGTTTCTATAGATCCTAAACAACAAGAATTGTATAAAAAGTATTTTCCTAATGGAGGAGGTTCTATCTTTACATTTGATATTAAGGGCGATGCACAAAAGGCTAAAGATTTTATTGATAATCTAGAATTATTCTCTTTATTAGCTAATGTTGCCGATGTAAAATCTTTAGTCATTCATCCAGCAACTACAACGCATTCTCAATGTACTGAAGAAGAATTATTAGATCAAGGTATTCGTCCAAATACAATTCGATTAAGTATTGGATGTGAAAATATTGATGATATCATTCAAGATTTGGATGAAGCATTTAAGGCAATCGCATAATTAATGAAAGTCAGAATCTAGGTTCTGACTTTTTGGCTTATAATTTCAGATTTGTGAAAATATAAATAAACTTATGAAAAATACAACACTTTTGATAGAATAATATTACTTTTATGAAAGGATGATTTGATTGGATAAGAGAACTAAACGATTTATTGTTTATGCGATAGGAATGTTTGTGTTAGCACTGGGATTAACGTTAAATACACAGGAGAATTTAGGGGTATCTCCAATTATTTCAGTACCCTATAGTATTTCACAGATTACAGGATATAATTTTGGAGATTTAATTTTTGTGGTATACGCTTTATTTGTCGTAGTACAAATAGTAATTCATTTAAAGTTGAAAAAGAATAAAAAAATTATGTCAGACTTATTGCAGTTGCCACTAAGTTTAATATTTACACGATTATTAAATATATTTTCCACATATATTCCAACTTCACAGAATTTAAGGATTCGTTTTGTTGTATTGGCTTTAGCGATAATTTGTACTGGAATAGGTGCAGCAATGTCATTAAGTATGCAAATTGTTCCGAATCCTGGAGATGGGATTGTACAAGCCTTAGCGGAAAGATTTGATAAAAGCGTAGGTATAACTAAAAATTTGTTTGATTGTCTAAATTTAAGTATTACGTTATGTATTAGTTTATTTATTGCTCATCAAATTGTTGGCGTTGGAATAGGGACAGTGGTTGCAGTAGTAGGAGTAGGTAGAGTGATAGCTTTATTTCATCATATTTTTGAATATAAAATTGAAGAATTGATTTGCGAGTAAGAGACTGGTACGTGCCAGTTTTCTTTTAAAAACAATGATGTAAGCGTATACAGTAAAAAATATGAAAAAAAGTCAAAAAAACATTTGACGAAGCGAGAAGTATTTGGTAATATAGATGAGCACTGCTGAGGTGCACATGATCTTTGAAAACTGAACAGGAAATAAAATACAAACTAAAACGTCAATTTCGAAAAACAAACAATTGTACAAAGAAAGATGTCAGAGACATCTAAGAGCTAAATCAAATGGAGAGTTTGATCCTGGCTCAGGATGAACGCTGGCGGCATGCCTAATACATGCAAGTCGAACGAGAGGAAGGAGAGCTTGCTTTCCTGAATCTAGTGGCGAACGGGTGAGTAACACGTAGGTAACCTGCCCATGTGCCCGGGATAACTTCTGGAAACGGATGCTAAAACCGGATAGGTAGCAGACAAGCATTTGACTGCTATTAAAGTGGCTAAGGCCATGAACATGGATGGACCTGCGGTGCATTAGCTAGTTGGTGAGGTAACGGCCCACCAAGGCGACGATGCATAGCCGGCCTGAGAGGGCGGACGGCCACATTGGGACTGAGACACGGCCCAAACTCCTACGGGAGGCAGCAGTAGGGAATTTTCGTCAATGGGGGGAACCCTGAACGAGCAATGCCGCGTGAGTGAGGAAGGTCTTCGGATCGTAAAGCTCTGTTGTAAGAGAAAAACGACATTCATAGGGAATGATGAGTGAGTGATGGTATCTTACCAGAAAGTCACGGCTAACTACGTGCCAGCAGCCGCGGTAATACGTAGGTGGCGAGCGTTATCCGGAATGATTGGGCGTAAAGGGTGCGTAGGTGGCAGATCAAGTCTGGAGTAAAAGGTATGGGCTCAACCCGTACTGGCTCTGGAAACTGATCAGCTAGAGAACAGAAGAGGACGGCGGAACTCCATGTGTAGCGGTAAAATGCGTAGATATATGGAAGAACACCGGTGGCGAAGGCGGCCGTCTGGTCTGGATTCTGACACTGAAGCACGAAAGCGTGGGGAGCAAATAGGATTAGATACCCTAGTAGTCCACGCCGTAAACGATGAGAACTAGGTGTTGGGGGAATAACTCAGTGCCGCAGTTAACGCAATAAGTTCTCCGCCTGGGGAGTATGCACGCAAGTGTGAAACTCAAAGGAATTGACGGGGGCCCGCACAAGCGGTGGAGTATGTGGTTTAATTCGAAGCAACGCGAAGAACCTTACCAGGCCTTGACATCCCTTGCAGAGATATAGAGATATATCCGAGGTTACCAAGGAGACAGGTGGTGCATGGTTGTCGTCAGCTCGTGTCGTGAGATGTTGGGTTAAGTCCCGCAACGAGCGCAACCCTTGTGATATGTTACTAACATTGAGTTGAGGACTCATATCAGACTGCCGGTGATAAACCGGAGGAAGGTGGGGATGACGTCAAATCATCATGCCCCTTATGGCCTGGGCTACACACGTACTACAATGGCGTCTACAAAGAGCGGCAAGCCTGTGAAGGCAAGCGAATCTCATAAAGGGCGTCTCAGTTCGGATTGAAGTCTGCAACCCGACTTCATGAAGCTGGAATCGCTAGTAATCGCGAATCAGCATGTCGCGGTGAATACGTTCTCGGGCCTTGTACACACCGCCCGTCAAACCATGGGAGTTGGTAATGCCCGAAGCCGGTGGCATAACCCTTCGGGGAGTGAGCCGTCGAAGGCAGGACCGATGACTGGGGTTAAGTCGTAACAAGGTATCCCTACGGGAACGTGGGGATGGATCACCTCCTTTCTAAGGAGAAAGAAGAAGAGTGGAAATTGAAGGAAGTAGGGAGTATACCTGTTTAGTTTTGAGAGGTCAAGGACTTCTCAGAGAGAATCGATCTTTGAAAACTGAGCAACTAAGAAGAAAAGACATAACAGAAAAGGTCTAAAACGTAAGTTGTAAGATAAACTGAGAAAACAGTAAAAAACAGTTCTTGAAAGAGAACATCTCGAAACACACGAGAACCACTGATTAAGTAAGGAAGGGCGTACGGCGAATGCCTGGCCACTCGAAACTGAAGAAGGACGCGCCAAACTGCGAAAAGCTCCGTGAAGCTGTAAGGAAGCGAAGAAGCGGAGGTGTCCGAATGGGGGAACCCGGCAGCAGACATGAGCTGTCATCTGCAGGTGAATACATGGCCTGCAAGAGAGGTACCCGGCGAACTGAAACATCTAAGTAGCCGGAGGAAAAGAAAACAACAGTGATTCCCTGAGTAGCGGCGAGCGAAAGGGGAGAAGCCCAAACCGGTCCAAGGACCGGGGTTGAAGGACCATGATATGGCAAGAGAGAGGATAGAAGAACGGGATCGAAAGCCCGGCCGAAGAAGGTGCAAGCCCTGTATTTGAAATCTGATTGAAGCCTAATGGGATCCTGAGTACGGCGAGACACGAGGAATCTTGTCGGAAGCAGGCGGGACCATCCGCCAAGGCTAAATATAAACGAGTGAGCGATAGTGAACCAGTACCGTGAGGGAAAGGTGAAAAGAACCGCGGGAGCGGAGTGAAAGAGAACCTGAAACCGTATGCCTACAAGAAGTCAGAGCCCGTTAAGGGGTGATGGCGTGCCTTTTGTAGAATGAACCGGCGAGTTGCGACAGACTGCGAGGTTAAGGAGGAAAGACCGGAGCCGAAGCGAAAGCGAGTCTTAATAGGGCGAAAGTAGGATGTTGCAGACCCGAAACCGGGTGATCTAGCCATGAGCAGGTTGAAGTTGAGGTGAAACTCAATGGAGGACCGAACCGACTACCGTTGAAAAGTTAGCGGATGACTTGTGGCTAGGGGAGAAATTCCAATCGAACCCGGAGATAGCTGGTTCTCCCCGAAATAGCTTTAGGGCT
>OGQM01000413.1_pt1 | contig 39523 bp, 40 predicted proteins | sample 1553191 | NCBI WGS metagenome assembly OGQM01 (sample SAMEA2579954, study PRJEB22360) | human gut metagenome | biome: human gut; feature: human-associated habitat; material: faeces | place: Denmark | collected 2008/2010 | reverse complement strand
AAGTGACGGAATTACAGAATCATTCCGTCTGCGCCTTCTCATTTTCTTCCCGGATAATCTCCTTTAATTCTTTTCGCATCACATCCAGTGGAGCCTTCTGTCCGGTCCATAATTCGATCTGAGCAGCCCTCTGGAACTGGACATACCAAGACCATTCAGGATTTTGCAGCCCTTCTTCTCAGCATTTTTCAGGAATGCGGTCTTGGACGGGTTGTAGCAGGCATCAAAATAAAACTGTCCTGGCCTGATTAGTTCAAATCTTTGTATATGGGTTTTTGTATTGCCCGTGGTTTTGTGTTCTGTCACCGTATTGAAGGTTTTTCGGCTTTCTTAAGTGACTCCCTTGTGATCTTTTTCATATCAAGGAATGGCAGCCCGGATGATGCGTCTGCTCGACAATCTCCAATATAAGACCGCCATCAATCGGCATATTCATCATGACGCATATAAGGTGCTGGAGGTTCCCATCCCCGATAGCGTTCAGCAGCTTCCGGCATTGTTTAAATTCCGCCTCCAGTTTATGGACCTCTTCGCAAAACAGATTCATGGTATAACCATCTCCTTTATTCAAGCGCTTAAACTGATTATACCATAAATCTATGAACAAAGTTTATCTGTAAAGAAAATTGATACAGAGTTTTTCAAAATCGGTCCATCTGCTCCTGGGTAGCCACCTGCCTACAACTTGTATTGCTATTTCCTATCGTTCCGAACAATGCAACCATTGTCCGGCAGCTGTTTCAGGTACCAGCAATTCATACGCAATATATTCATAAATGTCCCTCAAATCCTGTCTTGCTTCAGTGGAATATGCCACATAAAAAATCATATGCCAAAATCTCTTTTCATTTCAGCTTCAATGGCATCTGCTGAGTAAACTCTGCCAGCTTTTACATCAGACATACCTTTTTCAATTTCTTTATCAAATTGTTCTTTCGTAAGAGAACCATAGGTCAACGGTGCCGTTCTTGGTAATTTCATTTCAAATGGAATTCCCTTTTGCAAAACAATCTGCCGTAGAAACATTCCTACTGCATTTGACATTGGAATTCCTAACTGATCTAATACACTTTCAGCCTGTTCTTTAAGTTCAGGCTCAACTCGAGCAAACACATTTGCTGTTCTTGCTCCAGACGTTTTATTTCTTTTTCTGCATCCTCTATCTTTAAGTGGGTGTAAACATTTAAATGGAAAGGTTTATCTCCTACATCCGCTCATACTTCTCAACAATCTCATCAACCTGGTTACCGACCTCACCGGTTCCCCCTGTCAGGAGATAATACATTTGCAAATGGTAATCCTTTACTCTGATCTCAATAAACATGAAACTAACCGGGTATTCAATCTCCTTGAAATACCAATATAATTCCTCACACAATTTGCAGATTTCCCCATACCATTCATCACCAACTTCTTTAGAAATGGCCTGCTTAGGATATTTTTTATATACTTTCTTCTCCGGATCTCTATAAAAAAAAGAATATTTCTCCATCAATGCATTTACGAATTCTTCTTTCATCTGCAGACAGCCTCCCGCTAAAGATTTACTTTCTTTAACCCGATTCTAGCCTCTGTCAAGTAATTTTGCATTGGACTGTTAGTCCAAAAGTATTCCGGACAAATTACAACAAAAAAGACCTCAAAAATCCGTTTTCACGAATCCCTGAGATCCTGTTAAACTTTCTATGGAACTCTCTTTATCTGCTTTTTATAGCTGCAGTTATGCAACCAGACCTGCCAGTTTCTTATAATAGGTCATCAATCGTATTCCTACGTTCTGCATTCTGTCCTGTTTCTCCTGATAAATATGTACCTCACCAATCCTGTCAAACCATTCCACCCGTATGATCGAAACGGAAGAACACAACGGATTCTGCTTCTTCACCAGCAGATCCTCCATATGAACACCTAACAGTTCACTCAGCATCAGTAAATGATCTACCGAAGGAAGAATCATCCCTTTAAACCATCGGTACACCGGCTGGGGACAGGACAAATGCAGGTACTCCTGAATATCCGCTACACAATATCCTCTTTTCTGTGTAAACTCTTTCAACCTGATACCGGTCCGCTGCATATCAATGTTGGGATAGATTTTAACCTCCTTCACTGTGCATTCTCCTTACATTCTTTGAAGTTTTACTGTCAGCTCATTATATCCATTCTCATAGCAATACGTCATCTTGGACATCAGCTTTTTTACCAGAAAAATACCGCGTCCACCAATCTGTTCCTCTTCCGCAAGCTGTTCCATATCTGCATCTTCCTTCGCAGTCGGATCAAATGGAACTCCATTATCCTGCAGGTGAAGCGTCACGGTGTGTTCATCCACAACGCAGCTCACCTTTGCTTCACTGGCACCACTGTACCGAACGATATTCGAATACAATTCATCCAGTGCAATATTTATTTTATAACTGTCCCTCATGGCAACCTCGGACTTTTCCAATGTTTCCTCTACATAAGAAGCTACCACTTCTATCGATGCCTGATCCGGAGTGACAACAATTCCGTTTTCCGTTTCCTTGATTTTATTTTCCATATATTCCCCCGTTTTCGCCCAACTACATTTAATTATTTCCCCTTAAGCTTCGCAGACGCTTATTTTCCTCTTGCGCTGTTTTTATACTCACATGCCCGTGTTTCACACTCTCTGTCTGACTTCGTCAGACGCATGTTCGTTAGTAAGCGCAGTAAAATAAATGTCTCCTTCGCAGACGCTTATTTTCCTCTTGCGCCGTTTTTATACTCACATGCCCGTGTTTCACACTCTCTGTCTGACTTCGTCAGACGCATGTTCGTTAGTAAGCGCAGTAAAATAAATGTCTGCTTCGCAGACGCTTATTTTCCTCTTGCGCTTACTATATCATCGGGTGTAGTGGCGGTCAATAGCTTCAAGCATTGCTTCCTTATCTTTTTGCATTAAATGGTTATAAATTACCCGGTGTTGTGTCAAAAGTTCTGCTCTCCCGTTCTCATCGGCCTGTTGCAGGACGCATGCGATCTGCTCCTGATACAGCTTCGATACCGATTCCAGAAGCAGAATAAACAGAGGATTCCCAGTTGCACAAATGAGCTGCTCATGAAACGTTTTATCGAGCTCTAAAAATTCCTCTGTAAACGCAGCTTCCATTCCCTGTAAAAGCTTTTCAAAATAAGTCTGCTGTTCTTCACTTAATCCCCGTTCAAGCAGATCAAGGCAGACTGCTTTTTCCATCATACACCTGAAGTCTGCAATCTCTTTCCCCGTAATAGTTCCAAGCGCCAGCATCATCCTAAGAATTCGGTGAATGGAGCCTCCGGCATCCTTCGAAATATAATTTCCGGATCCCTGAACGCGTTCAATCATTCCCATACCGTGTAGAATACTCAACGCCTCACGTGTTGAGTTCCGTCCGATTCCCAGTTCTTCTGCAATGGCCCGTTCTGTTGGCAGTTTGCTTCCGATCTGCAGATCACCCTGCTGAATTAACTGATCAATATATTGAATTGCTTTTTCATATTCTGAAGTTGTCTGTTCCCTTTCCATTCCGATTGTAGTTTTCCTTTTCCCTTTACCCACATATTTCTTAACTATATTCATTCACAGTTATATTTTTATTTTCTCATCATATCGTTTTTCTTATCACACTTTTATCCCAATATTTTCCTCTACCCATCATCTGTCAAAACATTTCCATATGGCTTTTCTTTGCCTCTTTATAAGAAATGCGCAAATACAGATGACAAAATCACTGTGAGGATTCCCGATACTGCAATTGCCAGGCTGCTCATTGCTCCTTCAATCTCACCAATCTCCATAGCCTTTGCTGTTCCGATCGCATGTGCTGCCGAGCCAAATGCAAGCCCCTTCGAAATCGGCTCTTCAATCTTAAATACCTTACAGATCAGTTCTCCGAACATATTACCAAGCACTCCGGTAACAATAATTACTGCAACCGTAATCGTCACATAACCGCCCAATTCTTCTGATACACCCATGCCGATCGCTGTCGTAATGGACTTCGGAAGCATCGTGACATATTCTTCATGGGATAATCCCAGCAACAGGGAAAGAACGAGTACCGTAACAAGGCTGGTCACCACTCCGGCAGTCAGTCCAAGCAGAACGGCCTTATGATTGTTTTTTAACAGATCCCACTGCTCATAAAGCGGAATCGCCAGGCATACCGTCGCCGGCGTCAACAGCCAGCTTAGGAACTTTGCACCCTCGTTATAAACTTCATAATCAATATTTCCCACTGCCAGAAAAACAATAGATACCACAATAGCAATCAGAAGCGGATTAAAAATACCCAGTTTAAATTTCTTTTTTAATATTGCCCCAATCAGATAGGCAATAATACTTAACGTCACTCCTGCAAACATGGATTCTTCAAAAAAACTATTCATGGTCACTGCCTCCCTTTTTCTCCCTGCGGATCATCCACTGTGACAGCTTTCCTGTTGCTACCATAACGGTCACAATAGCAACAACCGTAATCACACAGACCGGAAGAAGCACGGGCTTTAACGTTCCCCAGCTTTCAATCAGTCCAACGCCTGCCGGGATAAACATCAACGGCATAATTTCAATCAGAAACTTTCCCACATCCTTCACATCATCCAGCCTGATCAGACCGGTCATCAATCCAATGAACAAAATCACCATGCCATAGATACTGGCCGGAATGGGTAACGGAATCAGATACTTAAAGAGCTCTCCCACAAAGGAGATCAGTAGAATAATAAAAAACTGTTTGACATACTTCATCATCTTTTCCTCGCAAAGTTAAAATTGGTAGCACCAATTGAAGTGCCACCAATTATTATAAACTTGAATCAGGTTTTGTCAAACAGTTTTCTTATTCTTAATCACTCTGCGCATTGTCGCACGAAATGCCCATCCAATCATATAATAGGCAGATGCAAATACATTAAGCCCCGCAATCTGCCGGTAAAGTCCCCAGATTCCTTTTACCGCTTTGCCCTTATTGGCAGAAAGGGAATGGGCAGGACGCCTGTAAATTACCAGCAATTCATCCAAGCCACAGGCCGTAATTCCACTCTGTAAAATTCTCCACCAGGTTGCCGTATCCTCCGATGGAATATCCGGCATCAGAATAAGCTCACAATCTACTTTCTGCGTATCAATCAAAACTGTCGATGTAAAGATAATGGTCCTTGACAATGCTTCCTTATAGGTAAGTGTTCTTTGCACCCGGACTGTCTTACCGGTAGGAACTGCGTTTTCGTCTCCAAACTGATAGGAGCAATATACAAAGGCCGCCTCATTCTGCTGCATGAAAGTAAGCTCCTTAAGCAGCTTGTCCGGATGCCAGAGATCATCAGAATCAAGAAATGCGATGTACCGCCCACAAGCCTCTGTAATGCCCGTATTACGTGCTTTGGCTGCACCCTCATTCTGTTGTTTCAAAATCAGCCGGATACGTCCTTTCGCAATTCCTTCCTGTTCATAACGATTGATTGCCGCCTGGATCACTTCCGCACTGCCATCTCTGGAGCAATCATCCACAAGCAGAAGTTCCCAGTCCTGATACGTCTGATTAACCACTGTTTTAATGGTCTCTTCGATATAGTTTGCTGCATTGTACACCGGCACAATAATACTGATCATATAAAAACCTCAAAATTCTCTATAATCTATATATTTCACTGTTTCTGATTTTCTTATTATACCGTTGAATTCATAAATTTACAAATCAATGCTATTGAAATTTAAAGTTTTGGGTTTAATTTCCATATATTTTTCTCATGTTCCATATATTTATTTTGTGTTTCCCATTGTCAATAAGGAATCCGTAAATAGACAAGTTCCTCTTGGACAATCATAATATATGCAAAAAGCAAAGGAGTACATTTCTTATGAATACCTTAGATAACTATATTGCAGAATACCTTGAATATTGCGAATACCGCAAGCGTCTTGATGCCAAAAGCATCAAAGCATACCGGATAGATTTAAAGCAATTCTATAACTTTTGCAACGGCTCAGATGATTTCCTGTCAAGAAATACCGTGGATCTCTTTATCACATTCCTGCACAGACAATATAAGCCGAAAACGGTCAAGCGTAAAATTGCCAGCCTGAAAGCTTTCTTTCATTATCTCGAATATAAAGATCTGCTGACCGATAATCCCTTTGCCAAATTGGATATTCATTTTCGCGAAGCCAAGCTTCTTCCGAAAACAATTCCCTTTCATTCCCTCCAAAAGCTTCTGTCTGTAATGTATCAGCAGAAAAAACAGGCTTCCTCTTCCTATCAGCTCCGCTGCTGTATCCGTGACATCGCTGTTATTGAATTATTGTTCGCTACCGGAATGCGTATCTCCGAACTATGTGGATTGTGTCCATCCGATATCGATCTGGAAAATAATACCGTATTGATTTATGGAAGTCCAATTACCACTACTACTTCAAGAATAGACGCTCCCCCCATCAGGATAATTTCAGCCGGCATTCTGCTTCCATTCTTCTTTCGGAATTCCTTTGCCAGTTCCATTAGATAACTGTCTGGATTTTCTCTTGTAAAGGGCTTATCAGCAGACATTTCGCACCTCACCTTCAACTATATTGAATAGTATCCGTTGTGATGGTAATTGTTGCAGAATCCTTCTGTAATTAAATCCTTCTGTGTCTGCTCATCCGGTTTCTACATATTACTATCAGTCACAAATTGGTTGTTTTTTATATATATATTTCTTTTTTACAGTATTTTCTTGTTGCATTTTACCAATGTGTAGTGTATAGTACTACCTATCAGAAGATTCTCATCTTCTCAATAATACACGATTCAGGAATTCATTCCTGATATCCATACCACAGCCTTGTGGTATCCATGGCTGATTCAGCCAGACAATTTCACTTATATTTTTATCTCATCACAAAGGAGAATTTTCATGCAGAAAAACACATCTATTCCACAAAGTGGTGCCTTAATCGTACCCATGACAAATGATTACCTGTTCCGCGCTCTTTTACAACGGAATAATCTTGTCTTGAAGGGACTCATCTGTGCCTTGCTTCATATGAAGGAAGCCGATATTTCTTCGGTAATCATTACCAATCCCATCCGGCTGGGTGATTCCATTGATAACAAAACTTTTGTACTGGATATCAATGTGATCCTGAATCAGCACCATATCATCAATCTCGAAATGCAGGTCGTCAACTTAAACAACTGGCAGGATCGTTCTCTCAGCTACCTTGCCCGAAATTTCGATCATCTCAAAAAGGGCGAAGATTATAAGCTCACTCATCCGGTGATTCAGATCGGTCTTTTGGATTATACCTTATTTCCTGAACATCCAGAATTCTACTCCACCTATCAGTTTCTCAACGTAATAAATCATACGTTATATAGTGACAAGTGGCGTATATCTGTGTTAGACTTATCTCGTATCGATTTGGCAACCGAAGAGGACAGACAATACCAGCTCGATTACTGGGCTGCTCTCTTCAAAGCAAAGACATGGGAGGAATTACAAATGCTTGCACAAGACAATCATTACTTTAAAGAAGCATCTGAAACGGTCTATGAGCTGACACAGGAAGAGCGGATCCGCCAGCAATGTCTTGCCCGTGAGGACTACAACCGGACCATGAAAGGGATTGAAAATGATTTTGCTGCTCTAAAAGCAGGCCTCGCAGATGCCAACCAACAACTCTCTGAAAAAGACCAACAGCTCTCTGAACAAAGCCAACAGCTCTCCGAGTACCAACAACATATTCAGGCTCTTGAAGCCCAGTTAGCAGAATATCAATCGAAAGAAAACTCATCCGACAAATAACTCCAACTTCTTTACAGATAAACATAGCTGAGGAATTGTCAGGGTCATGGCAATTCCTCAGGTAAATCTGTGCACTCTATCACTCAAAAATAGTCCTTGGGATTATTTTCTCATCCCCATAGAAACTCAAAACATTCAAAACTCCAACCTGCATCTCTCCAACGCTGCTGCAATCACCTGATCCATATCATAATACTTATATTCTCCAAGCCGGCCTCCAAAGATCACCTTACTTTCTTTATCTGCCAATTGTTTATAAGCATTATAGATCTTGCGACACCATTCTGTTAGCGTCCGCCTGAAACAGCCATCCTAGACCAGCAGAATTAACCAATCTGAGACCGACAGAAATAGCCAATCATAGTCCAATAGAAAAGCCATTGCGATATTGCTTCATATTCTATAATTTTAATTAACTTTACCTTCTTTATACCCGTTTTACAATTGCAGCTGTCTTCAATATAGCCACCTGCGATTTTCCATCCGTCAGTGTACCATCCATTACCTGCTGCACAAGCTCTTGTAAAGGGATCTGCTCAATATTCAGAAATTCATCATCATCCAGACTCTGACTGCCATACTGGAGGTCACGGGCAAGATACAAGGTAATTACTTCGTTGCTATAGGCCGGTGCCGGGCGATACTCCCCTAACTTTATCCATTCCTTCGCCAATATTCCTGTTTCCTCCTGAAGTTCCCTCTTTGCTGCCTGCAGCCGGTCTTCCTCCGGATCGTCCAGCTTGCCTGCCGGGATCTCCAATACAACCTCTCCAACAGGATATCTGAACTGCCGTTCCATGACCACATTTCCCTCATCCGTCATCGGGACGATAGCTACTGCTCCTATATGTCTGACATATTCACGCCTTGCCGGCTTTCCGTTTGGAAGAGTTACCATATCGCAATAAGCATGCAGCATTTTTCCAGCAAAAACTTCTGATGACTCTTTAGTTATCTCTGTAAGCTTCTCATAAGTAATCATGGCCGCCTCCTGTAATCTCTATATCTACTGCTCTACATTGTTGCCACATATAAATCAATCGCGGCTATATAAATCCCTTGTGTACACCTTCGCTTTGACATCATTCAGGCATTGATCATACCGGTTGGCAATAATACACTGCGATCTTTCTTTGAATTTCTGTAAATCATTCACAACCTTCGAACCAAAGAAAGAACTGCCATCTTCCAGGGTTGGTTCATAAACGATAATTGTTGCACCTTTCGCTTTAATGCGCTTCATAACTCCCTGAATACTGCTCTGACGGAAATTATCTGAATTGGACTTCATGGTAAGTCTGTACACTCCAACTACCACCTCATGCTCCTTTTCCCTGTTATAATCTTCCGAGTTGCCGTAGCAGCCTGCAATTTCAAGCACACGATCTGCAATAAAATCCTTTCTCGTCCGGTTGCTCTCTACTATTGCCTCTATCATCTTTTCCGGGACATCTGCATAATTAGCCAACAGCTGCTTCGTGTCCTTTGGCAGACAATATCCTCCATATCCAAAAGAAGGATTATTATAGTGTGTCCCGATTCTTGGATCCAGACACACACCCTCAATAATTGATCTGGTATCAAGGTTCTTACTCTCAGCGTATGTATCCAACTCATTGAAATAAGAAACACGAAGTGCCAGATAGGTATTGGCAAACAGTTTTACCGCTTCTGCCTCTGTCAATCCCATAAAAAGCGTATCAATATTCTCTTTTAATGCCCCTTCCTGCAAAAGAGAAGCAAAAACCTCTGCCTTCGCTCTCGTTTCCTCATCACACCCAACGATAATTCTGGAAGGGTAAAGATTATCGTATAATGCCTTTGATTCCCGTAAAAATTCCGGACTAAAAAGAATGTTCTTCGTTTTATACTTTTGACGGGCATACTCCGTAAAGCCAACCGGTATCGTAGATTTAATTACCATCATCGCATCCCTATTAGAGTCAAGTACCAATTGAATCACGGCCTCCACAGCTGAAGTATCAAAGAAATTTTTCTTCGTGTCGTAATTAGTCGGCGTTGCTATAATTACATATTCTGCCTTCTTATATGCAGACGCTCCATCGGTTGTAGCTTCCAGATCCAGTTCTTTCTCCGATAAATATTTCTCAATATATTCATCCTGTATCGGACTGATCCTCGCATTCAGCTTCTCAACCTTCTCCGGAATCACATCCACGGCAATCACCTTGTTGTGCTGTGAAAGAAGCACAGCCAACGATAATCCTACATAACCCGTTCCTGCTACTGCAATAGTTTTTCCCATTTTTCTCTTCTCCATTACAAATACATCTTTGATACTTTCAATGCCCGATCGATAACTTTATCCATGTCATAGTACCTATATTCTGCGAGTCTGCCGCCAAAGATTACCCCTTCCTCTTTATCTGCCAGTTCCTTATATTTTGCATATAAATTTGAGTTCCACTCGTCATTTACCGGATAGTATGGCTCCATTCCCGGCTTCCATTCTTCGGAATATTCCCTGGTTATTACTGTCTTATCCTGTTCTCCGAATTCAAAATGCTTATGCTCTACAATTCTTGTATAAGGCGTCTGTCTATCCGTGAAATTCATTCCGGCAACCCCTTGATAATTCTTCACGTCTAACACTTCCGTTTCAAAGCGCAGGCTGCGATATTGCAAATTACCATATACATAATCAAAATATGCATCTATGGGGCCAGTGTATACAACTTTCTCTGCTGCTGCATCAAACTCTGATTTATTCTCCAGATAGTCGCAATTAAGCCGAACCTCTATTCCCTGCAGCATTCTTTCAATCATTTTGGTATAGCCCCCAACAGGAATTCCCTGATAAGGATGGTTAAAATAATTATTATCAAACCTCATTCGCACAGGAAGCCGTTTAATAATAAATGCAGGAAGATCTGTGCACTCACGTCCCCACTGCTTCTCCGTATAGCCCTTAATCAGTTTTTCATAGATATCCCGTCCCACAAGTGAAATAGCCTGCTGCTCTAAATTACAGGGCTCACCTGTGATCTCTTTTCTTTGCTTTTCAATGATCTGTTCTGCTTCTGCCGGAGTATTTACTCCCCACATTTCATGAAATGTATTCATATTAAAAGGCATATGGTACAATTCGCCCTGATAATTGGCAATCGGTTCATATCGAAAGTGATTGAAGTGTGCAAACCGGTTTATGTACTGCCATACCTCATCAATATCCGTGTGAAAGATATGTGGACCATACTCGTGAATCTGAATCCCCTCTATTTCCTTCGAGTAGATATTTCCTCCAATATGTCCTCTTTTATCGATTACAAGAACACTTTTTCCTTTTTCCTTTGCCTGTTGCGCAAATACTGCCCCGAATAAACCGGCTCCAACAATTAAAAAATCAACCATAATGCCCTCCACCTATTTTGTGATAATCTCTAAGGCCTCCGAAAATTATTCTTTGAATAAATGCTCAATAATATCCCGAATTGCTCCATCTCCACCATTGTACGAACTTATGTATGTAGCAAGTTCCTTTACCTTAGAATTTGCATCATTAACAGTACAGGGAAAGCCAACCTGTTCCATGACCGGAATATCATTCACATCATCACCTACATATGCTACTTCTTCTAATGAAACATGATATTTTTTTGCCAACTCTCTTACCACTGACAATTTATCTGTTACTCCCTGATGCAATTCATTAATATGAAGCTTCTCCGCTCTTCTTTCTACAATCTTGGTATTCTCTCCGGTTATAATTCCTGTAACAACTCCCTTATTTCTTATGTTAGATAAGCCCATTCCATCTTTTGTATTAAACTTTTTCAATTCATCTCCGTTTTCAGAATAATACATTCCCCCATCGGTAAGGCATCCATCACAATCGGTTAAGAACATTTTAATTTTCTTTGTATCAGGATCTTTATCCAGTAGTAATCCATTTTTCTTCATTAATGCTTCAATGATTATCCAGTCACTAGGTTCATCAATTTCAAACGCTGTATCCGCATCCATCTCATAAGCCTTGATGTTTCCCGATAATCTATTTCCTGTCTTTAACAGATTCTCCCTTGAACAAATATAGAAGGCTCCATTCTCCATTAAATATCCATCAAACTCCTGTCTACGTGGTCTATGAAACACTTCATAGTTCATCGGAACTGCATTTTCCTCTTTATCCTGTTTCCACAGAAAACGATATTGCTTCACAACAGATAATACGCTATCCGTATTATCTGTTGCATATAACTCATATCCTCCGTTTAAATCACCTGCTGTAAGCATCGGAGATGTAGCCTGTACTAATATGATATTATCGAATATATAATGCTCAGCAAACTCCAGCATAGCGGACTCTGTTGATGCTCCATCCGTAGCTGTCTCCGGTGATCTTCCTATTACTTCAATCTTATCAGCACCAGAAATTTCTCCTGCAAATCTCTGCACCGCATTTCTTATAACTTCACTATCTGTCGATACATAAACTTTATCAATGTACCGGCATTCGCATGCCGCCTTTACTGTCCAATACACCAATGGCTTTCCGCATATCGGTTTTATATTTTTTAATGGTATTGATTTACTACCACCCCGTACCGGAATAAATGCAACATTCATAAACTCACCCTCACGCTGTCCATTATCTTTTTCTATATTTCAATTTTTCTCTTTGCACCTGTTCTATGGGAAGAATCTCCGACTCCTTATATCGTAACGCCTCATATAAAGCATTACAATCCCTGACTACACGCCGAATTCCATCAGGCTCAAGAGATGCCGCATGATCCGTTCCTTTCCATGTCCTATCAAGTGTATAGTGTCTCTCTATATAACTTGCACCCAATGTATAAGCAGCTACATCTACTGCTATTCCTAAATGATGGCCCGAGAATCCAACTGCCTTCACACGATGCTCATAAGCCTCCCTTAATCTCAGTATTTCAAGCAGACAAACATCTTTAAAAGGTACCGGATACCCCGAAGTACAACAGAATATTACTAAATCCTTTGCCCTGTTATTCCTTTCAAATAATTGTACAATTTGCTCTTCTTCCTCATGTGTAGTCATTCCGAAAGATAATTGGATTTCTCCCTCATAATTATTACATAGCCAATCAAGCATTTCGAAGTGATTATTGCAGGCCGAAGGTATCTTGATAAACTTTGGATTTAACGAAGAAATTTCCCTGGCACTGGTCATGTCCCACACAGAAGATGAATATGTAATTCCAACCTCTTCACACCATTTCTTCAACTGTGCATGTTGCTCAATATCAAATTCCAGAAACTCTCTATGTTCTCCATATGTTTTCCCATATGAATTAGCCGGATTAGGGTGTGGTGCACTATACTGCTCCGGTGTTAATAGTTCTTTGGGACATCTCTTTTGAAACTTTATGGCATTTGCCTTGCAAAAAATGGAAGCTGTTGTAATCATTTCATGCGCAATTTCCATCTGCCCCATATGATTGCAGCCAGCTTCTGCAATAATGTACGGTTTTTTATAATCCACAATTACTCCCCCTTTTGTCCATGTAATAAATTAAATTTATTTCCTATTTTTCTTTTTATTGTTTGTTTCATTTCTGTAATGTTACTATTATGAAAGAACCCAAGAATTAAGAAATAAACAGGTACGGCTAATACAATACCTCCTGCCACTTTAACCACATAATTCGTTTGCCACCTATTCACACATACTCCTATCAATATAATAGGTAATGCTGCAATCCAGTATTGATAATATTCCCTGAAAATGGCTTTTAACTGAAAACATCTCTTCGCATTAATAAAGCATATTAAGGCAACAATTGTTTCAGCTAACACGGTTGCAACTGCAGCTCCATTTTCTTCATACTTTGGTATTAGTAATAAATTAAAAGTGAAATTCGTAACTGCTCCAGCACATGTTGAGAGTAAAATCAGTTTTTCTTTCCCCATAGGTACAAAGGTCTGTTGATTCGTCACAACACTAAAGGGAATTACCAATACAATCGGAGTTAGTATACGCATTGTAAATCCGGCTGTTTCGAATCCCGATCCGCAAAATACATAAATAATGTCATCACTTAAAACAAATAGCCCGATGTAGGCCGGAACAGAAAGCATAAATACAAAATTATATGCTTTCTTCATTAACTGCTCAAACTCTTTTGTTGCCCCTTTTCCTATGTAATAAGAAAGTCTTGGAATAAGTACAACACCCAATGATGTAATCAGGGTATTCGCAATTTTATTAATCTTAATTGCGGCTGAATATAATCCTACTGCATTATCTCCACATATAAACCCGAGCATAGTAGAATCTAATACCGTATACAGTTCAATAGAAAGAGCCAATGCAAATAACAATGCAATCGGTCTCAAATGCTTCTGTATCTCATAATTGCCATACCAATGAAAATCCACATAATCCCTGCTCTTGAAGAAGTTCAATATATATGAACCGGATGATGCAATAACAGATACAATCGTATAATTTACCACATCACTCGAATCTCGAACCGTGATAAACATAATTATTAAAGCAATTCCCTGAAAAAGCATTGACCGAAGTGCAATATACTTATATTCCTCCAGTGCCTGATATAACCAGTCCATACCCATGCCCATCATTAAAATGGAAAAACTATTAATGATAAGCAGCACGCTATAATCCTTAAGTTTTGCCACATAAGCAATCGCAAACACTAAGCCAACATACGAAAGAATCGTGGTACATCCGTTTATTAGCAGCATCTCATGCACAAATTTAGAGAGACTTTTCTTATTATCCCTAACCTTGGCAGCTTCTCTCGTACCATAATAATTCATTCCCATTGCTGCAAACATACTAAAATAAGAAATAACTGATTTAGCAAAATTTACTTTACCAATCCCTTCGGCTCCAAGTATTCTTGATGCATATGAAAAAGTAATAATAGGAAATGCAATGCTTGAAACCGTCCTAAAAAAATTATAAATAAAACTAATTAAAATAGATTTTTCTCTCTGCAAGATGTCGTTCCTTCAATATTAATTATTAAAAAAGCTTTCTTTTAGTATTCTGTAAATATGAAATGCATATAATAAAAGTACATTATGATGTCTGAAAATTGTAATAACACGCGCTGCCCTTGTTAACAACTTTCGATCCACTTGTGAAAAAGCTTTATAATAAATTTCCTCCTCTATAACTGAATTTGCATATCTAACCTTTTGTATAAAACTATTCTTATTTTTTTTATTAAAAAAACATCTATTACTTGCATTTAAAATAGACTCAACTATTAATGTATATAATGCTTTATAATACTCTCCATTTACTTGATATCTGTCTGCCAAATCAAACATCTCCGCAAAAGCGACTTTATCACAATTAATTCTATCCGGGTTATAGATATTTCCAATTGATGTATTATTAAATCGATAATGATATCCACGATCCTCAATAAACGCAATCCTTTGTGCGTGTTGAAAACACTTAATAGCATAAATTATATCTTCATAAACCCTTACATCAGAAAAAAACAATTCATTTTTTTTAATAAATTCTCGTTTTATAATTCTATCCCAAGGATACCCATACGTTAGTTCTTGCGTTGGTGTCAAATATTTACACATAGTTCCAGCCTGCAGACTTTTAATGTATTCCCTATTACTTGAACAAAATCCTTTCTGAAATAAGGAAATTTCTTTTTCCTTTGTATCTGTGTTTCGATATGAATTGAATAATAAAATATCAACATCATATCTATCACCTGCCGTAATTGCTTTTTCGTATATGTCAATGTCTAACCAATCATCACTATCAACAAAAGCAATCCATTCACCTGTGGCTATGTTAAGTGCATCATTCCTTGCTGCTGATAATCCACCATTTGCTTTATGAATAACAATAATTCTATTATCCTTTTTTGCATATTCATCACAAATCTCGCCACATTTATCCGGTGATCCATCATCTACCAAAATAATTTCTAAATCTCGGAATGTCTGATTAACAATTGACTCCAAGCACTGTCGTAAGTACTTCTCGACATTATAAATTGGAACAATAACACTTAACTTTGCCATATTTTTGTCTCCTTCTATCTATGCTTTATATGTTTCAATAATTTTTTTACAGTAATATAATAAAACAATCTCAAAATGAACTGTTGGATGAAACAAGACGCATCCTGATTGTCCCATAAATAGTACACTAAAAATTGCGCATGAGATAATTGAATAAAGTATAGTACCTTTACATTCAGAACTTTTCTTATATGTTATAAAATAGACAAGTCCCAACGCTAAAGTGACCAATATACCTCCTTGAATCATATTTTCCAATAAATAATTATGTGAAAAATATAATATATTTCTCCCATGTATTTGTACGGAATTAATTAACATTAATTGGCCTCTACATGTACCATAACCAACTATAGGTTTACTTAATATATTTTTAATTGCCGCATCCCAGATTAATGTTCTGTAAGACAATGTTATACTTTTATGTAATACTCCCGTAATAAACCATTCAAAATAAGTATGAAAACGAAGTATTATTATCAAAATAAAAATAAGCGCATTTATCATTATAGCGCTAGAAAAAGTGCATATTTTTCTTATTGTCGCGCTTTTTTCAACAAAAAACATTCCTATTATGAACATACTCAATGAAAGCATGCAGCTAACACTCCATCCTCGTATAAGGGAAAAAATGCAAGCCACACTACATATCATAATGCTCTTTCGGGATTTATTATTAATTTCGCAAATATATGTTATAAGTAAAAAAGGAATGTAGTAATACCCAAGATAATTATCTGATACTAGAAAATTATTATTATTTCCACTTAGAGTAAAACCAAAATGGTTCTGATCAAATATTTGATACCAAATACTTATCCCAATTATCACAGTAAGAAATAGCCTCATTCCTCTTATATATTCAGAAAAATGTACCGTATCAAGCAAATATTGGATTAACATGACACATGTCATTAATCGTATCGCATAAAATGCTAAAGCGGTAATCTCATTACCATTTAACAACGTTGATAAAGTAAGTATGCCAAAATATATAATATATGCACCCATTAATGAATTTATGGTAATAGACCTAATCATAATAATCCACGCTACAATGCAGCATACGATAACTAAACTCTCCATTTTTATTCCTAATAAAAATTCAACCGCATCAATGTCAAAAAAAATGGGACTTAATAAAAACCCTAAGATTAAATACAAATCAAATTTTTTAATTCTTATTTTATACATAAATATATACTTTCAAATAATTCTAAAATAATTGTTCAAAGTCCACACGATCAAATACAGTTAATTTCCCACCCCTAGTTGCATTAAAAATCTGAATTTCATTTTTGTCACAATATTGCTTTGCGACCACATATGAATGCAAACAACTATTATAGTTTAATACAGTGGAATAATATTTTTGACCATCAAAATAATCCTTTTTATCCTTATTAATAAATTTTATACCCCTTTTATCTCTAACAACAGAATAATCAAAATCTACACCTAAAAGATATATTTCCTTAAATCCCATATAAATTGCCAACTGAATAGCTGTAAATGTCACTGTATATCCAATTGAAAAAAATTTTGATACATCTCCACTAATTACAGCATTACAATCATTCCATTTATTTATTGGAAATTTCGAATATTCATAGATGTAAATCATATTATTAGGTTTGTTACTAACTGAACATGCATTACTTATAAACATTTTATCTGCACCACATTTTTTTATATTATCAATATTAGATAATATAAAATCCGGATCAACCGCAATATAATAACTTGGACGCCAATTAGTTTGTTCATATATATTGAAAATTCTGTTTGCACCAAACGTATATTCATTTTCTAATTTATCCAAATCATCTGCTCTTAAACTAGGGCCATTGCCTATAATAAAACACCTTTTTCCCTTATGAGCATCTTTAAGTTCAAGTACTCTTTTCGAATCCTCAGTTTGTGAGTACCTATAAAGCCCTTGTTTTCTATTCCAATCTTTATATGGCTTTATAAGACAACGAACCACCAAATTATTTTTTAGTATATAATTTATCTTCGCCAAATTCATTCTATTCTTCCTATATGTTTTTATTTGTCGTTTGAGTATTATTCAAATTATCTTTTAAACTTTCTTACTACAAACTTTATTCCTTTAAACAACCAATTTTGTTTTTCCATAAACATTACATTCATTTCTTTAGATGGAATCCCATTTTTTTCCATCCATATATCAAGCATAAACTCTCCATAATACGCCACTGCTCTTGTCTGCATCCGGTCATAACCAGTTACATCAATACGTTGATCAACCTCTAACAGGATTTCAAACAGCCATTCACAATATTGATCAAATAAGTCCCTTTTCATCACAAACATATTAAACATATGAGCACTGGTTCGATTCATCACCGTCTTAAACGCGTCATAGTATTCTGGCGTTTTTTCATGAATAACCTCTTCTAAAATCCTGTAATCCTTCTCAAATGTATAGGGAAGATGTAGGAAGTGTGACTCGATTGTTTCGATGTAATATTTTCGTTTATTCGGAACAATTACGTCTGTCGTACATAAAACTTTCTCTATTTCCTTTTGAGATGCTATTAACTGAAATTTGTCTTTACACACCAATTGCTTGAATACATTTTTAGCCGTAAAATGTCTTCGATAATGTACCAAACCTATGTAGTCTGCCTGCAGATTTTTCCATGCCCAGTATATTCCCGTAAGTTCACAGAGTCTCGGATTCATTATGGATATGCTATCTCCGGTATTATCACCAACATATCCCAGATCTTCCTTCCCTTCTTTTCCAACATGAACAGGTATATACATATGATCAGTCGGCATCCGATATTTTTTGTGAGCAGCCACCAAAATCTTTATATCCATTATTTCTAATACTCCGCTTCTTCATGCCATTTCCATGCATGTTCTACAATCACATCAATATCTCCATAAATTGGTTTCCAACCAAGTATTTTCTGTGCCCTTTGACTGCTGCCCACTAACTTAGCTGGATCTCCCGGTCTTTTATCCGTTAACGTCACTTTGAAGTCTCTTCCTGTTACCTGTTTTACAGAGTTAACTACTTCCAATACGCTGGTTCCCTTTTCATTCCCAAGATTAAAGAACTGACTCTCTTTTCCGGCCTCCAGATGACGTAATGCCAGCAGATGTGCAGTAGCCAGATCATATACATGAATGTAATCTCGTATGCAGCTTCCATCCGGTGTGTCATAGTCTGTACCAAACACTTTAATATCAGGTCTTTTTCCACTTGCCGCATCCAGTACCAAAGGTATAATATGAGTCTCCGGATTATGGCTTTCGCCGATCTCCCCATCCGGGTCTGCTCCTGCTGCATTAAAATACCGAAGAACTACATACTGAAGTCCATATGCCTTGTGATAATCCTGAAAGATCCTTTCCACCATCAATTTCGTAGCACCGTATGGGTTAATCGGGTTCTGTGGCGTATCTTCTGTAATTGGAACCTTTTCCGGCTCTCCATAGGTTGCACAGGTAGATGAAAAGATAATCTTATTACAACCATATTTCATCATTACATGAAGTAAATTCAGCGTATTCGCCACATTATTATAATAGTATTTCTCTGGATGATCCACGCTTTCCCCTACATAGGCATAAGCTGCAAAATGAAATACAGCATCAATCTGATTATTTTTGAAAACAGCTTCGATTTCGTCCCCATTCTTCAGATCCCCAACAACAAGCTTTCCCCACTTAACTGCTTCCTTATGTCCATAAATCAGATTATCAAATACAATCGTCTCATAACCTTCCTTATGAAGTTGTTTATTAATGTGGGAACCAATATACCCGGCTCCACCGCAGACTAATATTGCCATTAATATGCTCCTTCCCTTTTCACCACAGCTCCAAATGTCATAAAAACAATTTTAAGATCCGTCCAAAGACTTGCTTCCCTTATGTACTTAAGATCCAGCTCAATCCACTCATCAAACGGGATATCATCCCTTCCCATGCACTGCCAGTAACAGGTTAATCCAGGTTTCACCAAAGTTCTTTGATTCTGATAGGAATTGCATTTTTCCGCTTCATATGTTGGCAGTGGTCTCGGCCCAACAATACTCATTTCTCCCTTTAAGATATTAATGATCTGGGGCAGTTCATCCAAGCTTGTCTTTCGCAGAAACTTTCCAACCTTTGTGATTCTGGGATCCTCCTTCATCTTGAATGCAGGACCATCCAGTTCATTTCGTTCCAGCATCTGGAAATGCATTTGCTGTGCATTCCGGCACATACTCCGAAACTTATACATTTTAAATACTTTTCCATTCCATCCTGTTCTTTCCTGTGTAAAAAATACGGGGAATCCATCTTCCAACCAAGTAGCAATTGATATTGGAATGGTAACAATTATTAACAGGAACATCGCCACCAAACACAGAACAATGTCAAAGAACCGCTTTCCGACTTTATATGTAATACTCTGCTTTTTAACTAAAGATTCATAATCCATATTATGAACCTTAGTACTCAAATCCACTTATTTCACTCTCCTCTAGCATAATCCTCTGTATTCCACAAACGTTCTGTAATACATTTCCGGTAATCCTACATCATAGCTTTCTCCGTCTACATCTACACCGATCAGCTCACCCCTTTGAGCTAAGTTCATCAAGGCTTTCGTAACATCTACCTCTCCACTTTCCGATGCCTGCTCCTGCTTTGCGATCTCCTGCCCGAGATATTGAAAAATTTCATCGGTCAATACATATTGTCCAAAGGTTGCAAAACACTCTCCATCCACGGCCAGCTCTTCCCTGGCTGATTTCGGATCCGGCTTTTCAACCATACGGTCAACATCCATAAGATATGGTCTTTCCGTTTTGAACTTTCCATGAATAATTCCATAATTTTTACTGTCTTCAAAAGGAACTCTCTTTATGGAAACAACCGCTTTTCCCCCTGACTTGTTATAGGCGTTAATTGTCTGCCGTGTACAACTCAGTTCAAGATTGGATTTGTAAATAAAATCTCCAAGCATCATAACAACCGGTTCTTTTTTCAGATACTTATACGCCTGATAAACAGCATGTCCAAATCCTTTTTTCTCTTTCTGGACAATCAGATGCACCTTCTGGCCAATCTCTTCGATCCTGTCATAATAATTTCTTACAGACTCAGGAAGTGAATCTCTATACCGCTTATCTTCATCAAAGTCGAATAATCTCTTATATTCTTCTTCCTCACCCGCACCTATAATCAGGTAAATATCCTCAATTTCAGCATCCACCAGTTCCTCTAGCATATACATCAATGCCGGCTTAACGACACCGCTTTCATCCATGATCGGGAGAAGTGCTTTCTTTGTGAAAAAGGTCTGTGGAAACATTCTGGTTCCTGCTCCTGCAATCGGAATAATTGCTTTCTTAATTTTCCCTCCGGCATTCAACTGAAATCCGAATGCCTCCATATGACGCTCATTATTCAGATAATCTATAATCTTTTGTTGGGATTCCTTATTCTTTGCCAGAAGCTGTACGGTTCCATCGCCCTGTGATCCAACACCCTTTGCTCCATAAATCCACTTCTGCAGATGCGGATCATTCAGTACGGAATGCAATACCGGAGATGCAAGTTCATCGATACAGGCCGGTGCGATTTTCCTATCAAAAAGCTTCTGCGCCTCTGTCATAATACAGCCGAGTGCTTCCGGATTCCCTTCCTCAATTGCTTTTCTTGCTTTCTTTATAATTTCATGATTATCTCTGCCGAGTGCTTCCTGTTCGCGTATGCCTGTTTCATCTGTTGCAAAAGGATAGGCTTTGTTCAGGTACGCCAATATCTTCTTTGTATCCTTACCTGCACAGAGATCAGCAATTACCCAGTAAAAGGTCTTTCCAACACGAAGCTTCTCAACGTCAATTTCACTCTGATTAAAGTGCATGAGTACCGGCGTTTCTCCATAGGCACACGCCTGATCCAGCCGTCCACATCTTGATCCGGTGAGCAGCTCTCCCCGGTAGGCAACCTGCATAATGCCTCTTGTGCTGATATGTAATCCATACAATTCATTAAAAGCTTTTGCCACCAGACAACAAATGGCTGCACTTGATGAAAGTCCCTTTTTCATTGGAAGATTCACCCTGGTTACCGTAATCTTCACTCCACCCACATGATAATTCTCCCGCATATAGGCAGCTACTCCACAGCAATAGGAAAACAGCATCGGCTCCTCGGCCTGCTTCTTAAGCTCCTTTGTATGCATTGGACATCTAAAAGAAATCTTATTACCATCTGCATCAAGTGAAGTTACTTCAAAATCTTCACTTCTTTCTGCATTGGCATATATTCCAAGATTGATTCCTGTCACGATAGCCTGACCTTCTACCAGATCGGCATTTTGTGTCATATAGGAACCAGCCCAATCACTATGTTCTCCGAACAAACATAATCTTCCCGGCACAAATAATGACACCGTTTTTTTCATGAAATCGTGCTCCCCTCGTCCATTATTTTTTCTTCCACCTTCTCTACATCATCAACGCTCATCTGCACGGAAAGCAGTTCTCCAAACAGTTCCATCTCAACATCAATGGTTCTTTTCCGTTCATCAATACCGGTTACTTTTAATGTCTGATCCCCACAGATGCCCCTGGTATTGATCACATAATCACCGGGCTCTAAGCCCATAGTGGATGCGACACTGTTTCCTTTTACACTGCATTCCTTTTCTATATGATTCTTTCGGAGTCTCTTCTCTTCCTCTATCCAGGGAATCTGCGCATCCTTTTCACACCACAGACCGAATTTCATTCTCCGTATCTGTCCAAGAAAGGGAATTTCCACCACAGCTCTCCGATGGGGAAGATCCAGCTTAACGATATAGTCCGAATATTGTTCCAACGGACCAATAATGCCGGTGACTCTTCCTTCCGAATTTTTTTCAATGTAACTGACCCTCATAATTCCATCCGTGTAAATGCTGCGTAAGAACTGCTCTTCCTCCGCACTTACCGGGATAAAGGTCTTTTCCTTCTGCTTCTTCTGATCCGGCTGATCAGAAAGTAAATTAGCGAACCTGGGAATTTTCCGAAGTTCTTCATATACTGCTTCCGGCTGATCCGATTTAATGAATACATAGCCGGCAAAGGTCTTCTTAACGCTGATATGTCCGACACCCTCCTTGCGCCAGACATCTTCATATAAAGGCACAAAGCATCGTTCAAACAAAATATGATCCATCCTCTGGTTGATCCAGGTACATACCTGCTGCTCCTGCCCGTTCACTGTCTGTATTGCATACCACATGATAGGTTCACTCCCATTTTTTTCGACATAGCTTCGCCATTGCCGCGGTGTTAGCCTCGACGTAAGCTGTCTTCTATGATCGTTCAAAAACTTCAGGAAGCGTATACTACTCAGAAGATTTCTCACTAACTATTCCATTTCATTTTTAACGTCTGCGCCGGTGGGGACCGGCGCAGACAAATCCCCACACTTATTTATAAATCTAGATTCATTTTGTCATCTGAATTCCGGCGTTTCCACCTTATTCAGATAACGGATTAGTTCTGAACGAACATTACAGGACCGGACTGTGTCAGGTCGAGTACGATATGGTCGAGTCTGATTTCCTTAACGGTAACCGGAACCCATTCACCATTTACAAGCTGTAATACTGTAACATTCTCTGTTCCGGCTAAGCCTTTAACATAGAAGTTAACGGTTACAGTGTTTCCTTTTGCTACAGGAAGCTTCGCATTAACGAGGTTAAGGATCTTTCCTGTTGCTGCTGTCTTAGCAGCTTTAACGGTTGCAGCGTCAACCTTTCTTAAGATAACAGTCATATTGGTTGCTACACCATTAACGATGATCTTTCCGCCCTGTCCTACTGGCAAAGTGTCAGTAGCAGAGAGTCCTGGAGTAGATACAATCGCATTGTTTGTGTATTCACCAACAGACATGCTTACTTCAGCTGCTGCTGTTTCGACAGCGCTGTTCTGTGCGCTCTGTGTAGATGCTGCTACTACTGCACCTGCTGACGGTGAAGGAGCTGCGCATACTGCCATAGGCATTACAAGAACTGCTGCTGCAGATACTAATGCAATAAGTTTCTTCATTGGACCAATTCCTCCCTTCTTGCAAAATTAAGTGTGGTTTATATCAACATCCTTCGATGCAGATATCAGTACATTACTCTTCGTCCTCAAAATCATATACGAAGTCGGTTCCATCGAATATCATACGGTCCATGCTTGCCACGCCTGCATTTACAAGTCCTGCCATCACAACGAACTGTCGGTCTCCTGTTGTTATTCCATCGAGTGTCAGAAGGAAATGTCCGGCTGTGATGTCCTCCCAGCCATCCCTCTTATTCATAGTCATGTCTCTTCGGTCATAGTAATCCGCAAGATATGCATTGCACCCCTGATAGGTGGTATAGTCGTATCTTCGCAGAATATCACTGCCCTCATCATAGTAGGCAGCATAAATACTATAGGTATATACATTATCCAGTGTGTAAATATAAAGTGCCTCATGTTCATTAAAGAAATCAGGCTCTTCAAACTTATGCAGTTCATAGAAAAGATCTCCTTCCTTCTGATCCTTTCCATGAATCACGGTATTGAAGTCACAGAGGTTTGTCTGATTCGGAATCTCGATATAAAGAGCCCCTGCCTCTCCTTCCTGTCCGTCTGCCATATGATTCTGATAATAAGTATCCGATGTAGCACTCTGCAAAAGCGGCCGGTCAATATCCGTTCCCGGAATATACAGCCATCCCCAGATCTCCGGATTTTCTTCCTGTAAAACCGTAAAGTCAATTCGTCCATCCTTTGCCGTTTCAAACTGAAGTCCGGTACGATTTTCTTCTGCCTCCGGTGTACTCTCTGATACACTCTCTGATGTCTGCTCTTCCGTTCCTGCTGTATCCTCCCTGTTGTCTGTATTGGAAGATCCGCATCCACTGAATGCTCCCAATATCAGCAGGATACTCACGATTACAGTCATTAATTTACTTATTGTTTTCTGTCTGATCTGATTTTTCATTTCTGATTTTTTTACACATCTCATCGTAGGTTTCTTTTGATACCTCTTGCTGTTTTCTGAATATCCTTTATGCTTCTTATGCTTGTACTTGTTATGCCTGTACTTCTCTGTTATCTGCAATTACTGCTCCACCGGCTCATAGAATACCTTTAGAATCAATTCAAACAGATCGGTCTCATCCACATAAAACTCCTCGAATACATCCCCCTGCTTTGTTTCTCCCTTCAGGGTATAGAGATAATTCTCATCGAAGCTGTAATCCTTTGCTATGGATACCAGATAGGTCATCTCATCCACCGTCAGACTGGTAACAGTCTGCGGAGCGATCGACTGATATACGGAAATCGGAAATCCAATGTCTTCCTTTGTCTTTTGCTTTACCTTCTGCAAATACGTCGTAATAAACTGCTTCTGACGCTCCAAACGATGATCCGCAGAACCGAACTCCTTCGTATCACGATTATGAATATAGGCAAAAGCAAGATCACCTTCCAGATGAACCTCCTCACCCTCCTTAATTACGGTGCTGTTTCCACTCTTAATATCCTCCAGTGCCACTACATCCACACCACCTACCATATCCGTAAGTGGTCCGATCGCACTCATATTAATGGCTGCATACCCATGAATCGGCATTTCATAGAACAGATGCTGTACGGCATTCACCTCATACTCACAGCTTTCTTCCACTCCATTGCCGAAGCCGTGCTGCACGGCAATCTGTGCCTTCACGGTATTCACAAAGGAACCGTTATTATCATAAACAGAAACATCCGTCATGGTATTCCGGTTAATCCCGATAACACTTAAGGAATCATCATGTGGATTTAATACCACCAGGAACAGGGCATCGGCCTGTCCGCCGTTTGTTCCTTCCGCTACTTCCTTCACATCCTTCGTCTTATCAATTCCCATGATAAGGAATGTCAGAATATCCTCGTTATATGCATAAACCTGACCGTTATACTTCACCCAGCCTTCTTTCCAGCCGGCGGATTCTTCTTCGGTCGGCTGCAATTCAATCACCACCGGCGCATTTTCAAGCTTCGGTGCTGCAATCACATTGCTGCGCAAATTCGCCTTACCAATCGCTCCCACAATCAGGAACGCTGCAAATGCAGCTGCAAGCAGTCCCGTAATCGCAGCAAGCACAGTCAACGCAACCACCTTGCGTTTACGCTTCTTATCGCGCTTCACCTTTTCCGGATCCAGAATCTGTGACTTCTCCAGATTCGCCACACGGTCTCTTCTATTTTTCTTGTTCGTCAACATGTTACCCACAATCTCTCACCTATCATTCTGTCATTCTTATCTGTCATCTATCTAAACTATTTGTATAATTTGCGGTTTTTGATAGTTCTTTCACAATCAGCGTAGCCGGCGGAATATCACAAGCAGACCTTTCGCAAAGCTTCCGTCATATATGACTACTTCACATGCACCGTCACACTCACCGGATCCGACACATTCCCATCAGAGTCTGTCGTCGTCAGCGTTACGGCATGATCTCCCCTGGCATTGACATCATATTTGGACGCCTTCAGATTCTTAAATAACGTCTCATATCCATCCTTATCATCCTGAAAGTTCCCAACCGCATCAATCCATGCCGGAAGCTGCCCGGCGGTCGCATTTACGGTAGTACTCTTTAAGATAATTTTCGGATTTCCGGCCTTGGCAGCAGCTTCCTCCTCCTGCCGTCTCCTCACTTCTTCCTGTTGTCTTTGCTCTTCCTCTTCCTGTGCCTTCCGGTCTGCCTCTTCCTGCTCTTTACGGCGTTGTTCCTCTATATCCGGTGTCGGTGATACGGAAGGAGAACTTTCAGCTTCTGTATCCTCTTCCGGCGTATCTTCTGCATTTGCTGTGGCCTGTAGTTCTTCTTCCTGTGCATCTGCAGGTTCCAAAGTCTCCGGCTCACCCGGAAGCGCCCCATCCATGTCTCCGTCAAATCCTGCCATTCCGATATCCTTCATAGCATCTCCGGTAGCTTCGTTTACTGCTTCAAACACTCTGGATGCTTTCGCCGCATTTCCGTCAAGATCCGTTACCGCATAATAAACAACGGCTCGGTTTTCATTCTTATTCTGAACAATCTTTTCTACTACGATCCGGTCTGATACATCACCGTTTTTCGCATCCATGGCAGCAACACCCTGGAGTAGTTTTTCATTGTCGATTCCGCTATAATAAATCAGATCATTCTCTGAAAAGGAGATCACCGGTGCTTTCCGGTCTCTGCCGAGTAACAACACCACACATGTCACAATCAATATGATATTTAAAACGGTAAAAACGACTGTCCATTTTCCACTGTCTTTCATACTTTTATTCCTCTGTCACATTTATTCCGGCTGTAATTTTTCCGACAGCATATACTGTTCGCGCATCTTTTCAAATCAGTTCAGACTACAAATTTATCTCTTCTAAGTCAGAACCTCTATCCAGCATCTCATCCAGATTCAGATCCGATTCTGCACTTTCTTCTACTGTCGAATCCATCGGACGCTTCTCGGTTAATTTTCTTGAAGCACGCATTCCTGCTTCTGCTCCGGCTTCTTCCGCTCCCTGCCTGCTCAGATCTGTTGTCTTCGTATGTCCGCCTTCATTTCCGTATTGTCCGTAATATTTTCCATAATATTTGCCATAGTATTTACCATAATGACCATAGCTCTTCGTACTCATATCCACCTTGTTAAGAACGACACCCAGGATACGGCTTTCTGTCTTGTCAAGCTGTGCTTTTACATTTTGTGCAAATTTATAACTGATCGCATTGTTCTCAATAACAAGAATGGTTCCATCACACTTCTTGGCAGCAACTGCTGCATCAATTACACTCCCAAGCGGTGGAGTATCCACAATCACATAATCAAACAGCTGCTTTGCTTTATTAATCAGGCTTTCAAAATTTTCTCCGCCAAGAAGCTCACTGGGGTTAGGTGGAACGGGGCCTGCAAAGATCATGTATAACTTGGGGAAGTTTGTTTTACAGATCACATCACTCAGTTTCTCCCGTCCCACCAAAATGTGAGTCAAACCCAGGCGCACTGCACCTGTTTTGTATCTCCCTACTAATACAGACTTACGCATATCGGCATCAATGAGCAGAGTCCGTTTTCCTGCCTCCGCAAAAGCCTTGGCAAGTTCCATGGCAACCGAGCTTTTTCCTTCATTCGGAGTACAACTGGTTACGGCGATTACCTTCAAGTCTGCGCCACTGAATTCAATGTTGGTACGCAATGTTTTGAATGCTTCTTTAATCCGGTAATCCTCAGATTTATCAAATCGTAAAGATACATGCTGCATGGTTAACTCATCCATGGTCATTCTCCTTATCTTCCCGTGCTTCTCTATGTTTCCTTCGTGATCCCATCCGGGATCATCCCGTTATTCCTTAACACCTTACTTACTCTGTTTATGCTTCTTCTTTTTCTTTTTGGAATTGACCTCATCTTCCTTCATGGGAATCAGTGCCAGTGTGCTTAAGCCCAGATACTTCTCAATATCATCCGACGACTTGATCGTATCATCCATGAGATAACGAATCAGAATTATTGCACTGATTCCAAGACATCCAAGCAGTCCTCCGACAAGTGCCCATTTTGAGCAGCCCGGGGATGCCTTTTCGGTTGGCATATTGGCCGTCTCTGCTACATTAACTGCGTCAATGTCCATAACATTCTGAATATGGGTGCTTGCATTTTCTCTTACAGAATTCGCTATATTCATTGCCTGCACCGGATCGTGATCCTCTACGGTAATCGAAACGATTCGCGTATCACTCGGCGTTGTTACATCGATCTTCTTAAGCAGATCTTTGTATTCCATATTTAAACCAAGCTCCTGAATCACAGCCTCCAATACATAACGGCTGTTGATCAGCTCCGTATAATCCTTCGTAAGCTGTGTCCCCAGCTGCACGTCACTGTAGGTAACAGAAGAACTGTCGCTCTTATTTAAAATATATATTTTGGTTGTAGACTTATACGTCGGAGCAATTACGAACTTGCTTAGAGCAAAACAGCTGAGCGCACAAAAAAGACCGATACTTAAGATCAGCCACACATGTCCCCACAGGACATAAAACAACTCCACAAGATCAATTTCTATTTCATCACGTTCATTTTGATTTTCCATGAAGTTCTCCTTGGTAATTTCTCACATTAATCATCTGACAGGATTCATCAGAGAATCTCATTTCGTATAACATGTTCCGGATTATTCACAAAAATATCCTCAGCATATTGATTCCCATATTTGTGAACAATATAATCCGCACATTTCTTTAATTCCGGTGCCCGTTTCTTCGTGTCATGTGCATCTGTTGCCACAAAATGTACCAGCTCCTGCTTTAACAGCTTTCGTGTAAAGCTCTTCATTCCAAACCCCACATTACCCATTACACTTCCGGCATTCACCTGAATATACGCGCCCATTCCTGTCAGATCTTTGATACGTTCAACATGATCTGCCAGACACTGATATCGCTCCACATGTGCTATAATCGGGAAATAGCCTTCAGATAAAAGGTCATAGACACCATTACGCAGATAATCGTAATCATCCATTGGAGCAAATTCCAAAAGTACATATCTGGAATCCGCCATCGTCCTTGCCACGCCGCCATGCAGCTCCTGTGCAAGTTCCATACGATAATAGAGCTCATTTCCTCCGATTAGTTCAATTGACAATCCGGCTCTGCCCATCTGCTCCTGTAGTTGTTTAATATAGACATTCATACTGGGGATGTGAATATTGTGTCGTCCAGGTTTATTATGTGGTGTGACAATGATAGTACGGATAGCATTTTGCTGTGCAATCCGTAACATTGCAAGACTTTCCTCCATAGACTTGGATCCATCATCAACCCCAGTCAAAATATGGCAATGAATATCAATCAGATCCATATTTTTATCCTTTTCCCTTTTATATGTATGCTATTTATAATATCTTTCTATAATATATTATGCTATTAATAATATATTTTCAAGACATATTTTGCATGAAAATAAATTCTATTACGATAAAATCTTATAAATTATGTTCAATTTTATCCTCTCACGAAAATTTATACACTTTTTATAGTGCATTTTCTTTTTTCTCGATATTTATTGTGCTTTTTGTATGTTTTAGAGGGGCATTTTCGGATACTATAGAGATCAAGAGGTTTGGAATCTATACATATCATAATCATAACATTGAGCCCCGATGGGCCGGCAGAAATCTACAGAAAGGAAAGTGGATGATCACAGGAAATAAAAACCGAACATTAGAACAATATCTGAAAGAACTGCGTAAATCCTGCAACTATTCCCAGGAGTTTGTTGCATCGCACTTAAACATTACGCGTCAGACATACTCACATTACGAAACCGGACGGATCACTCCACCTGTTAATTCCCTGTACAATCTTGCCAAATTATATGGAATTCCGGTGGAGAACCTTTTAAATTTAGTAGTTACCTATAATATTAATATGGATTTTGCACGAACCATACAACCAATGAACATGAATTGTCCTGATGAAATCGAGGCATTTGTTAAATATACCAACGATCCACAAATTCGCAACAAATTAAAATACCTCAATCGTGATGAACGTCTGCTCTTATATTATTTTCAGTTACTGGATCTGCGTGACAAAGAAGACATTCTGGACTTTATGAAATTAAAATCCCACAAACGTCCGCATGTACCTGATGAAAAACGTGATTAGAAAAACCGTGGCTTCCGCCACGGTTTTTAACATTCTTATTTATTATATTTCTCAAGGCATTCGGTTAATTCTGATATACAAACGTTTCTTCATCTTTCATCGGATAACAAATCAATTCTTCTGCGTCCAGATCTTCCCTGTGCATGTCTACTGCCGTAATCTGATGATTCTGGTAAGTGGTGTAATAATAAATTCCCCTGGAAGCATTCATGCAGGAGGTATAAATCGTGATTTCATATTTTCCGTCCGTCACCTCACAGCACCCTCTCTGTTGTTCTACCGATCCCAGAATATGAAAGAACTGTCCGACACTGTCCTCCTCTCCCTTTCCAGATACTGCATGCATTTTTGTATACGCCACACGTACAAACCGGGACATGGATGACAGATCGCCCGGCATTCCGAGCGCTCCCATTCCCCTGCTGTAAGTCTGCAGCAAAACTTCCTTTGCAAAATGGTTCTCCGGCTGCTTTTCCGAAAGATGCATATAATTGTTAAGATTAAACATCTGCATTTCAAAGGACGGATTGTTCGTCAGGACTCCCACCGGATTGTCATGGATCTTTAGTCCGTCTGCCATGGATTCCACCACAATGGATCCTGTTTCATCTGCAATCATCCAGTGAAGCTGTGCTGTAGGGAACTGCTCACTGAACGGAGTTCCCACAAGATTCATGTCAGCAAGTGTTTCTTTTGCTTCCTTCAGATCTGCACACCGGCTTAAAATCCACGGAATAAATTCAAACTGTGCTATATTATGCTTTCCATCCTGAACCTCTGCATAGACCGCATTTCCTACGAAGTTAAGTCCGGCCATACCGAGTCCCTTTTCATTCACCGCATCATAATAAAGCGGATACCCTCCTGCCACATGTGCCATTCCAATGATCGCATAGTGTGTATCAGGCATTCCGTCATGCCGGAATGCAAACGGATATTTCCTTGGCGTAATCGTGATCTGTTCTCCATAGGAAAATTCATAATCCAGAGTTCTTCCCATATAAAAGTCTTTTGTTTTATAAGTTGCTGCTGTACACATGATCGGTCCCTCCTTTTTGGTAATACCAAAGCTCTTTAAACAGTCTTTATCTTTTTTAATTAAGAAAGCAGAATACCTCTTCTCTTAGATATTCTGCTCACTGATGTTATTATAATTCGTACGGTGTAATCTGATATACAAAATAATTAAGCCAGTTCGAATACAAAATGTTGCAGTGCGCACGCCATTCCAGGCAGGGTTTCTGCGTATCATCATCCTCCGGATAATAATTCTTCGGCACATCAATCGGAATCCCCTTTTCCTTGTCACGCACATATTCCTTGTGCAGTGTATAACGGTCATACTCCGGGTGGCCCATGACATAAATCTCCTTACCGCCTTCACTCATGCAAAGCAGAACACCGGCTTCCTCGGACTCTGCAAGAACCGTCAGTTCCTTACACTGATGAATATCTTCGGAAAGAACTGCCGTATGACGGCTGTGTGGAATCAGGAAATAATCATCAAATCCACGAACAAGCGGATTCTTGCGGTTCATCACCTTATGATGGTATACCCCGAATAATTTCTTAGGCAGCAATACCTTCTTTAATCCATAATGATAATACAGACCGGCCTGCGCTCCCCAGCAGATATGAAAGGTCGACGTTACATGCGTCTTCGCCCAGTCCATAATTTCGCACAGCTCCGGCCAGTAATCTACTTCTTCAAACGGAATCTGCTCCACTGGTGCCCCTGTAATAATCATACCATCATATTTTTTATTCTTTAGTTCATCAAAGGTATTATAAAAGCGATTCAAATGCTGGATCGGCGTATTCAGGGAAATATGACTGTTCATCTTCATAAACGTCACTTCCACATGCAGCGGTGTATTGGACAGTGCCCGTAACAGCTGCAGTTCGGTATCCTGCTTCACTGGCATGAGGTTCAGAATGCAGACCTTTAAGGGACGAATATCCTGATGCATGGCACGATTTTCATCCATAACAAATATATTCTCATTTTCCAAAATTTCTTTTGCAGGTAATGCGTTCTGTACTTTAATCGGCATTGTACATATTTCCTTTCCCTGTTATATTGGCTGTCATTACCTCTGACATGCGATACTACTAATCATAGTCCTTTTCTCTTCTTTTGACAACCTCTGCTTTGGTGCAGTTTATCAGTAGATCTCCTTTGGCAGTTTATCAGTAGATAAATACCTTCAGAACCTTTCTATGAACTCATCCTCGGTCAGAATCGGAATGCCCAGTTCTTTGGCTTTCCTGTTCTTGCCTGAAGAGGACTCAGAATCATTATTAATAAGGAAGTTTGTCTTTGCGCTGACGCTTCCGGTCACCTTTCCTCCCTGCTGCTCCACATAGCTTTTAAATGCATCACGGTTCTTAAACCGGTGTACATCACCGGTAATTACAAAGATAAGCCCGGCACAGGTACCTCCTTCCGCACTGACAGCTTCCCCCTGTATAATACGAACCTCCTGCAAAAGGTGTTCCAGGGCTTCCTTATTCTTCGCAATCTGATACCACTCCATGACAGAACCAGACTTTTCCGGTCCGATTCCGTCAACATCTTCAAATCCCTGTCCGTTCTTCATCCGCTCAAGGAATCCTCCGAAGCTCACACTTCCTACGATCTTCCTGGCGGCATCGACGCCGATCATGGGAATACAGAGCGCATATATGAAGTTCACCGCTTTCACTTCCCGGCTCTTTTCAACCGCATTCAACAGGTTTTCACAGGATTTATCTCCGAATCCCTCCATATTGCGGATTGTTTCAGCATGCTGTCCCAGATGATAAATGTCGGCAAATTCATGTACAAATCCTTCGTTCATAAACCGCAGCATAGTCTGAATTGATAAGCCATCGATATCCATTCCGGACTTGCTTACAAACCTGGTATATTTCTTTCCCTGCCTGGCGGTACAATCCGGATTCGTACAATGAAGTGTTTTCGTCCCGCTATTGCTGATATGGATCTGCGTCCGCGCACCGCATACAGGACATGTCTCCGGAATGTGGAAAGAGCCTTTTGCCTCCTTTACTGCAATGCACTTCGGAATAATCTTATTTGCCTTAATAATTTCCAGGGTGCATTCTTCTCCGATTCCAAGTCTCTCCATTTCACTGATATTACAAAGGGAAGCACGGCTCACCGTCGTTCCCTCCAACTGCACCGGTTCAAAAACAGCTACGGGAGAAATTGTTGATGCAGCGCAGGACCATTCTACATAGCGGAGCTTTGACGTTGCAGAAACATCCGCCCATTTAAACGCAAATCCGGCACGTGTCGCATGATGACCGGTTACCGATCCGGTAGCAGCATACACGGTGTCATCATAACAGATGACCAGTCCATCCACCGGAATATCCATCTGCCCGCTCTCAACCTTATGCGTCCAACGTGCAATCACTTCATCCAGACTGTCCTCATTGCACCGTTCCCGTTCAACTGTAAGGAATCCTTCCTTATCCAGATAATCCATCTGCTCTCCGAAAGACCGGATTCCTTCTTCACGGTAAACCAGCGTGAATGCATGGAAATATACACAGCGTTCCTTTACCTTCTGCGGATCATCCAGGCTTAAGGTTCCGGAGGCAAGATTTCGCGGATTGGCATACTTCTCATCATCATCTTCGATCAGATCATTAATCATCTCAAAATCCGTATAGGAAATCGTTGCTTCTCCACGGACAACCATATGCCCCTGATAGGAAATCTTTAAGGGGAATCCCTTAATGGCATCTTTTAAAAAAGTAATATTATTTCCAACCGCACCGTTTCCCCTGGTTACAATCTTCGTAAGCTTCCCTTTATCATAGGTAAGAACCAGTGTCAGGCCATCCAGCTTCCATGACAGCCAGATATCCCGCCCTTCTGCCCACTTTTTCAACTCGGAGACCTGCTTGGTCTTCGCAAGGGAAAGCGCAGGGAATTCATGCGGTTCACGGTTTCCTCCCGTTTCCTCTGCTCCGGTATTCTGCGTCGGACTATCCGGAAGAATATAACCGGTTTCCTGTTCTAATGCCGTCAGTTCATCAAACATGGCATCCCATTCATAATTTGACATTTTCTCTTCCTGCCCCTGATAGTAGGCACCAGATGCCTCATTCAAAATTCCGACAAGCTCTTCAATTCGTTTCTTCTTAGTTTCCATTTTGGCAATCTCTTTCTTTTATACTTCAGTTTGTAACTATTCAGAGCCATGCAAATTATGACAATATGGACGTCGAATGCGCACATTCGTAAGGACATTTGGCATAATTTATATGGCGAAGTAACCACATGAGTAAAACTCAAGTTGCGTTAGCAACGGTTTTACGAATGGGGTTCTGAATAGTTACTTCAATATAAATAATAATTACATTTCTTCTTATGTAAATTGAATTTTGCAAGTTTTCCTGCAAGTCATTCTGTTTTACTTTCAGGCGGTTATTTCATAATTCCCGTTCTCATTCGATTTCTACTCTTTTTCATAAAATGAAACCTGTTTTTCTATTTGTCGTTTCCTAACAAGATCTTGGGTCACAATCCCTCACAGATCTCTTCTATTGGTAGACCGCATCGTATAACGCTTGTAATTCCGCCCCGAGTATCTGCCGATATTCTCCTTTTTTTAACTTTGCAAGTTCGATATTTACCACACGAATACGCTTCAGTTCCTTCACTTCATACCCAAGTGCTTTCGACATTCTGCGTATCTGTCTGTTGACTCCCTGGGTCAGTATGATACGGAAAGTAAACTTGCCGATCTGCTCAGCTTTGCACGGTCTGGTTTTTATTTTTAACTCTGGAAGCCAGACTCCCTCTCCCATCTTTTGAATGAAATCCTCTGTAATTTCTTTATTTAACTTTACGATATATTCCTTTTCGTGTCCGGCACTCCCCTTCATCATGGCATTAATCAGCTCACCATCATTCGTGAGAAGAATCAGTCCTTCCGAATCCTTGTCAAGGCGCCCTGCATAAGTCACTCTCACCGGGAACCTTACCATATCCGTAATTTTCCTGTCTGCGAAGCGATCCCGTTCCGTACAGGTTACTCCCACCGGCTTATAATAGGCCAGAACCACTTTATCATTCTTTCCATGAATGCTCTTTCCACGCACTAAAATGGAGTCCTCTGCCGAGACACGCATTCCCATGGCTGCGGGTTTTCCATTCACCGTAACCAGTCCCTGATCAATGAGACTGTCTGCATCTCTCCGTGAACAGACGCCACAGGATGCCAGATATTTATTCAAGCGTTCTTTTTCCATATTTTAACTATCCCTGATCTTCCTTATCTTTCTATATTTCAATCTTTCTATATTTTAATCTTTCTATATTCGTAACTATTCAGATCCCCATTCGTAAAACCGTTGCTAACGCAACGTAGTTTACCTCATGTGGTTACTTCGCCATATAAATTATGCCAAATGTCCTTACGAATGCATGCATTCGACGTCCATATTGTCATAATTTGCATGGCTCTGAATAGTTACCTATATTCTTAAGCTTTGCATTCTTTACATGTAACTCTTATTGTTCATTCGTGATTTCATTTCATACAGCTCCTATAAATTCATCAATGATTCCGTTAACTCAACTTCTACCATGATCAACGATTTCAGCACATAAACCATTCCGGTTCTCACTGTTCACTCAGTTCATTAATAATTTCAATTTCACTTCACAACATACTGCTCATACTTCCCGGCATCGGCATGATGGCAATTCACATGAAGCCGTGTTCCTTCAGGTTCATAGGACTGTTCCAGAATCTGTGCATTTTCCTGCAGATACGAAACAATGCTGCCCTTGTCATAGGGAATCAGCAAGCGAACCTCCTCATAATCTGCATAAACTCTCCTGATAATTTCCTTTACCAGTAATTCGATGGATTCCGGCTGCCTTGCGCTGATGTATATCTTATTCGTTCCTGCTGTTCTCGGATATGTGGTTTCCCCCAAAGACATCTGTTGCAATTCTTTTTCCTGATCCGGTGTCTTGTGAAGCTGCAGCATCTGATTCTGTGGATTCTGATCCTGTAGTTTCTGGTCCTGTAGTTTCTGGTTCTGTAGTTTCTGGTTCTGTAGTTTCTGCTCCTGCTCCATCTGGTTCCGTGGCTTCCCGGTCGTATTCGCTGTATTCGTGAGCCGATCGGCCTTATTAAAGACAATCAGCATGGGAATATCTCCAGCCCCCAACTCCCGCAGGGTCTCTCTCGTAGTCTCCATCTGTTCCTGATACCCGGGGTCAGAAACATCCACGACCTGCAGGAGCAGATCTGCTCCTTTAATTTCCTCCAATGTCGAATGGAATGCCTTCACAAGACCATGTGGAAGCTTATGAATGAACCCGACTGTATCCGTTAGCAGAAAATCCTGATTATTTCCGGTGTTGATCCGCCGGATTGTCGTATCCAGTGTTGCGAAAAGCATATCTCTTTCCAACACCTTTTTCTCTTCATCCCCTACAAACCGTTCGACCATATGATTCATAATGGTCGATTTTCCTGCATTCGTATAGCCAACCAATGCTACCAGAGGAATTCTGGATTGTCCCCTGCGCTTTCTCTGTGTTTCACGTTCTCTGGAAATGGCATCCAGTTCTTTACGCAGTTCACTGATACGGTGCTCAATGTGACGGCGGTCAAGCTCCAGCTTTTTCTCTCCGGCACCACGGCTGCTCATACTGCCACTGGTTCCTCCCTGTCTGGTCAGTGCCTCATGCATTCCAACAAGACGCGGCAGGAGATATTGCAGCTTGGCTGTTTCTACCTGTAACCTGGCTTCCCGTGTTCTGGCTCTCATCTCAAAAATATTGAGAATCAGGGTTGTCCGATCAATAACAGGTGTTTTTAATTCATTCTGCAGGTTTTTGATCTGGGAAGGCGTCAAGGTATCATTAATTAGAATAAGCTGCGCATCCAAAGCCTGCGCAGCATCCCGTACTTCCTGTACCTTTCCGGTTCCAATGTAAAGTGCTTTATGCACGAATTCCATTCTTTGGGTAACCGTCCCAACCGGTTCCATGAAACACGCCTTCGCCAGTTGTTTCAATTCTTCCATGGAGTTATCAAAATTCTGTTCTTCTCCCGTATCTACTCCGACGAGCAGTACCCGTTCCAATTCTCTATTCTGTTGTTCCTCTAAAAAAATATCCCAATACTCTTCCATAGCACCTCTTATGAAATTATCCAATTACTTATTATTGTATCCATTTACTTCTGTAAATGTTTATCTTCCCCATGCTTCAATGACACTGATATAAGGAATCAATTACCGAAAAATAATTTTCAAATGTTTTGCGGCAGCATCCCGGATTCTTAATCACTATATTTCCCGTCTTTAATCCCGGAAGCGTAAACGCCATTGCCATCCGGTGGTCATCGTAGGTTTCTATTGTTATGTTTCCACGTTCTGTTATACTTTCACGCTCTGCTACACTTTTACTTTCTGCTGCACTTTCACTCTCTGCTGCGTTTTTACTTTCTGCTGCACTTTCACTCTCTGTTGCACTTTCATTCTCTGTTGTACTTTCACATTCTATTGTACTTTCACCTTCCGCTACAATATGATCTTCAGGAACTTTCCCCCACGGAAAAATCTGAATTCCGTCAATCTCCGGAGCCTCTTCGCACCGAACTCCCATTCGCTGCAGTTCTGTCAAAATCGCACGGATCCGGTCCGATTCCTGAAAACGGATATGTCCGATATTGTGAATTCTGGTAACACGGTCTGCAAAAGGTGCAAGCGCAGCCAGTGTCATCGTCTGATCCGAAAAGTCCTTCATCGAAATATCCACGCCATGCATTTCCGGCTCCTTCATAGTCAGCCGTATTCCTTCGGGCGTCTTCTCTTTCTGACATCCCATCTGTTCCAATACGTTCAGGAATTGAATGTCTCCCTGTAAGGATTTCTCCTGAACCCCCTTAACAATAACACTTGTTTTTAGCAAAGGAACCATGGCATAAAAGTAGCAGGCTGCCGATACATCCGGCTCAACTTCATATTCCGTAAGCCCCCATCCTTCCTGATGAGCAATCTCATAACAATTCTCCGTCTGTTCCACCCGAATGCCAAACTGCTTCATCATAGCAAGTGTCATTTTAATATAGGATCCAGCGGTTCTGCTTCCGGTCAGATGTATCTTTAATCCCGTTGGAAGGAGGCATGCTGCCATCAGTAAGGCACTTGCGAACTGACTGCTGAGATTCGTATCAATAGTGATTTCACTCATCTCATTCTCTTCCTGTGCTACATCATTCCGGCATCTATCTTCTTCCGCTTCCATCTTCTGTATTTTGTCTTTCTGTATTTTATCATTCTGTACTTTATCTTTCTGTTCTTCATCTTCTGTAAATTGCGAAGACAGTTCAAAGGGAAAATGATATTCTTCGTTGTTAAATCTAAATTTAACATTCAATTTCTCTAATATTTTCAGGATCGGCTCCATCGGACGCTTACGCATCTGTTCGGATGCATCCAGATAATAATTACCACCTGCAAAAGCCAGTGCAACCGTAAGAAACCGTGCCGCTGTTCCTGCACTTCTTACATTGATGGATGCCTCCGGGTTTGGAATCCTGCCATCCGTACCCTGAATGGTCACCTTCTGCTTTTCTTCCTTGATTTCTACCCGGAATCCAAGCTGGATCAGACAGTCTAAGAAGCCTCTTGTATCATCACTAAACAGGACTCCCGACAATACACACTTCTTACCGGATAGCGCAGCTAACAAAAACGCCCGGTTGGTAATACTTTTCGACCCTGGCACCTGAATAAGATACTCTTTCCTCGGATTCAGTTTTCTTACCTGATAACTATCTGCTTTTTCCATAAGTGTTCCCTTTCTTTGCTATCCTATTAACTATACTATTTTTTTCGTCTCATGCCAATCCTTTTTCAGATTACTGTTCACTCCTCGCAAGTTGTGAGATAAATAGGCGTTTGCGAAACGCCACAAGCCGCATAAATACGGCATTTTTTTGTTACCCA
>OGQM01000410.1_pt1 | contig 39555 bp, 36 predicted proteins | sample 1553191 | NCBI WGS metagenome assembly OGQM01 (sample SAMEA2579954, study PRJEB22360) | human gut metagenome | biome: human gut; feature: human-associated habitat; material: faeces | place: Denmark | collected 2008/2010 | reverse complement strand
GCTTGTTTCTACAGAAACAAGCCCCGCCTCAAATGTTATAAATGCTAAATAATAACCTAATTACTTAAGTTTGGTAAATTGTTTATTAAGTCTGCAACTCCGTTGTTATTTGAATTTGCAGGAGGTGTCATAGGTGTTGATGTAGTGTTGTTAAGGTTTAGAACCTTATTGATAGCGTTCTGTGCGTTTGTTCTAGCGGTGTTTAGTACTTGTTGAGCACTTTGTTGAACTTGACTGGGCTGAGTTGATGTTGTTGTACTTGTTTGAGAACTTGCTTGAGGTGTTGCAAGCCATTTGAAGTACGATACAGAGCTTGTAGATTCTAAAGAACCGTTTATTGCTGCTTTAAACTCTTTTGTGTTGGCTTGAGCCGGCGATAAATCAGGTAATAGCGCCAAATTTTCACCACTAGGGTTAGTCGTTATCTGGTTTATAAGGGATGAAGTAACCGTGCCAATCTTTGGTATAGAGGCTATCAGGCTATTTACAGAGAAGTTTCCAATAGGTCCTAAAACGCTAACAACCTCATTAGACAAGCGTCCTAGGATAATTAAATCAGCTCTGTTATTCAAGATATTTACTCGTCCTTTTATGTACATACTCATTGCAGGGCCTGATGTTTGGATTCTTTCAAGGGTTGCCCATCCGTTAGATAGCGAAACAGCACCTTTTATGTACTTGAATTCACCCGTTTTCTTTACTTTTACGGCACCTACAACGGCGCTCATTGTTGTTTTTAGTAGGTTATTAGCCAAAATATTTTGTGCGTAAAGCAAGTTTTCTAGCTTACCCAAAGCTCCCATTTGACCGTTAGAAACAATGAATTTTACTTTTCCCTTAAGGCTTTGCATGATTTGAATGTCTGTTAAGCCTCTTGCAGTAAGGTTTATGGCATCAAAATCAAGTGAACCGTCCATTAAATTGCGCATTCCGGTACATGCAAACATTGCCGAATTGGCGTTTAAGTAGCGTCCTTGAAGGTTTATGCCGGTACTTGAGTATAACAAATTATATGTGATATTACCCGCAATCTTGCCCCCATAGGCACTTGCGCTAACATTGTTTAATTTGAATAGGTTGTTGTATAGGCTAAAGTCAGATGTAGCGTTGGTTGCAACGATTGTACCTGACGAAATTCGCTCTACTTTTGCGTTTCCGCTTGCAATTGTTACTCCTGCATCTGTTCCAGGGGCAATATTACTTTGTGGAAGCAATGAAATCATCTTCATAAGACTGTCAGCATTGATGTTTTCAGCGTTAAAAGTCATAGAACGTATGTATACTCCACGATTGAAGTTACTGTTCATTGTTGCAATTATCTGCATTACTGAATCTGCGACTTTTATGTTTCCGCAATACACGTCTATAAGGTTCTTTGTGGCATTTATAGTTATATTTTTACCAACAGTTTGAATGCTTGGTAAAGAAGCATAAGGAATGTTTACCATCCCTGTTATTACTGGGTTTGTGACTGTTCCTGAAACATTCAAGTCCCCTTTTATTTGAACTTGAGAGTTTGTAAATGTCGGAACGCTTATAGTTACTTGATTTGGAATTGAGATGTTTAAGCCTGAAATGTTTTGAACTCTGCCGAAAAGGTTACTAATAGAGCCTTTTGCCTGTAGAACTTTAGTTGAACCTGAAAGATTTCCATTAAAGTTTTCAGTAATACCGTTGTTGTGAAATAATGAATTAATACTGATATCATTGATTTTTAAGGTATTGTTCTCGATTTTTAAATCAGCGTTAATCAATGATGTTTTGCCTTTTAGCGAGTTTATATCTATAATTGATAGGTGGTTAGTGTTGTTTGCCAATATTTGGGCGTTGATTATTTGAACTTTAGAATTGCCTGAAATCTTTGCTATAATTGGTAATCTGCCTGTTGCTTTAATATTATTTCTGATACTTCTGTCTAGAGAAGAACGGATGTCGTTAGCTCCCAATAAGCCTTTTGCGGTGATGTTTATGCTTAAATCTGAATTAGAGTAGTTTTTTACCTTACCTAATACCCCTATTTTCGAGTTATTAAGCATAACATAGACAGAATCTAAGTTGATGTCCTTTTCGTTAAAACTGATTTTAGAGTGAGGTATAGAAAATGTCGGTAAACCACTAACAATAATCTTTAGACCGTTTATGTGTCCTGCTCCGTTAACTTTAGCGCCCTTTGTAGTAGCATCAACCTTTGCTAATGGAAGTATGACAGTAGTTTTATTTGGTTTGTTGTATAGGTTTATATTTTCAATGGCAAGATTTATTTGAGGAACAATAGAGTCCAATTTGCCTTTTATAACGCCGTTTAGAGTAATATTACCCGATTTTATATTATTTTCTTTAAGTGCCTGAATTTGTCCAATAGCAAGTAATGCAGCCTTTAATGGAATTTTATCGGCTAAGATGCTGATATTTGCGTAAGCATTCGTATCAATTGCACCCTTTAACGATAGTGGCGCACCATTGAAGTCTGCAGAAGCTTTTGAAATATTGATTCTATTTGAAGAGAAGTCAATATCTGCCTGAATATTTTTCAATGTAACATTGTATAAATTATAATATATATTTGCATCTATAACTTTCAAAAATCCACTGGAATTAATGGTTTTGAAGTCACTTTTAATATTAAAATTAGCTTTAATTTGACCGTTTGCCTTTATTGCGTTTAAGTCAGTTACGCCAACTAGTGGTAAAACAGCATTTACAAGTGAAAAAAGGTTTCTAAGTTCCAGATTGTTTGATTTTACGTTCAAATCAATGTATTGACGATTTCCATATTTGAAAATACCGTCAATACTCGCTTTTTCATTTATATCTGTATAAAAATCTGCTAATATTTTAATGCTTTTTTCTTTTAGTTCTAGGTTTAGTGAACTTGCCGGAAGTTGTTTTCCTTGCACGATTGCAGACAAGTTTGAGATGTTAATTTTACCATCTGTTTTTATGTCTTCCATAGAACCTGAAAGCTTTGCCATTGCTTTAATATCGGCTGTTAAATTAAGTTTGTATAAGTTTTTAAATATGGTTATAACGTTGAATTGAGCAGTTTTTTCGTCTTTTGATTTTTGTGAAACGTTTGTAAAATCAGGCATTACAAGTGATGTAAGGTCTAAATCGTAGCTTATTTGCTTGCGTTTATCTAAAAGCATTTCACCAATCGCTTTAAATTTAATCTTTTTGTTTAAAATAAAGTCGCAAACCTTGAAATTAGAACCCTTTAATGCATAATGTTTGTCTGTAATGTTGTCAATAAAGGTTATAGAGTATTTTTTTACAACGACGTCAGGCATATTTTCTGAAAATTCAAGTCCGTAAGGTAAAACCATTGTGGTTTGTGTGTTTTGGAAGTTTTTATCTTGTGAAGGAATGAATTTTTCAATTGTGAAATGACCATCTTTTTCCACGCCAAGTCTAGTGATAATCTTATCTATAGCGATTTTGTTTATCTTTATTTTTTTGAAAACTAAATATGGCAATGAGATTGTCGTATCAATATTGTCAATTTGAGCAAATTTCTCTCCGCTTTTGTAGAAAGCGTTGATTTGACCGACTTTCACACCTGCAGAAAGGTTCCAAGTTGTTGAAACCCTTACATTTTCAAATTTTATAATAAGTCCTTGTTCCGGATTTTTATCATTATTAAGCTCATAATTATAGTCTTCAAGCTTTACAAACGCAGGAATGGCAAGTAAAAATGCCAAGTAAACAATTACAAAAAGCGAACCAAATGTAATTAAACTTATTTTCAAAGCTTTCATTATATTCTCTCCTTTTATAAGTTTTTAATTCTCGAAAAGACCTCTGTATCAGGGGCATCATATGTATGTGTGAAGAAATAAGCGCTAGATGCTACCATTGCAGCGTTATCTGTGCAATATTTCATTTCCGGAGCGTGAACCTTTATACCTAAAGATTCTAATTCAAACATTTTTTTGCGGATTTCGCTGTTAGCCGCAACACCGCCTGCTATTACGGCTTGTTTATAACCTGTTTCTTCAAGAGCTTTTTTAACCTTTTTTACTAAGGTTGAACTTACGCATTCTTGGAATGATGCGCAGATGTCATTTATAGGTAATTCTTTACCGGCAAATGATTTGACCAAACGCAATACAGCTGTTTTTAAGCCGCTAAAACTGAAATTGTAGCCGTCAACTTTCGCTTCAGGAAGTTTGAATGCGTGTGGATTACCTTCTTTGGCTAATTTATCAAGAGTTGCTCCTCCAGGGTAAGGTAAGCCCATTAGTCTTGCAACCTTGTCATAAGCTTCACCTACCGCATCATCAATGGTTTCACCCATAATTGTTATATCTGAGTTTGATTTAACATTTAGAACTTGAGTGTGTCCACCACTCACTAATAATGCCACAAAAGGAGGCTTTAAATCTGTATTTAGGTAGTTTGCACTAACGTGACCATTTAAGTGATTAATACCAATAAAAGGCTTGTCATAAATAAGCGCAAGGGTTTTAGCTGCGTTTAGACCTACAAGCAAGCACCCAACCAACCCAGGCCCAACAGTGCCGGCAAAAGCATCAATTTGTTCAGGTTTTAGACCTGAAGTTTCAAATGCTTCTTGAATAACCGGATTAATTGTATCTAAGTGCTCACGTGCAGCAATTTCCGGGATTACGCCACCATATTTTGCGTGGGTTTTAATTTGTGAGGCAACAACATTTGCAAGAACTTCTCGCCCATTTTTTACAATAGCGCAAGCTGTTTCATCACAACTTGATTCGATTGCCATTATGATATTATCGGCACCTTCGCCGATTTCAACTTCTTTTCCTGTAAAAAAACTTTTTTTCTTCATATTTGTATTATAATACAAATATGAATTTTATAGACAAAGCAAAAATTAAAGTTATTTCAGGTCACGGTGGCAACGGTGTAGTTGCTTGGCGCCGTGAAAAATTTGTTGATAAAGGCGGACCTGCCGGTGGTGACGGTGGACGTGGAGGTGACATTTATTTAGTTGCTGATGAAGGCTTATCAACTCTTTTAGATTTTAAATATAAGTCTGTTTTTAAAGCTCAAAGCGGTGAAAACGGAAGAATCAAGAACCAATATGGTAAAAGCGGAGCTGATTTAAAAATTAAAGTGCCGGCGGGGACAGTTGTCCGTGATTTAAAAACAGATAAAATTATTGCTGACTTAATTCATGACGGACAAGAAGTGATTATTGCAAAAGGTGGTCGTGGTGGTCGAGGTAATGCAAAATTCTGTACTCCTCAAAAACGTGCGCCTCAATATTGTGAACCTGGGGAACCGGGAATTGAAAGAGAATTGGCATTAGAATTGAAGCTTATTGCTGACGTTGGTTTATTAGGTATGCCAAATGCAGGTAAATCAACATTTATCAGTGCAATTAGTTCAGCAAGACCAAAAATTGCAGATTATCCGTTTACAACTTTAGTTCCAAATTTAGGTGTCGTAAGAAAACCAACTGGTGACGGTTATGTTGTAGCTGATATTCCGGGGTTGATTGAGGGTGCTTCTGAAGGTGTCGGCTTAGGTCATGACTTTTTACGTCACGTTGAAAGATGCCGTTTCTTAGTTCATATCGTCGATTTGACCCAAGAAAATCCGATGGAGAATTATGATAAAATTAATGATGAATTGGCTAAGTATTCGGACAGATTAGCTAATTTATATCAAATAGTTGCTCTGAATAAAATAGATGCAATTGATGAAGAAACTAGAGAAAATTATTATAAACAATTTAAAGAAGTTGCAGATGATGTATTCTTAATTTCTGCTGCAACACATGAAAATGTTGATAAATTGACTTATTTTATGGCTCAAAAAGTTGATGAAATTGAAAAGCCAGTTTCTGACGTTGTTGTAGAAGAAGACACAGGTGCTTATGACAATGACGACAGCAGTTTTGAAGTTATTAAGGTTGCAAAAGATGCATTTATCATTATGGGTGGTAAATTGAAACGTTTGGCAAGTGTTACGGATGACAGAAACCGTCAACAAATATTACGCTTACAAAACGTAATGCAAGGTATGGGCGTGTTTGATGAACTTCGAAAACAAGGCATCAAAGACGGTGATACAGTTGTAGTCGGACATTTAGAATTTGAATTCTATGATGATGAATTTTAAAAAGATACTGAATCTCAGCATTCTTTTTTATTGATTTCAACATGTTGATATTTTTAGAATTATCATTATAAACCAATTGGGGGATATTTAAATGAACTCCCTTAAATTTTTGCCTGTTTTATCCGATAATAGAAATAGCGAGGTTTTATATTATGTTTTCCCCAATGATTCAAAATCTAATATCATCGAGTGGTCAACAAGTTGCAATGCAACGTGCTGTTCAATTGAACACATATTTGAACCCTCCAAAATTATCTAATGTTGACATGCCGAAAGATGTTGACAAAAAGTCTTTTGCGGAAGTTTTGAAAAATTCAAAAGCTCAACAAACAGACAAAACAGGGTTTGGTTCATTAGTTAAAAATCCGTCTGAAACTATAAAAGCAAAGATTTTAGGTTCTAGCAACTCTAATAGCAAATTCGGTTCTTTAACAGGATTGGGTAATATTAATGCGCTAACTACAGCATCTTCTACAACTTCTATTCCTGAAGTTTCTCGTACAGCACCAAAAGCTCAAATTATTGCTATGATTGATAAAGTTGCGAAAAAGCACGGTGTTGATCAAAAGTTAGTAAGAGCTTTAGTTCGTCAAGAATCAGGTTTCAACCCTAATGCTACATCTCATTGCGGTGCTCAAGGTTTAATGCAATTAATGCCTGCAACTGCAAAAGGTTTAGGCGTTACAGATGCTTATAATCCGGTTCAAAACGTTGAAGGTGGCGTTAAATACTTAAAAGGTTTATTAAATAAGTATAATGGTAACGTAATCTTGGCACTTGCAGCTTATAATGCAGGTCCCGGAGCTGTAGACAAATACGGTAATGTTCCACCATACAAAGAAACACAAAATTACGTAAAATCAATTTTGGCTAATTATCTATGATGAGTTTATTTAATTTTATATACAGATATTTTATAGTTTTATTCGGTCATTCTACTGGCGCAACCAAATAATATCATTGAATATTATTAATACCATAAGGATGATTAATAGAGTGAAGAAAATAGTACCGATTTTTTCTACTGTTTCGTCTTTTAATCTTCTGCCTCGAATTTTTTCAATGATTAAGAATAGAATGTGTCCGCCGTCTAATGCCGGAATTGGCAAGAAGTTTACGATTGCTAAGTCCATAGAGATTATTGCGGTTAGTAATAATCCGTAGAATAAACCACTGTTTTGGATAATATCACCGCCAACTTTTGTGATAGCAACAATGCCGTGCAAGTCTTTTAATGGAACTTTACCGGTAAAGATTTGTCCAAGTCCGTAAACCATATAATATGTGTTGTCATATAAGTATTTTGTACCGTATTTAAGAATTGATTTTATACCTTGAGTTTTAATCAAAACTTCTTTTGATTCAAGTTGAACACCGATTTTACCTTTTTTGTCTGTGGTAAATGGTTTTAGTGCAATATGTTTACCGTTTCTATCAACTACAAAATAAAGTGGGTGGCTATTATCAGCCATAGCTTTTGACAAATCTCTTAGTGTAAATTGCTCATTACCTGTGATATATTTGTCATTAGTAAGACTATCTCTTACTTTTACTTGTATTTCATTAAGCTTTTCATCGTTGTTAACAGGTTTTACAATACCAACCTCTTCCTCTTTTTGTAAACCGATTGCCGGTTCAAGTTCTCTATTGGGAAGTTTTACGGTAACTCCTTTTGGAATAACTTCATCTTCTGTGAATACAAAGTTTATTTCTTTCAATTGGATTAGGTACCTATTGGCAAGTGTTTGATTATAAAAATCATCATTTGTTTTGCTAAGGTTTACAATTGTAAGCAATGAGTTTGTGTTTGTAATTTTTGTGTTGTTTAAAGAAACAATTCTGTCGCCCTTTTGCATTCCTGATTTCCAAATTGGAGCTGATTTTTCCGCAACAATATTGTTAACATAAACATCATATTTTCCTGCAGGCATGTAACCCCAATGGAAGGCTGCCAAATATACAATTAAGAATGCGCAAATTACGTTGAATATAACACCTGCAGAAACAACGACAGCTCTTTGATAGATAGGCTTATTTAAAAATCTGTCAGGTGAATCTTTATCCAGTTCACAATCTTTTTCGTCATCAGGAAATGAAACATAACCGCCTAATAAAAAGGCATGAACTAAAATAGTTACATCTCCGATTTTTTTTTGAAACAATGTTGGACCAATAGGAAGTCCAAAACCGAATTTTTCTACTTTTATTCCAAACATTCGTGCTGTAATAAAGTGTCCAAATTCGTGTACAAGAATTAAGATACTCAACAACACAAGCATTATTAAAATTGACATAATATCTCCTTTTTCTATAATATATTTTATCATGAAAAATTTTTTGTTAAGTCTTTTAGATTGGATTTATAAAAAGAAATGTTATTTCTGCGGAAGTTCAAGAGATTGCACTATTATGTGTAATGACTGTTATAACTCAATGTCGCACGTGCCAATAGGAATTAATAGGACAATTTTGAATAAAGAAATTTACGCATGTGGGATTTACGAAAAAACTATGCAGAAAATGATAAGAGGTTTAAAATATCATGGACAAAGAGAGTTAGCATATTATCAAGCTAAATTTATGTGGGAATATTGGCAAAATTTAAGTTTTACGGAAAAGTTTCAAGTTGTGCCTGTTCCGATTTATAAAACAAGAATGAAAAGAAGAAAATACAATCATATGGAACTCGTGGGTGAAGAATTTTGTAAACTCACAGGTTATATCTTGAATACAGACTTAATAATCAGAGTTAAAGATACAAAACCTCAATACAATTTGAAAAGATTTCAAAGAATGGAAAATTTATCAAATGCTTTTGAAGTTGATAAATCAAAACTTTTGGATAAGCCAATCTTACTGCTAGATGATATTTGTACAACCGGTTCAACTTTTGAATCTATGATTCAGGAATTGAATAAAAAGGATATTTATAATATAACATGTTTAGCTACAGCAACGGTGGATTTCTAATGAAAAAGATTTTATTTTTAATTTGTTTAATGTTAATAGGTGCAAATTCTTATGCGGCTGATTGTGAATCATCTTCTCAATGCGTAATTATTGGCAAAAAGTTAATTGATCAAAAAGAATATAAAAGTGCTATTGAATGTTTTGATAGTGCTATTTCAATGGATGAAGATGATGAATTTGCTTATGCCTTCAGAGCGAGAGCCAAATATTACATAAAAGACTATGAAGGTGCTGTTTGTGATGCAGAAAAATCATTGGAATTTAGAAAAACTTCACTGGCTTATAATGCAAGAGCAAGTGTAAAATTAGTAAATGGTGATGTTCAAGGCGCAATTGATGATTTGACAAATGCAGTAGAACTAAATCCTAACTATATGCAATGCTATGAAATGCGAGCAAGAGCAAATATTGAACTTGAAAATTATGTTGAAGCGCTTGAAGATGCTGGAAAGGCAATAAAATTAGAACCAAAATATTCTGAAAATTATGAAGTAAAAGCAAGAGCTGAAATGGGGCTAAAAGATTACCGTTCAGCTTCTAGAGATTTTTTAATTGCTTCAAGTATGTACAAAGTTGACGGAAATAGAAAATCTTCAAGAAAAATGCAAAATTTGGCAAAATATTGCAAGAGGAAAGTTAAGTGATAATAGCAGAGTTTGCTAAATATTTACAACAACATGATGAAGAAATTGTAGAACACAAATCGAGTTGCAGTTTACTTTGCGCTTGGGTTTTGTCTATTTTAGAGAGAAAGCCTCAGAATAATGTTGAGAAAATAGTTCATGCAGAAATAGCTTTAGCGCAAAATGACTATGGTGAATTTTTACTTGTTGCAAAATCGAAAAGCGGGCAAAAGTTAACGAACGCACTTTATAACTTTGCATTGAGCTACGAGCAACATTTAATGCGAAAATGGTTACATGATAAAAATGCAAATGATTTTAATAAGGATGTTTAGAAATTTTTATTAAATTTTTACTGAACTTTGCTTGCTTAACAATTTTTAAACTCATGCTTGATTTTGAAACATGTTTTACATAAGATATTTTTACAAACCGCAGACAGTTAGTGCCGAAAGGCTTAATGTAACAGCTAACCGAGGTCAAAAACTTAATTTAATAGTATTTTGATTGGAAATTTTGCGGCTTAGTGTAGGCAAAATTTTTTTTTTATGCTTACACGAAATAGGTCGATAAAAAGTAAATCCAAAGGAGAAAAAATGTCAACAAGAGCATTTAAAGATGAGAAAATCTCAGAAATTAAAGAAAAAGTTGATAAAGCACAAGTGGCTATCGTTACTGAATACCGTGGTATGACAGTAGAAGAAATCACAAAATTACGTCGTGAAATCCAAAAAAACGGTGGCGATTACATGGTTACAAAGAATACTTTGGCTAAAATTGCAATTAAGGATACTCCTTATGAAATCTTAGCTGAAACATTAAAAGGACCGATCGCTATTGCATTTGGTTTTGATGATCCGGTTAGCCCTGCTAAAGCTTTGTCAAAATTCATTAAAGATGTTAAAAAAGGCGAAATTATCGGTGCAGCATTAGATGGCAAATTATTGTCAGCAGAAGAAACAAAAGCATTGGCAGCTCTTCCATCAAAAGAAGAAATCTACGCAAAAATGCTTGGCAGCATCAATTCACCAGCATCTGGTATTGTTGGTTCTATCAACGCAGTTATGGCACAACTTACACGTGCTATGGCAGCTGTTAGGGACCAAAAAGCAGCATAGTTATGCATTTGCATAATTAGCAAATTAAAAAGTAATTACTCAGAAATTTATTATGAAAGGAAAATAAAATGAGCAACGTAGAATCAATTTTAGAATCAATCGAAAAATTAACTTTATTAGAAGCAGCTGAATTAGTAAAAGCTATGGAAGAAAAATTCGGCGTATCAGCAGCAGCTCCAGTTGCAGTAGCAGCAGCTCCAGCAGCAGGCGCAGCAGATGCAGGTGAAGCAGCAGACGCAGAAGTTACAGTTGTATTAGCTTCAGCTGGTGCTAACAAAATCGCTGTATTAAAAGAAGTTCGTGCTATCACAGGCTTAGGCTTAAAAGAAGCTAAAGATTTAGTTGATGGCGCTCCAAAACCAGTTAAAGAAAACGTTAAGAAAGAAGACGCAGAAGCTATCAAGAAACAACTTGAAGCAGCTGGTGCTACAGTAGAAATCAAATAGTTTTCTATTTAGAAAATAATTTCTTTAAAAGGGTGGAAGTTTTAATTAAAATTTCCGCCCTTTTCGTTGCAATGACTGTTTTGTAAACAATTGTAAAAGCATGTGTCAAACACTAGCAAATATTTTTTTGATGTATTTTAATTTTAATATACTAGTATTTGTAAGGGAATGTGATGAATATTAATCCAGTAATGCCTCAAATCCAACAAGGTTTTACCTCAAATAAAGAACAAGAGCCGAAGAAATTAAAGTACGCTAAAGATACTTTGTTGGAAAATAATTTGAAGACAAGAGCTACAATCCAAGCTGATAAGCTTACAAAAGCTTTTACTACTTATCCGGCTAAAGGTTTAAAAGGCGATAGAAATGCTAATTTCTATGAATTTTTGACAATGGGTACTGTGCCATATTTAATGGGTAGTGCTGCATTGATGGCAGTTTTTAACTTAGCTAATAAATATTTCACTCCGTTTGCGCAATCTAAAGCAGGTTCTATAGGTAAGAAAATGGCTTTAGGTGTTGCAATGTATGGTGTTGCAAAAGAAGCTTCAAAATCATTGGTTAACGTTCCTGTAAAAGCAATGACTGGTGTTGATACTGAAATGCCTTATGCTAAGGTTGTTGAAGGTTTCCCAAGATTTGAAGGTGATAAAAATACAAAATCAATCGAATATCACAAAGTATTTGAAAGTGTAGAATTCCCTCGATATGATTTGTTGTATGGCAAAACAAACGAAGATAGAAATGCATATTATGATAAAGTAGCTAAGAAATTAGGCTTAGGTGAAAACTTAGCTTCATCTGATAAAGAAGTAAAACCAAGAATTAAAGATATTATCGTTCGTTCAAACACTGCAAAAAGTATTTCTTCATACTTATGGGCAGCAACAGGTGTAGGTTTGGCAGTTCAAAAACCTTGGGATAATTTCTTTGTTTCTGCAACAAAAGGTAAAGGTGTACAAAAAGTTGCAAATATGGCTCGTTCATTTGGCAACAACTTTGTAAAAGCCGCAAAAGATTTATGGACCGGTGGTGCAAATCCAACAAAAGTTCAAAAATACGCAGGTAAAGCATTAATAGGTGCAGCTGTTGCAGCAACTGTAATTGGTGTTGTAAATACTGTGGCAAGTGCTAGAAAGTCAGTAAAATTGGAAGATAAAAACGTGTTTGATGCAAACAGAAAGGTTGTGGTGGACTAAGATGGCAATTACCGCAACTAACGGAATTAAAACTAAACAATACATTAAACCTCAAGAAGCTAAAGGTAAATTGGTTTCTTCCTCAATATTTCCAAATGTAAAAGATACAAAATATAACATTAATGCTTTAAAACATGGTTTAACAGGTAAAGCAAATGACCATGAATTAGGTAAACTAAACGATGTTGGTATGAAAGTCGGTGCAGTTGCATTAGCAGGTTACTTAGCAACTCAAAAAGCTACTCCAAAAACAAAATTAATGGAATTTGTAGGTTTAGCAACATTTTTCGGTGCTATGAAATTATGGCCTAAATTAGCTATAGGTGCTCCTGCAAAAGCAATTCACGGTTTTGATCCAACACAAGAATACGAAGATAGTTTTGGACGTAAGAAACCATTTTTCCAAGATGCTCAATACCAACCTTGGGATGTATATTCAAACGAGCAATTACAAAAAATTGGCGATAAAATGGGTGTAGACAAAAATGCTCAAAACAGAAATGATTTAACAAAATCAAATATGACAAAGATCGCTACTAAAAATAACACATTATGGATGCTTACTGCAGGTATTGCATCTGCTGTATTCTCAGCATTGGCTTGTAATAAAGCAGAAAAAGTTATTGATCCAGCTTTAGATAAAGCTAACAATCAAAAAGCAGACAAATTATTGAAAAACTTTGATGCTGAATCTCAAAAACGTATGACTTCAGCAAGCAAAGATATGCAAAAAGATTTAGACAAAATCTTTGAAGAAAACAAAGGTAAAACAATTGATAACAAATTAATTGAAAAAATTTCAGGCAGACTTGCAAAAGGCTTAGATCCAGTTACTGAAGAAGGCGTTAAAGAAGATATGCAAAACATCTTGTTAAACGGTAAATCTTTAGTTAATGAAAGTTTAGCTGAAAAGATTTCAAACGGTTCTAAAAAAGTTTTAGCTCAAAAATTCACAGAAGAACAAGTTGCTAAAATGGTTCCTTCAAAAGAAGAAATTGTTAAACATTTCAATGAAAACCAAATGATGGGAAAAGAGGTTAATGAAGATGAAGCTATGAATGTTCGCTCTTCAGTTTCTCAATTATTCTTAGCTAAAGCAAAAGAACAAGGTATGTCTACTGAAAAATTAAAGACTATCAAAAAAGGTGTAGCTTTAGTTGCTGATAAAGCTATCAAATCAAATTCTGCATCAATTTTAGACGAAAATGCAATGAAAAAGGTTAGTGAAATCGGTAAAGCAATGAGCGAATTACAAGCAAAAGATTCTGTATTAGATGATTATGCTCAAGCTAAAGTGGCTGACAAGCCGGAAACAGTTATTGCTAATTACTGGAACAATACTTCAACAAGCATTATTAAAGCTTTAGGCATTAATTTTGAAGAAATGGAAAAAGTAAGAAATAACCGCCAATTAGTTCAAGGTTTGGTGAGAAACAAAATGGAAGAAGTTACTTCTGATGATGCAAAATACCAAAAAGCTATCGGCGAAATGGCAAACAAAATTTCTGAATTAGATAAGAAAATTAAACCGGAAGATACAAGAAAATATGTTGATTTAGTTGGTAAGACTTACGATGATGCCGCAGGTAAATTATATAACCAAGGTATGGAAGCTACAGCAAACAAATTAACAGCACTTTCTGTAGGTGGCAAAGGTTCTTTAAAACGTGTAAAACAAGTATACTTTGAAGAACGTGTTGCAGGTGTTAAAAATTCATTCTCAAGAATGATTAACACAATGGATGTTTACAGAAGAATTTCTAAAGGTGAAGTTCCAAAAGACGGTTCTGCAAGAGAAGTTAAAGAAGCTATGTTAGAACTTGTAAAACAAACAACTTTACAAGGTCACTCTTCAGACCATTCTATAAAATTCTACTTCAACAGAAGTCAAGACAACTCTACAAATGTAGACAGAAGTGACGTAGAAATTAAAGACGGTAAAGTTGTAAACAAATATTTTAAAGAATCTAAAGGTGTTGATGTTCCTGAAGATTATGGTTTCTATCAAAAAGCTATGAACTTTATGTACAACTCACCAATGAATAAAGATACAGTTGAAGCAATCAGAAAAGCAGGTATCGAAAACGACGTAAACAAATACAACTCAGAAGTTTATAACAAAATCGGTAGTGCAGATTATTTCACAAAACCAAATCACAAAACAACAGGTGATCAAGGTGCATCTTCAGAATATAAATTCTTATTGTTAGGTGTAGCTCCTGATGAAATGATGACAAAAACAGTTCAACAATCATATAACTCACAAAAATGGGGTAAAACTTTCGGAACAGTTGGCGCTGTATTAACAGGATTAACAGTTGCAGCTCAATTCTTGTTCGGTAAAGGTAAAGCAGTTAAGTAGGAAATAGGAAATAAAATGTCAAGAGTTCAATCAATACAAGCAAATATCTTAAATGTTCATCCATTGAACATCAATGCTAAAAAAGCAGTGACAAGACCAAGCTTTACTAGCAATATGGAAATGTACACTTCAAATCCATTGAAGAATTTTTTAGATACACAAGCTGTAATGAATAAAACTCTTGTAAATATTGCTCCTGCTAAAACTCAAACTGTTGCTGAAACTGCAAAAGTAGAAGATAAAAAAGTTGAAAACAAACCGGCTTATAAAAATAACTTCCGTACAATGTTACAAAACGGCGAATCAAAAATCTTAGCTATTGTTCCAAGAACTTTTAATGCTAAAGATGAAAATGCTGATGAAAAAATTACAGGTAATGAACAACACGGTACATTCTTGAATGCTATCGACAGATTAGATGAAATTAAAGCTGAAGGTTTTAATACATTCCATATTTTACCAATTCACCCAACCGGTAAAAAACATGCAATGGGACTAGCTGGTTCTTTATATTCGCCACTAGATTTCTTACAAATTGATCCTAACTTAATTGATAAAAATGATAAAAGAACTCCGGTAGAACAAGTTAAAGCTTTTACTGATGCTTGTCATGAACGTGGTATTAAAGTTATGTTAGACTTACCAAGTTGCTCATCTTATGATTTATACTTGGAAAAACCTGAATTAATGGCAAAAGAACGTGACGGACAAGCTAAAACACCTCAAGGATGGAACGATATTAGAATGTTCCAACCATTCTCAGATGAAACAAAAAGAGAATTAAATCCTGATTTGTTAGACTTGCACAAAAAATATGTTGATATGTGTGTAGATATGGGTATTGACGGTATCCGTGCTGACGTAGCTCGTGCGAAACCTACTGAATTCTGGGATATTATTATTTCATATTCTCATTCAAAAGATCCTGAATTTGGTTGGTTAGGTGAAACTTATACATACGAAGATGCTTCACCTCAAGCAAATATGCCTTATGATAGACCTGAAGATTCTTTAAGAGCAGGTTTTGATGCATATTACGGTCAATATCATATTTTCCACGAATGGAAAGGCGCTAAAGAATTAAATGATTTTGTTAAAGAAAATTTGGAAATGTCTAACAGATTGGAAAAAGGCAAATCTTTAATTGGTTCTTTCACAACTCACGATGATATTTCACCTATGTTCCACGGTGGTACTGAATATTGTAACTTAACTGCGGGTTTACAAGCAACATTACCAATGTTGAACCCATACTATGTTGACGGTTATCAATCTGGTGATTATTATGTTTATGACTATGATCACTCAAAATCTGAAGAATCAGAAACTGATTGCCATGAAATGACAGTTCACAGAGGTAAATTAGATATCTTCAATTTATCAAGAAAACCGGGTGGAAAAAATCCTGAAATCGGTCAATTTATGACAGAATCTTTTAAAATGAGAGATAAATATCAAGATTTGATTACAAAAGGTTCATTCATTGAATTAGATAAGAAAAATGATAAAGATGACCAAGTTATTGCATATGCAAGACATAAAGATGGCAAAACTTTATTAGTAGTTGGTAACAAAAATATCAACAGAAATGTAACTGCAACAGTAAAAGTTCCAACAATGAAAGCAACTCAAGAACTTAAAAACTTGTTACCAGCATATGGTAAACAATCAAAATATCAAGCAGGCGAAGGTGAATTGAGAGTTGATTTAGCTCCATCAAGAATCCACGTATTTGAAATTGATACACCGGATATTGAAAAAGCATCAACAGGTCATGTATATAAACAAAACTTATAAGCGAAACATTAAATAAACACGAAGATAACTTAAAAGAGTGGTTAAAATACCACTTTTTTCTTTTAGATTGCTTTACCTGAAATGTGGTAATATGTGCGTTATATAGTTAAGAAAATTGTCATATGCTAAACTTGTTTCAGCATCTCATTAATGTAAACAAGTGTACAGACTATTTATTTTCAATAGCGTTTTTTAAAGCTTTTTCCAGAACTTCGATTTTTGATTCTAAAACCTTTACTTTTGAATCGCTTTCATCAGAAGAAATTGAGTTTTTTTCCAGTTCTCTTTTGTAAGCTTTTAATTTTCTTGCGATATCCAAAATATAAGATAAAACGAATAAAATACCTGCAATGAATCCGCTGAATGCTAAAATTACAACTTCCGGTTGTTTAATTGTATAGCAAAAATAGCTAATTACTAAAAGCAAAGCTATTGATATTAATCTTAAAAATATAATCATTTTTGACTCCTTAAATATTTTAGTACTTTTTCTATTTTTTCGTCAGGTTCAATTTGTAGTTTAATTATCTCATCACCGAAAGGTTTTGTAAACTCTAGTTTATATGCTTGTAACACTTGCTCTTGAGTTTTACATTTTTCAGGACGTGCACCATAAAGAGTGTCGTTATAAACAGGGGTTCTGAAATGACTCATATGAACTCTAATCTGATGTGTGCGGCCTGTTTTTAAGGTTAATTCTACAAAAGTTGCATTTTTAAATCTTTCTAAAACTTTGTATTCTGTTATACTTGGTTTTCCACCTTCTACAACCGCCATTTTGTGAGGTTGAGTTGGGTGTCTTCCTATTGGCAAGTTGATGACACCTTCTTCATCTTTTACTGAACCTTTAACCACTGCTAAGTAACTTCTTACAGCAGTTTTTGTTTTAATTTGTTGTGTTAAAAATTCGTGTGCTTTGTTATTTTTAGCTACCATCAAAAGTCCTGAGGTATTACGATCCAAGCGATGTAAAATACCTCGTCTGAATTCTCCGTTTATGTCTGAGAGGTTATCTTCATATTTATATAAAAGGGCATTGACAAGAGTGTTTTCACGCTCAATTGTTGTAGGATGAGTTAACATTCCGGAAGGTTTATTTACAACGAGCATATTTTCATCTTCGTAAATAATATCAAGCGGAATATTTTGTGGCTCAATTTTAACTTCTTCAATAGCTTGCGGTTCAAATTCAATAACGTCACCTTCGTGGAGTTTATGTGAAGGCTTTTTGATTTCACCATTAATTAAAACATTACCGTTTTTTATTGCTGATTGAATTTTAGAACGAGAAATATCTTCAATCAAATTTGAAAGATATGCATCAAGTCTAATATTTTCATCGTTTTCATCTATTAAAAATTTCATAATGATTATAATTGTTTAAGTTGTGCTCTTGTCAAAAGTAAATATATAATAGCTACAATGCTCACATTTATTGCGATATCAGAGATGTTAAAGATGGGAAATTCTACGAACTTAAAGTAAAAATAATCTCTAACATAACCTAATGTCATTCGTTCAAATAGATTGCAGAATATGCCTGACATCAAAACGGTTAGCCATGTTATACCTGTATAAGACATAGTTCCTGCGTGTCTGATTACGTAAGCCAATAAAAATACTAATGCTAAAACCGCCAAAATTTCCAAAAGCAGAGGGTAATTTTGTAAAATACTAAATGCGGCACCTGTATTTTTTACGTAGCTTAGAGTAACAAAATCGTTTGGTGGAAAGTTAAATCCACGATTGATATTGCTGGTTATCAAATCTGACAAATAACAATTTGCACAGATGAATCCGGCTAACATTATAAATAGGTATATTATTTTACTCCACAGATTTTGCGGTTGTTTCTTTCTTGCCATTTTCAACTACCTTAAAATTCTTTTCCGGAATTATATTTGTTCTGGTGATAATGTAACCCAAACCTGTAACAAGAAGTTTTACATCTTTATTTTTTGCTAATTTTGCTCTTGTAATACCGATTGATGCTACAGTATATTCGTTTAAGTTATCTTTGTTTGCGGTAAATATTCTTTCCAAAATACCTGATTCAGGAAGTTTTCTGTAACTTTCTTCTGAATTAATTTGAGGATAAGTAATTTTTTCTTGTCCAATTGATGCAATTACAATCATTTTACAGTCGTTTACATCAATGTTCAAGCTTGCTGTATAAGGCTTATTAGCGGGAACTAATTGCGGTACAATTAAGTCCATCTTTATATCATTCGCCTCGCCGTATGTTAATGTTGTTCTTTCGTTAATGATTTGATCAGAGGTTATATACCAGTTATCACCGTTTTTTTCAAGATAATAAATGCTGTTTGAATAACTTTTTAAATATCCTGTAATATCAGTTTCACCAACAGCTTCTACAGATGATGCTGTAGCTTTTTCAACAATTTCAACAACAGCAGTATTACCAATAATAGAAACCTTTGTTATATCCATTGTATATTTAATATCCGGATACATTTTTAATGTTTTTTGAACTAAATCAAAATAAGTTTCTTTGTCAAAACCGTCAGCATTAATGTACTTGTTTGTATACATCTTTTTTAAAGCTTCAATGTTGCCTGTATTTGTGTATACAAGTTGATTCTTGAAGAAGTTTCTAACTTCTTTCTCCATATTTTGAATTTGTTTTGATGGTTTTGTTGATGAAGCATTGCCTGCATAAACAATGTAATTATCACTTGCAAAGCAAGCAGGTGTAATTAATAGGGCGATTACTATTGTTAAAATTAATTTTTTCATATAAAGATTATACCTTAAATATTTATATTTGACATCATCTCAATAAGGGTACTTATCGTTGTATCCATACTAACGATATCTGTAGTTCTTTGTTGCAAGAAGGCATTGATTTGAGGCATCATTTCAATGGCGATATCAAGGCTAGGGTTAGAACCTTGTTGATACATACCTACATCGATTAAGTCTTTGTTTTCTCTGTATAGAGCTAAAAGTTTACGCATTTTACCTGCACAAGCTTTGTGTTCAGGTGAAGCAATTGCACTCATCAAACGGGAAATACTACCTAAAACATCAATTGCCGGATAATGGTTTGCTTCGGCAACCTTTCTTGATAAGAAAATGTGACCGTCTGTGATACCACGCACAGTATCAACAATAGGGTCATTGATATCATCACCTTCCATAAGTACTGTATAGAAGGCTGTAATAGAACCTTTTGGACTGTTTCCGGCTCTTTCAAGAACTTTTTGTAACCAAGAAAAGATTGAAGGCGGATAACCTTTCATTGTTGGCGGTTCACCTAATGATAGACCTACTTCACGACCTGCCATAGCACAACGTGTAATGGTATCAGTCATTAAGAAAACTTTTTTACCTTTATCTCTAAAGTATTCACAAACAGCTGTTGCCGCAAGTAAACATTTTTGACGAATTAATGGCGGTTGGTCACCTGTTGCGCAAACAAGAACCGATTTTTTCATACCTTCTTCGCCTAAAGCATCTTCAATAAATTCTTTAACCTCACGACCACGTTCACCAATCAATGCTACAACGTTTACGTCTGCATCTGAATTTCTGGCAATCATACCCAAAAGAGTTGATTTACCTACACCAGAACCGGCGAATAATCCCATACGTTGCCCGCAACCGAAGGTTAAACAAGAGTCTATGGCTCTAACACCTGTTGAAAACATTTCTGTAATGATAGGACGTTCAAACGGACTCGGTGGAGGTCCTTCAATGTTACGCCATTCTGCATGTTCAAGTGGCAATGGATGTCCGTCCATAGGATTTCCCATTGGATCAATAAGTCTACCCAGCAAGAAATCTCCAACCGGAATTGTAATTGGATTACCTGTTGAAGTTACAAGACAACCTTGTCCAATGCCGTTACCGTCAAGTAATAATAACAATTGGGCAACTTCACCCTTAAATGCAGCAACTTCCGCAGGCTTTTTTTCACCTGTATTAGTTTCAATATAACATAAATCGCCAATCTTTAACCCCGGTAGTTTTACTTCTACAGTTAAACCAAGCAATTTTGATACAGTACCTTTGTATTGATAAAGGTCTGTTTTTTCAAGCACTTCTTTTGTTTTCGCTTTTAAGGCATCAATCCGAGATTGGTCAATTTCGTCAGTAATCATAAGATTATTCTAGCATATTTTTTATATTTACACAATTATTTTGAAATGACTTTATTTATGTTAAAATCAAAGAATGATTAAAGATATAAATAGCCGAAAAATAGTATCCGTTGTTACATTTTGGTTAATTTTAGCAATTGCTGTAATTTTTAGGGTTACTTGTATTGATAAGGTTAACGGGCTTTGGTATGACGAACTTACAATGTATAATGAGGCGGTAAAGCCAACATTTTTGCAGGTGCTATTTTTTTCTTTGAGGGATGATGTCCATTTTCCGCTTTATCAAATATTGCTACACTATTGGGGGCAAATATTTTCTTTTTCTGATGTTGCTCTTCGTAGTTTTTCTGTTGTGCTTGGAATTTTAACCGTTATAACGGGATATTTCATCGGTAAAAGTCTAAATTCTAGAGCATTGTCATACGTTATAATGGCATTGTTTGCGGTAAATAGTTCATTAATTTATTACTCACAAGAAGTTAAAATGTATGAATTAATGGCATTGCTTGCAAGCTTGAACTTATTATTTTTGATTAGAATAGATAGGTTTAATTCAATAAAGGACAGGTTATTTTGGATTTTATCAACTATATTTTTAATATTTTCTTATGTAATTTCGTTTGTTTATGTTGTTATTGAAATTATATGTTTTGTAGTTTATAGATATAAAAAAATATCCGATAAATTTTATTCTACAATAAGTGCTTTAGGTGCAATAACCATACCCTTATTAATTTTATTTTACCTGTTAAAACATAATATGAAAAATTTTGTAAATGGAATGTACTGTGATTGGTCAAGCTTGTTCGTTGTGTTGCAAAATTTCTTTACTCCAAAATTGGTTGGTATTGGAAATAATCCGGTTCATTATATGGCGCAATTTGTACAAAATTTTAGTTTTTCAAATATAATTTTTGTTATCTTACCTATAGCAATTGTTTGTTATTTTATTTTTAAAGTTGTAAAAGAGGATAAATTTGCTCGTCTAATTTTTGCAATATCATTGTTATTTGTATTATTTGAGATTATTGCATTTATTTTTACAGATTTCAAAATTCTTTCAAGATATTTGTTGATAATATTACCAAATTTATTAGTTATAGTTGCAATAGGAGTTGATAATTTAAAAAACAAAATTTCAGTAATTTTGTTGTCTATATTTCTATTGGTTAATTTTGCGTATCTTGTATATTCGCCAAGAGCAAGTTATAAATTAGGTCGAGAGGGATATTTACCAATAGTAAAATTGATGCAAGAGAACAATATTCAGGATAATGATATTGTTTTTGTGTGGAATAGAAAAGAAGTTTTATCAAAATATTTGGACAAAAAAGTTATCGTTTTATCGGTACTGATTGACATTGCTTATAAATCAGAATATGTTTTTGCAAATCAAGATAGATTAAATAATTCGACAACAAATGAAAAGAAAGAAATTTTAAAAGATTATTTTATATCAAGATATCCTGCAGAAAATACAGAAATTTTAATGGCTTTTGTAATTTCTAAAATGAAACCGAAACAGAAGGTTATGTTGGTTACGAATGGTTATTTTGATGATTTTATACCGGATGAGTTCTATAAACAGGTAAAAGATAAAAAAAGCTTTGATATGTTTACATTTAATAATTTAATGACCACAAAAGCTACTTTAGATTTAAAATATATATGTGACCATAATTTAAAAAAGGTTGGCACTTACAAAAATGGATTTTATGTTTTACAGGTTTGGGAAAAATAAAAAATGAGTAAAATAAAAGAATACTTAAAAAATAATTATCGAGAAACTGCAATGGTTGCAGTCATAACCTTTTTTGCTTTAGTTTTAAGATTTATTATGTTACAAAATTATGGTGATTTATGGTTAGATGAACTTTATTCTTGGTATTTTGCGTCAAAAAATAATGTGATTGATACAGTTTTGGAACTTGTAAAGCAGGACATTCACATGCCTTTATATTTTATTATTTTACATTTTTGGATGAAGATATTTGGACAAAGTGATATTTCAATGCATTCCTGCACTTTGTTTCTGACGTTACCTCTTATCCCAATAGCATTTTATACGATGAAAAGCTTGTTTAACAAAACAGTCGGCTACTTTGCTGCAATTTTGTTATCAATTAACGCATGGGGAATTTATTATTCTGTTGAGGTTCGTTTTTATGGAATGGTTTTTGTTTTGTCTTTATTAAGTGCATTTTGCTTTGCAAAAATGTTGGAAAACTTTGATAAAAAGTATATTTGGTCATTCATAATTTTTCATTCGCTCTTGATTTATACATTTAGTGCGACAGGCATGTTGACTCTTATGTATGCTCTTTTTGCTATTGTTTACCTATGTTTAAAACGTAGAGATAAAATTGTGAAAATGGCAAAATATTTTTCTATATTGCTTTGTATTTCAATTCCTGTAATTGCTGTGATGATTTATAATGCTCTTGTTTTTAATAGCGAAATCTGTTCATTTACCAGAGATATTTATTTTTTTGATTGGAAAGTTTTGTTTGATATGCTTGAAACATATTTCTCAAACGAAAATTATCAACTTATGACCAGAGAAATAAATGTTTATGGCAATATTTTTGACAAAATGAAAATTCCAAGCTACTTTGTATTGGTAGCTATTCCAATTTTCGTAGGTTTTATTGGTTTTGTAAGAAGTTTGTTTTCTAAAAATAAAGTTTTATATTGTTTTTTAATACCATCATTGTTATTTTTAATTTTGTCTTTAGTTTTAGCATCAATGGGTAAAATGGCATTTTTAACAAGATACTCTACAATAATTTATCCTGTTATAATGTGTTCAGCTTGTTATGGCTTAAGTTTGTTAAATTGGAAAAATTTACATTTTATCTTATTTTCAGTATGGATTTTTATAAATTATGTATATTTTTACATCGTTCCGATTAATATTTTTACAAATCCAAGGGTAGAATTGGGTGAGTTGCCAAAAATTTTAGAAGAGCAAGTTCAAATAAAGGATTCTGATTATGTTTTGATACCTTATTCTGGATCAAAAGTTATGAGGTATGTTCCTCATGGAATTTATATTCCGTTTGAAGCTGATGACATGCTTTTGTTGAAAGGTGAAGACTCTATTGAATTTTATTTTGGTACAAAAGATATTGATAAGAAAAATGTTAAAAGCTTAATGTATGATTATGTTGCTCAAAATATTGTATTCGAAACATATTACAGAAATTTAAAACAAAATTATCTTAATAGAATGAATAAAGGTGACAGGTTGATATTTATTTCTTATCGAGATAGCTTTACAATGCCATTGCTTGAAAATTGGCAAATGCTTAAAGATGTAAATACTTATAAAAATATGAATTTGTTTGTTTTGATGATGGCAAAAGTCACTAAAGATAGCTTAGACATTGCACAACAAGAGTTGAAACCTTTAGGTTATATTCAAGTTCAAAATGGCGGATATTCAATTTTTGTATATGAAAAACAATAATTTGAATGTTTGTGGTAAAATAAAAGAAAAAATTTCAGGAGATAAAAATGGAAGATTTAAGAGAAAAATATGAAGTCGTAATTGGCTTAGAAGTACACGCTCAATTAAAAACTAATACAAAGATATTTGCACCTGATGGTTGTGAATTCGGTAATGAACAAAATACACAAATCAGCCCTATTACATTAGGTATGCCTGGTGTTTTGCCGGTGCTAAACAGAGCTGTTGTAGATATGGGTATTTTAACAGGTTTAGCTTTAAACTGTGAAATTGCTAATAAATGTAAATTTGATAGAAAACAATATTTCTATCCTGATTTACCAAAAGGTTACCAAATTTCTCAATATGATGAACCAATTTGTGGTAAAGGTTACTTAATGGTAAACGGTAAAAAAATCGGCATTACAAGAGCTCACTTAGAAGAAGATGCAGGTAAATTAGTTCACGCAGGTGCTGATGGTTTGGCGGGTTCTTCATACTCTTTAGTTGACTTAAACAGAGCCGGAACTCCGTTATTAGAAATCGTATCAGAACCGGATATGCGCTCTCCTCAAGAAGCTCGTGAGTACATGGAAGAATTAAGAAACATTGTACGTTACGTAGGTGTTTGTGACGGTAACTTAGAAGAAGGTTCAATGAGATGTGATGCTAACATTTCAATTATGCCTAAAGGTTCTAACAAATTCGGTACTCGTGCAGAAATTAAAAACGTAAACTCTTTCAAAGCATTAGAAAGAGCATTAGAATATGAAATTGACAGACAAATTGAACTTGTTGAAGACGGCGAAGAAGTTGTTCAAGAAACAAGATTATGGGATGATAATGCAGGTGTAACACGTTCAATGCGTGGTAAAGAAGATGCTCACGATTACAGATACTTCCCTGAACCTGATTTAATGCCATTAGAAATCTCTCAAGAATGGATTGATAGAGTTAAAGCTACAATGCCTGAATTACCGGAACAAAAACGTCAACGTTATATGGATTTAGGTTTAAGCGAATATGATGCAAGCGTAATTGTTGCTCAATATGAATTAGCTATGTTCTTTGATGAAGTTCTAAAAGCCGGCGGTAATCCGAAAATTGCAGTAAACTTCTTAATGGGTGAAGTTGCAGCTTACTTAAAAGAACAAAAACTTTCTATCAATGAAACAAAATTAACACCGGAAAACTTGGTTGAATTAATTAGCTTAATTGAAAAGGCTACAATTTCTAACAATATTGGTAAACAAATTATTGTTGAAATGATGGAAAACGGCGAAAAAGCTTCTGCTATTGTAGAAAAGAAAGGTTTAAGCCAAATTTCCGATACAGGCGCAATTAAAGAAATCGCTCAAAAAATTATTGATGCTAACCCAAGCCAAGTTGAAGCTTATAGAGGTGGTAAAGATAAATTATTCGGTTTCTTTGTAGGTCAAGTAATGAAAGAAACAAAAGGTAGAGCAAACCCTCAAAGTGTTAACCAAATTTTAAAAGAATTATTAGGTTAATAGCTAAACTGAGAAAGAGGCTTCAATGGAAAACTTTATTACAAATAAAAAAACATGCATGGATTTAGAAATTCACGAACAACCTGTAATTTTGGGAAAAATTATAGAAGAGTATATTTCTGTTGAAAATAAAGTTGAAATGGAAGTTCCTCAAGAGGTTTCAAAAATAGTATTGGTTGCAAGCGGTTCATCTTATCACTGTGCAAGATACGGAGCAGATTTATTTGGAACTGTTTCTGATATTTCAGCTCGTGCAATTTATTCAAGTGAATATTTGTTGAAACCAAAAGCTCCGGTTGATGAAGGTACTCTTTATATCTTTATAACTCAATCAGGTGAAACCAGTGATACTTTACGTGCTGCAAAACGTGCACAACAATTGGGTATGAAGATTTTAGTTATTACAAATAACGAAAAATCTTCAATTGCAAAAATTGCAGATTATGTAATTAATTGTTATGCAGGTGAAGAAAAAAGTATTGCGGCAACAAAATCATTTACAGCTCAAATGCTTTGTTTGTATTTGTTAACATTAAAGTATGCACAAATAAAGAATATTGACGTTAATGATAAAATTCAAAGTTTGAAAACTTTACCATACGTGATTTTACAAACTTTTGATATGAGCAAAAAGATAAAACAACTTGCAGGCATGTTAAAGAAAGAGAAAAATTTCATAATCACTGCAGATGGAATCTCTTACGCATTGGCTAAAGAAGCAGCTTTAAAAATTCAAGAAACATCATATTTGAATGTTACAGCAATGATTTTGGGTGAATTTATGCACGGACATGTTGCCGTATTGAATAATAAAATACCTTTAGTTTATGTTTCAGCTTCAGGGGTTTCTTATTCATCTGCTAAAAATTTGGAAAAAATCAAAAAAGATTATAATCCTCCAATTTATATAATTGGACGTTCTCATGAAAGAATTACACCTAACTTTAATATAACTATTGAGAATGAGGATCCAACTCTTAGAATGTTCTCAAATGCAGTTGCGATTCAAATGTTGGCACTGGAAATAGCTAAAAAACTTGGGCGAAACGTAGATAAACCAAAAGGATTGGTTAAGGTCGTTAAAGAAAACTAAAATACATAAAAGGGATTTTTATGCAAAATAAAAACATTATAGTTACGATTGCAATTTTTATTTGTGTTATTTTTATCGCAATATTGACTCTATTTTTAATACAAATAAATTCTAACAAAGTTAATTTGTTGAATGTTTGCAAAAATAATAAATGGGGCTTTATTAATCGTAAAGGTAAAGTTGTTGTTCCTTATAAATACCAAATCTTAGGACAGTTGCAAGAAGGTTTAGCGGTAGCTTGCGAAGATTTTAAGTGCGGATTTATTGATAAAAAAGGCAATGTTAAAATTAAATTTGAATATGACGAAGCTTATTCTTTTGTAAATGGTTTAGCCGTAGTTAGGAAAGACAGTAAGAGCGGTTATATAAACAAAAAAGGCAAAATTGTAATTCCTTTAGATTATGAGTATGCCTATAATTATACTTATGGCAAAGCACCGGTCTGCAAAGAAATTGGTCAATGTGGTTATGTAAATAAGGCAAATAAGGTTGTAATTCCTTTTGAATATACTCGAGTAAGCAATTTTGTAAACGGTTTAGCAAACGTGGAAAAAGACGGTAATTGGGGTGCTATTAATACAAGAGGTAAAATAGTTATTCCAATTGACTATGAAGCTTTGGGTGTGCTTGCCGGTGACAAGATTAGTGCTTGTAAAATTATGCCAAATATCAATAATGCAATTCGTTGTGGGTATATTGATAAAAAAGGTAGAGAAGTGTTACCTTTTAAATATATTTGGACTGTCGATTTCTCGGAAGGAATTGGAGCAGTTCAAGGTTCAGACACTCGTTGGTATTATATTGATGAAAACGGTGAAAATATTTTCGGAAAATCATATAGTATTGCATCAGCTTTTTCAGAAGGTCTTGCTGAAATTTGTGTAAATCCGACGACTTGTGGATTTGCAGATAAAAATGGAGAACCCGTAATTTCAGTGAAATACTCTGCAACAAGTAGTTTTAGAGATGGAATTGCAGCTGTATTATTAAACAACAAGTGGGGATTTATAGACAAAAAGGGTAAGACAGTTATACCATTTGAATTCGACTGGACAGGTTTGGTATTTTAGCCTTTTAGGTTAAGTGTATTTAACATATTAGACAATATTATTTTGTTTATATTACAATTATAAATAAGTTATACTGTATCTTAAAACAAAAGGAGAGTTAATATGTTTAAGAAAATGGTACCTCTTACTTTAATAGCATTTATGTTCGGACTATGTGTCAATAACTTTGCTATGTCTAATGTTCCGGCAAATTATAAAGTTGCTGTAGTTGACGTTGCAAAAGTTGTTTCATCATCAAAACAAGTTGCGACTTTGAAGAAAGAGCAACAAGGAAAAATGGAACAAATTAAGAAAATTTATGATAATGCGCAAAATCAAGCATTGAAAGAAAAAGACGTTAAAAAACGCAATGAAATTATGAAAAAAGCAGAAGATTCAGTTATAAAAATTAAAACTGAAAATGATAAAGTTTATGCAAAAAAATTAGCTGATATTGATAAATCAATTTCAGCAACAATTCAAACTCAAGCTAAAAAATCAGGATATGATTTAGTTTTAGCAAAGGGCATTGTATTGTATGGCGGAAATGATATTACCGCAGAAATTCAAAAATTAGTTAAGTAAGAATAAGAGTAAAGGAAAAACACATGAAAAAGTACAGATTGTTAACACGTGCAGACTTAGACGGTATTATATCAGCTACATTGTTGAAAAAATTTGGTATGATTGATGAAATCAAGTTTTGTCATCCAAAAGATATGCAAGATGGTAAAATTGAAGTGACAGATAATGATATTATTACAAATTTACCATACAATGAAAATGCTCACTTTGTTTTTGACCACCATTTCTCAGAAGATGTTAGAGCCTATGGACACCGCTCTAATCACATTATTAACCCTGTTGCAAAATCAGCAACAAGAGTTATTTATGAATACTTCGGTGGCGCAGACAAGTTCCCTAAAGAATGGACTGAAATGCTTGATGCAGTTGATAGAGCTGATTCAGGTAACGTTACAGCAGATGAAATTAAAAATCCTAAAGGTTGGTTGCTACTAAATTATATTTTAGATCCAAGAACAGGTTTAGGCAGATATGATTCTCGTTTTAGATTGAAAAACTTTGACTTTATGCAACATGTTGTAGAAGTTTTACAAAAAGAATCTGATATTGAAGAAATTTTAGATGATTCAGACATAAAAGCAAGAGCTGACTTCTACAGAGCTGAACAACCTGAGTTCATTGAACAATTAAAACGTTGCTCTACTGTTGACGGTGAAGTTGTAATCGTAAATTACAAAGATGAAGATGTAATTCATGTTGGTAATAGATTTATGATTTACACTCTATTCCCTCAATGCAATATTTCAATCCATAAGATTATGAGCAATGACGGTAAAAAGACTGTATTTGCAGTTGGTAAATCAGTAATTAACAGAACATCTCAATTAAATGTTGCTGAATTAATGGCTGAACACGGTGGTGGCGGACATAGAAACGCTGGTACTTGCCAAGTATACCACGATAAAGCAAACGCAGTTCTAAAAGATATTATTGAAAAAATTAATACTTACGTTCATTAATTTTTTGATATAGTTTATTAATAAAGAGGCGCCGTTGGCATTTACCAACGGCGCCTCTTGTATGTTGTTAAACTTAAACATTAGCGATTTGTTTGTAGTAATCGTGTTCTTGTTCAAATTTGTAAGAGAAGTTAAATAAATCAGCTTCTTTTAGTTGAGGTGTTAGAATTTGTAAACCGATAGGCATACCGTCAGAATCAAAACCGGCTGGAATACTAATACCTGGGATACCTGCCAAGTTTGCAGAAATTGTTGCAATATCTGTTAAGTACATTGCTAATGGATCTTCTGTTCTTGCACCGATGTCGAAAGCTGTATTTGGACAAGTTGGAGAGATTAGAGCATCAACTTGTGTGAATGCTTTATCAAAGTCTTCTTTAACTAATCTTCTCATTTGTTGTGCTTTTTTGTAATATGCATCATAGTAACCTGAAGATAGTGCATAAGTTCCTAACATAATTCTACGTTTAACTTCCGGTCCAAATCCTTCTGCTCTTGTTTTGGTGTACATGTCAAGTAAACAAGAAGCATCTGCACATCTGTGACCATATCTTACACCATCAAATCTTGCTAAGTTTGAACTACATTCAGCTGTTGCTAAGATGTAGTAAATTCCGATTGAATATTTTAATGTTGGTAATGAAATCTCAACAATTTCAGCACCTTGTTTCTTGTAAGTTTCAATAGCCATTTCAATGGCTTTTCTAACATCATCAGAAAGACCTTCGCCCATTAGTTCTTTAATAACGCCGATTTTTCTGCCTTTAATGTCATTGTTCAAGCTCTTTGAGTAATCTTCAACAGGAACATCTAAAGATGTTGAATCTTTAGGATCTAAGCCTGAAATTACTTGTAATAAGTTTGCTGCATCTTCAACAGTTCTTGCAAATGGACCAATTTGATCTAATGATGAAGCGAAAGCGATTAAACCATATCTTGATACTCTACCATATGTAGGTTTCATACCAACGATACCGCAGAAACTTGCAGGAAGACGGATACTTCCACCAGTATCAGAGCCAAGTGATAATGTTGCTTCGCAAGCTGCAACTGATGCTGCAGAACCGCCGGAAGAACCTCCCGGAACCTTGTTTAAATTCCAAGGGTTGTGAACTTTACCGAATGCAGAGTTTTCGTTTGAACTACCCATAGCGAATTCGTCAAGATTTGCTTTTGCAACGATTGGAACTAAATTGTTTAATAATTTGTCTGTAATTGTTGCGTTGTATGGTGATACAAAATTTTCCAGAATTTTACTAGAAGCTGTTGTTTTTGAACCAACCAAGTTCATATTGTCTTTTAAAACTAGAGGAATACCAGCTAATAATGGTAATTCTTCTCCTTTTGCGATTTTTTCATCAACTTTTTTAGCAGTTTCCATTGCTGTTTCTTTAGTTAAAGAGTTGAATGCTTTAACTTTTGGCTCAACTTCATCAATTCTTTTGAATGTAGCTTCAGCCAGTTCAACTGCTGAAATTTCTTTATTTAACAATGCCTTACGTTGTTCAGTGGCACTCTTTTTCAAGATTTCTTCCATTGTGTTCTCCTTAAAATATTTATATGTTTATTATAATTCAAACAGCAAAAAAGCACAAATAAATTGTGCTTTTTCTTTTATGTCGTGCTAATTGGATTGTATCCTATTGAGTTACATCTAATAATTTACCTGCAGTTTTTACAGATGTTGGTTTAATTTGTGTTTCTTCAAATCTGTTTACGTCATGAGAAATTTTTGCGTGAATGTCATTTGCCTTGTTTATGTAGCTTGTTAATTTTTCATAACGACCGGTAAGCCCTCCAAATGGTATTCTTAGGCTAATTAATTCATCAACGCTTCTGTTTATATCAGAAAGTTTTGATAAAGATTCTCTCAAATTAAATGTGAAATTTAAACGTTTTGAAACTGTTGCAAAAATATACTTTGAAATAAAGTATGAAATTTTTTCTTTAATAGATTTACCATTTTTAGGTTTTCGTCTAAATAATCCTGAAATAATTGTTGTAAACTTTGACATTGCGCCAATGTCAAAATACCTATCGTTGAGGTTTTCTAATTCCTTTTCAATAGCTTTTTTCTTTTCCTTTAACAATTCTGCTCTCGACTGATCGTCAATGTTTAGGGCTGAAACAATTTCTTCGTCAATAATCATTAAGTCCTCTTCTAAGTTATTTATCCTATACTCAAGTTTTAACATTTCATCGTCTAATTTTAAATAGGCTCTATCTTCAAGCATAGCAGAATCGAACCCATCTATAGCAAATGGGCTTGTTGCTCGTTTTAGCCTTTCTCCAGAACTGAAAGGATTATTTCCACTTCCTTGTTTTAAACTTCTCTCCATACTTTATATTATGTATGATTTTAAGAAATTTTATACCTTCATTAAGAGGATATTTTTAATGTTTTAAATTTTTTAAGGCTAATAATTCATCCTGGTATGGTGAAATTGTATTTAATTTTTCAATAATTGGCGGAATTTTTTCAATTACGTAATCAATTTCTTCTTCTTTAGTAAATCTGCTTAATGAAAAACGAATACTACCATGCAAGGCTGTGAATGGAATTCCCATAGCTCTTAAAACATGGCTTGGTTCCAAAGAACCTGATGTACAAGCACTACCGGAACTTGCACAAATTCCCATATCAGCCAAGTGAAGTAAAATTAATTCCCCTTCAATATATTGAAAACCAATGTTTGTAGTATTGGGAACTCTGTTTGTTAAAGATGTATTTAAGCGAGCATTGTATACATTTTTAATTATTCCGGTTTCTAACTTATCTCTCAAATGTTTTACTTTATGCAATTCAACGTCTAAACTGTCTTGAGCTAGTTCTGCCGCTTTACCAATACCAACGATATAAGGTACATTTTCTGTACCTGCACGTCTACCTCGTTCTTGGTGACCGCCAATAATTAGTGGTGACATTATAGTTCCGGATTTTACGTATAAAATACCAATGCCTTTTGGTGCGTGGAATTTGTGACCGGATACCCCCAACATATCGATTTTTGTACCTTTTACGTTGATATTGATTTTACCTGCAATTTGTACTGCATCAACATAAACAAGAGTGTGTGGATTCTTTTCTTTTACCATTTCTGCAATTTTTTCAACAGGGAATATAATACCCGTTTCATTATTTGCCCACATTATTGATACCAATGCTGTTTCGTCAGTAATTTTTTCTAATAATTCTTGAATGTTTAGTTCACCATTTGCATTAACACCGATATAATCCGCTTTATATCCTTGCTTTTCAAAGTATTGGTATGTGTTTAATACACAAGGATGTTCTACAGCTGTTGTTATAATGTGCCTTTTTGTTTTGTTAATTGATAATGCACTTCTAATTGCAGTATTTGCACTTTCAGAACCGCAAGATGTGAATATAATTTCTTTTTCACTTGCGGCACCTAAAAATTCTTGAACTTGTTTTCTTGCTGTTTGAATAGCTTTTGCGGGTTTTGTTGCAAAGTCATACATACTTGAAGGGTTTGCATACTCTTCTTTTAAGTATGGAAGCATTTCTTCTAAAACTTTTTCATCAACGCAAGTTGTAGCGTTGTTATCTAAATAAATTATGTTATTTGTCATTATTGTTGAACCTCTATAACGTCAATTTGGCTAGAAACAGTTTCTCTAAGTGTTTGTTCTACAAAAACTTTCAATGTCATATGTGAATTTTTACAACCTGAACATCTGCCTCTAAGTTTTACGTAAACTTTATTGTCTTCTATGTCAACAAGTTCAATATCTCCACCGTCTTTTTGTAATTCCGGTGAAATTTGATTTTCTATTACACTGTTAATTTTTAAAATTTTTTGAGTTTGTGTCAATTTGGGTTTGTCAGCATCCTTCTTTTCCCAGTATGAATCAAGAATAGCTTTAATGGCTGATTTACAACGACCACAAGCTCCGCCTGCTTTTGTGTAATTAGTTACATCTTCAACAGTTTTTAGATTATTTGTTTCAATAGCTTCTAAAATTTGATTTTCTGTTACACTAAAACATTGGCAAACAATTTTTTCTTCCAAAGGAATAGTAATTTCTTCGTCAAAGTAATTTTTTAATGCGTCTTCTAATGCTTCGTGTCCCATTACAGAACAGTGCATTTTTTCAGGAGGAAGACCTCCTAATTGATCCGCAATATCTTTGTTTGTAATTTTTTTTACTTCTTCTACAGGTTTGCCGATAATCATTTCTGTCAAAATGCTTGAACTCGCAACGGCAGAACCGCAACCAAAAGTTTGGAATTTCGCATCTGTAACGATGCCATTTTCTATTTTTAAATATAATTTTAATGAATCACCGCAAGCTAAAGAACCGGCTTCACCAACAGCATCAGGGTTGTCGATTTTGCCTACGTTTCTTGGATTTCTATAATGATCCATAACTTTTTCCGAATAATCCCACATAATATATTTCCTTAAAATATTCTATACTAACTTCTACAATATCATTTTATATCAAAAAAACGCAATTGCCGATAATGTTAATATTTATTTTAGGTTTTATACTGGGTAATTTATGATAATTAAAATACATCAATAAATCATTATTGCAAATGCTTTTCAAAATGTTTGATGTCTTACACCAGAATTGGATTTTATCGACGTCGAAGTTTACTGTAATTTTAATTAAATATAAATTTTTTTAGCAAATTTAAGTCACAGAGGCAATTTTTCCGAAAATCATGTTTTTTAAAATATATAGACGTTACTTAGGGTTATAAATGCAGGTTTTATATAACAGCAAGATAAATAATATATCTTTGGATAAAAATGTTTCAAAGGTTGAATCTAAAATAGAGGTTCAATCTGTTGAAGTACCTAAGTATGACTCGTTGGTTCAAAATAAATTAGCTTATGTTATTCCTTTTTTAGGTAAAAATGTAAAACCTAAGAACGTTTCGTTGCAACCTCTAACAAATCAAGAACGAGATGTTAAAAATGCTATTAATAAATTAAATAAATCTTTTCACAAAGCTGAAGTTGATGCTAATAAGGCTTATTGGGATTATATTATTGATAATACAGCAGAAAAACAGGCTAAACTTGATGAAAAAACTGACAAATATAATAATTTTTATGCAGATAAAGAGCTTCAAGATAAATTTAAAAACTTAAAAGATAATACAAAAATCAAAAATCCTAAATTAAAAGCTGAATTAAATGAAGTTTTAGAAAACTTTAATTTATGTCAATCAGAAGAAAATGAAAAAGATGAGGACTATGAGAAACTTTCCGGTCTTGAAAATGAAGTACAACTAAAAGCAAATAAGTTTGCAAAACCGGAAGGTGTAGCATATAGAGATTACATTTCAAAAGATATCGTAAAATTAGTTAACGCCAGAAATGATTATGCAAAGAAGAATGGCTATAAAAATTTTTATGAAATGAAATTAGCAGAACAAGGCAAAGATTCGAAATCTCTTGAGGCCATGTTTAACAAAATTGCTGATGCAACAAAAGGTGTTGAAAAAAATAAGAAAAGCATTTCTCCTGAAACTGTAAAACTTGTTGCCGATAGATTAGGTAAAAATAATATTCTTGGACTTTGTTCAGATGTATACAAAAATATGGGCTGGAATATTATCGACATGCCTATAAAGTCATTTGATTTGTTTCCAAGAGAAAATAAAATAAATTCAAGACAAACAACCTCAATTGATCCAAACAAAGACATTAGGGTTCTTGCTGATTTAGACCTTGAAAAAGCCCCATTGTTCAGCGTTAGTACATTAATGCACGAATTAGGGCACGCTGTATATTACAGTAGTTTCAGTGAAAATTTACCGATGGCTCAAAAAACTATTGCATCTGAAACTTTGGATGAAGGCATTGCGTTGCTTATGGGAAGTTTAGTAGAAAAAGAAGGCTCATTAGCAAAAGTTTTGGATTTACCTGAAAATGTGGCAAAAGAAATTAAAGAGGCTTCTATTTCAAATAAAGCAGATAATATTCGTGCATATATCCAAGTTGATAGATTTGAAAAAGCAATGTATGAAAATCCAAATCAAGATTTGAATAAACTTTGGAAGGATTGCGGAAAAAAATATAATAATGACAGATACAGTTCTTTAGAATGGACAGATATTGATCACTTTATTCATTCTCCGGTGTATTATCACTACTATGCAGAGGGTGAAGTTATGGCAGAACAATTGTATAATGCTGCCTCAAAAGGTGGAAAAGTAAAACTTACAGAATCAAAAGACACAGCTAAATTCTTCAATAATATTTTTAAATATGGATCTTCAAAATCAGAAGAAGAACTTCTAAAACAAGCTACAGGCAAAACATTAGATGTGGATGCCTATTGCAAACAATTTAAAGCTGAATAATATTTTTGTATCATGCCTTTTAATTAAATTATAAAGACAACATAATTATTTTTTTTACTTGTGTCCGTTTTTGACACAAGTATAGTTTATAATCTTGCTATATTCCGATGTTGTTATTTCTAAAACTCATATTTGACGTGCGTTTTGATGAAAATGGATACGGATTTTTTCAACATGTGCTATAATTGATAAAATAAAGTCATGGAAGTGTGACAATAAAATTGAAATAAGTTTAGTTTAACCAAAAGGAGGCAAGATGTACCTAACAAACGAAGAATTTATTATTTTAAAAGGTTTTGCAAATGGTTTAAGTCGAGAAGAAATTAACAAGCAACTTTTAAAAACTTTAAAAACTAATGATTGTAGAATTGATGCTTTGTATCAAAAATATGGAGTAATTAATCGAAAACAACTTCTAGAAAAAGCCGATTTAGAAAAAGTCGAAGTTTGTAATAAGGAAACAATTCCATATTGGAAATATGATGAAAACGACCAATTAATCAGTGAAATTTACTTATCTAAAAAAGATGTGGTAACAATTATGAAATATTTAGAAAATGAACAAGACGAAAACAAACTGTTCAAAATAACTTACAGTAATAATGGAGGTTTTTTTTACCAAGAACTAAAATTTGAAAATAAAACAATTAGCACTAAAATTGATGAATAACATTTGTAATGTATTTTGATATTATATAAAAAAAAGGAGAAAACAACATGAACGTAGAAGAAATTTTAAATAAAATAGGATGTACAAAATCAGAAACAATAAAGAATACAATTGCATTTAGAAAAAAAGAAAAAGGTGAAATTGAAAATAAAATTGAGGTTTGTGGTTTCGGTATCTATGAAGAAAATAAATGTACAAAAGGTGGTCATCGTTACTACTTAGAATTTAATTTAGAAAATAACGAAATCAATTCACAAAAAACAATGTATGTTTTATTGATGAATCCTTCAAATACCTTCCCCCCAAAAAGTATTGATTCAACAATACAAAATGTTATAAGAGTTGCATACGCATTAAAAGAATTTAAAAAAGTTGTCATATTAAATTCTTTTTCTAAAATTTGCGGAAACGGTGAAGAAGCAAAAAAATATTTCAAAAACAAGAATGTTAAATTAGAGGAAAAAAATGAAAAATTAGTTATAAATTTTTTAGAAAGTGTAGACGAAATTTTAATAGCATGTGGTGATGGTGTTTCGGAAGAACAATATCAGAGTTATTTAACTCAATTAAAAGATAAGAAAATTTGGACTTATGCAAATAGTCTTACTTTAAATTCTAGACCAAGACATTTGAGTATTCAACATTCTGAAAATAGAAATCAATTTTACGAATTTATAAAAAATCCACAAAAAAATTATTTGATAATTAAGGAAGATGATGGACACTTTTTTGTAGAATCTAAATAATAAACTTTTTTGGTAAAAATAAAAATTAAAACCTATATTTACAAATTTGTAAATATAGGTTTTAATATGTCCGTTTTTGACATAGCTATACTTTATAATACATTCATAAGGAGATTATTATGTTGGAAAAAGAAATTTTAGAAAAAGTTTGCAATAAAATATTCGATAAAGACCTCCCTGTATTAGAAACCGGTTTTGAAGATTTAGACATAATGTTAAAAGGACTTGAAAAATCAAGCATTATAACAATTGGGGCAAGACCTTCCATGGGAAAAACGGCATTAATAACAACTATTATGTTGAATTTATTAGAACAAAATAAAAAATGTTTATTCTTTTCTTTGGGAATGAGTAAAGAGCAATTTTTAAAAAGGCTTTTAGTTCACATTTCTGAAGTCGATTTTCACACCTTAAATAATATAGAATCATTAAATGTAAAAATCATATCAGAAAAAATTAAAAGTGCTATTGATAAATTATGTCATTACAATATAGATATATATGATAATTCTATTAATACAAAGTTTATAGAAGAAAAAGTTAAACAAAATAACCCTGATTATATTTTTGTTGATACCTTTTGAATATGAGGATATTTTTGGTTGTAATAACAACAGAATAAGTGCAAAATTAAATGGGAAATGGGGTGTTATTGATAAATTCAATAATAAGTTAATTGATTTTAAATATGATGAAATTTGCATCTATTTAACTCGTGATTGTGGCTCAATTCCTGCAAGAGTAGGAGATAAATGGGGGATAATAGATATTTACGGCAATGTTATTTATGATTTCGTATATGATGATTGTGGTGGCTTAGACGAAAAAGGGTGGTATAAATTTAGAAAAAAAAATAAATGGGCAATTTATTCTTGTGAAAGAAATAATTTTATAAGTCCATTTATGTATGATGAAGTTGAAATATATTCAAACCGGGTTTGCAAAGTAAAATTAAACGGTAAATATGATTACGTAGATACTGAAAATGTACCTGTTTCTGACTTTTGTTATGATACAATTCATCACTTTTATAGAACAAATTTAGTTTCAATATATAAAAATGGCAAATGTGGATTAATGAACACTGGTGGTAAAATTCTCATTGAACCTAAATATGATGATTGCATAAAAAGAACAAGTGAAAATATGTTAGTTTGGGAAGATAATGAATATAATCAATATGTAACTGACATAGATATGAACATCATTATACAAAAAAGAAAATACCAAAAATTTAATGGTGGTTATAATTCAGGATTTATTTCAGTGAGAAATAATGGATATTATAATAAAATAGGCAAGAAATTAGAACTGAATCTTAAATTATAAAAATGATTGATTATTCTTTATTATGTTAATTATTTATTTTCTGGTTTTTGTCCTTCGTTTTCTGGTTTTATTCCAAAGAATTTTTGAAGTTTTTTTACCCAACTCCAAGTTTGACTTTCTTTAAGAATTTTTTCTGGAATATCTTTAGTAACTGTTTTATGTATTTTTTCAGCTGCTTCAAAAATACTTCCTTCGTAAGCCGCTTTTGCAATTTCTTCTTTTGTAAGTGGTTTGTTTTTGTTATCTTCTGTTTTTTGAGTATTTGTAGTTGGTTGTTTTTTGTAGTTATTATTAATTTCGTTTGCCATCATAACTCTTTTTTTTTATATGTTATATCACTACTAGTAGTAATTTGTCAATAAATTTTGATATTTATACCTTAACTTATTTATTCATATGTGTTTATTTTTAATGAATTTCTAAATTTAGAATTTTGCTGAATTGGGTAAATACGTTTTAATACCCATTCTGAGGTTTTCAAATTTTGTTTTTGACTGCTTAATCCTTCATTTTGGGCAAATTTTAAATTTTTGTCGACAAGTGCATCTCATTCTATTAAAATCGCTATAAAAGGCTTTATATTTAACTCTTGGCTAAAATATACCTATCTTGCACTTGCACTTTATTTACAACTTTATTTATGTAATTTAACATACAGAACAAGATGTAATTAGCTATGAGATGGAGATGTATTTATAAGAAACAAACTTGAAAAATTTATAAATTATTTGATACGATGGACGACCTGTCTTTTTGCGTTCTTTCTTTAAATGACCTTTGAACCAAGCTTCTATTTCTCACCAAGGTATTACATTGTTCATTTCTTCTAAAAACTTATTATCAGGGCAAGATTGTTCTACAAAATATTGTGCTAATGTTGGTCGGTTATTTTTCATAATCCCTCTCTATTACTGTATCTTAACTTGTTTTTATTATATCAATTTTAAGGAACCATGTACATGGGAAGGTTATTTTAGCACACTCTTTTTCCGCAAATTGATTTTGTAATAATTAATCAATTTTTAATATTTTTAATAAAATTCGTTTTGTTAACTTCTGGATATCATGTTTTTCATCG
>OGQM01000393.1_pt1 | contig 40568 bp, 40 predicted proteins | sample 1553191 | NCBI WGS metagenome assembly OGQM01 (sample SAMEA2579954, study PRJEB22360) | human gut metagenome | biome: human gut; feature: human-associated habitat; material: faeces | place: Denmark | collected 2008/2010 | reverse complement strand
AAATAAATAATCTTAAATCACGAAATTTTGAAGATTATTTCATGCGTAATCACTATTTTTTTAAAAAGTACTTGCATTTTATTTTTTGTTAGTGTATTATATGTGGGCACGTTGGAAATGCGGGTGTGGCGAAATTGGCAGACGCACCAGACTTAGGATCTGGCGCCTTCGGCGTGGGGGTTCGAGTCCCTTCACCCGCACCACTTGTAAATGTAGACAATTACTTTGGTAGTTGTCTTTTTTTGTTTTATGTTATAATTTTTGTATGGAAATTTGTGTATATTATGAAAAAATAAATGAAGATTCAATTCGCATCAATCGAGTCTATTCTACTTGTCCCACAATAGAAATACCTGAATGTATTGATGGATATATGGTTCGTGAAATTGCAGATTATTGTTTTTCTTCAAAAGAAGTCGATTTATCAAAAACTATTTTAAGTCATGAGATTCCTTCAAATTATCATGTGTGTAGTGGTAATGATGTTGAAAGTGTTAAGCTTGGTAGAAATGTTAAAAAAATAGGGGATTATGCGTTCTATAATTGTCGAAAGCTAAAAGAAATATATGTACCATCTAGTTTAATGAATATTGGTAGTGATGTGTTTATGAATTGTTTAAGACTCAATCATATCTATTATGACTGTTCTATATTTTCTGAAACGATTTTAAAACAAATATTGACCCAAATCACATGGGATGTAGAAGTTGATTTTATAGATGGCTCTATATTTTATCCAGAATATATTGGTGGTTATGATGAGGTGGGCCCAGCTCATATCTTTGCCCTAAATATAGAAGGGGAAGGCTTTCGTATGCGACAGTGCTTTAAAGATGGGAAAGTTGATTTTGATGGTTATGATGCCTGCTTTGAAAAATTATGTGCAGAAGAAAGTGAATCATGTATCTTTCATGTCGCGATTCTAAGACTTATGATGGGTTCTGAACAATACGTTCTTTATTTAAGAGCACATGATTTGACTTCTTATTTACTATCATATAAAGATATATGTGGTATGGTGGAAAAATTGATTGATGAAAAATGCATAGATAAGAATGAATTGGATGAATTGATTTCTAAAGAAATAGATTTAGAAGTAAGGACGATATTGATGGAATTAAAGAATAAGATGTTTTCATTGTCATCTACATATTCTTTTGAGGATTTTTAATGCGTCAAAGTGATTGGGAAAAGGAAAAGGCAATTCATATATTAGAACTTGTTAAAACAGAACTCTATATGGATATGCCACATTTTTTAACGGCATTAAATACGTTGATATTTAAAGAGGATGAACGTGTATCTATATGTGCTACAAATGGAGTTTATTTTTACTACAATCCATTAAAGGTGATTGATTTATTTAAAAAGAATTCACTATTTTTAAATCGAGCCTATATGCATAGTGTTTTACATTGTCTTTATAGTCATATTTGGCTAAGAAAAAATCGTATAGAATTTATTTGGAATGTTGCTTGTGATATTGTGGTGGAATATACTTTGGATTCAATGCATAAAAAAAGTGTTTCACGAATCTTATCCTATGCTCGAAAAGATGTATATCACCAAATCGAAAAGTTGGATGGATTGAGTTGTATAACAGTTTATGAATGGCTTTGTACAAGGGATGATATTCAAAATTTATACTATGAATTTGTGGTAGATGATCATGCATCATGGCCTACAGAAAAGGATGAAAAAATACCTCAATCTTCTTCGACTCAAAAAAAGTGGCAGAATGTCGCAAAACAGACGCTTTTTGATCATAAACAAAAAGGTAAAGAGAATGACGATGGGGATGCCTTTCTTGTATCGAGTTTACAGGCAAAGAAATCGAAATATTCATTTTCACAATTTTTGAAACGTTTTAGTATTATGAAAGAAGAAATACAGATCAATGATGATGAGTTTGACCTTTCATATTATACATATGGAATGTCGATATATAAAAACATGCCTTTGATCGAGCCTTTAGAAACAAAAGAAGTTAAGAAAATCTATGAGTTTGTGATTGTATTGGATACAAGTTATTCTATTGATGAAAATCTTGCGAAACGTTTTATATCCAATACATATAGTATTTTGAGCACTTCAAATATGTTTTATAAATCATGTAAGGTACATATCATTCAATGTGATGACAGAATTCGAAAAGAAAATGTTATTTCTAATCAAAATGAGATGGATCAATTATTGGATTCATTTACTTTAGTGGGTGGAGGGAATACCGATTTTAGACCGGTATTTAGCTATGTGAATGATTTGGTGAATCAAAAAGTATTTCAAAATCTTTGTGGTTTACTTTATTTTACAGATGGAAAAGGTATTTATCCAAAAAAGTGTCCGGCTTATAAAACGGCATTCATCTATTTAGAAGAGTATGATCAAAGTAAAGTGCCTTCTTGGGCGATTCAATACAGATTGGAAGAAAAGTTATGAATATATTACAGGCAAAAAACGAAATAAAAAATACCGTCAAGGCTTATTTATCAAAGAATACATTTGGTGAATATGAAATTGAAGCCAAGAATCAAAGACCATTATTATTGATTGGTCCTCCTGGTATTGGAAAAACACAGATTATGGAACAGATTTCAAAGGAATGTCAAATAGGGCTTGTCAGTTATACAATTACACATCATACGCGTCAAAGTGCAGTGGGACTTCCTTTTATTCAAGAAAAAGAATTTCAAGGCAAAACCTATTCCATTACAGAATATACGATGAGTGAAATTATTGCGAGTGTATATTCAAAGATGGAAGAAACAGGCTTAAAAGAAGGTATTCTCTTTATTGATGAAATCAATTGTGTATCCGAAACATTGGCGCCTACTATGCTTCAATTTTTACAGAATAAAACTTTTGGAAATCAAAAAGTACCGGAAGGCTGGATCATTGTCGCAGCAGGCAATCCAAGTGAATACAACAAATCTGTTCGCGATTTTGATGTAGTGACAATGGATCGTATTCGCTATATTCATGTAGAAACAGATTATTATGTGTGGAAAGAATATGCAATATCTAAACATATTCATCCGATGATTTTAAGTTACTTGGAATTAAAACCAACAAATTTTTATAAAGTTTCAACAAGTGTAGATGGTATGGAATTTGTGACGGCAAGAGGCTGGGAAGATTTATCTTATTTATTATATACATATGAAAAAATGAATTTAGACATTTCTCAGGATACGATTTATGAATATTTGCATCATGAAGATATTGCGGAAGATGTGTTTGCGTATTATTTAGTATATAAAAAATATCAGGATGATTATGGCATTGATGATATCTTAAGTGGAAATGTATCGAGTACGATTTACGCAAGATTATTCAATGCGGATTTTGATGAAAGAGTATCTGTTGTCAATTTGGTGATGGATGGTTTATTAAGACAAGTGAATGTATATTCTTTTGAAAAGAATTGTACAGATTTATGGTATAGTTTTTTAAAGGATTATCGAAAGAAAATGGTCTCTTCTTATAAGTCTTGTGTTAAAGAATTTATAGATGCTTATCATTTTAAGTTACAAGCTGAATTATTAAGTATTTCTAAGAAACATGAATACGAAGTGGTCTTAAATCAAATTCAAAAAATGAATGTGGATGAAAGTTTAGATCCTAAGTCTCGTTTTGATTCTTGCACAAACCCGTTCTTTAAACAGAAAGAAAAGATGGAATCCATTGAATCTAGTTTGAAGATGCAGATTTTAAATGCGTTTGAATTTATGGAAAGTGCATTTAAGAATGGGCAGGAAATGACAATATTTGTTACAAATTTAACAATGTCACCTGAAATGGCCTTATATTTAAGTTCACATACAATCGATGTTTATGAGAAATATAAACAAGTACTATTGATTGGAACACAAAAGGCAAGATTATTAGATGAGTTAGCTCATTAAAGAAAGGAAATATATGGATTATTCAGAATTAAAATATGATGTGGAAGAATTTGAATCGGATCAAGATAAAAGACTTCCACAACCACCTTTAGTAAAAAAAGCGATGCGTAAAGAATCGATTGAACTTCCTAAAAACTTTAAAGATTTATCTATTCATTCTGACTTTTTAGAAATTATTAATACACGCCACAGTAGTCGAGTTTATACGCAAGAACCGATGTCTTTATTAGAACTTTCCTATATTCTTTGGACTTGCCAAGGTGTTAAACAACTTCGTGGAAAGCATTATGCAACATTGCGTACAGTACCTTCTGGAGGAGCTCGTCATGGCTTTGAACTTTATTTCGTGTGTCAAAATGTAGAAGGTTTACAACCTGGAACCTATCATTATTTACCGATGGAACATCGTATTGAGTTTTTGAATCCGATTGACAAAGTGTCTGATGTTTTATCTGCTTCATTATGCAGGCAGTTGTGGGCTTTAAAAGCAAATGTGATTTTCTATTTTAGTTATATACCCTATCGTACAGAGTGGCGTTATGGTAATCTTGCGCATCGTATTGCACTAGTTGATCTAGGTCATGTAGGAGAAAATATCTATTTAGCTAGTACAAGCATTGACTTGGGTACTTGTGGAATTGGAGCATGTGTAACTACGATTTGTGATGAAATGTTTGAATTAGATGGGGAAAATGAGTTTATTATTTATTCTCAAACAGTGGGAAAGGTGGATAGAAAGGATTTTTTGAAAGAAAAATCTTTTTATGAATTTGTTGAAAAAGAAGGCTTATAATGTGTTAGAATATATAGGAACTAAGGAAAATATATTATGAGTAAAAAAGATAAAAACATAGATGCTTATTCAAAAGCACTTTTAGATAAAAAAACTGAATATAACGAGGAGTTAAAAAAACCAAAAACCGTTCATGAAATGAGCGATGAAGAAAGAAAACAGGCTGAAAAGACGATGTCTTCTGCTTTAGATATGCTTCGAAAAGAACGTGGTCAAAAAACAATTGCGGAAGAAGAACAATTTTATGAAGATCAAAAAACAAATTTGGTAAGCACGGATGATGATTTTACTACATCTTCAATTGAAAGTGAACAATCCAATGATGCATTGAATCTTGTTCATGCGATGTTGCAAGATATGTCAAATGATGATCAAGAAGCTGATAAAAAATCTGTGGTTGAAGAAAAGAAAAAAGAAACTAAAGAAAAGAAGAAAACAAAAGAACCTAAGAAAAAGAATGACTCAAAAAAGCCAAAAAAAAAGAAACCAATGAGCAAGGTTACAAAAATTGTTTTGGGAGTCATTTTATTGGGCGTAGCTGCTTTAGGCGTTTATTCTTATAAAGTATTGGTTTATGATCCACAAAATATTGTTTCACCCGCTCAACAAAAAACATATGATAAACTTATTTCATATGCCGATGAGTATGGAGATAATATGATGTCCGATGCTGAAAAATTGGAACTTTTGGATTTGGATTCTGGATATAAGAAATTATTAGATAAACAGAAAACATCAATCAATGAGTATTTTAAAGAACAAACCGGAAAGACATATAAAGCGTTGTTGAAAGATATCAAGGAACTTCAAATTTCAAAAGAAGAAGCTAAACTTCCTGCTTATCAACAAATTATGACACTATTAAATGGTTGGGATGCAAAATCTGACGAAGAAAAAATGGCAGTTACGGATATGCAATCTGTATATAGCTCTTTGTCTAAGAGTTTAAAAGAAGATGTGGATGATTTATCTAAATCAAAGACAGGTAAAGATTTTATCGATTTATGTAAAGAGCAGGAGAATTTAAAAACACAGGCTGAGGCCCAAGCTAAAGTTGAAGAAGAACAGAAAAAAGCTGAAAATGAACAAAAGATTCAAGAGTACCAAGTGACTTTAAATGGTTTACAGCAAGACTATAACACGTATGCACAATATGCTCAAAGTCTAGAGTCTGATTTGGCTTATGCTCAACAGGCTGGCGAAGATACAACAGATATTCAGTCGCAGATCAACACGAACAATCAGATGTTATATTCTTTGCAGCAACAAATTACATATTATCAACAGCAGATTGCTGCTTTACAATCATAAAAAATAAGACTATCCTATAATGGTAGTCTTTATGCCGACTTAGCACAGTGGTAGTGCAACGCACTCGTAACGCGTAGGTCATTGGTTCAAATCCGATAGTCGGCACCATGAATTCAAATTAAGCTGGTGAATCCAGCTTATTTTTTTGAAGGGAGAACGCATGTTAAAGAAAATGAATTTAGATGAAAAAATGGTTTTATTGGGAACGTTTTTTCTGTTTTTACCATTTGAAGTAGCAAGTGTTGGTATCGCATGCATATTGTTACAAGCATTTTGTCGTCATAAGCTTGTCAAGGCTATAAAAAATCAAACGGGAGCTATTTTTTTATATAGTTTTATAGGACTGGAATTTTTTGTGTCATTACTCTATTCAAATTGGAATGGTTTAGGTAATACTTGCCTATTTGTATTGATTGGCCTTTATGGGGCTTATTATCGTAAGAGTATCAAAAAAAATAGTTTTGAAGTCATGTGTGATCTGATTGTTATTCTCTCTGTTTTTGCGGCTATTTATGGTTTATATCAGTTTAATCAAATTTCAATTGCGAATGGTCGCACTTTCTTGGAATTTCATATTTTTAATTCACCTACAAGAAGAATTACGTCTACGTTTATGAATGCGAATATTTATGCGATGATTATTGATTTTGTTTGTGTGATCTGCATGTATCGTTTCGTGAAAAATGACAATATTCTTTGTAAGATTGGATATTTTATGGTTGCACTCTTCAATTTCTTTGTGCTTTATCTTACTGGATCTAGAACAGCATTATTACCTTTTGTGGTGATTTTTCCAATATTCTTATATTGTGTTCGCTGGAAAAAATTGTTTATTACTTCTACTGTGTTTGAATTATGTGTATGTGGCTTAGTTTTCTTAAAACCAACATTGATTCCAAGAATTAGTGATATGTCTACTTTTGCCTCTCGTATTAAAATTTGGAAAACGGCATTTTTATGTATTTCTATGTATCCATTTTTTGGATGGGGTCCTCAGACATATAAAAAGTTTTATCCTTTGGTGAACGGTCATAAGGCACCGCATGCGCATAATATCTACATAGATTCGATTTTATCTTATGGAATCATTGGAACAATTATTTTACTAGCTTATATATTTGTGCTGAATAAAGAAATTTTTGTATCCAATACTAGAAAAGAAAATCCAGCTTTATTTGGCATGATGATGTGTTTTATCGCAATCGTATTGGTTTATGGATTATTAGACTGTACGCTCAATATTGTTGCGACGGGAACTTTATGTTTTATTATTTTAAATAGTGCTTGCATGTACAAAGAAAAATAAATACAATAAATTTAGAAGACAGACAGTAGAAGGAGTTTTATGAAATGTATATCTCTTTTTGTCTGTTTTTTTATTGGGTTGCAATCCTTGAATGTACCAGATTATGAAAGGTTAGTTTCAAATATAGAATCAAAAGTAGAAGTGGTTGATCAGGATAAGGCTAGTTTTTTATCTTTAAAATGTAGAGATGTTTCAAATGCGATTCAAAATAAACAAGAGGATTTGAATTGTAGAATGGATTCTCAAAGTCAAAAATTAGAGGATCTTAAATTATTGTATAAACAGAAAAAGAATTATTATGAACTCAAAAAGATGGAGTATGGTTTGAATTTGGTTTCTATTCAAAAACAAAATTTGATCTTCCAATCGTATTGGATAGATAAGGACTTAACGAAATGTTTCAATGAATATAAGTGTAGTCAAAATGATTATTTGAAAAGTAAAAAACAGTGGGTAAAAAATAAGCATAAGCTTGATTTATATGCATCCTTTCTAACTCGTTTAGATACTTGTCAAAAACGTTTATTTTCGCGCTTTTCAACTTTGAGCCAATTGAATGATTCGGGAGAGTTTGATCAAGATTCTATAATTGCCGGCAGTGAGGCATTACCTGGATATGGTGGCTATGAAATTTTAGAAAACAATGGTATGTCTTGTTTGGTTGATGGAAATTATGTGATTGATACATATAGTTCTTTTTGGCAAAATCCAATTGAAAATGGTACAATCAGTGCTAGATGCTGGGCATATCCAGACGGAACTCTTCACTTAGGTTTAGATATTGCCAGTCCAATGTATAGTGATGTATACGCTGTTGCCAATGGCATTATATTGTATGCACATGCACCTGTAGAATCAAATAATGGATATCTCGGGAATATGTGTGGATGGCCAAGTGGAGCCGGCAATTCGATTTGTATGGTGGTAGCTGTTCATGATAAGTTATATGCGATAAGTTATGCACATTTATCAAATGAAATCTATGTGACAAGTGGTCAGCAAGTCGGTCAAGGAATGACAATTGCCAAGAGCGGGAATAGTGGCAATTCAACAGGTCCTCATACACATATTGAGGTCTTTGAATTGAAACAAAATTTAAATTCAATTGTTGATTATTTTAGAAATAGTGGTGCTGATTTTTCTTTTGGATGCGGCTTTAATAAAGCAGCAACATGCTCAGACTATGCATGTCGTATAGATCCTGAGACAGTTTTGGAGGGTGTATGAGTCAAGAAATGTATTTTTCACGAATGAAGGAATTACTGCAAGATGAGTATGATGCGTATGTTGAATCTTTATCAAAACCTTTATATCGTGGTATGCGTGTCAATTTAAAAAAGGCAAATTTAAAAGAATTTGATCATTTAGAAAGTCCAAGTCAATTTTGTAAGGAAAGCTATTATGTAGATAAACCGTTAGGAAATCATCCTTATCATATCTGTGGATGTTTCTATCTACAAGAACCAAGTGCATCGAGTGCCGTCGAAATCTTGGATGTACAAGAAGATGATTATGTATTAGATTTATGTGCGGCTCCTGGTGGAAAGAGTACGCAGATTGCTTCTCATCTAAAAAGTGGGTATTTAGTATCGAATGAAATCGATGCGAAAAGAGCTCAGATTCTTTTATCGAATATAGAGCGAATGGGCGTTAAAAATGTAGCTGTCACTAATTCAAGTGTAGATAAGCTTGCGAAAGTATTTAATTCATGTTTCGATAAGATTTTAGTGGATGCACCTTGTAGTGGTGAGGGTATGATCAAAAAGCATGACATTGCCTTGAATCATTGGAGTATTGAAAATATTGAGCTTTGTGCATCTCGTCAGAAAGAAATTTTAGAATATGCGTATTCGATGTTGAAACCGGGTGGTACTTTGGTATATTCAACTTGTACATATGCTTTAGAAGAAGATGAAGATGTAGTTTTGTCTTTTTTAAACAAACATGAAGATATGGAATTAAAAAATCCAGAAGTTTTGTGGGGAAGAAAAGGATTTAAAGATTTAAATGTACGTCGTATTTTTCCAATGGATGGTGGTGAAGGTCATTTCATTGCAAAGTTGAAGAAAAAATCCGGTGTTGCAGGTAAACTTCCAGTTTTAAAGACAAAGAAAATAGATAAAGTAACAGAAAAGTTTTTGAAGGAACAATTGAATACATTGCCAAATTATTACTATATTGACAAAGATCGGGTATATGGTATGGATGTTTGTTTTGTGGACTTTAAAAAAGTAAAAGTATTGCGTCAAGGCGTATATTTAGGTGATGTTATTAAGAATCGTTTTGAACCAAGTCATTCTTTTTATATGGTTGCGGATTTTGACTATAAAAGAAAAGTGAATGTAACTTTAGAAGAAATGGATCTGTTTATGCATGGAGAAGTTTTACAGAAGGAATGTGATAAAGGTTACGTTGCCGTATGTTACAAAGGACATCCGTTTGGATTTGGTAAAAGTGATGGAAGACAAATCAAAAATAAGATTCCTAAAGGACTCAGATTATTACCTAACTCACATGTGAATATAGACTAAAAAGGCCAGGAAATTATTCCTGGCAATTTTTTGCGATTTCATGAGCCATATTGTAGTAATCTTCTAATTGATCATCACTTGGTGTGTAACATTGGCTGATCACATCGTGGCATGATTCAATTCCAGACTGTTGCATTCTTGTATCGATTTCTTTGGCAACTTGGTTAAACCATCCATATGCGGCAAAGGCCATACCTTTTTTATTTTTGAACTTACATGGACGAATGTGTTCAAGGAAAGCTGCAACACTTGGTGCCATGACATTATTGTACGTACCAGATCCGATACATACAACTTTAGCATCCATAATTTCACGCATTACAATACTTGATTTTGTGTCGGATAACTTATAGACTTTGACATCCATACCAGCATCACTGAATCCTTCAGCTAGACTTTCAGCAATTTGTTGCGTATGTTTCCATACAGATTCATATACAATTACGGCTTTATTTTCTACTTTTTGAGCAGCGATACCCTTATATGTTTCAATGATATCACCAATATAGTCTTTCCAGATAATACCATGAGCAGGCATGATATATTCAATGTCTAAATTCATACCTAGAATAAGGTTTAATTTAGCTTGTACTGGTGTAGTATATGGTAAAACAATATTCGCAAAGTATTCTTTGGCTTGTTTTAAACAATAAGCTTTATCTAATCCTTCATCCGTTAAGTTAAAGTTTACAATATGTTGTCCAAAAGCATCGTTTGAGAATACGGTTTTTAATTGTGGACAATACGTCAACATGTTGTCTGGCCAATGAATCATCTGCATTTCAACAAAGACAAAATCATATTTTCCAGTATTGATTGTATCGTTTGTCTTAACCACTTGATAAGGGACTTGATCAAAGTATTGTTCAATCATATTTTTCTTACCAGAAATAGATGCGTAGACTTTTGCGTTTGGATATTTGGCATAGACTTTTTTAAATCCTCCAGAATGATCTGGTTCAGTATGTTGAACGACGATATTGTCGATTTCTCTTCCTTGTAGTACGGATTCAACTCTTTCCAATAGTTCTTCTGTAAATTCTTCTTCTACTGTATCGAATAATGTAACTTCATCATCTACCACTAAATAGGCATTGTATGTACATCCTTCATCAATTGGATATAAATCACCATGGAAGTGGCGGTTGTTTAAGTCTCTTACTCCGACCCAGTATACGTTATCTATAATTTTTTTAGCTCTTTTCATTTTGATTCACCTCTTTCTTTATTTTAAAATTTTTTATGAGTTATGTCTATTCATTTGCACACTTTTACATTTTTTAAATAAAAAATATAAAAAGTATACTAAAAAGTGTAAGTGTTTTCTTTTTCTTGAGAGTATAATAAAAGCTAGGAGGAATTGTCGATATGATTATTCAAAGTAAAAGAGTTTGGGTGGTAAATACTTGGTTGGCAGCCCAAATTGAAGTAGAAGAAGGAAAAATTGTTAATATCTATCCTTATGGCCAAAAAGATGTAGATGAAGATTACGGAGATAAGAGAATTATTCCTGGATTCATCGATGTGCACACACATGGTGCTTATGGATTTGATACAAATGATGCGAATGAAGAAGGTCTTCGTAACTGGATGAAAAACATTGTTAAAGAAGGCGTCACTGGTATTCTTCCAACAACAATTACACAGTCTGAAGAAGTTTTGACAAATGCAGTTAAAAATGTTGCGAAAGTTGTTGAAGAAGGCTATGAAGGTGCAGAAATTTTAGGTATTCACTTTGAGGGGCCTTACTTGGATCAAATTTATAAGGGAGCTCAACCTGAACAATATTGTGTAAAACCGGATTTAGCACAATTTAAACGCTATTTAGCAGCATCTAATAATTTAATTAAAATCGTTACAATGGCTTGTGAACATGATGATAATTTTGAATTAACTAAATTCTTACGTGCAAACGGAATTGTATGTAGTCAAGGACATTCAGGAGCTACTTTTGAACAGGCTAGATTAGCGATTGCGAATGGTGCAAACTCAATGACTCACGTATTCAATGGTATGACTAAATTCCATCACCGTGAACCAGGATTGGTAGGAGCTGCAATGCGTTATAGAGATGTATATGGTGAAATCATTTGTGATGGAAATCACTCAACTTATGAAGCATTAAATGATTACTTTACCGCAAAAGGACCAGATCACTGTATTATGATTACAGATTCATTGATGGTTAAAGGTTTACCTGTTGGTACAAAAGTATTATTTGGTGGTAACGAAATCGAATTGTATCCAGATGGAAGTGCTCACTTAACAGACACTAAAGGTCTTGCAGGAAGTACATTACATGTTAATAATGGACTTCGTATTCTAGTTGAAAAGGCAATGGTTCCTTGGCAAACAGCTATCAATGCATGTACATTGAACCCAGCTCGTATGTTGAATGTGGATGATCGTAAAGGATCTATTCAAACAGGAAAAGATGCAGATTTAGTTGTATTAAATGATGACTATTCTGTTGAAATGACATATACAAAGGGAACAAAAGCGTTCTAGTCAACAAAAGCACATTTCTCAATGTGCTTTTTTTATGTTTTCGCGATGAAAATCATCTTTTAATTGTTTGTCTGTGATGACCATGTCAAAATCATCAACATTGGCAATTTTTGACATATATTTTTTATTAAATTTTGTATGGTCGACCAAACAAATTTTTTTATTGGAAGAATCAAGAATGGCTTTTTTAACTAAGGCATCACTCATACTTGGAATGGATACTCCATAGTCTAAATCAATTCCAAGTACGGAAATAAAGGCTTTATCAATATAATAATTTTGAAAAAACTGAATTGTACTTTCTGATAGTGCAGCTTGTGTAATTGGATTATAGGTTCCTGGAGCCATGATGATTTTAGCTTTTGTGTTTCGATCAACATATTGAAGAATCTTCCAAAAGTTAGTGAATATTGTGATCTTTTTATGATGGATCCTTTTAAAGAGTTCAAGACAAGTGGTGCCACAATCTAGATAGATGGAATCTCCGTCTTGAATGAGTGTGCTCGCAAATATCGCAATGTCTTTTTTGTCCGATTGAGACATGCCTTCTTTGATTTCAAAAGCAGGTTCTGCAGAAATAGACTCGTTTAATGTAGCTCCTCCATAGCTTTTTGTGGCCAACCCTTGATTTTCTAAGATGTCTAAATCTCTTCGTATTGTCATTAATGAAACGCAGTATTGATTTGCGAGTTCATTAACTTGCACAGTTTTATCTTTTTTTAGTTTTTCATAAATCTCATATCTTCTTTGTGTTGTGTTCATACTTCTATTAAAGCACAAAATAGAACATAAAGGAACATGTTCTGATGTGTTCATTTAATATTATATGTTTGATGTGAAATGGATATTGAAAGTGATATTATCTAGTGTTAGGATACAGATGAACTTAAGGAGGATCCATCATGGAATTGATTATTGATTCATCAAATATTGAACAAATTAAAGAATTAAACGAACTACTAACAATTACTGGAGTTACGACAAATCCTACAATTCTTACAAAATCAGGTAGAGAAGCAATGGATGTCGTAAAAGATTTGTGTGAAGTATTGAGTGAAGATCAATTGTTGTTTATTCAAACCGTGCAAACTTCTTTTGAAGGAATCATGGAAGAGGCAAAAATGATTTCTTCGATTCGTAATAAAAATATGTATGTGAAGATTCCTGTTACACATGAGGGATTAAGAGCTATCAAAGAATGTAAAAAATTGGGTATTCACACATTAGCTACAGCTATCTATACGGCAGATCAAGCATTCTTAGCAGCTATGAATGGGGCTGAATATTTGGCACCTTATACAAATCGTATGTGCAATTATGGTGATGGTGTACAAGATGTGAAAGACTTGATTGAAATGTTGAGAGTGAATCATATGCCTGCAAAAGTTATTGCGGCAAGCTTTAAAAATACTTATCAAGTGCATGAATTGATCAAAGCAGGAATTCAAGCTGTGACTGTTCCTTGTGATGTTTTATATCAAATGATTGATCATCCAGGAACAAAGATTGCGGTTGGAGAATTTAGTGTTAATTGGCAAAGAGCTTATAATCGAAACACTTTAGAAAAGTAGACTTGTCTACTTTTTTCTTTTTGGAAAAATATTAGCACTTAAGTGTTGACAGTGCCAAAAAGAGTGTTATACTATCATTAGCAATCATGAAGAGTGAGTGCTAAGTACAAGGAGGTGCTTATTATGAATATCGATCAAATGTCAGAGCGTTTGCAGAAGATTTTAATGGATGCCGTAAATTTGGCTAAATCCAACCAACATCCTAGTGTGGATACAGTGGATATGTTGGAAACGATTTTTAAGGATGATGTATTGGATGGCTTATTTGAGCGTATTGGCTTAGATAAGACTCGTGCCTTACAGATGGTTCAACAAGAATCAAATCGTGTCGCAAAAAGCTCAACTAGTAATATAAATTTATCAAATGAAGTTCAAAAATCGTTTGAGGATGCACAAAACTGGGCAAGTCAACATGATGAAACTTATTTATCGGTTGCGAGTGTATTTTTAGCATTATTATTTAATCGTTCTTATATTTCAAAAGAATTGGTAAAAACTTTTAACTTAAATAAGGATGTTTGTTACAAGGCAGAACTAGAGCGTCGTAATGGAAAGAAATTTGACACACCAAATTCTGAAGAGAATGTAGAAGCCTTAAAAAAATATGGTCGTGATCTAGTGCAGGATGTGCGTGATGGTAAGATTGATCCTATCATTGGTCGTGATGATGAGATTCGTCGTGTAATGCAGATTCTATCTCGTAAGACAAAGAATAATCCTGTTTTGATTGGTGAGCCTGGTGTTGGTAAAACAGCTGTTGTAGAAGGTATCGCATGGCGTATTATGAAGGGTGATGTGCCTGAGTCATTAAAAGAAAAGAGATTAATTGAATTAGACATGGGCTCTTTGATTGCCGGTGCTAAATATCGTGGTGAGTTTGAAGAACGTTTAAAATCAATTTTGGATGAAGTGAAAAAATCAGATGGACAAATTATTTTGTTTATTGATGAAATTCATAACTTGGTTGGTGCGGGTAAAACAGAAGGCAGCATGGATGCAGCTAACTTATTAAAGCCAATGTTAGCTCGTGGTGAACTACATTGTATTGGAGCAACAACATTTAATGAATATCGTAAGTATATTGAAAAAGATGCAGCTTTAGAGCGTCGTTTCCAGAAAGTACAGGTGGCTCAACCAAGTGTAGAAGATACAATTAGTATCTTGCGTGGATTGAAAGATCGTTTTGAAAGTTATCATGGTGTACGTATTTTGGATGAGGCTTTGATTGCGGCAGCTACAATGTCTGATCGTTATATTACAGATCGTTTCTTACCAGATAAAGCTATTGATTTAGTGGATGAGGCTTGTGCAACATTAAAGGTAGAAATGGAAAGTATGCCTCAAGAATTGGATGAGTTGCAGCGTAAGATCTTGCAGCTTCAAATTGAAAAGACTTCGCTACAAAAAGAAGAAGACAAAAGAGCAGTTGAGCGTCGAGAAGAAATTGAGTCCGAACTGGCTTCTTTACAATCTAAGCGTGATGAGATGCATTCTAAGTGGGAAGATGAAAAACGTGGTTTGGCCAATGAGAAAGAGGATAAACAACGTTTGGAGAAGGCTCGTTTGGATTTGGAACAAGCTCGTAATGAGGCTCGTTATGAAGATGCGGCTAAGCTTCAATATGGAACGATTCCCGAATTAGAGGCTCGTATTCAAAAAGAGCAGACAAGTCAAAAAGAAGATGCTTTGATCCAAGAAACAGTTAATGAGGAATTGATTGCGAAAATCGTTTCGAGATGGACGGGTGTAGAAGTAACACGTTTAGTTGCGAGTGAAAGAGAAAAATTATTGAATTTAAAATCAGAACTTGAAAAACGTGTTGTTGGACAAGATGAAGCTTTGGAGTTAGTAACAGATGCAATTTTGCGTTCTAAAGCACAAATTCAAGATGAGAATCGTCCGATTGGATCGTTCATGTTCTTAGGTCCTACAGGTGTTGGTAAAACAGAAGTTGCCAAAGCTTTGGCTGAACAGTTATTCGATGATGAAAAACACATTGTGCGTATTGATATGAGTGAATATATGGAAAAACACAGTGTGGCACGTTTAATTGGTGCTCCTCCAGGATATGTTGGATATGATGAGGGTGGTCAATTGACAGAGGCTGTTCGTCGTAATCCATATAGTATTGTATTATTTGATGAAATTGAAAAGGCACATCCAGATGTATTCAATGTGTTACTTCAAATTTTGGATGATGGTCGTATTACAGATTCTAAAGGTGTAACGGTTGATTTTAAAAATACTATTATTATCTTAACGTCAAACTTAGGTAGTCAATATGCCTTTGAATCTGGAGATATCCATGAAAAATATATGGAAGAAGTAAAGCGTCACTTTAAACCAGAGTTCATTAATCGTATCGATGAAATCATTGTCTTTAATGCATTAAATGATTCTGCATTTATTAAGATTGCACATAAATTTGTTGGTTTACTACAAAAACGTTTAGCAGAGCGTGACATTACATTAAATGTGAGTGATGCCGTGTATAATCAGATTGCCAAAATGGGTGTTGATCCAGTGTATGGCGCTCGTCCAATGAAGCGTTATATCCAAAGAAATCTTGAAACACAGATTGCGAAGGAAATGATTAAGACAGGCGCAATGCAAGGGGATGTAATCAATGTGGATTGTCAAAATGGACAATATACATTTGATATTCAAGGAAGATAGTTAATTATCTTCCTTTCTTTGTTTGTTTGGAGGTATAATAGAGAAAGGAAGTGATATTTATGTCTTTAAAAGAGTGGATTCAAGAAAGTAATAATATAGTTTTTTTTGGTGGGGCTGGTGTATCTACAGAAAGTAACATTCCAGATTTTCGTAGTGATAACGGATTATATAAAAAGAAATACCCATATCCAGCTGAAATTATGTTGTCGCATAGTTTTTATCTTAGTCATCCGAAAGAATTTTTTGAATTTTATTTTAACCAAATGATTTATTTAGATGCCAAACCAAATAAGGCGCATCTTGCACTATCAAAATTGGAGCAGATGGGTAAATTAAAGGCTATTGTTACACAGAATATTGATGGTTTACATCAACTTGCGGGTTCTAAAAATGTATATGAACTTCATGGAAGTGTATTAAGAAATACATGTACACATTGTCAAACGAAATATTCTTTAGAAGATATGATGAAATATAGGGATAGCGATGGTATTCCTAGATGTCCAAAATGTGGTGCTATTATTAAGCCGGATGTAGTGTTGTATGAAGAAGGTTTGGACGAATATACTTTGTATTCAGCCGTTCATGCGATTGAACAGGCAGATCTTTTAATTGTAGGTGGAACAAGTTTAGTTGTATATCCTGCGGCTGGTTTGATTAATTATTTCCATGGTAAACATTTGGTATTAATAAATAGAGACAGTACGAACATGGATTCAAAGGCTGATTTAGTCATTCATGATTCAATTGGTAAGGTTTTAGATGATTCACTATGTGAAGTTTATGTGAAATAAACACTAAACTTGAAATTTAGACACAAATAAACTAAAATTTTATCATGTCAGAAAGAAGCAATAGATCTTTTATTCGCGATGGAATATATAACATAAATCGAACAATGCAGCTTGATCCTGCAGCGCATTCAAAGTGGGAAGTATTTTGGCTGTATCCTCATATTAAGGCAATTGGTTTACATCGTATTGCCCATTGGTTCTGGGTGCATGATCATACATTTATTGCGCGTTGGATAAGTAATCGAGCAAGACATTGGACTGGGATTGAAATTCATCCTGGAGCTCAAATTGGTCGAGGATTGATGATTGACCATGGTATGGGCGTTGTGATTGGAGAAACGGCAATTATCGGGGATGATTGTCAGCTTTATCATGGCGTTACATTAGGTGGTACGGGGAAGCAACATGTTAAAAGACATCCTACTTTAGAGGATGGAGTATATATTGGTTGTGGAGCTAAATGTTTAGGAAATATCACTTTGAAAAAAGGATGTCGTGTAGGAGCAAATGCGGTACTTTTAAAAGATGTGCCTGAAGGGGCAACTGCAGTTGGTATTCCTGCAAAAATTATAGAGAAGAAATAGGTGGTTGTATGTGGAAATATCGTTGTAAATCCCATTTAATAGCTATGGTTGTAGCTTTTGTGGTTGGATTAGGATTAAGTGCAGTTGTATTTTCAAGTGGAGTTGATGTCAATTCAGATATGATTTCAAGTGCATTAAGTTCAGTTCCTGGTGTTGATACACAAACATTAAAACAAGTCTTATCTTATTTGCAAAATAATATGTGGATTTTATATGTTGGGGATGCCCTATTGATTTCGGGAATAATTAATATTATATATATTGGTCAATATTTATCAGCACGTTTTAATATAAGTCCATGGATTGTGATGTGTTTAATATTTTTCTTACCAGAATACATGATTTATATTGGAACTCTGCTTGTGATTCCAGCATTTATTGTATGTATTTATGGTATGTTAAGTTTACGCTCTAGTATTTCAAAAGAACGTAGAGAATTTAATTTTTCGAGTGATGATGAATTAGTTCGTATGTATAAGATACATCACAATTTAGATGAGTCTTATAAGGAACTTGCAAAAACGTGTCGTAAAAATGTAAAAAAACTTACGGGCATCTATGCTTTAGGTATTGTTGCTTTGTTTGTGATTTTAGGCGTTGTAAATAATATTATGCTTTTAGCTATATTATTAATGTTCTATTTATTTGCGTTTAATATTGTTTTAAGATATCGTGCTGTATCGCTTCTTCCAATCACTAAACTATTGTATGAAGATTGTAATCCAGAAGCGTGTGCGAGTGCTATTATTTATTATTGCACAAATTCTAAAGGGCATACGCGTCTAACTCAACATACATTGCTTGCACAATGCTTGATTTATTTAAATGATCCTGAACTTGCACAGGATGTATTGATTAGTTATCCAAGAAAAGATGCAGCAAGCTCATTACAATATTGGTCATTGATGTCTTATATAGATTATATGTTAAAAGATGAAGATGGACTATCTCGTTGTAAAGAAGAAGCTCAAAATGTACGTATGCATTATGGACGTGCAGGTGTCATGATTCAAAGCGAAGAAATGGCGGCAATTGAAAATAAGATTCACTTAATGGATGGAGAATTTAATACTTGTAAAAAATACTACTTACAAGGACTTCAAAGGGCAAATTTTGCATTTCAACAAGTTGATTCATGTTACTATATTGCCTTGATTTCATTTGTTGAGGAAGACTATAAATTGGCTCGTATGTATTTTGAAAAGGTTGTTGAACTTGGTAATCGTATGTATTTTGTAGAAAAAGCTAAAAATTATTTAGAAAAGATTGACAAAATCAATCCTGAAACAACCATTGATGAAGTAGAATATTCGTAGTAAATGAAAAATAGATTTCACAAAATCCAGTGATATGGCCAAACATAAATGTGAACATAAAACTCAATCCAATGTTGATATAAAATAGGATTGAGTTTTTATTTAAATTAACTGGAATAAAAAGAAACCATTCAATTATAAAAGAGGCTACAAAGATTATGGATAACCATACATGTAGATCTTTTAAAAGGGTAACCTCATTATATGGAATACTACATGATAGAATCATGCCTATACAGATAAGGGCATGATTTTTTTTATTGTATCGAACATCATATTTTTCCCATATTTTTTTTGAATAGAAATAAAAACCTAAAGCTGAACTTAATGCCCAAAAAAATAAGTAAATAGGTCGATGCAACTGGTTGCCAATATAAGTTTGATTATCATAAAATACATCGATCCAAAAAAATGGAAGAATATTTAGAATGGTTTGGATTAAATAAACGTGTATATATGTTAAAAATTTCATCATTGTTTCATTTTAGACAAAAAAAAGAGAAAAATCAAAAAAATAATAAAAGTTTTCTCGAAAAACTACTTTTTAAAACGTTTAAGAATATGGAGGTGATGAAATGTGTGAATGGATTGAACAAGATTGTATGGATGAAAATCACTTGTATGTGCATCTCAAAGATCCTAAACTTTTAGATCTTTCTATTTTTGATCGAATGTCAAATGATGATTTCTGCTTACCTTGCATGTTGACAAATCAGAACAGCGCCTCGATTGTGTATGCGATAGAGGGCTTTATTCCTTTACACGATTTTTTAAGTCAATATGTTTTTGAAAACGAAGAGGGATATATTTTTTTACATCAACTTTTTGAACAAGCAATTGCATCAAATCGAAATAAACCAGTTTTATTTGATCCGGATTATGTATTTGTTTCGCCTTTTGGCGATCGCTTTGCGTTCATTGTAGTTCCAATTCAAATAACAAATTGGATGTTTCAAAGGGATATGTCAGAAAAATGGGTTGAATATATCGCAAAAACAATGCAGACGACTACAGCGTTTGAAATTCCAGGATTCTTGTTAAAATTTTTAAACAGCACGGAATTTAGTTTACCCAATCTTGTTTTGGGGTTAGATAATATTCGTGAATTGTATTATCCAAAGAAGTTTTCATTTTTTAAGCATAGACGAATACAAACGTTTAAAGTCAAGGAACCCATACAAGCTTTTCATAAAAACAAACCTGTTGAATCTATTTTGGAAGAAAAAACACAGCTTCTACAAGTTCAAATTAATTTTTCAGCTTATTTAATGAAGGGAAAAGAGAAATATTCTTTGGCAAATGAAATAAATTTGATTGGAAGAGCTATGAGTTGTGATGTACGTTTTCAAGATTCGAGTGTATCTTTGAAACATGCAAAAATTATTTGTGAAAATGAAAGATACTATATTCAAGATTTAAAGAGTACTAATAAAACATTTTTAAATGATAAAGAAGTCAAAAGAAAAATGCGTTTAAAAGATGGAATGCATATACGATTTGGGGATGTCGAATGTGAATTTAAAGAACAGTAAGTATCGTGTTTTAGACTCGTATAATTGTAATGTATTTCGTATCCAAGATGAATTAAGTACTTGTATTTACATATTGAAGGTTTGTGATGAGATGGAATCGGATCGTTATAAACATCAGTTTAAAACAGAAATTGATGTACTTTCAAAATTAAATTCTTTACTGGTACCAAGCTTAGTTACGTGTTTTGAAGAAGGAACGTTACAGTGCTTTGTAGAAACTTATATTCCTGGAATTAGTGCAAAACAATTTGTTCAACAATATAAAGGTGTAATTCAAAGGTATCGATTATTGTTTGATGTTTTAAGTGTCTTACAAGCTGTGCATGAAATTGGATATCTCTATATCGATTTAAAATTAGAAAACATCATATATTATCAAAAACATTTTTATTTGATTGACTTTAATGCATGCATAGAAAATCATGCACATGTAGCAATTATGGCTTCTAAATCGAATTGTGCACCTGAATTAATGAATTTAAGCAAAAAAGATATTCGTTGTGATATTTATGCGCTTGGATCTTTACTTCAAGAAGTTTTTGGTGTTGGGATGATACTCATAATTTATTTGTGTCATCAAAAAAAAGAAAGAAGAATATCGAATTTATCAATATTTAAGTTTTTGATTATCATACATATTTTAATTCGAATACTACTTGTACTTTTATTATGTATTCTGTCTGTCTTCTCTTTATTTAAATGTACAAGTCCCAAAAATGTATTTGATGCTTATTATTATCATCATCAGATTGCCATGTTTGAAAAGGCGTATAAAGAATCGAAATCTAAAGATCGGTTGTATATGTGGATTAGTAATGGCTGGATATTAGATGATGTATATGTCAATAAGCAAGCATCTATATTTCTAATGAAGGAGGCTCTTAAAACAAAGGATGCTACTTTGATTCAATATATGTATGATCGTATTTCATTAAACAAAACACCAGAACTTGAAGCATGTGCATTGATTTATTTAAAACCTACAACTAGTACCATTGCTCGTTGTATGCGTTTGGTTTTAACTAGCGATATGTTGTTGAAAGATAAGCTGGATGTTGTGAATCAATGTCTACAAATCGCCATTCACGAAGAATTAAATGTTTCATTAACTCCAATAAAAGATTGGCTTGAAAATGTAGAAACAAATCAATTGTTGAATTATTCAAAAGAATTTGAGGATTTAGGATGTAATTATTTAGAATATTTATTTTTATTAAGGAATAAGGAGAGTGAGATCATGGAAATACCCTTAGTGTTTATTGATAATTTAAAAAGCAGTCGATGGAATGATTTGTATGCGTTTTGGAGGAGTTTATGATGTGGATGCAAGATGTTGTGTATACAAACTATATGGATTGGCAAGAAACAAATACATTTATAAATGGTGTGGCATCAGCAAGTGGGAATGTAGAATTATTGTTTAACGAAAAAGTAGATCGAGATACTAGTTTAGTCATATATGATGGAAAACAAATAGATTTAAGTCATGAGCATACATATATTGATATTCAAAAGGAAGGGATAACACAGTTAGTTTATATTTTAAAAGATATTGATGGTTATGCCCTAGAAGAAGGAGAAAAAACAATTCTTTTGGATACAACTTTACCGAATATTGTGGTTAAGACAAAGGATTGTATGATCAAAGATGTTTTACCTTTGATAGATTGTGAAAAAGTACATGTACAAATTTTAGAAGAAAATGTTGATCATGTAGATGTTTATTTGGATGATGAAAAAGTTGAATTCGAAAATCTTGAATTTGATTTGGATGCAAGTACAAAAAATCGAATCATAAAAGTTCTTTGCCGAGATATTGCGGGTAATGAAATTGAAAGAAAAATTGAAATCTTACCGATTGTGTTTCCAGAATGTTTACTTCAAGAAAGGACATACGTAAAAGATAATAAATTAGATTTAGGTTTTGAATCGATTTGCGAGATTCCACTTCATTTACATGTATATTGTGATGGGAATTATTTATATTCTATAGATTTAGAAAATAAAGATTTTGCCACGATTGATTTTGGTAAAAGCGGTGTATATATATTTGTTTTAGAACATAAAGAATATCCACATATAAAAAAAGAACTCCAAGGTTCTATCGTATATTCGAATATTTTACCAACCCTTACGTTGCAACCATCAGCCAAAGTATCTAATGAAGATGTATTTGTGAATTTAAATTGGAATGTTCCATATTTAGAAAGAGGCTATATTGATGTAGAGCTAAATGGAATTAAAGATCGGCATTACTTGAACGAAACAATACATTTATTTGCTGTAAATAATCGTGATCTTTTTTATAAAGTAATAGCGTATGCCAAAGATGCTTTTGGCAATGAAGTATGGGATCAGGTGATTGTGCAAATTGATAAACGTGCACCATCTACAAGTTTATATATTAATAATGAACAAATATTGGATAAAACGATAATCAAAAAACTGCCAGAATTTGAATATCGAATGGACGATCATAATGCGACTATGAAAGTGGAATATTATTTGAATGGAATATTTATGGATATGGATATTGAAAAAATATTTAATCGCATGGTAAGGGATGACATTTTAAAAGTCGTAACATATACAACAGACACTCTTAACAACCTAGAAAAAAAAGAATATGAGTTTGTGTTTAGTCCAGATAAAGAGAAGGAAATCATTTCTAAAAGCGAACAATTAACAAATAAGAATGAAGTTGTAACATTTGAACGAATATGGAATGTAAATGATAAGAATGAACTAGTATTGACAAAGAGTGTAAAAAAATTTCAAAAACAATCAAAACCAGTAATTCATTATTTACGTAAGAAGAATAAAGTTCAAATATGGACGGAAGATACAATTGAATATGTCTTGGTCAATGGAAAAAAAATAAATATAAAAAAAGATGTATTGGGACATGATTTTATTGAATTATCTTTAAAGAAACATAAAACGAATATTGAGGTGAAAGTTAAAAATGAATCAAATAGGACTTCAACATTAAAAAAAGAGGAAGTGCGTAAACAGTTAAAAATATCATTTATACAGAAAATATGGATGTTTATTAAAAGAATATTGAATTTATGAGTAGACTTTGGATATATACAAAAAATCAATGTGAATGTTTTGATGTAGATTCAATCAAGGAATATTCAGGATTTTTATTTGTGAAGAAAAGTCAGGGACTTTGTATTTTTTATGGACAAAACAAAAAGATATTAAAATTTAATGAATCTTGTACGATTTTAGATACATCATTCTATTTAGAAGAAAAGGAAAGTCAAATTAGTTATTTTCCAATCGCATCAAAGATACAAATAGGAAGAAGTGAATTGTGTGATATTCAATTATGTGCAAAAGGTATTTCCCGATTTCATTTTAAGATTGAAGATGGAGTGTTGACCGATTTAAACAGTTTAAATGGTACATATGTTAATACAAGAAGAGTAAATACATGGAATCTAAAAATACAGGATGAAATAGTAGCTGCGAATATTCGTATGATTTATTTAAAAAACTATCTATTACTAGACATGGTAGATAATCCATATGATTCAAAGAATATGGAAGTTGAAGGCCCAATTTTTTATGCATCAAATTTTAATGCAAATTTACCAGCTATTCAAAAATTTGATATACAAATGCCTCAAATACAGCGTGTTGTACATAAACAAAGCTTATTTAGTGCGATTGGACCTTCATGTATGATTGCAGGTTCTGGTTTTGTATCTAGTATAATTATTGGATATCTACAAAAGCAAAAACTTGATACCTTATTTACAAGTATGATCAGTTCACTTACTATGGCGTGTACATTTATGATTTATGGTTTATACAATCGAAGTTATCAATACAAATTGAGTTTGAAGGAAAGTCAAAAAAGTTTAGATATGTATGATGCTTATATAAATCAAATGTATGAAAAGAAAAATAGGCTTCAACAACAATTTGAAAAAGAAATTTATACATATATTGAAAAGTATATGACGGCTTTTAAACATGAAACTTCTGATGTTGTATATGTTGGTTGTACGGAATCAAAATGGTGTGATATTTCTTATCGTGAAACATCTTACGAATATGCATCAAATGATTTAGTGATAAAACGGGATAAATTGATCCAAACCTTAAATTCGAATGTGATGCAACCGATTTTTTTAAAAGAGGGTGAGGTTTGTTGGATTAATACAGATATAAAAGAAAGTATCATTTTATTTAATAATTATCTTTGGTATTCTTCAAAAAAAAGAAAATGGTTATGGATGCAAGAATTTGAGGGGATGAAGGATATTCTATTAAATCCATATTGTAGGGTAAATGAAAAGACAAATAAAGATTTGATTGTAGTAAGTACAGATTCTAACTGTTTTCCAGATGCATTTTTTTGTTTGATTTATGTTGGAAAACAAGAACCATCTTTTCATTATGACTATAATATTCAGACTGTTCATATATCGGATTTAAATATAAATAAAAAAAGGTATCTTTTAAAATCACAAAATGTAGATTTTTATGAAACATTACTAAAATCTAAACCTATTAGGAAAAATAAGTATGTAATGAAAGTTCCTGTTGGAATTAGTGCATCAAATCAAATAGTGGACATGGATTTTAAGGAGTATGGTTTTCATGGCTTGGTCGCAGGTATGACAGGTTATGGAAAGAGTGAATTTATAAGTTTTTTATTGATGATGATGATTTGGCATAATGCACCTAGTTACTTTCAATATATATTAATCGACTTCAAAGGCGGAGCTTTTGGACAACCTTTTTATGAATTTGCGCATTGCGCAGGAATTGTCACAAATTTAGATACACAATCTATGGAACGGTTTTTTATGAGTATGAATTTCGAATTAGAAAAAAGACAACGATTATTCTTAGAAGAAAAGGTTTCTGATATCAATGCGTATAACGAAAATCACACTCTCTCACATTTATGGATATTTGTTGATGAGTTTGCACAATTGAAAGTAAAATTTCCGCAATTCATGTCACAGTTACAAGAAATTGCACGTATTGGTAGATCTTTAGGGATACATTTAGTCCTTTCAACGCAAAAACCTTCTGGTATAATTGACGATCAGATTATGGCAAATACGAGTTGGAAAGCTTGCTTTCATGTGAATAATGTTCAGGATAGTCGTGAAATTCTACAAAATGAAAAGGGTTATGCTTTGAAGAATCCAGGGGATATGATTTTACAAGCTAAAAATGAGTGTATGGAATGTAGAAGCTTTTATCTACAAAAATATGTGGATGAAAGATCATGGTATGAAATTAATGAGCGAAAAGAAGTGATTCAATCGAAACATCATTCAAGTATTCGTGTTGTGGATGCATTAAAAGAAAAAGTCAATGCATTAAAGGAAGAAAAATCATGGGTATTATTGCCAAAAAATATTTCAAAAGATGTTTTTGGAGTTTTAGATCTTCCTTTTATACAAAAGCAGTGTCAGCTTGTTTTTGATCGTTTACAGCTTATATATACAAAGCGTCTAGACGTTGTATTTAGTCTCTTACATTATTTTAAAGATGAAACCATTTATGTATATGGATCCAATGTATTAAATGATTATGTAGATTTTAACTTTTATAAGTCTAGGTGTTTTCATCAGATACAAAGTGGAGTTTGTATTATTTTTGAAGATGAAAATCTTGATTTATCTTTATTGAATGAAAATGTGTGTGCGTTTGTCTTTACGGATAATGAAAATTCTCGGTTGAAATGGATTCAAAACAAGTATGTGTTTGATGTGGAGAGTTTAGATGATAAAAGAATATATTTTGACACCTACCAATTGCCTTCTTATCTAAACATGACATGTTATGAAAATGCATATGTGGAATGTATTTATAATCGAGTAGTAGAAGATAAGCTTAAAAGAAAAAAGTGTAGATCATTTTCATATCGAAAAGAACGAAATTGTATTGGTTTTGAAAGTCAAAGTGATCATCCTGTATTTATTGATGAGGAAAGGAAGTTTTATATTTTATATATGCATGAAGAATACAAGGATAGAGTTTATCAGTTATGTGAAAATCTTTCGCATCTTAAGATCAGTTCGAACTTAGATTCTAATAGTGATGTATATATTGTTTGTGTAGATTTTAAATTATTGACAAACGAAGTGTTTCAAAAAGCTTTATATCAGTCACAAGTATTATGGGTTGGCTATGGATTGAAGGAATATGGATATACACTAAGGCGTAAGCTTCCTTATGAAAGCTTTGATTATGTGTTTTTTAAAGATCAAAATGAAGGGATTGGAATTAATGAATGAGATAGGTATATATCTTTCTTTTGATCGAAGAATGATTTTTGTTTCTGAATCGTATCGAGTACAAGATTTTTTTGATGAGTTTTTAGAGTATGAAGTACGATATGTGTTTAATGTTACAGTTATGTGTTTTTTGGATTTGAATAAAACATTTAAAGAAAATCATATTGCACATTGCGATATGTTGATTTATGGGAGGTAAGTAATGAAAATTTCAGTGGATTATTCAGAAGTATATCAAGCAAGTGTATATGTAAAAAACAAAGCGGATAGCTATAATGATCTAATTCAAAATTTATATGAGAAGGTTGAACATATGCAAAGTATCTGGCAAGGTGTGGATCATTTAGCGTTTCAAAATCAGTTAGAAGAATTTAGACCAAGTCTAAATGAAATGTATCAAGTGATTTTAGAATATAGTAATGTTTTAAAACAAACTGCTTCGGTTTATGAAAAACTTCAACAAGATCGTGTTCAACAAGCTAAATTATTATTGTAGGAGGAATGGTTATGGCACAAATTCAAATATCAAGTGAAGATGTAATGGCGTATTCAAAACAAGTAGATGCGTATGCCAATGAGATTCGTACTGTATTTAATGAAATTGAATCTAAGATGTATTATGTGGAATCGATATGGCAGTCTCCTGCATCTAAATATTTTATGGAACAGTTTCAAACATTAAATCCTGCTATGATGTCGTATTTGGAAACATTAACGCGTTTTTCTACATATTTACATCAAACCGCAAATCTATATCAGGAAAACGAACAAAATTTGATGCATCATGGATGAGATACAATTTTATAAAGTATTATCAAGTGATTTAAGCTCTCTTTTGAATCAAACAAAAAATGCAGTATCGAGTGAAGAGTTTGTCTATGTAAATCAAAAAGTATCGCGAATTCAATACTTGATTCAGATACAAATACAGGAAATTTTAAATCATGAAAGCCGATAGTCTTTCTTGTAAAAATTTAAGTGCACAATATAATTTATTGGCATCAAGAAATATCGCGTTAAAGAATCCTGCGTTAAAGGAAAGACAGAATCGTATCGTAAAAGAAATTATGGATATTTCGAATTATTTATCGAAAAGTGCCACTTTAATCGAGAATACAGAAAACAAACAATTGTTGTTTCAGCCTGGTAAACATAATTTCACTAAGTATGTAAACTTGAATTTAGTTTCGCAGCTTACTAAACAAAGTCGATATTCTTATGGCTCAATCGGATATACAGCTTCATTAAAGGAATGGAATAAAAACTATACGAGAGATTATTTTCATGTGGGGGCCAATGCGACGATATTAGATGGAAAAATTAAATCGAGTATAAGTGCTCGGTTATGGAAAAATAAAAAATTTGATCCTCGTGTTGTATTACAAGGTGAGGCTAGCGTTGCCTTATTATCATCAACGGTGAATGCACGTATTGGTAATTCAAAAGTGTATGCGAGTGCTCGTGCAACAGGACAAGTCGGTGTGGCGTATGCGAATTGTAAGGCCGTATTTTCTAAAAAGGTGCAGTCGTTTGAGGCTGGTGTTGGTGTTGCAGCCTTAAGAGGAGAAACGCGTTGTGTTTTAAATATTCTTGGTGCAAAAGTAACTTTAACTGCACAAGGAAGTGTTGGAAGTGCTGAGGCAAACTTTTCATATCATTTTTCAAGTAGAGAGTGGGAAATTGGATCTAAACTTGGCTTTATTGCGGGGCTGGGCTTTAAAATCAATGTGAGCTATTAAAAGGAGGTTAAATGAAAGATTTATTACCAATTGGAAGTGTAGTGACTTTAAAAGAAGGAACTAAAAGATTAATGATTATTGGACGTCTTCAACAAAATGTAAAGACAAAGAAAATGTATGATTATGCAGGATGTTTATGGCCAGAAGGCTATATGGATAAGGATTCTTGTTATGTATTTGATCATGAAGATATTGATTGTCTTTACTATATTGGATTGCAGGATATAGAAGAGTTCAATTTTCGGTTTGAACTCGATGAAATGATAAAAAAAACAAGCCAATAGACATTTGTCTATTGGCATTTTATTAGTCTTTAGATTTCGCAAGATCCGGTCTAGAAACTAGATATTCTGGATTGTTTGCCTTTAAATTGTCGAATACATCTTGATCATGAACTTCAAAATTGTATTTCTTTAAGTAATATACAAGACAAGCTTTTGTGATATCATCATCACTACTTAATGTTGTATAGACTTCATCTTTAATATCTTTGTATGTGTTTGTTACTAATACGGCAACGTAAGCATATGTTGTTCCACTGCTTTCGTTTGTGAAAATTTCATCGATGACTCCGGCTTTTTTTGTCTTATATAACTTATTGATCATTCGAGTGGATATATCTGTTTTCTTTGTTGTAATTAATGTTTCTTTTCCTGAATATGTTGCCGAATCTACCATATATTGTGAAGCTACTTCTTCAGGGTCTGTTCCATCTTTTAAAGCTTTCAATGCTTTTTTAGCCGTCGCCTTATTTTCGCATTGAATGATACGTGCTTTACTAGGTTTGTATGTTTTTTGAATGTCTTTTTTAGCGTCTGTGAAGTATTTTTCAGTTAACTCACTTGCTTGTAAACTTGGAATCAAAACTTTATTCATATATTGTTTTGTGCTTGTATAACCAAGAGATTTAATTTGACTTTCAAAATCGGACATATTTCCTTTATAATTGTCGATTTGTTGTTGTGCTTTTTCTTTCATTTCATCTGTTACTTTAACTTCTTGTTTATAGATAGCTTGTTTAACAAGCTCCATTGTTAAATCGGTTCCAGTTGAAATTTTTAATAAATCATACTCATCACCTTTGGTATATGTTGTATTACCAATTGTCATGATGGCTTCATCTTTATCTGAAATAGATGCGGTTGCACCTGAACATCCAGTCAACATCATAGCTGCACATACGAATAATATAGGTGTCTTTTTCATTATTGATCACCTCCATAAGTTGTTTCTACATAACTGTCAAATTTTTTCTTAGTACTCTTATCATTGAATTTAATATCTAATTTCTTAGCATAAGATTTCAAAATTTTATAAGAAAGAGAAGAGTCACTGTTTAAAACGGCATATAAAGCTTGGTTTGCTACAGCATCATTTTTTGCATTGAAAATTTTGCTTGAGTCTGTTTCTTTTACATAAACCTTATATAAACTTGTTCCACTTGAAGTTGTAACAGTGATCCAATCACTTGTATCACCTTTTTGTAATGAAATAGCTGCTGTTGCAACGGCTGCAGGAACTGTAGAGCTTGAACTTGAACTTGTAGAAGTTGTTGAATCTGTATCAATATATCCTGCAAATCCCTTTTTGTTGGCAGTATTTGAATCTTCAGAGAAGGCTTTAGCGACATCCGCAAAGCTTTCTTTTGTCAAAGCTGTTTCAATATTGCTTTTCTTTTTAGTTTCAGTTTCTGTTAAATTATCGGCATCACTCACATCCATTTTAATAATTGAAACAGTTCTTGGACTTTTTGTTTCCCATGCAGTTTTTAAATCTTTAAAATGTTTAGTGATATAACGCTTATTCATTTCTTTTTCTTTTACACTTGTTAAACAATAGTCATTTAAATCGTCAAAAGAAGAATATCCATATTTTGCTAATTCTGAAGTTAAAGTGGATTCATAGTCATCACTTTGCTTTGATGCATTGGATTTGATGTTTGCTTCCAATGTATTTGCTTGTTTTTTTAAATCTTTAGTTGTTTTAATAGATTGATCCACAACGGCATTTTTATACATATTGTAAATGGTAGAACCATCGTATGGTGCGGATTCATCATATAAGTCTTTTGCGGTAATATCATCCTTGTTGATTGAAGCAACAACTTGCTCATTATTCGATGATTTTGCAGATACATTATCTTTATTGGTGTCATAAATAAAATATCCAATAAAACAGATAATGATTACGGCAATTAGGACGACAAACCAGTTATTTCGTAAAACATCAGTCATAATTAACCTCCTTGAGAATGTCTTTTCAATTATACGATGTATCTTTTTAAATTGCAATGAAGCCACAAGATGTATTAATTGAGATTTTAATAATTATTTGGTATTATATTTCAGTGAAAAGAGGTAGAATGTATGGCAGATTTGGTCATTAAGGATCTTCATGTATCCGTGGAGAATAAAGAAATTTTAAAAGGGTTGAGTTTAACAGTAAAATCAGGTGAACGTCATGCCCTAATGGGACCTAATGGAAATGGTAAATCGACATTGCTTGCAGCCATTATGGGAAACCCAAAATATACAGTTACATCAGGTTCAATTACATTTGATGGAAAAGATGTGCTACAAATGTCAGTCGATGAAAGAAGTAAAGCTGGACTATTCTTGGGAATGCAATACCCAAGTGTGGTTTCAGGTGTAACAAACTCTGACTTTTTAAGAAGTGCAATGAATGCACGTTTAGAAAAACCAATCTCTTTATTTAAGTTTATTAAAGAGATGGATAAAGCCATTGAACAACTAGAAATGAAGCCGGACTTGGCTCATCGTTTCTTAAATGATGGATTTAGCGGTGGTGAAAAGAAGCGTAATGAAATCGTGCAAATGATGATGTTAAAACCATCTATTGCGATGTTAGATGAAATTGATTCAGGATTAGATGTAGATGCATTACGTATTGTTTCAGATGCCATCAACCAATGCCAGCAACAAACAAATCTTGGCTTATTGATTGTATCTCACTATGCTCGTTTCTATGAATATTTACAACCAACTCATGCTCATGTATTAATGGATGGACAAATCGTTGTATCTGGAGATGCAAGCCTTGTTGAAAAAGTTGATCAAGAAGGATATGAATGGATTGAAAAAGAGTACCACGTAACCGCAAATAAAGAAGAAGATAAACAACCTATTTCTTTAGGTTCTTGTGGAGCAAAAAAATATGCTTAATCGCGTAGATGTTCATAATAATGAAACACTAAATGTTCAAGTTCAAAGTAATGATCATAAATCTTATTTAATAGAAATAAGTAAAGATTGTACAAAATTAGATTTGACAGTTGAATGTTTAGAAAATTCTTTTTCAAAATTCTTTATTTTAAACCATGCCCAAAATGCATGTGAATTAAATATTAATATGGTACTTAAACAAGATGCTAATTGCCAAATGGGTGTCTTGGATCTAGAAAAAAGCCCTTTAAAATGGACTCATTATGTAGACCTTCAAGAGCAAGGAGCAGAATATGAGATTTTAAGTGGACAATTATGTCAGGAACATATTGAGAAAGTATGTGATATGGAAGTAAGACATAATGCGCCTCATACAAATGGTCAAATGAAAAACTTTGCCGTATTATTTGATCATGGACAATACCAAATGGTTGCCAATGGAAATATTAAAAAAGGATGTTTTGATGCACAATCCCACCAGGCCACTCGAGTATTAACGTTAGGACAAGGACATAAGACGAAAGTTATTCCTTTATTGTTGATTGATGAAAATGATGTAAAGGCTAGCCATGCACTAACAATTGGTCAGCCAGATGCAGATCAGTTGTATTATTTACAATCGCGTGGTTTAAGCACAAAACAAGCCGTAGGATTATTAAGTGTTGGTTATTTCTTGCCTGTCATTGATTTAGTAGAAGATGAAGAATTGAAAGAAACTCTTCGTCAAGAAATGGAAAGTAAGGTTGGTTTATATGGACATCAGTAAAATTCGTAAAGATTTTCCAATTTTAACACGCAAGATGTCAGACAAACCTTTAGTATATTTAGATAATGGGGCTACAACATTAAAGCCTCAACCTGTGATCGATGCTGTAGTGAACTATTATACATACTTAGGAGCTAATGCACATCGTGGTGATTATGAAATGAGTGCACAAGTTGATGCTGCTTTTGAAGGAGCTCGTGTTCGTACACAAAAATTTTTAAACGCAAAATATAAAGAAGAAATTGTATTTACCTCAGGATCAAGTGAAGGGTTGAATCTTGTTGCGATGATGGTTACAAATCAACTTTTACATGAGGGGGATGTCATTTTAAGTGATGAGAGTGAACATGCTTCTAGTATTTTACCTTGGATGCAAGCTGGTAAGAAAAAAGGCACAAAAATTGATTATATTCCTTTAGATGAAGATGGAAAAATTACAGTTGAAAACTTTAAAAGTGTTTTAACGGATAAAGTAAAAGTTGTAGCGATTGCCATGGTATCAAATGTTTTAGGCTTTGTTGCGCCAGTTAAAGAAATTGCGAAAATTTGTCATGAAAGAGGCATTTTATTAGTGATTGATGGAGCACAAAGCACACCTCATTTAGATATTGATGTACAAGATTTAGATTGTGATTTCTATGCATTTAGTGCACATAAAATGTGTGGGCCAACTGGTGTAGGTGCTTTATATGGTAAGAAAAAATGGTTAGATCAGTTGGAACCGATTTTTTATGGTGGAGAAAGTAATGCTCGATTTGACAAAACTTGTTCATTGACTTTAAAGGAAACTCCATTAAAGTTTGAATCTGGAACTCAGCCTATTGAAGGTGTTATTGGTATGGCTGCAGCTATGGATTATTTGGATGCGATTGGAAAAGAGAATATCCATGCGCATGAAGTCGAATTAAAGGAATATTTCTTAGAAAAAGCTAAGGCTTTAGGGAATATTGTTGTTTATAACGAAAATGCGAAGAGTGGTATTGTGACTTTTAATGTTAAGGACAAAGATCAAATGATTTTTGCGCAAGATGTCGCAAGCTATTTAAATACATTTGGTATTGCTGTTCGCTCAGGACAGCATTGTGCTAAATTACTTCCGGAAGTATTAAAGACACCGGGAACTTGTCGTGCAAGTTTTTATTTGTACAACACAAAAGAAGAAGTCGATCAATTGATTGATGCTTTAAAGAATGCAACAGTTGAAAACTGTGTCAGCATTTTCTTTTAGGAAGGAAGCTTGATTATGTCAAATATTGATCCAATGTTGATGCGCCAGATTATTATGGACCATTATGACTATCCTCGTAATAAAAAGTTGACAGACAAAGATGATTATATGTCACGTCATATGGCGAGCGATTCTTGTATTGATGATATTACGGTGCAGACAAAAATTTCAAATGGAAAAATTGATGATATTCGTTTTGATGGTGTTGCCTGTACGATTTCAACAGCTTCGACTTCAATTATGTCTGAATTATTAAAAGGTAAGACAACTCAAGAAGCGAAAGAAATTATGGACAATTATTTCAAGATGATTGATCAAAAAGAATATGATGAAGACGTTTTAGATGAGGCTATCGCATTTCAAAACGTTGGAAAACAAGCCAATCGTATCAATTGTGCCACAATTGGATGGAAGGCTATGCGTGAAATGATTAAAGAAAGTGAGGATGGAAAAAATGAGTAATGAAAAAGATATCGCACTTTCTAGTGAATATGAATATGGATTTCATGATGAGGATGTAAGTGTATATAAAACACAAAAAGGTTTAAACGAAGAAACGGTGCGTACTATTTCAAAAATTAAAAATGAGCCAGAATGGATGTTACGACTTCGTTTAGATGCATATCATTCTTTTGAAAAACAACAAAATCCTAACTGGGGACCAGATTTAAGCGAAATTGATTTTGATGATTATACTTACTATATTAAACCAAGTGATAAACAAGAAAAATCTTGGGATGAAGTGCCAGATACTATTCGTAATACATTTGACAAACTAGGTATTCCTGAAGCGGAACAAAAGTTTTTAGCAGGAGTTTCTACACAATATGAGAGTGAAGTTGTTTATCACAACATGTTAGAAGAAGTGGAAGAAAAGGGCGTTATCTTCTTAGATACAGATTCTGCTTTAAGAACATGTCCAGATTTATTAAAGGAATACTTTGGTAAATTAGTACCTTATACAGACAATAAATATGCAGCTCTAAATACAGCTGTATGGTCTGGTGGATCTTTCATTTATGTACCAAAGGGTGTAAAGTTGGAAAAACCTCTACAATCTTATTTTCGTATCAACTCAATGTCGATGGGACAATTTGAAAGAACATTGATTATTGTCGATGAAGGGGCGGATGTGCATTATGTAGAAGGATGTACGGCACCAACATATTCAAAAGATTCTTTACATGCGGCAGTTGTAGAAATCTATGTACATAAAAATGCAAAATGTCGTTATTCGACTGTACAAAACTGGTCAAGCAATATTTTAAACTTAGTTACTAAACGTGCTAAAGTATTTGAAAACGGACATATGGAATGGATTGATGGAAATGTTGGATCTCATGTCAATATGAAATATCCAGCTTGTATTTTAGCTGAGCCTTACGCAAAAGGAACAACCATTTCAATTGCGGTTGCCGGTGAAAATCAAATTCAGGATGCTGGTAGCAAGATGATTCATTTGGCCCCACACACTTCAAGTACAATCATTTCAAAATCGATTGCACGAAATGGTGGGGAAGTCAATTATCGTGGTTGGGTAACACATTCAAAAAATGCAGCCTATGCCAAGAGTAAAGTAGAATGTGATACGTTGATCTTAGATAAGAAATCTCGTAGTGACACAGTTCCAATGAATGTATCTTATAATGACACGTCTCAAATTGAGCATGAGGCTACCGTTTCAAATATTAGTGAAGAACAATTGTTCTATTTAATGTCGCGTGGGTTGACACGCTCTCAGGCAACAGAAATGATTGTTATGGGATTCTTAGAACCATTTACTCGTGAACTTCCAATGGAATATGCGGTTGAATTAAATCAAATGTTGAAATTAGATATGAGTGAGAGCATTGGATAAGCGTAAAGTGTGTATTCAAAGGCGTAGTTTATTATCAAATTCCAAAAGGCTTGAAAAGGAAAAGGCAATCACAAATTGTGTTTTGCCTTTTTTAAAAGGAAAAATAGGTATATATATTCCTATTCGTAATGAAGTAGATGTATATTCACATATTCACAATAATTTTGATTTATATATACCTAAAATGTTAGATGATAAAACTATTGCCTTTTATTCGGATCAAGAAGAAAAAATTAAAGGAAAGTTTTCAACTATTGAACCTATCGGAATTTGTGAAGAAAAAAAATTAGATGTGATTTTAGTGCCTGTTGTAGGCTTTTTTGAAACATATCGCATGGGATATGGAAAAGGCTATTATGATCGATATTTGAAAGATAGTTCAGCATTAAAGATTGGATTAGCTTTTGATGTACAGGAAATGGTTTTTGATGTAAAACCAACAGATATTGAATTGGATATGATAATTACAGAAAGCAGGATTTTACGATGAAAATATTATTTTATGGGGATAGTAACACTTGGGGATATGATGCCAAGGATGCTTCAAGACAAAAGAATCGTTTCACACAGCTCATTAAACAAGAGTTAAGTCAACATGAAATCATTGAGGAAGGTTTATGTGGAAGAACATTATGTTTAGATGATCCTTATGATGAAGATCGTAATGGTGCAAAAACGATTTCGATGGTATTAAAAACGCATGCACCTATTGATGTTGTATTCATTATGTTGGGTACAAATGATGCGAAGCGTCAATTTTCAACAAATTCCATATCTTTAGAAAAAGGAATTCGTACCTTATTATATAGGGCTTTGAATCCGGAAATTTATCGGGATGGATCAAAAGTGCCTCAATTTTTTGTGGTTTGTCCACCAAAAATGAATAGAGATGGGTTGAATAACGAAAGAACGAAAGAAAATTTTGGGGATGCTGGTTTTGAAATATTAAATAACACAAAGCCTTATTTAGAAAAAGGATGTCGTGACTTTGATGTAGAAGTGATTGACACGCATGCGATTGCTGGAAGTATAGATGGTATCCACATGGATGAAAGTGGTCATAAACAAGTTGCAGATGTGTTAATATCTGTGATTCAAGAATTATAGGAAAGGAAGATACTTAATGAGTGCTTATACAAATGGTTTAGCGTTCTGGAAGCATTTTGAAAAGAAGCAAGATGCGATCATTAATTATTTAAAATCAGAACAATATGAAGAATTAAACGAAATTATCCAAGAATTGGATGAAGAAGTGATGGAAATGAGTGGTGCCCATTTCTTTGTCGAAAATTTTTATGATTCTTTTGAGATGACCTTTGATACAGGTCCAAATAAGACGACACAATATCTATGTCAGATGCTTTGTGATATTGCACCAAAATCTGTAAAACAAAATTGGATCATGAATGCTTGTTTACCAGCAATGTCGCAAAAGGCGATTCAGGCTATGGTTCAAATCAAGAACGAAGAATATACTTTGGCAGATTTTCATGTCTTTTATCAAATTGAAAATGATATGTTAGATTGTAAAGTATATTGTCCTGGATTTAACTTAATTGGAAACCCTGAAAATAAAAAAGAAATGAGTATGTATCTATTAGAACTTGCGATTGGTGAACTTGCATATGAGGCATATATTTGCCGCGTTGACTTTATAGATACGCCAGATTCAAATATGAAATTCTGTCAAATGATGGATTTTTATGAAGTAATCATGGCACTTGTTGAAAAAAATCATTGGAAAGTATATGATAAGCCAATCGATATTTATTCGGTTTATCAGCCAATTCAAGATTTTGCGCATGACGCTCTAAGAAAAGACATGAAATTGATTTTTACAACACATCCTTTATTGGTTGAACAAACAATTGAGAATAAGGAAGAGGTTTTGGCAGATCTTAGTAGTAAAGATGGTGAATTTGGATATGTTTATTATTCAAATCCTTTCCATAATAAAGAGGATGCTTTATATCGTCAAAAGTTATCAAAACAACTGGATGAAGCTATCTCTAAAGTACATGCTGGAAAAGTAGTTGGTGGAGCCATTGGTAAAAGTTTTTCGTATATTGATTGGATCGTTTACGATAAAGACTTGTTTATGAAAGTTTTTAATCAATTAAAAAAACAACTCGATGCAAGTGTCGAATTGTTTTATCAAAAGTTTTAATGACTTTGAATGTCAGCGCAGGCATTGAGCAGGCGCTGTCTTTTTATTCCTACAAGAGGTTTTTCTGGATTTTCTAAAAATCGAGCTAATACGTCTGCATCTTTTAATGCTTCACATAATGGTGAGTCAAAAGATTCTTTTTTTGAATGTTGTCGAATCGCATATGTGATATCATCGATTTCAGTTGTTTTAAATAAACCACATTCTTTTAAATATTTATAAGCATGAAGGCTTGATAATTTAGCGTGTTGAGCATGAGGACAATTATCGATAAATTGAGCATAATCATGAAAAAGGGCAGCCACTTTAGCACGTTCTAAATTTGTGCCTCTTGCCATCGCAATAAAAGTGATGGATAAATCCACACTTGCGGTATGTGTAAGGGCTGCAATCTTAAGATCTTCATTATAAATTTTGGCATATTGCCCATATACATATTCTTTAACTTTTTCGTATCGCTCTAACATAATAATCCCTCCCTTTCATGAAAAAAGCGCACAATGTGCGCTTGATTCGAACAAATTTCTACGCAGCTGTATCTACAACTGTGACATTGTTAGCTTGTTGACCACGATCACTTTCAACAACATCATAAGTAACAGTTTGTCCTTCTTCTAAAGTTTTAAATCCTTCAGAATTGATTGATGAATAGTGTACGAATACATCTTTTCCATCTTCACTGGTAATGAATCCATAACCCTTTTCAGCGTTAAACCATTTTACTTTACCTGTGCTCATGCCTATACCTCCTGGACTAAGCCAATATCCTTCGACCGTTAAAATAGAAAGTATTTGCATACAATAGCATTTATCACAATCAGAATATGAGTCTAATCCTTAACTGCTTTCATTTTATCATTTTCTAACAATAATGTCATTCAAAAATAACATTTTTGTATAGTTATTGTGTCATATTTTGTTTATAATGATTATATAAAAAGGAGGGCATGTGTTTTATGCTTATTCAAGATGATGCTTTGCGTAGTGTTATTGCGCGTACATTACGTGTTAAAGAAGAAGAACTAACCGAAGATTTGATGAAAGAATTGATTCACTTAGAAGTACAGGATCATGAAATAGCAACTCTAGAAGGTTTGCAGTATGCAGAGAATTTAGAGACTTTAAATGCAAGTAACAACAAGTTACAGACATTGGATCCCATTCGTGATTTACATAATTTAGTTTGTCTAGATGTTTCACGAAATCAATTAAGAGATTTGCAGGCTTTACATGGCTTTCGACAACTTAAAAAATTAAATGTATCAAGAAATAACTTATATACAATGGATATTTCAAGTGTTGCAGCCATGATTGATTTGGAAGTATTGAATCTTTCAAAGGCTAAAGTGGATAGCTTGATTTATTTGGAACATTGTAAAAAACTAGAAGAAGTTCATATCAACACAGAAAATGGTCCATTTAGCTATGCGATCTTAGGTGTACTTAAAAAATTAAAAAAATTAGATATGGGTGGTATGCGATTATTCAATATTGAAGATTTAACATATCTTTCGAATGTTGAAGAATTGGATTTAAATACAAACTTAATGTCTGATTTAAGTCCATTATTATCGATGAAAAACTTAAAGAAATTAAATGTTTCAAACTGTCCATATTTAAAGGATTATTCTTTATTAAAGGAATTTTCTAACCTAAAATCGCTGAACATTTCTTATAATGAACCTGATCACTTTATGTTTTTAAAGGAATTAAATCATTTAGAATCGTTATCTATGGAACAAACTGGATTCAAAGATATGTCATTATTAAATAGTTTAGGTGACTTAAAAGAGTTAAATGTGTCTAAGAATCGTTTAAAGAATTTAGAAAAATTCACAAATGTAGAACACTTAGAAACTTTAGATGCGAAGTTTTGTCAATTAACGGAAATTAATTTCTTAAAGAATGCACATCAATTGAAACATTTAAATTTATTCACAAACCGTATCAAGGATATTCGTATTTTAAAGGATGCCAAAGAAATGGTATATTTAAATGTGGGCCGCAATGATATTAAGGATATTACTTGTTTAAAAGATATGAAACAATTGGAAATCATTTCTTTAGAAAATAATAATGTTAAAGATTTAAAACCATTATCTGAACTTACAAATCTATGTGATGTAGATTTATATAATAATGTCATTGAGGATTTAACGCCGTTAGAAAATCTAGAGTTTATTTCTTATTTACGATTGGATCACAATGCCATTACGGATTTAACTCCATTATCAAAACTTAAATATTTACGTTCTCTAACATTAAAGGCAAATTACGTTACTGATGTGACTCCATTAAAAAATCTAGAGTTATTAGAAGCTCTAAGATTAGATGATAATCCAATTCAGGATACAAGTGTATTAGAGAGTATGGAATTCTACGAAAAATTTACGAACTAAGAAAAATGTGTTTTATATAAAGTATAAATAACGTATTAAAACATATTTATATCTTATTTATATCTCAAAAAAAATGGTAATCCGCAATTAGATAGGGTCGACTAAAAGTTGGCTTCAAAAATTGTAGGGT
>OGQM01000389.1_pt1 | contig 40834 bp, 67 predicted proteins | sample 1553191 | NCBI WGS metagenome assembly OGQM01 (sample SAMEA2579954, study PRJEB22360) | human gut metagenome | biome: human gut; feature: human-associated habitat; material: faeces | place: Denmark | collected 2008/2010 | reverse complement strand
GGCCGAGGATATTGTCACCCGGGTGATCGCCATCGGCAAGAAAAAAAGCGGCTGGTTTTTGTGGGAGACCACCAACACCCTGACCGCCACCGCAAACGATGAAACCGCCCAAAAGCTGTATGGACTTATCACCCGGTATCTGGTGCTGGACGGAACGTCCAACACACAGCAGTCCCTGCAGGACGAGGCGGACATGGAACTGGGCAAGCACCTGCGCCTTGCAGATGGCATCACTGTGAAAGCCGTAGACCTGAAGGACGCGGGCGTTGACGTGGACAGGATTGCTTTTGGCAAGCTGACCCACATTATTTCCGCGCCCCACGGCATTGATGTGTGGATCAACTGCAACAAGCTTGTAGAACCGCTGGATAAGCCCGCAAAGAAGGAGTTTACCTTCGGCAAAAAGTTTTCCAGCATATCCGACTTGCAGGCGCTCAGCGCCCGCAAAGCAACCACCGCGTATGATCTGAGCCGCACGCTCAAGGAGTACGCATCTGATGTGCAGTCTTATGCGCTGCAAACGATGGAGGCAGACGATGGAGGCAGACGATGAAACCATTTAAAGAAGTAATTGACGGCATCCGCAAAGCTGTCATGGCATCCGAGGTGCGCGAGGATCTCGCCCAGATGGGCGAGTATGTGGAGCAGTTTGCCAACACGGCGGGTGAAAACATCCAGAAAGCCATCGACCCCACCCTCTCCCTCTCCGGCAAGGCTGCGGATGCGGCAAAGGTGGGCGAGGCGATCAATGCGGAGAGCGAAAGAGCAAAGGGGGTGGAAAATCAGCTAAAGGAAGAGTCTGTATTGCAAAAAGCAATGGTTTATGCTGATGAATATGTAACGACGGAACATCTTTTTATTAAGCAAAAAGCAATTTCACCGACAATTTCTGCTGGAGCACTATTGCGTGACGGCACTGTAGACACGTCAGATACAGCATATAACATTGCGATGTTTACAGCACAACGCGGAAAAGTCTATAAAGTTACAAAACTTTCGCCCGGTGCAAATTATAGAGGTAAGCGATTAATTGACCTTGAAAACCTTGGATATTATGAAGCGGCAGACAACTTCTATCATACAAGGTATATTTCAAATTTTGAAGGAACGGTTCGCCTTTGCTATAGAAACATTGAAACGCCCATAATTGAGGAAGGTATCACATTTAATCCTGTAAAAGAAACGGATATCCCATTTGAAACATTCTTTGAAGAAGTTGACTGGCAGACAGGAAATACGTTCCGCGATCATTATGCGATTACACCGTCGGGCGGCTTAATCGAGCGCGCATCAAATAGCATGGCATACAGTTCCCCAATCAGCGTGAAAGCTGGCTGGGTTATTGTTGCTCCAACCACAACAGCAACATATTATGATATTGTTTTGGCTGCGAAGGTAATTACTGAGGATACTTTATATAATCCTTTTGCTTATAAAGAGACGGCAACCGGGAAATATATTGTAGTAGATGAGGATTGCAATATCGCATTATGTTCTTATAAAAGTGATTTGTTAAAGATGCGGATTCTAAAGAATAATATCGCGTCTTCGCTATCCGATTCCGAAAACAGGAAGTTAAATAAAGTATATAATCAATTATATTTCGCAGCTGAATATCACGGAAATGTCACACAGAATATTGTTCCGACAATCACACCGATGAAACAAGTCAATGTTTTAACCGGAGCGTTTGAAGATAACGTCAATTACGATATTGCGACATTTGTATCGGATTCCAAAAATGCCTATTCAATTACTTACGTTCCCGGGAAAAGTTATATAAGTGTAATGGGTATTTCGCTAATAAGCGGTGAAAATGTTATCTGCTACAGGACGGGTGCAAGCAAAACAAGGGAAACGGTATATATTGAAGGATTCGCCGGAACAGTTAGAATCTGCTACAGAAATATAGAAACACCGACAATCAAGGGGGGGAAAACGTCAACTTCAACTGGTGGTAGTAATTATCAGTTTATCAATACGCCAACCAGAGGCCAGATTATTTATGAAGCTGACACAAAGTCGGATTCTGGGTATATCGTGAATGCGGTTGCATATCAGAACGGGGTAATTATTGCAGCTCGAACGGACGGAAGAATCGTCCGAATTGGGTATGATGAAACCGAAGAAACATTACTACAGTTGAACGGTTCCGGTCTTGATTGGCGTGGACTGTATATGGATTCAAGCGAAAACGTGTACGCATCACCACATGCAAGTAACGGAACACTTGCAATGGATGAGCGTGGACTATATAGGCTTTCCAAAGATGCAAGCAGTTTCACAAAAGTAATTTCTCTATATAACCCTTCGTCTACAGTCCAAAGCGAAACGGAAAAAAACGATGATACTATTTGGACAATGTGCGAAGACGTATATGGAAATCTGTATGCAGGCGTTTATTCACATGTCGTTCATCAGAACCCTGCAATCTACAAATCGACGGATAACGGATTGACATGGAAATATATTTATAATTTCTACACCGCAGGGGACACACCGGGGAACAACGCAAGACATATTCATTCGATTGTATATAGCAAATGGCAGGATGCTTTATATTGCATTGTTGGAGAAGTAAATACTATTTTCAAATCAACTGATGGTGGAACATCATGGGAAAATCTGAATATCCGGTTAGCTCATGACAAGGGGTCTGCAATGCTTCCTGTTGAAAATGGCATTTTGATTGGCAGCGATGGGGCGTATAATTGTGCGATTGATATCCTATACAATGATGATTATACTCACGAAACTGTATGGCTTGGGTGGGCAAATACAGTGTTTGCAATCCGGCAGTCAGACGAAACTGGAATGATTTACGCTTTCTGTAGAATTGATTCTTCCGCAAATTCAAGTAATTATTTCCCGCCTTCTTCCGTACTGTCCTTGTCTAGTGAAGCGCAAATTGCCGCTATAAATGAATGGAAATCAAGCGTATCTGAAGGAAGAGCGGCAAGTTGGCAAGCCTATCACGATTCAATCGTAGCGAAATACCCTGATGACGCTATTATCCCACAACATTATGCTATTCTTGTAAGCCGTGATGGCGGGAGGCATTTCGAGCCGCTGAAGCGGTGGAAGGTGGACCAAATTCAGCCATACGGTTTCTGGACAATCGGACATTTTAGGAACGGAGAATGCGTTTCCGGGCGATATGTAAATGGTTATGTGAGACCAATTGCAATATCGGAAGGAAAGCACAAGTACGTTAGCGGAGGATGTGATTTGAGCGGAGATATTTTTATCAGGACAAATGCGAACTCAATCGTAAAAGTGATAGAATAATCAATGAATTAAAGAGGGCTTTATTTGACTATTCATCAACATAAAAAAGAAAGGACTGAGAACATGCTCCCTATCATGGACGTTTCCCGCTGGCAAGGGCGAATCAACTGGGACAAGGTCAAGGCAAGCGGCCTTGTCTCTGGTGTGATGCTGCGGGCGCTGGGCAACAGCGCGGAAGACGCGCCCAGCAAGCCGTACATCGACCCCTATTTCGCCCGCAACTACGCTGAGTGCCAGCGGCTGGGCATTCCCTGCGGCGTGTACTACTACTGCAAGGCGGTCAACACGGCAGAGGCTGACGCAGAGCTTGCCCTGCTGCGCAAGGTGCTTACCGGCAAGACGGTGCAGCTGCCGGTGGCGGTGGACATCGAGGATACCTATGTGCAAGCGCCGCTCGACAAGCAGACACTGACCGACATTGCCGCCCACGCGCTGGGCACTGTGGAGCGCTGGGGCTTTTACGCCATGCTGTACACCGGGCTGTACTTTGGCCGTGATAACCTGTACATGACCGGCGCTGCGCTCAAGCCTTATGACGTGTGGCTGGCAGCCTACCGCAGCAAAAAGCCCACACCGGAATGGAACTTTGGGCTATGGCAGTATACCAGCAAGGGCAAGATTCCCGGTGTTGTGGACGCGATACCGGGCAAGATTTCCGGCGTGGACTTGTCTGTGCCCTACAAGGACTATGCTAAAATCATTGCAAAGAAGGGTCTGACCCGTCTTCGGGAGGGCGCATGAGCGAATCAATCATCGTGGCAATCATCACCGGCGGTCTGAGCCTGATCGGCGCGATCGTCTCCAATAACCGCACCGCACAGAGCATGGACGCCAAGTTGGACAAGCAGCAGGCCGTCACTGAAACCAAGCTGGAAGAGCTGACCCGCGAAGTCCGGGCGCACAACAACTTTGCCCAGCGCGTGCCAGTGCTGGAAGAGCAGATCAAGGTGGCAAACCACCGCATAGAAGACCTCGAAAAAGAGAGAGGAGAGTAATACATGGCAACAATCAATAACATTTTGACCGCACTTCCTGCCCCTGTGGCCCTCGTGCTCATGCTGGGCGGGTTCATCTTCTACGCCCTTGGATGTCTCCGGCTGGGCTACGGTGCCGCCGTCAAGGGCACTGTGCTTGACCTCATCGACCAAGCAGAGCGAGAAATCCAAGGAACCAAGCGCGGCGCAGAGCGCAAGGCGTGGTGCGTCAAGATGCTGCGCCACTATCTGGACAACAGCAAATGGGGCAGGCTGGTCTCGTGGGCTATCACGGAAGAGACCATGAGCAAGGTCATCCAGTTTTTCTTTGATCGGGCAAGAGCAGCCCTACAAAAGCAGTAAGGAGGATATCATGGCAAGCACTATATACGAGCAGAAACGATTTTGTGAAATCAAGAGATGCGGCAAAATCGACCATCTCGGTAACGTCCCTGTAATGGTGCGCAACGCCGGACAGCTTCCGCAGCCCTTCTGGCTCGGTGCTGCCCGTGGCGGCGGCTCGCATAGTCTTTCCGCCAGCGTTGCAAGGGCTTAATGCAGAACAGATAAAAGCTGTGATAAAACGTGCACCGCTTGGGAGGTATGACCGGAAAATCGCCCGGTTGCGGTACGTTGACCAGCTATGCCAAGTTGATATTGCAGCGCGTGTGCCGTATTGTCGGACATCAATCGGCAATAGGCTAAAAAAGATTGATAAAATGCTGAATGTGTGATATAATAATCATGAGCAACGAATTAGCTTTGGGTTTCTGCTCATGCAATTCAAAAGCGGCAGGCTTTCGGGTCTGCCGCTTTTCTTTTTGCACGGATTGTGGTATAATATTTACAGACAATTCGCCTAATGAATTGCTGGTGTGGTCTGGCCTAAAGATTTCTGCCAGCACAAGCGCACAGCTTACGAAATTTAGTCTCCCGCCCGCCTACTCGCAGTGCGTACCATGCGGGAGACGATTTTATATGGTGATGCTTATGTGCAATACAAAAGAAGAACGAGTGTCAAGAATCGCAAAATACTACACCACTTTTCACTTGTTTGGCGATTGGTACATCGTGCGGTTCTGGCCTAGACACTGCCACAGCTGGAAGCGGTTTATTCCGTTTTATATCCCTATGCACTTAGGAGACCCAGATTGAAAAGCTACGGCCTTTGTAGAGAGCGGCATTGCCTGTGGGCGGTTCCGCTCTTGATTTTACAAAAAATCCCCTGCTTTGCCGAAGCCCTGCGTGCCACGCGGGGTACTTTGTAGGCAAAGTGGGGGATTTTTTGTTTTACAGCAGCTTGTAGTGCTCCGCCAGCAAAAATCTGACATATGCCGGGCAGTCCCGGCTTCCGGCACACCAGTTCTGCACCGTGCGCAGCGGAATGCCCGCGCATTTTGCAAAAGCGGTCTGCGACATTCCGGTGCGGGAGATCAGCTCCCGCATGGACAGGTGCGCCAGACCCCAGATGACGGACAGCCGCTTCTTTTCGGCGTCCATGTCGATGCAGCCGGAAGCATCTTCCGGGATGGTCATGGCCACGTTGTTGAGGAACGCCACACGGGATGCTTCCGGTTCAGAAGCCATAACAAAAAGTTCAGCGGTAGTATAATCAACTGCTATACTTTGGTATACTTCCTCTTTGTCCAAAACTCTTTCCTCAGAAGTAGCAACCAAATCATCAAGATGAGATAGTTGAAACCAACTTACACCCAATGCATCTGCTATTTTTTTGATTGTTTCAATTTTAGGCTTTTTTTCTCCTCGTTCATATTGGCTGATGGCTTGAGGTGTAACACCAAGTCTACGAGCTAACTCTGCTTGCGTGATACCAACGGTAAGGCGCGCATTCTTTATTCCGATTCCAATTTCTTTTGCAGTTGCCATCTTTGTTCGCCCCCTTTCAAATGCGGTCTTTCACGGACAGGCTGATTTTGCGCACAAAGCCATCAGGGAACTTCTCACCGCTCCAGAGAGAACCCAGCTCTCCATCGCCGCCGTTGTCGCGGGGATACTTATAAAAAGCGGTCATGCCCAGACCATCGTTGACGCGGCGCAGCTTCACGATGCGGTCGGGAGCAAGCGCGATTTCCCGGGTAATCTTGCCGTTTTTGTCCAGTGCATCCTCGCACAGCCACTGAAGCGCCGAGATAAACTCGTCCATCGTAATAGTAGAGTGGGCAGCCCAGTCGTTAAAAATGCGGCTGTTGCCTGCAAGAACGATCTTCTTTTTAGTCTCAAAGCTGGTCATAGTAGTTATCTCCTTTTTTGTGCGATTTTGATTTCCTCTACTGTCTATAATATACACCCATTGAGTGCAAAAGTCAAGACTTTTTTGAATTTTTTACACCTATTGGGTGCAAACATCGAGCGCCCGCACAGTCCTTCTCTGTGTGGGCGCTTTTCTTTTTTTGCTTACAGTAAGCAAGCTCTAATCAAGCTCTAATCAAGCTTTAAGCAAGGTTCAATTAAGATTTTTTGTCCTTCGTTTGACGTTCGTTGCCTCTCCCGGTGTGACATTCTGGTACGATAAACGCAAAAGGAGGGGCGCTCATGTGGCACAAGTTTAATCCAAACCCGCGCGGCAGCAGCGTCGGTGACTGTGCAGTGCGAGCCGTTGCAGCTGCCACCGGGCAAAGCTGGGAGCAGGCATACATAGGGCTTGCGATGATGGGCTACGTGTTGGGCGATATGCCAAGCGCCAACCGCACATGGGGCGCGTACCTCCAAAAGCGCGGATTTAAGCGCCGCCTTGTCGAGGCAGACTGCTCCTCCTGCTACACCGTGGAGGATTTTGCAAGGGAGTACCCGCGCGGGATCTACGTTCTGGGCTGCTCTGGCCACGTTCTGGCTGTTGTCAATGGCGAGTGGATTGATAGCTGGGACAGTGGCGCAGAGTGCCCGATTTATTACTGGTACAAGGAGGACTAAGCGATGCCATACATTCCATACGGATACCAGCCCGGCTATTATGGGCAGGCAATGCCGGATCAGCTTGCACAGCTGCGGCAGAACGCCTACCAGCAGCCCATGATGGGGCAAGCGGCGCAACAGACGCAGGGCACACCGTCCATCATTTGGGTGCAAGGCGAGGAGGGCGCAAAAGCATACATGGTTGCCGCAGGAAACAGCGTGCTCTTGATGGATAGCGAAAACAGCGCGTTTTACATCAAAAGCACCGATGCAAGCGGTATGCCGCTTCCACTCCGGGTGTTTGACTACAAGGAGCGCACCACAGCCGCAAAAACGCCGCCACAAACGGCGCAGCAGCCCGGCGTGGAGTTTGTCACCCGGGCAGAGTTTGACGCGCTGGCAGCCCGCTGTGCGGCACTTGAGAAGCAAGAGCCTGCAAAACCTGAAACGGAGGTCAAATAATTATGTCAAATCCTCTTTTTAACGCACTGGGCGGCAGTATGCCCGCCATGCCAAACCCGATGGGTCAGTTCGGGCAGATGATGCAGCAGTTCCAGCAGTTCCGTGCAAACTTTCAAGGCGACCCGAAAGCAGAGGTGCAAAAGCTGCTGCAATCCGGCAAAATGTCACAAAACCAGCTGAACCAGCTGCAGGCGATGGCGCAGCAGTTTCAGCAATTCCTTCCCCATTAAACTTCTTTCCAGACAAAGCCTTTACAAGACTTAATCCTACCTTTTGCGCAGTTGATGATTGTACAAGGCTTACATCCGTAAGCTCTGGCAGCTTCGGAATACCCACTCCACACCTTCATAAAGTCACCAGATTTTGTGTATTGGGCAACCGGTTTGCTCAATGGGTTCAAAGACCCAGTTCTACCGCGCATATTAGAATCGGCACGAAGCCCTGTTGCAATTGCGTGTTGTGTATTCCCCTTTCGAGAAATCCATTCGAGATTTTCAACAAAATTATTGCTCTTGTTTCCGTCAATATGATTTACACAAGGCAGATTTTCTGGATTTGGAAGAAATGCACTTGCAACAAGAACGTGAACGGACTTGTTTTTCTTTCCCGATTTATTGCAGAGCATTACCGTTTTGTATCCGCTTTTATGGCTTTTGAGAACAAGATTCTTAGATTTTCCGGTGTGGTTATAATTCATGCTTTTTACGTTTCCACAATCGCTCACTTCATATAATCCTTCGTATTCAGGAACAGGTAACCAATTCTCCATAAAAACCTCCGTATAGCATGGTGGATTTATCTGTTTCTATTATACCACAAAAATACAATATCTGCGCAGATTTGTATAAAAAATTTTGAAAGGAGCTTACTATGAGCTTATCTACCGATTCTCCTATGATGACTATGCCGGTTCAGCCTGCAAATACCTGTTCTAATGGTGGTTTTGGCTGGGGTGACGGCGGCTTGCTCTGGATCATCATCTTGTTCCTGTTCGCCTTCTGCGGCGGCTGGGGCGGCAACTGGGGCGGCAATGGCAACACCGGTGCCGGTGTCGTTGACGGCTACGTCCTGACCTCCGATTTTGCCAACATCGAGCGCAAGATGGATGGTATCAACAACGGCATGTGTGATGGCTTCTACCAGCAGGCGCAGCTTGTCAACGGCGTGCAGCAAACCGTGAACAACGGCTTTATGTCCGCAGAGATCAGCCGCGCAAACCAGCAGGCGGCGTTTATGCAGCAGCTGTTTGCCATGCAGATGCAGCAGCAGGAGTGCTGCTGCGAGAACCGCTCTGCCATTCAGGGCGTCAACTACAATCTGGCCACCCAGTCCTGCGAGACCCGGAACACGGTGCAGAACACCACCCGGGACATCATCGACAACCAGAACCAGAACGCCCGCGCCATCCTTGACGCACTGACTGCACAGCGCATCGAGGCAAAGGACGCAAAGATCGCCGAGCAGGGGCAGCAGCTGTTCGCAGCACAGCTGGCGGCATCTCAGGCAGCCCAGAACGAAACGCTCAAGGCCTACATGAGCGGTCAGCTGGCCTACTACAACCCGCGTCCTGTGCCCGCATTCCCTGTCCCCGCACCCTACCAGTACGGTAACTGCGGCACCGGTTGCGGTTGCAACGGTTGCGCCTAACCGAATAACGGCAACTTCCGAGGATTTCTCGGATGTTCAGCCCCAGAGCTGATTTTGCAAACCAGAGCGCCGGGGCAGTAGTCCCGGCGTTTCTATTACGAAAGGAGCCGATAAAATGGCTGAATTTACCTCTACCACGATTCAGACCGTGGCAGCCGGTCAGAATCTCCCCTTGACCGAAACCGCTATCAAGGGGTCAAACTGCATCAACCACCGAGCAGGTGCTGGTAATGTGACGCTGCGTGGACTTACGAACCAGTGCAAGGCACTGTTCAAAGTGAGTTTTGGCGGCAACATCGCCATCCCTACCGGAGGCACTGTGGGCGCAATCTCTGTGGCGTTGGCTGTCGGCGGCGAGGCGCTCAACAGCGCAACCGCAATCGTCACCCCGGCGGCAGTGGATCAGTACAGCAACGTCTTTACGGCGGTGTTCGTGGAAGTCCCCCGGGGCTGCTGCGTTACTGTGGCGCTCAAAAACACTAGCACGCAGGCAATCAGCATTGCAAACAGCAATCTGATCGTTGAGCGGGTAGCATAAGAAAGGAGATAAAGTCATGCTGGATAAATTGAATCATCTGAAAGATGAGATGTGCGAAGAGCTCATGGAGCTGACCGACAAAAAGAATCGATCCCCTGGCGATGTTGAGATGATCGGCGAGATCGTGGATATCATTCTGGACATCCACCGCATCAAGGATTATTGCGAGGGTGGCGAGTACAGCCGTGCGGGCGAGTGGGAAGCTGACATGCGCGGATCCTTCAGCCGCGACGCCGGAAACGGTTACAACCGGGGCAACAGCTACGCCAACCGCGGTCGGCATTATGTTCGCGGTCACTACTCACGCGGCGATGGCCGTGAGCGCATGATCTCCGACATCGAGGACATGATGCAGGAAGCCACCGGTGCAGAGCGTGACGCATACAAGCGAGCCGCTGACATCTTGCGCAACGCATAAGAAAGGGGGCGGCAGGCATGGATATCGTGGAGATCAACGAACACATCCGCAAACTGAAATGCGAAGAAACGAACTGGCAGAGCGTGGAAAAGCTTGCCGCCCTCTGCACTGTGCGGGACGAGCTGGAAGAAGCACACGCACCTGAAACGCAGACCCAGGCATTGCCGCCCGCGACTTATGCGGCGGCGTACTCCACAGCAGCGGAACCACAAAGCGACTTTGTGGCGGCTGCCAGCTCTGTTCCTTTCGGCGGTCTGATGCAGGTGCTCGACAGACACATGAACGCAATAAAGCTGGTGTACCCGAAAGAGTATGAGCTAGTAATGCGGAAGATTGTCTCTTTGTCTGAGTGACGATGCCCAATAGGCTGAAGGCACAGGGAAAGTAAGTCGCCCGGCCAAAAAAAGCCATACATAGCAGCAGCCCCGGGAAGCCTGACGGTTCCTCGGGGCTGTTTTTGCGTTTATAAAGCTGTTTTTCAGCGGTGTGTTACCAAAAATGTTACCATGATAAAGAAAAGAACGTCAATTCTCAGCGAAATGACGTTCTTTTTACATGGTGGAGGCGATGGGAGTCGAACAATTAAAAATGATGGATTGTCGTCAAAAATTCATCTGGGATGCACGAAAGGACGAAGGAATAATACGGATTTGTTGGGTTATGCCCGATTCGTTTTTTGACATTTAGAAAAAAGAGTGTTACCAAATGTGTTACCAGAATCACCCTTGAGCCTTCCTGAATGCAGCGGTCGTTGCAGCCGCCAAATCTTCTCGCTGGCCCTGCAATTCATGATGGTACACGCCGGAAGTGTCCATGTTCTTGCTGTGACCAACCAGCATTTTTAGCTGGCTGTCAGTCAGGACGCTTGATTCAACGCTGACAAAGGTGTGCCGTAGCTCGTAAAGTGAGACTTTCGGCTCAAGCCCGTTTGCTTCCTGATACGATTCCCAGCGGCGATAGAGCGCATGCTCTGACGGAATCTGAAACAGCGGCGTATTGTATTGTAGCAGTATGCCTTGAGCCTTTAGGAGCTGTACCTGCGCCTCATAAGCATCCCGTGCTTCCTTGCCCATGTCAAAAGAGCGGATGGCGTTTTCATTCTTTCCGGTGGTCTGCTCCCGGTGCACGTTGATGCTGCGCCGAAGGCTGACCGTGTTCCCCTTGATGTCACCATACCAGAGACCAATCAGCTCCCCGGGGCGCAGGCCGGTCGCAACTGCAAATCGGTAGGCGTAGATATATTCATCAAATACCAGTTTTCCATAGTAGGTGCGGGTGTCTACGCTAAACAGAACCTTCAGGGCGGTGGGCTGCAAGATCGTGCGTTTCCCCATCCTGGCATTCTTCGGGATAGCCAGGTCGGGGTGGAGCGTGGTGTACCGGTTTTTCCTGCACCACTTGACAAAGGCGGTTTCCGCAGCCCGGATCGTCATAAGCGTCTTTCGGCTCAACGGCTGGTTTGAGATGGGCTTGCGCTGGTTCTTTTTCTGTGAGCGCTTCCGGAACGAAACGTCGATTGCCTTTTGAAGATCGCCCTCGGTCAGCTCGTCAATGCGGATATTCCCACAGGTCGGCAGGATGTAGCAGTCTCCGTAACGCTGGCATTGTGTCACATAGGACGTCCCGCAGGTGAGCTTCAGCTCTTCTACCCACTCTGAATAGAGTGCAGCCACCTTCTTCCTGCCGTCCCGAATGCTATCATCAAGCCATGCATCCGCTTTTGCGTTTGCTTCCCGTTGTCCTGTCCGGCCCGGCGTGCTGCTGTAAAACCGTTTGCGGGTGCCGTTCTTCTGAACCGCGATGCACCAGCGCTTTTCCTTTTCCACCCAAAATGCCGTGTTGACCCGTTTTTTCATAAAATCCACCTCCATACACAAGAGTACACTGTGCCGCTGCCCTTGGGACGGCTGCGCTTTTTTCTTTGCTGCGGAACGGCTTCCGGCTGCTTCTTCCCGAACCACGGACAAAAAGAAGCACCATCCGGGATCTCCTTCCGGCAGCATGATCTCACGCATTTCATGGCTTACTCCTTTTTCTTCCCGATATATCCAAAGGCACCATTTTCAGCAGCGGCCCTTCCGGCCTTGTAGTTGATCTTCAGGTCGTCAATGGGAGGTTGTGGAGCGTCCGGGCATGGGTCAAGGCCCGCGATCTGCGCATAGGTATACTGGTCTATGATGGTCCCGCACACGCTGGCCCGGTTATTCAGAGGGCAGTGCAGGTTTGCAGCTATTTCCGATATGACAGCAGGCGGGCTGCTGCCGTGACGGCCCTTCAATATGAAGAGAAGCAGCCTTTTCGTCAGCGGCGGCAGGTTTACCACGAGACGGCACAACTCCGCGTTTAGCTCATCGTTGGCCTTGCCGTCATCCGGCACCGCGTACAATTCCGGGTGCAGTACCTCCATAAATACCGCGATGGGCGACACCCCGCAGGAAGAGCACCAATCCATGATCTCGTCACTGTCCGGACTGGACTGCCCTTTCTCCCAGTTCTGCACGGTGCGCTCGTTCTTCCCTATCAAAATCGCCATCTCGCGTTGGCTCAAACCCGCTTTCACACGCGCCTTTGCCAGAGCAGCACCAATTTTCGCAGCTGTAAAATAACTCATACACACCCTTCCCCCTCAAATATAATGCGTGAAAAAAACAAAAAATGGCGCAGAAAAAATCTGCGCCATTCGACAAAATTTTCTCTGATTTCATTTTCCAATGGCGCATGGTAGAATTTGGTACATAAGTTGACACAATTACCAAAAATCAGGAGGAAAACAAAATGAAAAACGGTCAAACCAGCAACAAAGACCCGGAAATGACCATCATTGACGGAATGCCCGCCAGCGTGCTTACCGGCACAGCCAAAACCCCGCAACCTTGGGAGGATTGAACCATGACCAACAAAAAGACCGCCTGCTTCTGCAACCACATCCGCGCCGCGCTTGCCTGTTACGTTGATATGACCCCGGAGCAGCAAGCCCTTGCCGCCATGTACGCCAACCGCAAGATCACCGGCTTGCACACCCTGCGCGCCGCAGCGGTAAGCCCCGGCGGGGAGTGCGCCGCCAAGTTGTTGCAAAAAATGCAGCAGCTGGACAACGGCGACCAGTAACAAAGCGCATATTTTGCGCGAAGTAAGCGTAAACCGCGCGTTTTTCGCTTAAAAGTGCGCGTAAATCGCGCGATTCAGCGCAAATGTCAAATTTTCAGCGCATTTTTGCGCAATTAAAACCGATTGACGATTACGCCAAACGGTTGTACAATGCAGTTGTAAGCAAGTTTACAGGCCAAGCAACTGAGATTTCTTTGCGTTGTACTCCGCTTCCGTGATGGCCCCCATATCCAGTAGCTGTTTAAACTTTAAAAGCTCATCAGCGGCGCTGGGGGCAAGCGGAGCGGCAGCCTGCGGCTTCTCATGGCTAACTTTGCAGCTCTTGAGAAACGCAGTCATTCCGCCTGGATAAACCGTTGTCGGCAAGCTGCTTTCGCCCAGTGGAAGCGCAAAGTGGATAGACACGCTCTCCTTAATGCGACCCTTGCGGGTCTCTGTTTTGGCGGTGGAAGCACCCACGATCGCGCCCACAGGTCCAGCAACGGCTGCGCCTATTACTGCACGCCCAATGCCGCCCTTGGTTTCGGTCACCGTCAGATCGTCAGGCGCATCCGATTCGTACCCTGCGACTTCATCAAAACTGTAAATCATGCGTGGACCTTTATCACCACTGCGGTGTCCAAAGTAAAACAGCCGGTTGACCTTGTCGATAGAGACAAAGAGTGCATCGCGGTCAAAGATGGAATCGGTCTCTTTAAATGTTCTGCGGCGGCTTTCCAGTGTAGCCCAGTATTCCGCAAGTGCAGCTGTCGGTTGCTTTGCTGCACGGATGCCCAATTTTGAAAAGAAAAAGTTGCTGCACCCGGCACAGATCAGGCCGTCCGCGCTCTTCTCGCGGTTCAGCAGACCCAACTTGCCGCCGCAGACGGGACAGATACTTGCCATGATAACCACCTCACACATATTAAATACTGCATCAGATAGGAGGACACAATGAACGAAACAGACCGACAAGGCTACATCGACGCTATTATCAAGCTTCTGGAACGCGCAGACCTGCGGGCGCTGCGCCTGATCTGGATCCACGCAAAAGGTCTTGTAAAATAGAATCAAGGTAGCAAAAGAAGGGAAGCCCTTACGGGTTTCCCTCTTTTTTTTGCAGCTTTTCAGCCATCCGCTCCAAAAGCTTCCAGTCCTCCGGCTCCAGTTCGGCCAGCATCTCAACAAACCGGCGTTTGAAGTCGTCACCCTCGTCCTCCGTGATCTCGGTAAGGAAGCTGGTGATCTTCTCCGATCTGGTGATCTGATTGAACATCTCCCCTTCACCTGTCCGCAGCCACGTCTCGTTGACGTTAAACTCGCGGCAGATATCGGAGATCGTTCTGTCACTGGGCTCCACTACGTTTACTTCGTAGCTGCCAACTGTATTTCTTTTGAGGTTCAGTCTGTCTGCAAAGGCTTGCTGCGTCAAGTTGACCTGCTTTCGCAGTTCCTTGACTCGTTCGCCGATTGTCATGGAGCTCACCTCCGTGACCTTATTATAGCACATCGCAAAATGGAAGTCAATGAAATTTGTTTAAGAAATCAACAAAAATGCCCTTGACAAATGTTGTTCAATGACTTATACTTGTCATGTAATCAACAAACACAAGCAAACAGGAGGTCTGACATGGGAGATATTTATGATCTTGCAATTCACGCAAGACGCAACCGGGAAGTAGCTGATGTGGACGGCGTTAGTTATGTTGTACCCACAATGGGTTACAACTGGTTCCACTGGAAGGGATGCCGCTGGTCTGGCCAATGGATTCACGGCGCGGAAGCCGAGACGCATTTCGGCACATTACAAGTATACGACAACGGCACATGGCATCCAGTCGTTGCTTTTTCTCACGGTTATATGGGCCCGGCGGTGGACTACACCGTGGCCGGCGTGAAGATGTTTAAGGAGGTCTGAACGATGCTTATCAATATCGAGTATCTTGGCACAGACGGTCAGGTTTACATTGCTACGGCAGAGGTCTATGAATCCTCGGAAGCCAAAGCGTTTGCACAGGCGGTTCTGGACTTTGAAGCGTCTTTTACAGGAGTTGCGCACATTTTGAAGGTGAAGAACGTAACGCTTGGTGCAGACCGTAATTGAACGATTACCCCCGCCTGATGATGACCCTGTGGCAAGGGTCGAAACCACCCGGCAGCCAGCCGGGCAAGGTCGCGGGAGCCAACCGCAGAAGGAGATGATAATTTTGGCAAAGACGAAGAAGAACCGCACCGATCTGGCAGCAGAACGGTACAGCATCCCGGCAGATGGAGCACACGCAGCGGATACGCTCATCAACGTGCTGTTCGACGACTTAGAGCCGCAGGACAAGCTGTCCCTGCTCTGGATGGGCATGGGCATGGCAGCGGTACGCAAGAACGACAGCCAGAACAACCATGACGGGGTAGCGTAAGGAGGGCAAAACGGTATGAACAACGACAAAAAGCCCAGCCGCAAGCACGACTGGACTACAACAAGGATTCTGGCTTTGACGCTTTGCATTCAGGTTGCAACACTTGTTTTGCAGATCGTCAATCTGGTGCGAAAGCTTACATGAAAAGTGAAATTATCGCAGCAGCCATTGAAACAGTTGCCACGAGCAAGGATGCGACTGTAAGCCACCGGTTTACACGATTTTCCTTTGCCTGTTCGCGGTCTTTGATTTCCTGTTTTTGCTGGCTTTCTTCAAACTGCTGGCGCAGCTGCTTCAAATCTTCCGCATACCGCCGCTGTACCTCATACAGTGTAGGCTGCTGCGAGACTTGCGGACTGGAATAATTCACTTTGCTGGCGTTCAGAATGCGCTCTATTTCATCTGTACGCTGGTTCATGGATCCCCGCTGATTCATTTTTTCACCCCCTCCCGCTCAAGTATAGCACAGGAGGGGCAGAGTACAAGGAGGACAAAACGAGACTATGACAGACATCATCTTATCCACCCAGAACGGCGAGCCGGTAGCATCCAGCCGCCAGATCGCCGAGAGTTTTGAGAAGAACCACCGCGATGTTTTGAGGGCTGTTGACAGTCTGAAAGAAGATGTGCGCAATTTTGCGCAGATGTTTTTTGAGACGGAAGCCCCGGACAGCTACGGCAGACCGCAGCGCACCTATCTGATGAACCGTGACGGCTTTACGCTGCTGGCTATGGGCTTTACCGGCAAGGCAGCGCTGGAGTGGAAGCTGAAGTACATCCAGGCGTTCAACGCCATGGAAAAGAAGCTGAGCACTCCGCAGATGCCCAAGCTCAGCAAGGAGATGCAGGCGCTGTTCCTGCTGGACGACCGCACTCAGAGGCAGGAGCAGCGGCTCACGGCGCTAGAGAACACCATGACGGTGGACTACAACCAGCAGCGTGTGCTGCGCAAGAGCATCAGCCGGTCGGTGATCTGCGCCCTTGGCGATGAAAAAGCCCCGGCCTACATCGACAACCATGTGCGCAGCAAGGTGTACAGCGAGTGCAACCACGATGTGCAGGACTGGTTCCGGGTGAACAGCGTAGGCAACATCCCCCGCAAGCGCTTTGATGAAGCAATGGAGTACATCCAGCGCTGGAAGCCCAGTACCAACACCGTGATGCTGATCCAACAGACCAATGGACAGACCAGCCTGTTTGAGATGGGGTGCACAAAATGACAGTTTTCCAGTTGATCGATACGTTTTATAACGCATTTCTTGGCGAGAGCCGCTTTGTGATCTACGATTGTGGCACATCCCCGGCGTACAGTGGTCTTGTAGTTGGCGACTTCTGGAAGCGCTTTGGCAAGCGCGAAGTCAATTGCTTTGCAGTGGATGAAGTTCAGAACAGCCATGCTGCAAAGACTGTCAGTATTTATTTGAAATTTGACCGCAACTGTGCCCCGGCGGGCAGGCTGCGCGAGGAAGGACAGCATCAAAGAAAAGAGGTTGAAGCATGATGAAGGTCGTACAGGGCAGCTTCCGGCAGATTCCGTACTGGAAGCTGCGGGGCCGGTTCCACAGCTGCGGCTACCGCGATCAGGAAGTCGCTAAGTATATCGGCATTGGCCGGGACACCATGAGCGGCAGGATGCAGGGGCACAATCCGTGGACAAGCGCAGAGATCACAGCAATGTGTGAACTGCTGGACATCCGACAGGATGAGATCGGGGAACTGTTTTTCCCCTCACTTGAGAAAGGAGAATCCGCATGAAGATCAAATCCACTACTTACTACTGGCTGGCTGTCATTTTGGGCGGCGTTGGAATGGGCGCAGCTATGGGTGCAGAGGGCACCGCACAGACCACCGGATACATCTCCGGCACGCTGTTTTCGGTGTCGCTGGTGCTGATTTTGGCCGCTGTTCTGCTGGCTCGTCTGGGCTTTGCCGCAGAGGACAGGGAGAAAGCCACAAAGCAGCACAAGTACGGCAAGATCAACCGCACCCACGCCCGCAACCCGGAGTACCCGGAGAATCAGGAGCGTGGGGCATGATGACGGCCAAAGATTACGTTGAGGGCAAAGTCAAATCCTACACGCGGCTTGCCGAACGCTGCAGGCGAGAAGCTGAAGCCTCAGATGACATTGTTGTCCGGGCTGGATACTCCGCACGAGCAAACGTCTGGGAGATGTGCGCCGAAGAAATGGACAAGCCAAAAGGGTGATGAGTCTTGCCGCCCATCACCACAAAAATACCACAACATGAGGAAAACCGCAAGGAGGTAAAACGTGAAAACCTTAATTTTTATCGTTCTGTGCGCAAACCTTGGGTACATCGCCCTTGGCTGGCGGCACAACAACCGGAGGTGAGTGTATGTGCACGGTACAGATTTATGATGCAGAGCGCCGGTTCGTGAACGAGATCCCGGTGCGCACCACGCTGGAGGGTGCGCAGTACGCGGACGACCTTGCAAAGGAAAGCCCGGCAAGGATTTATGTTGTACTGGACGAGCACCGCAGCAAGGTTTACTCGAGGTGAATGTTTATGCATTGTGATGAGAAAAAACAGATCTGCTTGAACTATGCAAGCAACGTGCCGGAGTGGCAGCTAGGTCTCACGCTGGGAGCACTTGCAGACATTGGCGAGGCGGTTTCCACACTTGGCAAAGTGCAAAAAGCGGTTGCCGGTGACCTTGCGTGGACAAAAAACAATCCTGACTGCGTCTACATGGGAACGATCCCTACCGACCGTGCGCTTGCCTGCAAGAATGCCGCAGAGGCACTCGGCAAGGCAATGTACGCGCTGGAAGTAGTTCTTACGCAGTCCAGCCTGTTCCCTACCGCAAAAGACCTTGCCATTGCGGCAGATGCCGCATACAACGTACAGCACCTATCGCTGCAAAGCCGGTGTCGCGTGCACGGATGCCCGGAGGTGGCATACAAACATGGATAAAATGGAAATTTACAACAGCGCAAGAAAAGCCCCGCCGGAAGCCCTACGAAAAATCGCTGCCGGCCGCCTGAAGGGCAAAAGCGATATCAACCCTATGTGGCGTATCAAGAAGCTGACGGAACTTTTTGGGGCTTCCGGGATTGGATGGAAGTTCGATCCACCGGTTTTTGAGGAGAAGCAGGGCGCAAACGGTGAGGTGGTAGTGCATTGCTTCACCTGCCTTTACATTCGGCAGGGCGAGGAAAAGCCGTGGAGCGCACCGATTCCCGGCGTTGGTGGATCGCTGCTGATCGCAAGGGAGCAGGGCGGTTTGCGCACAGACGATGACGCCTACAAAAAAGCTTACACAGACGCCCAGAGCGTGGCGTGCAAGGCGCTTGGCGTGGGCGCAGATGTTTACTGGGAGGCAGACCCGACAAAGTACAGTGCGCGGTCAGAGAGCGTACCCGCAGCACCAAAGCGTGACCCGGAAGTACAGGCAGCGCTGGACAGCACGCCGATGATCTTAACGTGTGCTTGCTGCGGCAAGCCGATACAGGACGCCATGTATAAAGGCAAGCGCGTTTCCAACACGCATATCGCAAAAACCACAAAGGAAAAATATGGACGTTTGTTGTGTTGGGACTGCGCCCAGAAGCAGCCGAAAGAGGAGAAAGGATTAGAACAACATGCTTAACGTCGTTGCTATCATGGGTCGCCTTGTGGCAGACCCTGAACTCCGCACCACCCAGCAGGGCACCAACGTGTGCACCTTCCGCATTGCCTGCGAGCGCAGCTATACCCCGAAGGGCCAGCAGCGTCAGGCTGATTTTGTGGATATCGTGGCATGGGGCAAGACCGCCGAATTTATCTGCAAGTTCTTCCAGAAGGGCAGCATGATCGCCATTGACGGCAGCATCCAGACCCGGCAGTATCAGGACAAGCAGGGCAACAAGCGCACGGCGGTGGAAGTCGTGGCGAACAATATCAGCTTTGCAGGCGCTAAGGCGGCAGATAAGCCCGCTGCGCGCGATTTCGACCAGCAGACGCAAAACTACACCCACGAAGCAAAAACCGCACAGAGCGCACCGCAGCCCGCCTACACGCAGGGCAGCACGGATGATTTCGCCGTGATAAACGACACCGACGACCTGCCGTTCTGAAAAGGAGGAGATAAACAATGAGCGTAAAAGGATATAAAGTTTTTAATTCTGACTGGACGTGTCGCGGCAAACAGTATTCTTGCCCGGGAACATTTGAAGAATTTGTAAGTCCGTCTGTCTGCAATGTGGGTATGCACTTCTGCAAGAATGCCGCCGACTGTTTCCGTTATTACGATTTTGACCCGAACAACCACGTCGCTGAAGTGATCGCCCACGGTACGGTTGCAGAGGATGAGTATAAGTGTGCAACGAACAAGCTGGAAATTGTGCGGGAAATCCCTTGGGCTGAAGTCCTTGAGATCGTGAACACTGGAAAGGCTTGCACTGGACGTTGGAACAGCGGCAACTGGAACAGCGGCAACCGGAACAGCGGCGACTGGAACAGCGGCAACCAGAACAGCGGCAACCGGAACAGCGGCGACTGGAACAGCTACATCCTTTTCCAATGGCTGTTTCAATACGGTATCGCCCAAAATCTATATGTTCAACAAGCCTACCGACTGGACGTTTGAGCGGTGGTTTAACTGCCGTGCCCGGCGTTTGCTGAACGATATTGACGATTGCCAGCTTGAATACGTTTATCTGTCTGCTATGACCGATGAAGAAAAGGCAGCGCACCCTGAAGCTGAAACGACTGGCGGTTATTTGAAGGAGCGCACCACAGCGGACAACGCCTGGAAGTGGTGGGCGGGGCTTAGTGCCGCTGATCGAAACGTTATCCTCAGTTTGCCGAACTTCGACGCGGCGATTTTCAGAGAAATCACGGGGATTGACGTAAGCAAAGACTGATACACTTCAAGAGCTGCGCTATCTGGCTATACGGGCGTGCAAGGAAGGAGGTGAAATCATACGGCTACAGGGAAAAGATACTACTGGCTAAAGCTCAAAGACAGCTTCATGCGGTCCGACGCGGTGGATTTTCTCATGGGTCAGAAAAACGGCGCAAACTATGTGGTTCTGTACCAGATGCTCTGCCTTATGACTATCAACACAAACGGCAAGCTTTCGCGCCAGATTGGTGAAGTGATCATTCCGTATGACGTGGACAAGATTCAGCGCGATACTAAGTGGTTTTCTACCGATACGGTGCGTGTCGCACTAGGACTTTACGCGAAACTTGGGTTGATTTATCAGGAAAAAGATGGCACGTTGGTGCTTGCAAACCACTCTGAAATGGTCGGAAGCGAGACAGATTATGCAGTGCAAAAAAAGTTGCAAAGAACGAGCCAGCGTCAAATTGATGCAGAACACTGTGGACAATGTCCACAGGATGTCCACACAGACGTCCACAAAAATGTCCATACAGATATTAGAGATAAGATATTAGATATAGATAAGTCGTCGTCATCTAAAGATGACTCCTCCTATACAGGGACGAGGACGACGAGATCTCTAGTGGATTTTTTTCGGGAGAATGTCAGCAAGCTGAGCAAGACCGGAGAAAAAGAGCTGACCGGCTACATAGAGCGCATGGGCGCTGATCTTGTGTACGCGGTCATGGACAAGTGTGTGGATCTGGGCGGCGGAAGCTGGGCGTATGTCCGCAAGGCGCTGGACGAAGCGGAAAGACTTGGCTGCAAGACCGTTGCGGAGTATAACCAGCTCTGCCCTATCGGCGGCAGCCGGGCAAAAGGCACACGCGTAGACAGAGCACAGCCTTCCGGGAACGATATTTTAAGCCCGGAGTTTATGGCGCACAGCCGGGAACGCCTGCGGAAAAACAAGAAAGGAGCAGATGACCATTGACAAATCCATGCTGCAAAAACTGCCCAGACCGGTATCCTACCTGTCATGACCACTGTCCGCAGTTTGCCGCTTGGCGCAAAGAACACGCAAAAGAGACGGACTATAACCGGCAAATGACCGTGTCAGGCAGGGTCTATCACTACGGCTACGAGGACAAGCACCGGGAGAAGGGCAAGAAAAAATATTTGGGCAAAAACGGAGGAGACAAATGAAAGTTTTAGTTGCCTGCGAGGAATCGCAGGAGGTCTGCAAGGCATTCCGGGCAAAAGGACACGAAGCCTACTCCTGCGATATTCAGGAACCATCCGGCGGTCATCCAGAGTGGCACATCCTCGGCGATGCGCTCAAGGCTCTGAGGGGGGGCAAGTCGTGACGATGGACGGCGTAACGCATGACATTGGCAAGTGGGATTTGCTCATTGCACACCCGCCCTGCACTTATCTTTCCAACGCAGCGACAAGAGCATACAGTTTGCGCGTAACGCCAGCTGAAAAAGTTGTAGCACGATGGGCAAAGCGCGTGGAAGCTGCAATTTTCTTTATGCAATTCATGTTGGCAGACGTTCCGCGCATTGCGGTGGAAAATCCAGTAGGCATCATGAACACTGCATACAGAAAAGCTGACCAGATCATTCACCCGTACTATTTCGCAGAGAGTGAATCTGACGAGGAAAATTATCACACAAAGCGCACTTGCCTCTGGCTGAAAAATCTCCCTCTTCTCAAGAAAAAGAACGACTTGCCAAGACCAAAGCCAAGATATTTTTGCCAAGGGGAGAAGTGCAAAGGAAAGCCAATTGCATGGTGCGAAGGTATTCGTGGCATTACAAACGGTCAAGAAGGGCGTGCAAAAGCAAGAAGCAAGACTGCGCCAGGTATTGCAAAGGCAATGTCCGAACAATGGGGGTAAAAAATGAAAAACGTACAGACGGCGCAGACGCAGAAGTACAAGCCCGGACAGTATATCGTTTCGCTCGATCATCTGATGGAGCAGGAACGAATCTTCTTTATGGGAAAACTTGTAAACAGGAGTTGGTTTGTAAATTGGCAGTTGTGGTATGCGAATCTGGAGCTTAGCAAGCTGGACATTCGTGAAGCTGTCAAAATGGAGGAAAAACATGAAGCCAAAAACTAAATCGGAGCTAATGGCAGAATGGGCAAATCAGCCGGACCAGCTCAAAAAAGAACGGGAGGCCAAGGCCGTCCGCAAGGCGATGGACGATGCCCGCGCCGTGATTCAGGATGGCCTGACCCGGTATGTCAAGAAAAAGACCAAAGCCCGCAGCATGGCAAAGGCTGAATCTGACCCCTTTGCTGAGCTGGAAGGCTGGGAAAGCATGGAGCAGATCCAGGATGCCTACGGCTATGGTGAGATCACCGCCGACAGGCGGGACAAGCTCACCGACTTGTGGGAAGCCCGGGAAGCTGCCAAGAACAGCCGCAAGGGCTCGGATAAGTACACCGACCTTGTGACGGAGATGCTGGAGACAGCCATCCGCCGGGTGGGCGGAGAGTACGCCGATATGCTGTTTGAGTATGACCGGCAGCGCCGGGAAGCTGAAAAGCAGTGCGAGCAGCTGGCAATGGAAGGGATGATGAAAAAATGACCAACATTGAAAAATCAATTGCCAAGCTCCAGAGGTGCTTTCCGGGAAGTTATATTACTGACCGGAACGAGCTTATTGTCCATCCGAGGACAAACCAGTATATTATTCTGGAAAACATCGGAACGGAAGATGCCATCAAGGCCAAAGTGCTGGAGTGGCTTTCACGGGCGGCATTTAAAACCGCACCATATTCACAGGAGTGGAGAAATCGAAAGTTCCACAAATATATGAGGGACGGCATCAATGCTTTTCTGGATACCGATTTCTCCGAGGATGATATGGAGTTGATTTACACCTACATGGGGCTTGCCTGCGACCGTTGGCTGACGCTCATGTTTATCGACCACGACATGAGCATCGAGTGGCTGAAGGAGCACGTGTCATGAAGCTGACCCTTTACGGTGACCCCCGCACAAAGAAAAACAGTGCCCGCATCCTGCAAGGGCGCGGAGGACGGCGCTTTGTAGCCCCAAGCGCGGCGTTTGAGCAATACCAGACCGGGTGCCTATGGCAGATTCGCGCCACGCCTGAGCCTATTTCTGCCCGCGTGAACGTGAGGTGCGTGTACTACATGGCTACCCGGCGCAAGGTTGACCTTGCAAACCTGATCGAGGCCACCTGCGACATACTGGTAAAGGCCGGTGTGCTGGCAGATGACAACAGCTGCATCGTTGCCGCGCACGATGGCAGCCGGGTGGATTACGACAAGCAAAGCCCCAGAGTGGAGATCTGGATCGAGGAAATGGAGGATAAAAATGGATGAAACAATGACAGGCGTTTTCAAGTGCAGATGCTGCGGAGCGGAAATCAAGGAAAAGACAAGCGTTACAAGGTCTGTTGCGTGGGCAATCAAAGATATGAAAGATGATTCTTGTGATCTTCAATCGACTACCGCTATCCCAAAATCATCTTTACCGGAGCGGTTTGTCATTCACTGGTGCGAAAAGACAAGATTTTGCGTCTGCGATCTTATCGGATGGGAAATAGAGGAGGGAGACAATGACCCGCACATGGACACCTGAAAGCGAGGAGCCAAAGCCACGCACCGGCGTGGACTACCACACGGTCAAGGCGTGGTTCCAGCAGTGCCGGGATATGGCTGCGGCGGTTGAAGCACAAAAGCAGAAGATCCAGCGCATCCGAGAAGTTGCCGAAAAGACCACCCCAAGCCTGAACGGGATGCCCGGCGGCGGTGGTGCCGGTGACAAGGTCGGGCTTGCTGCAACGGATATCACGGACGAGCAGCGACGTCTGCAGCAGATGGAAACAGACCTTTTCCTGCTGCGCATTGAGGCCACCCGGCGAGCGTACTGTATCACGGCAAGCAAATCCAGCAAAAAACAGGCTGACTGCCTGTGCCTGTACTACGTCAAGAACAAAAAGCAGCGCGAGGTCTGCGAGGAGCTGGGGCTTTCGGAAGAAAACCAGGTTTCCATCTACATCAAGTGGGGCAGCATCTATCTGGCAGAGATTTGGGACAACTTCGGCAATGTTGCACAAACCGCACAAAACCCGCCCTGATTTTTTGCAATGCACCTTCATACTGCAAATATCCAACTAAAACAGGCATTGTGCTAAAATTGGTATAAGCGGAATCGCCGAAAGCGATAAGACGCTTGCCACGCAGTCTCCGAAACGAATCCCCCAAAATGCTTTCCTCCCAAGGCTTGACCGGCATTTTTCTTCCTCTCGTTTCGCGGGCTGCTTCTATGCCGTTATAGCTCAATTGGCAGAGCGCCGCCCATTTAAGGCGGGACAACGCTGGTGACACATCTCGGACATCACTGCGCACTTAACCAATGCGCACATAACAGACTTGATGGTGCCGGTTCGAATCCGGTTAACGGCTCCGACACGCTGCTCTCCCGAAGCAGCGACCACCTGACGCATGGGCTGACATCCCGATTGTGGCTGCGTGTAGAGCGGCAGGGTATCCTTACCTGTCCTCACAACCTCCGCACGCACCGGAGGCCACATAATCCGTACACCGGTTTCCATAATTCCCCCGGCAGGATGTGCGTCAACAGAACCAGCATGGAAACGTGCTGGTTTTTCTTTTGCTATATGCCGCCTGAGCGCAGTTTGGAGCGCGGCGCGTGTGTGTAGACACGGCTGGTTCGATTCCAAGGGCGGCTTTTTATATTCCCGTAGTTCAAGTGATGGAACAGCGGTCTCCAAAACCGCAGGCTGCAGGTTTGAGCCCTGCCGGGAATGCCAGCTGCGTACCCTGTGAGGGGGCTGCGCAGATAGCGGGGCATCTGGCCGCGAAAGTACCGGATGCAGCGGCGCTCCACCGTTTGCGTTGTCCGAAAAACTGAATGTATACCGGGAGCGCTGCTTATTTTGATATTCTGACCGTTCGGATTTCCGGGCGGTTTTTATTTTGCAGGTAGGTGAGCGGATGGCACGAAAAAAGAAAGCGATGGATTTTTCTTCCCTCGACCTGAACCTTGATGCACTGGGCGACTGGGGCGGCGATGAAGAAAAGGCTGAGAAAGAGTTTATCCGCGCTGCGAAGCTGAACCTCTCCCCTGTCACATGGGACAACGCAGAAGCGGCAGCGGACGCGGTGGACTACGACAAGGATTATTTTGCGCTCCTGAGTGGGCGCTTTATTTTTGGAGACTTCATCGAGGCGCTGGTCTACAAAAAAGAACTGCTACCGCACCGGGTCTACATCACCACGCTGGGCATGAGCCGGGAGAACATAGACAGCATCGTCAACATTGTCGGGTATCTGGGCTGCGAGCACCTGAACCTGATCGTGTCCAATTACTTTGTAGCAATGGAGCGGGCAAAGCTGGTGCCCTACATGATCTCCCAGTTTACCGGGCAGCATATCAACGTGGCGGTGCTGGCATCGCATTGCAAGATTTGCCTGATCGAGAGCGACAAGGGCAATCTGATCATCATGGGCAGCGCAAATCTGTCCAGCTCCAACAACGTGGAGCAGATCATGATGTTCCATGACGACAAGCTTTTCCGCAAGATCAAGACGCTGTTGAACGGCATCATGAAAAAGTTCTGCATCCTGCGCGGATACAGCGGCAAGACGATTTTTGAAAACAACACCAACAATACCGGCAAAAAGGCTTTTGAAGCCGTAGAGGAGGGCATGACGGATGGCTAGAGGAGCGGGAGGCAGTGATTGGTCTGTAACTGGTTCAACGCACTACTCGGCAAAAGAGCGGAGAGAAATGTTCAAAAGCGGAAATTTCAAAATCGACAGCACATCGCAAACCGCAAAAAACGGATACCAATGGCTGACAAACGGAGCCAGTAGATTTGGCGGAAAGCGGAAATCTTTCTTGGCGCCAGAATCTGAGGTCAAAAGGTACAAGAAATATTTGAAGAAGTGAGGGCTAATTTATGTCTGAACTTAGTGCAAGCACCGGCTGGAACGGCGGCGGGTCATACGGCCGAGCCAAAGACAGGTGCAAGCTGTATGTTGCAAACCGCCGGGATATCCGGCTGTATAACAGGCGTACCGGCAAGGGCAAGCGCTACGCAAAGCCCGGTACACGTGATCTGGAGTTCTGAGAGGAGTAAGGCATGGCACGGCGTAAGATAGACCCGGAGGCGGGACGTGCCACGCAGTTTAAAGCAGGCGGTAAACAGGCACAAACCGCAAAAAAAGGCGGCATTGCAAGCGGCGTGGCAAAACGGCAGGCAAAGACCCTATCCTCCATTGCATCGCAGATCGCCGCAGCACCCATCACCAACAAGAAAAATCTCAAGCAGCTTGAGACGCTGGGCGTGGATACGGCAGAGGGCGTGACCAACAACGCGCTGATCTCTGCCGGTGTTTACATGGCAGCCGCCAGCGGCGATATGAAAGCCGTAGAGAAGTGGGAGGAATGGACAGAAGCCAGCAGCGCCGCCGGGGAAAGCAGCTTTGAGTTGCCCGCCCGGTGCATTGGCAAAGCGTTTGTTGACCTGAACCGCCACATAGAGCCCAACCGCTCCTACATATTCAAGGGCGGACGTGGTTCTACAAAATCCTCCTACATCAGCCTAAAAATCATCGAGATTTTGCGTTGCAATCCAGAGATGCACGCTTGTGTCTGCCGCAAAGTCGGCGGCACCATGCGTGACAGCGTATATGCACAGATCAAATGGGCAATACACGAACTGCGGCAAGACAACCGATACAACTGCAAGGTATCGCCTATGGAGATCACAGACAACGTGACCGGGCAGATCATCTACTTCCGAGGACTGGACGACGAGACCAAAATCAAGTCCATCAAGCCGCCTTTTGGTGCAATCGGCATTCTATGGGTAGAGGAAGCAGATCAGATGGACGGCGCAGAACAACTGCGCAGCGTCCGGCAGTCCGCACTGCGCGGAGGAGATGCCTACGAGTTCATGAGTTACAACCCCCCGGCGGCTGCCCGCAACTGGATGAACCGCTTTGTGCTGGAACAACACGAAGACACCGTTGTTCACAATTCCTGCTATCTGGATGTGCCGGAAGAGTGGCTTGGAGCGTTTTTCTTACAGGGAGCAGAAGCCCTGAAGGAAAACAACCTGATCGCCTATAAGCACGAATACCTGGGCGAGGTGACCGGCTGCGGCAAGGAAGTTTTTACCAACATCCGGGCAGAAAAGATAGACCCCGCAAGGTTTGAGCGCAAGTATCACGGCATTGACTGGGGCTGGTATCCTGACCCCTTTGCCTATAACTGCATGAGTTACGACGCAGCCCGCAAGACCCTGTATATCTATGACGAGATCACCGTGCGGCGCACACGAAACGAGGATACGTTCAAGATGCTGCAAGACCGGCACGTTATGGAGCACCCGGAGAGCGAGCGACTGACCGCAGACAGCGCGGAAAACAAAAGTTGCACCGACTTTACCGCATGGGGCATCAAGTGCCTGCCCGCTATAAAAGGCCCCAACAGCGTGGGGCAAGGCGTGAAGTGGCTGCAAAGCCTGACCGCCATCGTGATAGACCCGGTGCGATGCCCGGACACCCTTAAAGAGTTTACCGAGTACGAGTATGACGCGGACAAGAACGGCGATCCACTGCCAGGCTACCCCGACCACGATAACCACCACATAGACGCTACACGATACGCCATGGAACTTGTGTGGCACAAGCCCGGAAAATAAGGAGCAAAGCAAGTGAGAACATACCAAGACCTTGAAGCGGTGCAGAACGACCCCGCAGCCAAAACCGCTTTTGTGCAAAGCTTTATTGCCGAGCACGTCACAAGCGCCCCAGTGCGTACCGCTGAAAAGGCTGATAAGTACGATAAGCAGCTGAACACCGGCGTAGACGATTTTCTGGACGCGCTTGCTGATATCGATTACAAGCTGAACGGCATCACCAAGAGAGCCCGCCCGGAGACCGTAAAAAGCAACTCCTTCCACAGGCTCAACGTGCAGCGCGTGGCGTACAGCCTTGCAAACGGCATCACTCTGCCGGGCGAGGACAACGCAAAGGCAAATCTGGGCGAAAGTTTTGACGAGCAGCTTTACCGACTGGGCTACCTTGCCTGCATCCACGGGGAAAGCTTTGGCTTTTGGAACAACGACCATCTGGACGTGTTCAAGTTGACCGAGTTTGGGCCCCTGTATGACGAGCAGGACGGCACCATGCGTGCGGGTATCCGGTTCTGGCGATTGCAGCCGGACAAGCCCATGCACGCAGTTTTGTACGAGGAGAGCGGCTACACCCGCTACACCGAGGACAGCAAGGGCGAGCGCCTGTTGCATCAGTACGGAGAGCAGCAGCCTTACAAGACCACCACGACCACAACCCCCGCCGGGGACGAGATCGTAGAGGGCGAGGGCTACGGAACGCTGCCCATTGTGCCGTTGTGGGGCAGCAGCGCCAAGCAAAGCACGCTGGTCAATCTCAAGGGTTATATTGACAACATTGACCTGATCGTCAACGGCTTTTGCGACGATCTGCGCGAATGTGCTCAGGTGTACTGGCTGATTTCCAACTACGGCGGCATGAATGATGCTGACCTGCGCAAGTTCATGCAGCGGCTGCGCTTCAACCACGCCGCCAACGTGGACAACGCCGGAAACAACGGCGGCAGTGTGCAGCCCTACACGCAGGAGATCCCCACACAGGCGCGGGAGACCCTGTTGCAACGACTGCACAGTTCCCTGTATGAGGATTTCGGCGGTCTGGACGTGCATTGCGTGAGCGCAGACAGCACCAACGACCATCTGGAAGCGGCCTATCAGCCGCTGGACGAGAACGCCCGGGACTTTGAGCAGCAAATCACCAAGTTTGTGCGTCAGGTGCTCAAGATCGCCGGTCTGCCGGATGCAAAGCCGCAGTACACCCATGTGCGCATCTCCAACACCAAGGAGCAGGTGGACATGGCGATTGCGGAAGCGACCATCATCGGCAACGAGATGGCAATAGAACTGCTGCCCAACCTGACGCAGGAGCAGAAAGAGCAGGCAAAGGCTGCGCTGATGGCAGAGAGCGCAACGCGGGAGACCACAGACTAGGACGAGGAGGACGAAGAAGGTGGAAAACCTTAAAATCCCGGTTGAAGGAAGGGTTGACGTTGACTTCACCGATGAAGCAAAAGATCTTTTGAAGAAATTTGTTAAGGCAACTGAAAAAGCTTGCAATCAAATTATATGGCACGAAGTCAAAAAAGAAGGGCTTCCTCCCCGCCACAAAAAGGGTGAGCTTGAGGAGTATCTCATCACGGTTTGCTACGCTGATACGAGAGAAAATCAAGAAAAAGGTGTTTTTTCGGAATCAAGAACGACAAGCGGACATTACGATGACGCTTTAGGATGGGTGCATGACTGGCAAGAATATGTCCGTGTCGTAGATTATGAATACGCCGAAGTTACACACTGGGCGGAATTGCCAAAGCCTGCTGTTGAATTTAGTGAGTGGTGAATGATCGATGAACAACCTTGACCGTATCTCCACCCGGCAGCTGAACAGGCTGCGCCGCCGCATTTTGCGTGTATACGGCACCGCCCGCCAGGAAATGACCAAGCAGCTGACCGAGTTTCTGGAGCATTACCAGAAGCTGGACGCATACAAGCGGCAGCAGCTGGAAGCCGGGAAGATCACTGAGAGCGACTATCGCACATGGCTGCGGAATCAGGTGTTTCAGTCCGAGATGATGCACCAGAAGCTGGACAACATCACCCAGACGTGCACCACAGCCCAGCAGACGGCGTACAACCTGGCGCGAGATGAACAGTATGATATCTTTGCCCTTGGCGCAAACTGGGCGTTCTACGAGCTGGAACAGGCCGCAGGCGTGGCGTTCAACCTGACCTTGTACAACACAGAAGCGGTCAAGCGGCTGCTGGTGGAAAACCCCAAGCTTGTGCCAAACAAGCGCATCAAGAGCGAAAGCAACAAGACCTACGACGCCCGGGTGTTCAATCGGTACGTCATGCAGGGCATCATACAGGGCAAAAGCGTCCATGACATTGCGGTGCAGGCTGTGAAGGGCATGGCAGATACCGAGGTGCATTGGGCCATGAACAACGCCATCACAGCCCTTACAGGCGCACAGAACGCAGGGACGATGCAGCAGCTGCGCAACGCTGAAGCCATTGGCATTGAGGTGCAGAAGCGCTGGAACAGCACTTTGGACTACCGCACCCGAGAGATGCACCGACTGCTGGATCAGGAGACCGCCGACCTTGACGAGCCTTTCAAGGCGCAGGGATACGAGATCCAGTACCCGGGAGACCCAAACGCAACGCCGGAAATGGTTTATCACTGCCGCTGTAAGGTGACCGGGGCGCTTGTAAAGTACCCACGGAAGGACGCTATGCGGCGGGACAACACGACAAAAGAGGTCACATCTGACCTGACCTATACCGAGTGGTACAAGGCAAAGGGCGGAACGGAAGCAGAACAGATGTGGCGGACGGAAGAGAGAAAACGGAGAAAGGAGAGTGCAAAGCATGAAAAATAAGAAGTTCGGGATTGTCGTAATCAACGATGACTTTTTCTTGAACTTTTGCCGTGATTTTAAGCCCCCGTGTGGTTACATTAAGCCAAAACACGCGCGGCCTTCCTACGGAAATGGCGCGAAGCCGCATGGAGCACACAAACGCCTTATTAGGACAATGGAAGGATTCAGAAAATGAATGTCTTAATGTCAGATGCCGATTATGCGCCATGGCTTATGGATGCGCTCAAGCTGATTGAAGAAGAGAAGGTCAAAAAACTTGCAGTAGTAGGCATTACTGCAAAAGGTGAGGTCATGACCGGTTATTATAACATGGAAATGTCCGATAAAGCTCTTGTTTCTGCTCATATGCAGGCTGACGCTGTACTGGATTCGGTTTGTTCCAACGGAGAGCTGATTCAAAGACGTTGGGCAGAGCAGGAGGAAGAAGGGGAAGATGCCGATGAAATTTGACTACAACATCAAAGTCACCGACAACACCCCGCAGCTGCATGAAGCTCTGGAAGCGTGGGTGGAGCGGGTGCTGACCATCTGGGGCATGAAGGTGCAAGACTATGCCCAGCTGCTTGTGCCCACCGGCACGGAAGACAGCACCGGCATAGAGGGATATGTAGGCGGTGCACTGAAAGCATCCCTTACCTACGTTGTATCTGCGGCGCAAAAGACCGTGACCATCGGCTCAAACCTGTTTTACAGTGTATATGTGGAGTTGGGCACCGGTATTTTTGCCGAGAAGGGCAACGGACGCAAAACGCCGTGGGTCTGGCAAGACTTCAACGGCAAATGGCACTTTACCCGGGGCATGAAAGCCCGCCCCTTCCTGCGCCCGGCGGTGGAAGATCATATTAAGGAGCTGCAAGAGATTGCAGTAAGAGAAGCACAGGACGGATAAAACTCAATATCCAGCGGTTTGCGCACAGCGTCAGCCGCTTTTTTATGCCGTTTTCGCACAACTGGCAGTGCTCCCGGCTCATAACCGGGTAGTTGCAGGTTCGATTCCTGCAAGCGGCACCACACCGGCAGCACGTCCGGCAAATTAAACCTTATTGCCAAGAATGGCAGCCCAAGCAAGGGCAGAAAGGACGAACACACATGGCACTCAAAAGAGCAGATATCCGCAAGATTCTGGAAAACGCCGAAACCTCCAACGATGACAAGGCAAAAGCCATTCTGGACGCCTTGCACGAGGAGACCGACGCCCTCCGGGACGAACTGGATACCGAGAAAAACGCCCGCGTTGCAGCGGAAAAGGAACGGGACGCAGCCAACAGCGGTAAGCAGACCGCGGAGCAGGCACTGACCGACTACAAGACCCAGCAGACCAAGAAGGACGCCCATGCAGCCAAGGAATCCAAGTTCCGGGAGCAGCTCAAAGCCGCAGGCGTGCTGGAAAAGTACTTTGACCGCATCGTGCGCTTGTCTGGAGAGGACATCGACAAGATGGAACTGGACAGCAAAGGCAACGTAAAGAACGCGGACAAGCTGGCTGAGAGCCTGAAAACCGATTGGAGCGATTATGTGGGCAGCACCTCCACCAAGGGCGCACCGGTGGACAACCCGCCCGCAAACACCGGCTCCAAAATGACCAAAGACCAGATTTTTGCAATCAAGGACGCGGGCGAGCGTCAGGCCGCGATTGCAGCAAATGCCGACCTGTTTACAGGCGGCGGGAAGGAATAATCTATGGCAGCAAAAGAAAATCTGATTACCACCACCGAGATCACCGTCAACCCCCGCGAGATCGACTTCGTGACCCGCTTCCAGCGCAACTGGGATCATCTGCGGGAGATCATGGGCATCATGCGCCCCATCCGTATGCAGCCCGGCACTGTGCTGAAGAGCAAGTATGCACAGGGCACCCTGCAGAGCGGCACCGTGGCAGAGGGCGAGGAGATCCCTTACAGCCAGTACACCGTCAAGGAGAAGGACTACGGCAAGATCACCATCGAAAAGTACGCCAAGGCCGTCTCCCTTGAGGCTATCCAGAATTACGGCTACGAGGTTGCCGTGCAGAAGACCGATGACGAGTTCCTGTACGACCTGACCGCAAAGGTGACCGACAAGTTCTACAAGTACCTGAACACCGGCAGCCTGAAGGGCACGCCCAAGACCTTCCAGATGGCTCTGGCGATGGCAAAGGGCAGCGTGGAGAACAAGTTCAAGAATATGCACCGCACCGTCACCGGCGTGGTGGGCTTTGCCAACGTTCTGGATGTGGCCGAATATCTGGGCACCGCAAACATCACCATCCAGAACCAGTACGGCTTCCAGTACATCAAGGACTTTATGGGCTACAACACCATTTTCCTGCTGTCCGATGGCGAGATCGCAAAGGGCAAGGTCATTGCCACCCCTGTTGACAACATCGTGATGTACTACGTTGACCCCTCTGACAGCGACTATGCCAAGGCTGGTCTGGTGTACACCACCGCAGGCGAGGCAAGCAACCTGATTGGCTTCCACACCCAGGGCAACTACACCACCGCCGTGTCCGAAAGCTTTGCCATCACCGGCGTGACCCTGTTTGCCGAGTATCTGGACGGCATCTCTGTCCAGACCATCACCCCGGGCGAATCGGTCTAATCTACAAAGGAGGTGACCCCGCATGACTGTGCCAGAACTGTGCGTGTACACGCGAAACTTCTTTGACCGGTACGATGACCCCACCGCCGGGAAATTTACCTTTACGGCAGATACTGTCCCCGCCGGGGTATCCGCCGGGCAGTATTTCCTTGTATGCGGGTCTATCTTTAACGACGGCGTGCACAAGGCGGGAGACGGAGACCTTACCCCAGAAACCTTCACCGGCACGGTGCAGCCCATGCGCGTCCCTCCTGATTTTGTGGCACTTGCCCAGAAGATCACCGACTACGATGCAGCCACCCCCGGCGATGGGCGCTATGTTTCCCAGTCCTTCAACGGATGGAGCGGCACTATGGCAACCGGCACGGATGGCTTGCCCGCAGACGGATGCACCCACTACCGCCGGGAAATCAACCAATGGAGGAAGCTGTAATGCCTGTAAACGATTTCACCAAGTTCACCGTGATGGAGAATTTCACCAAGAAGTTCTGCTTCATGGAAAAAAAGCTGGTTTCGGATGGGCTTTTTGGCTCTACCACCACATGGGAGGACGGCATGGAGTTTCTTGCCGTAGAGCGCCACGACCAGACCATTGAAGCACAGCAGGCAGAGCAGCAGGGCACGGCGTCCACCTACTCCATCTATGTGGATAAGGGCATCAAGCTGTCCCCCTTCGACCGCATCAAGCGGCTGGACGATGGGCAGACCTACGAGGTGACCACCGCGAGCAGCGACAAGATTTCGCCCGCCGAAAGCCAGATGAATCTTGCCGTTGTGCAGTGTAAAAAGGTGGTGCTTTCCTGATGGGCGCAGAAGAAGCCATTACCACGGCGCTGAACAGCTTTTTTACGATGTTCGATGTTCCTGTATACCCAGAGGATTCCGTGCCGACGGGCTCTTCCCTGCCCTATATCACGGTGTTGCCTGTCATTCCTAAGGGATTTGACGAGAGCAGCACCTTCCATGCGCGGCTGTGGTATCCGGTAGACGGCGGCAAGCTGCCCATCATCCGCAAAACAGACGAGATGCGCGCTGCCCTCGGGGATGGGCTTACCATCGAGTGCGAGGGCGGCGCAATTCTTTTATGCGCAGGAAATCCGTGGGCGCAGTCTATGGACAATCCCCCGGAAAAATACCTGTGCACATACCTTACATTTGACGTCACATCCTTTGTGGTGTGAGAAAGGATAACACATGAACAAAATGTATCACGCCATTTCGCCGGATGCTTTCAAAAAGCTTCAGTTTCAGGCCGGCGCGCTGCTCAAGAAGTTCGACCCGGCGGGCACTACCCCCATTGCAGCGGAGGATATGATCTGTCTGACCTCCGGCGGCATCACCGTCAGCTGCAAGCCCAACACCGTGGATCTGGGCGAGGATCTGGACGAAGTGCCCGAGAACACCTATCAGCTGAAGCACATCACAAGTTGGGATTGTGGTCTGTCTACCACCTGCATGACCGTGAGTGCCGACACCATCAAACTGGAGTTGGGCGCTGCGGACGTGGAAACCAACAAGATCACCGTCCGCGAGGACTACGAAAACACGGACTTCCAGGATATCTGGTGGCATGGCAATCTGATCGGCGGCGGCTATGCTGCTGTCAAGCTGATGAAGGCCGTGAGCGACGGCGGCCTTGAGCTGAAAACCACCAAGGACGGCAAGGGCAACATCACGCTGAGCCTGAAGGGCCACTACGACATGACCGACACCAGCAAGGTGCCTATGGAGTTCTACGTCAAGGAGGCAGAGTAATGATCCTTACCATCAATCTTGACCCCGTGGAAGCCCTGCCCAAGCTGTATGACGCGGTGGACGGCATCACCCGCATGATCATGGACGCAAAGGACAACGTGAACAACCCGGAGACCAAAGCCGCCCGGGAGACCATCGTTGCCAACGCCCTGAAGCTGCTGGGTGCAGAGCCTGCCGAAACCGCAGAGGGCAAGAAAAAGCTTACCCCGCGCGAGTTTGCGCTGGCTGCGCTGGACTTTATCAAGCCCCTGATGAAGCTTGACCCGCAACGCACCATGAACGCCCTGCATCAGCTGTACACGCTGGAAAAGGGCGAGAAGGACACCCTGCCCAAGGCGTTCACCGCGCTTACCAAGTCCGTGATGCAGGAGGATATGCAGGATTTTTTGTCATCGCTGGCCGACTTGAACGGCCTGAGTTTTGGCACTACCTCTGCCGCGCCGACCTCCAGCATCTCCGAGTCTACGGAATAAAGTATTTCGTCTGGTTCGTCATCAGCGAGATGCGCGAACGCCACCGCACAAAGGCATACCAGCTGTATACGGCTGATATGCTTTTTCTTTGTGCTGTATCGCTGGGGCAGCAGGTGGAGCAGTCCTTCAGCGAGATCATGGCAGAATATGATAAGCCGCTATCCCAGCGCCGCCACGAAACCACGCTGGAAGAAGCGCAGGCGTGTTGGGAAAAGACGCTTGCAGACAGTAAAAAAGCCGCAGAGCAGAACGGAGGTGGTGAGACCTGACTATTTTCAATTTGATGGCCACTTTGGGGCTTGATACCTCCGAGTATGAGCAGGGCATCGAGCAGGCCAGAAAAGAGACGCAAAGCGCTGCAAACTCGCTGAACCGCAGCGCAAACACCGCCGGGAGCGGCGTTTCAGGCATGGCAAGCCAGTTTGCAGCAGCCAGCGCAAAAGCGACTGTCCTTGCAAATATGCTTACCTCGCTTGGGACAAAAGCGGTAGGCCTTGCAAAGGGCTTTGTGGAGATGGGCATTTCTTATAACGCCCAGATAGAAAAGTACACCACCGGCTTTACCAATATGTTGGGCAGCGCACAGGCCGCACAGGAAGCCATGCAGGCCATTCAGGAGGACGCAGCCCGCACCCCGTTTGACGTGGCATCTCTGACGCAGGCAAACCAGTTGCTCATCAGCGCAGGTGAAAACGCCGCGTATTCCCGCAAGGTCATCAATGCACTGGGCGATGCTGTTTCTGCCACTGGCGGCGGCAACGCAGAACTATCCCGCATGGCTGCAAACCTGCAGCAGATCGCAAACGTGGGCAAAGCTGCAACCATAGACATCAAGCAGTTTGCCTATGCGGGCATCAATATTTATCAGGTCTTGGCAGACTACACCGGCAAATCGGTGCAGGAAGTCCAGAACATGACCATCAGCTACGACCTTCTTTCGCAGGCGCTCATAGCCGCCAGCGAGGAGGGCGGGCGTTACTATAACGCCATGGACACCCAGAGCCAGACCATGAACGGGCGTATATCCACCCTGAAGGATAACGTCAGCCAGCTTTCCGGACTTATGACCGGCGACCTTTCTTCCGGCATCGGCGTTGTGATAGGCCACATGAACGACATGGTTGTCGCAGCGCAGGAAGCCTACAAGGAGGACGGCTGGAAGGGTCTCGGGAATGCAATCCTTGAACTGGATAACCCCATCAGTGCTATCATCAAAAAGTTTGGGCAGCTTGGCAGCGCGGCTGTTAGTGCACTGGATAAGGCAAGCTACTATCTGAACAAGGCACTGGACAAAAACGCTTATTCTGGTTACGACAGCTACGAGGACTACAGAGAGGATCAGCAAAAGCAAAGCAACCGAAATCGGCTGCGGCAGAATGCGCTTTCCGGCAAAAGCGTAAGCAATAAAAGCTGGTCTGAGCGCCAAGCAGAAGCAGCGGCCGCGAGCGGCGGAAGTTCCATCGTCACAAGCCCTTCCAGTTCCTCCGGCAAGAGCAGCGGTGCAAAATCCAAGACCGAAACCGTCATAGCGTCCGTGTCGCACACCGCAACCACCACCGCACAGAACGCGCTGGGCGCTGTGACAACGAGCGTTGAGACCCTGCAGGAGAAGGTCAAGGACGCAGCGGGCAACATCAAAGACCGCGTGACCGAGACCACCACCGAGACCGGCAAAGAGATGGTCAACGGCGTTGCTACCACCTATACGCTTGTGACCAAGAAAGTCACGGACGCGAACGGCAAGATAAGCACCACGACCAAGAAGGTCTACGCCGATATGTCCAAGACCCTGCTTGGCACCCTGACCACCATTGCAGAAAAGACCTTTAACGGCGTAACCACCACCACGCAGCAGGCCGTGGAAACCTACGCGGACGGAAGCCAGCACGTCAAGACCACCGCCACCGAGACCGGCGAGCGCATTGTGGAAGGCGTGCGGCAGACCTACACCAAGGTCATCAGCTACATTGACGGCGTGCAGGACAAGGTAACAGAGACCGCGCAGAACATCGAGAAGAGCATCAAAGCAACCCAAAAGCGCATTGAAGAGAACCTGAGCAAGGCGCAGCAGCAGTTTAACAGCGGGATCTTCAAGCTGGGGAAAAATCTGTACACCGACCTCAAAAACCAGGACTGGCCGGCGCTTAGTATGGATATCGTCAACATGATGTGGGGCGAGGTGTCACAGGAGCAGCGCGAAGTCCTGTCCGACTGGGCAAACAAGGCGCTGGAAGCCATCAACGAGGCGTATTCCGGCGGCGGTCTGAGCGAGGCGTTCAACGCTTTTAAGCAGATTATGTCCAACGGCATCAAAGCAGATGCAAACGGCGTTACAACGGACGTTAAGGGCTTGAGCAAAGTGTTTCAGGATCTGGGCATCAATGTTTCCGACGTTGGCAGCAAGATCATGGGCGTGCTGAACACCATTGGCTCCGGCATGGGCAGCTTTGCCCTCAACGCGGGCACGGATATTACAAACCTTGCCGGGAGCATGGGCAGTCTTGGCGTGATTGCCGAGGGCGAAGGCGGGTTGATCGCAAAGGTTGGCAGCCTGATCATGGCAAACCCGGAGGTTGCCGCTATCGTTGCCATTGTGGCCGGTGTGGCGGCGCTGGGCGCTGCACTGTTTGCAAAGTTTGGCAAGAGCAGCGGCGGCGGACAGGCTGTGAGCCACTACGAAAGCCCCTTTGCCGGGCATGACGTGTACGACAGCCTGACCGAGTTTTCAACCCGGGCAGCCATGCAGCACCGCTACATGGAAAAGACCACCGGCACGGATGCACAGCTGGGCATTTTGCAGCAGATCCGCGATATGCTGGACGAGCATCTGCCGGACATCGGCACCGGACAGCTTGTCATGGACGGCGAAAAGGTTGCCGATATGCTCACACCGCGCCTTGCGACCAACATGGATACCAGCATGGGCGTGTACACCCTGCGGGCAGAAAGGGGTGTTTAAATGGCAATCCACAGCGCAAAGCTGGGCAATTACAACACCCTTGCAACGTGGGGGCTGTACATGAAGGTGGGCAGCCCGAACATCGGCGAGCCTGAACCGGACGAGACCCTTGTGCAGATACCCGGCTCTGACACGCTGCTCAACCTTACTACCTCGCTGGACGGCAAGGTGCACTACAAAAAACGCACTATTACCATGGAACTGCTGTGCACCGCGCCTAAAAAGCTGTGGAAAGTACTGCAAAGCCGTCTGCACAATGCCCTTGAGGGCAAATGGCTGCAATGCGTGTTTGACGATGATCCATCGTGGTACTGGGAGGGGCTGTGGCACGTCAAGTTCGTGCCGGGGCGGCTCTCCGCAACGGTCACCATTACCGGCAGCTGCAACCCGTACAAGTACAACGTCTACGACGGCACACAGGATATCCGGTGGGATGACATCAACTTTGAAACGGACATCCTGCGGGACTACCGCAGCATTGCGCTGCCAGCCGATACGCCGGTGGATGTGGTCATCTACGGCGCACCGCACACTGCGGCTGTCTACTTCCAGCGCGGCGAAAGCGAGGCAAATGTGTCGTTGCAGGTCAACAAGACCGCCGCTGGCACGCTTGCCAAAACGACCGAGTGGCAGTATCTGGAGGGGCTGGATATCCCGGACGGAGAAAACGTCACCCTGACCTTTACCGCCACCGCTGCGAGCAGCATCACCATCAAATATCTGGGAGCAAGCTTATGAGTTACAAGATCTATGCCGGCACGCAGAACGGCGTGGACAGCTGGGAAAACCGGGTCTGTATCTATGCGCCCGGCTCTGCGCTGGAGACTACAAAGCTGATCAGCCCCACCCTGACCCGAGAGTTTGGTAAGGCTGGAAGTCTAGAATTTACCATCCCGCTGGGCAACGTGGCGCACAGCGGGATGCAAAAGCTGAAAACGGTGGTGTCCGTGGAGCAGGACGGTAAGGAGATCTGGCAAGGCAGGGTCATGAGCCATGAGCAGGATTTTCTGCTGCGGCAGAAGGTGTACTGTGAGGGCGAGCTTGCCTACCTCAACGACACCGATGTACCACCCTACACCGCCAAGGATGTGACCATCCGGCAGTTTCTGGACTTTCTCTGCAAGAATCACACCAGCCTGACCGACAAATATAAAAGATTCCGCATCGGAAACGTCACGTTGGAGGAGCAAAAGCGGTATGTTCCGGTAGCCGAAAAGTGCTATCTGAAGCTGGACTATGCCGCCAGCAGCCCGGACGAGCAGGGCGACTATTACCAGACATGGGGTCTGTACTCCCAAAACGGGAACCGACTTGAAGAGAATTTTTCCTATATTTTTTCCGACTATGAGGACGTGCAGACCCCACCAGCACAAAACTGGCCGCTGAACGAGATCGTAACCGGAAAGGAGTACCTTGCCTGGCGCACGGGAGACAACCAGTTTACCCTCCGAAGAAACGCAGTCTCTCAGGGCAGCAAGACCTACGATGCAGAGCAGACCATTGTTACCCCGTCCATCACTACGCCAATAGAAACCTATAAGTTCGACAGTACCATTAAAGTGGCCAAAAAGAACACCGAATCCACAACGTACAGCATCAAAACGGAAAAAGACGGCACGGTCAACGTGTACGTCAACGGGGAAAAGTCCGCAGACTACACCCCGCAGCTTGTGGAGGAGTTGCACGAGTTCGGCGACGGCAAGAACTACGGAAAAACGTGGGACATCCTGCAAAACGAGCTTGTGGACGTGTACGGCGGCTATCTGGTAACCCGGCACGAAACGATTCCTTACCCCTGGTTCCCCGGTCTGAACAAGAGAGCACGCTATCTGGACTATGTACAGGACGCGACCGAGCGCAACGTGCATGGCATTACTTTCGGCACGAACCTGCTGGACTTGAACAGCTACGCCAAGGCCGAGGATATTGTCACCCGGGTGATCGCCATCGGCAAGAAAAAAAGCGGCTGG
>OGQM01000385.1_pt1 | contig 41002 bp, 31 predicted proteins | sample 1553191 | NCBI WGS metagenome assembly OGQM01 (sample SAMEA2579954, study PRJEB22360) | human gut metagenome | biome: human gut; feature: human-associated habitat; material: faeces | place: Denmark | collected 2008/2010 | reverse complement strand
ATCGCGCGGTAGTGGGTTACGGCATGCTTGCCTATGCCCGAGTCGGGCGAGAACACCGCCATGCGGAGCCTGTCCTTAGGATCGCGGCCGATGTTGCCCTCAATGCGCCCTTCATCTTCGGTGAAGTTGCCCCACACCATGGCGTTGTAGCTGCGGTGTGTAGTCTTGTTGAAGAACTGTGCGCCGAGCTTTGTCTTTGCGTCCGGCGTCTTGGCAATGACCAAAAGGCCGCTTGTGTCCTTGTCTATACGGTGAACGAGGCCCACTTCAGGGTCGTTGGGGTTATACGAAGGCAGGTCGCGCAGATGCCATGCTATGGCATTGACCAGTGTGCCGTGATAGTTGCCGCAGCCCGGATGGACAACAAGTCCGGCAGGCTTGTTTATCACTATCAGCTCCGAATCTTCATAGACCACATCCAGCGGAATGTCCTCGGGCTCTATTGTGTTGTCATACTGAGGGCGGTCGAGCATCAGGGTTATGACGTCGAGCGGGCGAACCTTATAGTTGCTCTTCACCGGAACGTCGTTGACATGCACGAATCCGGCGTCAGCCGCACGCTGAATGTGGTTGCGGCTTGTGTGCTGCAGCTTCTCGAACATGTACTTGTCGATGCGCAGGGGCATCTGTCCCTTGTCCACGACTATGCGCAGATGCTCATACAGCTGTTGCTGCTCGTCGTCCTCAAGTTCCTCTATATAATTGTCTGTCATATAAATATCTCGTTTTACAGAAGGCCTGCGGCATCATAACCCGCACGGCCATGGCAGCCATCATCATTCCGGACCGGTGACCACCTCAAACTCGTCGACATCGCCTCCCTGCGTCTGCACGCCCTGAACCGACGGGTCTGCCATGTCGTGATGCATGGTAGAGTCGGCACTGCCGTCATAATAGAAATCTGGATCAGCGTATATTATCGAGTCGTTCATGTCGCGCATGCCGTCTCCCACCTGAAGCACGAGCACGTCGTTTACCGACACTTTCTGTCCGTTGCGCAGGCTCTTGCCCTTCGACTTCAGCCCGTACACCCAGTCTTTCTCGCCCGGAATAAACTCCGTCGGGCCGACCTTGAAGCCCATTGCCATCAGCTTGGCGCGCGCCTCGCGGTAAGAACAGTTGTCAATGATGTCAGGTACGGTCAGCATCGGCGAGCTCGAAGAGTTGATGACGACATAAACCACACGGCCAGACTTAACTTCCCTTCCTGCCTCGGGCGACTGTTCAAGGATACAGTCGGGCGGAAGCGTCTTGACGTATCCGGTGTCGCTGACAACAATCTGCAGGCCTCTGTCGTTGAGGATATGCTCGGCATCGGCAAAGAGCTTATGCCTCACGTCCGGTATCTTTATCTTCTCGCCATGATGGGTGTATATGTCGATGCCCATCTTCACGCCCCAGCACAGCAGGACAACGACCAGGAACATTGCAAGGAAGTTGGCCCAAAGCCTTAAACTAAAGATTTTTCCGAAGAAATCTTTTGTCTTCATCTATGTCGTAGGTTTTTCTGCAAAGGTATAAAAAAAAGAGAAAGAAGCAAAGATATTACTTTACTCCTTTCTCATTTCCCGTTTAATTTCTTTGGAACATTTGGTTATTTACCGTGGTTCTCGTCAGAAACAGTGAGCTTCTTACGGCCGTGAGCACGACGGGAAGCCAGCACGCGGCGACCATTCTTGGTAGCCATTCTCTCGCGGAAACCATGCTTGTTCACGCGACGACGGTTGTGAGGCTGAAATGTTCTTTTCATCTTGATATTTATTTAAATTATTATATTCCAACGAATAACGGGCACAATGGCTCCGTTTGGGCTGCAAAATTACTAAGATTTTTCCAATCTACAAAGAAAACCATGATTTTTCGGCTAAAAAAAGACGTTTTTCCCCTTTTTTATAGTAACTTTGCACCCACAATACAAAATATCATCACAGTAAATACAATATGATTAATTCACAGGAAATCAAAATCGGAACTTGCATCCGCATGGACGGAGGTATTTGGAAGTGCGTTGACTTTCAGCACCGTAAGCCGGGAAAAGGCAACACCGTCATGAACACCAAACTGAAGAACGTGGCTGACGGCCGCGTGCTTGAGCGTACTTTCCAGATCGGCTTCAAGCTCGACGACGTACGCGTAGAGCATCGTCCCTATCAGTACCTCTATCAGGACCCCACCGGTTACATCTTCATGAACCAGGAGACTTTCGAGCAGATCCCCATCAACAAGGAGCAGATCACCGGTTGGCAGTTTATGAAGGAAGGTGATGTGGTAGACGTTGTGACCGACACTACCGACGGCACTATCCTCTCTGCTGAGATGCCTATCAAGACTACTCTGACCGTAACAGCCAGCGAGCCCGGCGTAAAAGGCAACACTGCCACCAACACCCTCAAGCCCGCTACTCTCGAGACTGGTGCAGAGATCCGTGTTCCCCTCTTCATCAACGAGGGCGAGAAGATCGTTGTTGATACACGTGACGGAAGCTACGTTGGTCGTGCTCAGTAATACATCCTGCTGACCAACCAGCTGACAGTTCAATCATACGGGGAGGAAGCTCAGGTACGACGTACCGGGTTCCTCCCCTTTCACTTTCTACTCGGACGGCACAGCCTACCGATCCATCCGGAAAACTTAAGATCCACAAACAACTAAAATCATGAAATACTCTTTTATCATCCCCGTTTTCAACCGTCCCGACGAAGTAGACGAACTGCTTGACAGTCTCACCCGTCAGGCATTCACGGATTTTGAGGTTATTATCGTCGAAGACGGCAGCGACAAGCCATGCAAGGATATCTGCGACAAATATGCCGACCGACTCGATCTGAAGTATTTCATGAAAGAGAACAGCGGTCCCGGACAGAGCCGCAACTATGGTGTGGAGCGTGCGGCAGGTGAATATGTGATCATTCTCGACAGCGATGTCGTCTTGCCGGAAGGCTATCTGCTGGCCGTTGACGCCGAGCTGATCAATCATCCCTGCGACGCCTTCGGTGGCCCCGACCGTGCCCATGATTCCTTCACACCGACACAGAAAGCCATCTCCTACTCCATGACAAGTTTCTATACCACCGGTGGCATCCGCGGTGGCAAGAAGAAACTTGATAAGTTCTATCCCCGTTCTTTCAATATGGGCATCCGCCGCGATATATATCAGCAGCTCGGTGGCTTCTCCAAAATGCGCTTCGGCGAAGACATCGACTTTTCCATCCGCATCTTCAAAGCGGGATGCCACTGCCGGCTCTTTCCCAAAGCCTGGGTGTGGCATAAGCGCCGTACAGACTTCCGTAAATTCTGGCGACAGGTATTCAACAGTGGTATCGCACGTATCAATCTCTACAAAAAATATCCTGAATCGCTTAAAATCGTCCACCTGTTACCAATGGTATTCACCATCGGGGTCATCATCCTGCTACTCATCTGCCTGTTTGGCGTAATCTATGCCCTTAGCAGCTGCATCAACGGCAACACAGCCTACACAGCTGTCGGTGGAATGACCGCCATACTCGCTCTCATGCCCTTGATTCTCTATTCAGGTCTCATCTTCCTGGATGCCACACAGCAATACGCCAACCCGTACATCGGACTGCTGAGTATCCGGGCTGCCTTCACCCAGCTCATGGGCTACGGCTGCGGCTTCATCAAGGCATGGTGGAACCGTTGCGTATGCGGCAAGGGAGAATTCAGTGCCTACCAAAAGAACTTCTACAAATAAGCCTGCACCTCTCCCGTACGAATCTATTAACACCTAAAAACCTATTGTATGAAGAGGAAAAGAAAACAAGCGCAAGAGCCCGAGACACCCTTGCAACAATCGGAAGTTGACGGCGGCCATCAAAACAAGAGTCCCATACCTGCCATTGCCGAGAAAGTGCCTATCAAACAATGGTCGGAAGATGACCGTCCACGCGAAAAGCTCGAGCGTCTCGGCCCACAAGCCCTGAGCGATGCCGAGCTATTGGCTATCCTCGTCGGATCGGGCTCGGCAAAACAGAGCGCTGTCGACCTGATGCGCGACATCCTCAAAGATAGCAACTATAACCTCAATACGTTGGGAAGGCGTACTATTGCAGATCTCACACGCTACAACGGTATGGGACCGGCAAAGGCCATCACCATCCTGGCAGCATGTGAGTTGAGCAGACGTTACAGAGACACGTCACCAGAACAACGCCCTTCCCTTCTATCACCGGGCGACATCTACGACTATCTGGCCCGGAAGACGGGCATGACCCATCTCGACGTAGAGGAGTTCTGGGTACTGCTCCTCAAACAGAACTGCCAGGTCATCAAAGCTGTGCGTATCAGTCACGGTGGTCTTACAGAAACAGCTGTCGACCTTCGCGTCATCATACGCGAAGCCGTTTTAGCTAATGCCCCCGTCATTGCCATCGCACACAATCACCCCAGCGGAAACACACGCCCTAGTCATCAAGACGACGAGATCACCGAACGCATACGCCAAGCTTGTAAGATCATGCGCATCTGTCTGCTCGACCACCTTATCGTAGTCGACGGAGATTATTATTCTTATAAAGACAACGGAAAATTATAAACAGACACTTAACAAGACTGAAAACGATTCTAATTTCCTCTTTTCAAGCCACGAAAATCTTGACGACCCAATCAAATATAAAATCCATATTTACACACTAAAACCAAACAGGAATCTATTGATTTTCTATAGACGAAGGGGGACCGAATATCGTCAACTTCTTTCATTTTATGGACAAGCGACAAAAACCATAAAACACATTACCTGCAATACGGAGACATATGTTTCCGTATTGCAGGCATTTCCTGTAATTAGAACTTCTGAGGCTTGCCTGACTGTTTCTTTCATTCAAGACCTGAAAACCACAACACTCTGTTCTCCATTAATAAGTCAGAGGCGGATCATGATAAACTTTGAAGCACGGATAATGATCCAAAGGACGAGGCCGACAGAAGTCCACACCTTCAAAGATAAGATTGGGAACAGATCCTTGAGGCAGAATCAGATTCACTTTCGCATCTTCACCCACTAACCGCACATCGAACTTTCCGTTCTTATAAGCATAGTAAAGAATACCCTTTCCGATTCTCACCGATGTCTGCAACTCCGTTATTTCAGCCGGCAACTTAGGCTCCACTGTCACTACTCCGCTCATCAGATCGGGCCGGATTCCCAAGAAATACTGATACCACACGCGCAACTGTTCCGAGTTGCTCCATGCCTGTAGGAACGTTCCCGATCGGTTAGCCCATGAATAGCCCTTACGCGGATGGGCATCTGCATTCTCACTCAAGCTACCCACAGCACCCTCATGCAAAGCTTGCCGATTCATGTTCTTGAACAGTTTCCAGGCTGTTTCCTGCTGCCCATATTCGATCATCCGTTGCATGGCAATACCATTGTTCCACAACCATACCGTACCATTATGATAAGCGTCATCCTTATGATAGTAGTTCCAGTTTTCGTGTTGAGGATGGAACTGCAAATCCCATTGAGCCAGCGAAGCCACACCCCATGGATAGACCAGCTCATCCCATACACGTCGTGTTACGCGTTGCTTAAAGGTATCATCGGATATCAGATCAAAGCAATAGAGCTGGTTAGGGCGATACTGCAGATCGGGTGTACCATCGGCATTCAAGTGGTCATAGATCAGAATGCTGTCCTTATTGCAATAGTCTGCCTCGAAATTGCGCGCCAGTCGAACAGCCGCACGATGCCACGTCTCCGCATGGGAAGAATCGGCCATCAAGCGCGCCAGATGAGCTCCGGCTTCCAATTGCCTGTACCACAAATACTGGATATCATTGGCACGGTTGCCACGGGGTGAGCCTGCAATACCATTGCGCTTCACATCCATCCACGTATCGGCATCCTCATGCAACAGGTAGCCCTTTGCATCCGTATGATGGAATAGACTCTGATCTATACTAAGCACTACTGAGGGATAGATATCGTGGAGGAAACTGCTATCACCCGAATAGCGAAGCAGCTCCTCTGCTTCTATGACATAGCGGGGGGTACCATCGACCGTATTGTATAAGATGTCCTCCAGATTGGCACGATTGGGAATGCGTCCACAAGTCACAGATGCCGTATCACGGTCTTGCAGCTGCGCAAAGTCTTTCAATATCTCCTTTGTCACCTCAAATTGTCCGGTTACAAGTGTCGCACCCGGCATGGCGATAAACATATCGCGTCCCCAATACTCGTTGAACCACGGCAGACCGGCATAGATGCCCTTGCCTTGCTGTTCTGTGATAAGCTCGTCCATTGTCAGCGTTATCCAGTCCACTGCTTTATCCAACTCAGGCAAGTTGGTATGCAACGGATTGCTCACCATGATCAGGCTGTCCATTCGTGCCTTACGTCCGGCCTGCCACCGATTTCCTTCCTTGCGGTAGCCGGCGATGAGTGAATCGCAGTGTTCCTCTGTTCCATAAGCAATGAGGAAACCTCCTGCCGATGCCGGCACCTGCATGCGATTGCCACAAAAGCTAACCATGACCGGGTGCAATGGTACCAGTTTCAATCGCTTCTTTTCCGACTCCTGAGGTGTATAGCATAGGGCGTCTTTCCGATGCACAGCATCTTTCAGCAACGTCTCGTTCAGAACAATGCCGATACTATCACCCTTCACTTCATCCACAGTGATACTGAGCAACTCGCGGTTGTCCACCATCGAGAGGGTCTCCGTCGTGACAGGCCAACGGCGTTCCAACCGATCGGGATATACACACACCTGTGCCTCCTTGCGCGCCAGCACTTTACCATCCACCATCAACGTATAGTCTGATAAGATACGGCGCTTCGCCTGATTCCATCCGGCATACCAGTCCGTGGGACTATCCTGATGCGTACGGCCATACCAAAACCCGGCTTTCTTGTCCGTATAAGAATACTCACGGTTCTCATCAACTCCCACATCAACACCCAACTTATCAACTGTGAACGTCCGAATGGAAGCTGCCCTGTATGCCGTCCCACACGATATCAGTGCCGGCACAACCAATAATGCTAAATAATGATGTTTCATAACTACTGAAAAGCGATATTTCCTCATCATCTGATGCCGAGAAACAACTCGTCCATTGGACCTATCATAAATGGCCTCCATATCAGCCCCAGAAATGAAAATGTTTTAGTTATATTATAAAGCTAACAGTCTCCAATATAGATTACCATCCTTATGCCGGATTTGTCGCACCTATCTCCTTCACTTTCTTCTCAAACTCATCTCTTCCACATATTGCTCCGTTCTTGATACGTGCGCGGTAATTGTATATTGTATTTACCGAATAATGGAGAAACTCCGCTATCTTTGAGCTGTCGTCTATGCCAAGACGTATCAGCGCGAATATTCTGAGATCTGTATTCAGCCGTGAAGTGTCATCAAGGTGGATACGTTCCTCCGGGCGTAACAATTTGTTGAAATCATCGACAAAAGTAGGAAAAAGATGAATAAACGTAGTATCGAATATGTCGAAAAGCTCCTGCTGCTGACGATCCCTATATTCGTGAGACTTCATCTTGTTCATCAGTTCCGTGTGATGCTTATTTTTTAACATAGTCAACACATCCTTACGCATCTTTTCCATATTCTCTATATAGATAGAGCACTGACGCAAAGACAATCCTATGTATTTCTCTTTCACCCTGTTCGACTCGTTCAACCTTCCTATCGCCTCGTGTAACTGACGGTCCGTTTCTTTCAACTGGCGATTACTCTCATCCAGGCTTTCATTTACCTGCGACATCTCCTGATTGAGGCTCATCAGTTGCCTATTCTTATGGCTCAGTTCATCACGTGTCAACTTCAACTTACCCCGCTGCCTGTTGACATAGATAAACAGCATCAATACTGACACCGCAAAAAGACTGATGAGCGCGATCATGATGACAAGACGTTCCTTCTGTTTCTGCATGATTGTCTGATAGCTGCTGTCTATAGCCGTAAGCACAGATGAGATCTGGGTGCTTCTCACCCTCGTGCCAAACGTCTCTGCACACTGCCACGCAAAGTTTATATATTTATACGAACGTGCCGGGTGTCCCGTTGTGTTAAGATAGTTAGCCAATTCCCACAACGCTCCTTGGTCCATCACTGCATTGCGTATATCCCCTAATGCCGATATGGCCAACCAATAAGTCCAGTTGCCGGTATCATTCATCTTCTTATAATCAAGAAATCGATAGAATGCAACTATCGAATACTCATGAGAATCCTTGTCAAGGCCCTTCATTCTCATCGTATTATATCTGAGTGCCCCGGATAAATCGTTACGGTCATAACATTTCGACTCCATCAGCTGCAGGTAAATATCACTGTTCTTATCGGCCAAAGTCATAAGCGAGTCAGCATACATGTGTGATCTGCGATAATATTGATCGCGCAGGCTATTCACCCTTGTATAAAATCCCAGTTCCTTATAAAGATGATTCTGTGATGTATAATAGGCCAACAAGCCCTCACGAGTCAGTTCCTTGACATTGACAGAGGCCAGCATCTCAGCCGACTCCATATACATCCCGGCTGTTGAACACTGAAAGGCCTTTAGCGCGACACAATAGCCGGCATTTTTAACATCACCGTTACGTCGTGCCAAATACTCGGCCCGGCTAAGCCATACTATGGCAGAGTCGTTTACAAAAGCTTTGTACTCATTGTATATCTTGAATGCAGACGCGTAGCGTGCAGCATATCCTCGGCTCTCATAATACTGCCGTTTGAGACTGGATATACGTGCCTCACGCTTAGACAAATAAACAGATGCATTGGCGATAGCATCGTCAATACATCTGTAAATCGAATCAGTGCGCGTAGCATCAGCCGATGCTACCGCTGGAACAAGCCAAATAAAGAGAAGAAGAAGGTCTCTCATAATTACCTTATACTTAGCAGGATTGTCTCTCCACAACACCTTAATTGATATTGCGGAGGTTAGGTCTAACTGATGCTGCAAAGATAAGATAATATTGCGAACGTACAAAATTTATATCTTGTGTTTTTTATTTTGCCGTTATCGCCACACTCTGAAGCGACCCACTGTCATGGCCCGCCATGATGTAGAAGTCACCTGGCTCAAACACCTTACGCCCATCAGCATCATAGAATGAAAGATCATCTTCGGTAATGTCGAATTCAACGTTTCGGCTCTCACCCTTTTTCAAATGAATGCGTCTGAAACCTTTCAGTTCTTTCACAGGCCGGCTGATGGAAGCTACGGGATCACGCACATAGAGCTGTACCACCTCATCGGCATCGCAGTCGCCCGTATTGCTCACCGTTACAGATGCCTTGAAGTTACGGCCACTACCCGTCACACTCAGTTTACCATAACTGAAACTGGTATAACTAAGACCATAGCCAAAGGGATAGAGCGGGTCGTTCACCTCGTCAAGATAGTTGCTGGCATACTTGCGAAACTCTTTGGTACCTTCGGGTACGGGCCGTCCCGTGTTGAGATGATTGTAATAGATAGGTATCTGGCCTTCTGTACGTGGGAATGTCATTGTCAAACGACCACTTGGAGCTACATCGCCAAATACCACATCGCAGATCGCATCAGCCGCCTCACTGCCTCCGAACCATACGTTGAGTATAGCGTCAACGTTGTCCTGCTCCCATGTCAGCACGGTAGGACGGCCTGAGAAGTTGAGCATAACCACCGGCTTGCCCAGCTTTACAAGCTCGGCGAGCAGCTCGCGCTGTACGTCAGGCAGGCGCAGGTCTGAACGGCTGGCGCACTCTCCTGACATTTCGGCGCTCTCGCCCATAGCGCATACAATGACATCTGCCTTAGCTGCCACTGCAAGAGCCTCTGCCTTGAGGGCTGCATCGTCACCGCGGTTGATGGTCTTGCCGAACTCTGCCGCGCGCTGACGGTCAGCATCAGCCATGAGGTTGCATCCCTGAGCATACAGAAGTTCTGCCTTGCCTTTGAGAGCGCGCTCAAATCCTTCCTTCAGAGTAGAATACTTGTCGGGCGTGTAGGCCACACACCATGTGCCGGCCATGTTTGCACGCGTGTCGGCAAGCGGACCTATAAGAGCAATCTTGCCCTGGCGTTTCAGCGGCAGAAGGTTGTCCTGATTCTTCAGCAATACGAAGGTCTCAGCTGCTATGCGGCGTGCGGCGGCACGGTTTTCGGTAGTGAAGATGTCTTTCTTCGGTCGCTTGGTGTCGCAGTATTTATATGGGTCGGCAAAAAGACCGAGCTTATACTTTGCCTCAAGCACACGGCGGCAGGCTGTGTTGATCGTTTCCTCGCTCACGGTGCCGTCCTTTACCGACTGCTCCAGCGTGCCGAGGAAGCCCACAGAACACATATCCATGTCGGTGCCGGCATTGAGCGCCATAGCAGATGCACGCTTCAGGTCGCCGCCTACGCCGTGAGGCATCATCTCGCCTATCGAGCCGTAGTCGGTAGCAACGAATCCGTCAAACTTCCACTGCTTGCGCAGAACGTCGTCGAGCAGCCATCTGTTGGCTGTTGCCGGAACACCGTCGACAAGATTGAACGACGACATCACGCTGCCCGCTCCTGCCTCGATGGCAGCTCTGTAAGGCGGAAAATACTGATTGTACATTCTCAGACGGCTCATGTCTACGGTGTTGTAGTCGCGTCCTGACTCAACTGCGCCGTAGAGAGCGAAGTGCTTCATACAGGCCATAACGTTCTCGCGGCTTGTGTAGTCGCCCTGATAGCCGCGTATCATGGCTGCTGCTATCTGTGCTCCGAGATACGGATCTTCACCGTTTCCTTCAGAGATGCGTCCCCAACGGGCGTCTACACAGATGTCGACCATAGGGCTGTAAACCCAGTTGATACCGTCGGCCGAAGCCTCTTTGGCTGCTATGCGCGCAGCCTCTTCTATCGCAGCAATGTCCCAGCTGCACGAAAGGGCGAACGGAATAGGGAATATTGTCTCATAACCGTGGATTACATCCATGCCGACAAGCAGCGGAATGCCCAGACGGCTCTGCTCAACGGCTATCTTCTGGAGTTCCTTTATCTTCTCAACTCCTTTCAGATTAAACACTCCGCCCATCTTTCCTTCCTTGATAAGTCCGGCCACCTGTGTGTCCTGTGCCTGTCCGGTGGTGATGTCGCCTGCCACCTGAAGGTTGAGCTGGCCTATCTTTTCCTGGAGTGTCATGCGCGACATCAGGTCGCTGACAAACTTGTCCATATCGGCGTTCTGTGCTGTCGCGCTGAACGCAAACACACACGACGCTGCTAAGGTCAATGCTTTTCTTATTGCTTTCATTGTAATATAATTTTACAGTAAACGGATTAATGCCGGCCGGCAACATAAGCTTCCGGCCGGCATCGTCATGGTATTACATTAAAACAAATTTCACTTTCTGCTTCAGATTGTCTGAAGAATTGCCGATAAGAGCCTCGAAATCGCCCGGCTCGGCTGTCCACTTGTGTGCCTTGTCGTCAAAGAAACTGAGTGCGTCAGTGCCGATTGTGAGCTTGACTTCCTTCACCTCACCCGGTTTCAGATAAACTTTCTTAAAGGCTTTAAGCTCCTTATAGGGGCGCACGAGAGATGACTTGCAGTCGCGTACATAAAGCTGAACGACCTCGGCACCGGCCTTCGTGCCTGTATTCTCAACGCTTACGGTAAAGGTTATGCTGTCGCCCTGCGCAAGTTTTGCCTTGTCGGCTGTCGCCTTACCTATCTTGAAGGTTGTATAACTCATACCGTGGCCGAACGCGAAGACCGGCGTAACCTTCTCTTTGTCAACCCAACGGTAGCCTACGAAGATGCCTTCCTTATACTCTTCGTCGATTATCTTCTCGTCCTTACGCCATGTTCCGGGATATGTATTGAGCTTGTGTGCAGGCACGTCGTTGAGCTTCTGCCACCATGTGTAAGGCAGTTTGCCCGACGGATTGACACGTCCTGTCAGCACATCGGCAAGAGCTTCGCCGGCCGTTGAGCCGAGGAACCAACCCTGAACGATTGATTTTACCTGATTCTTCCACGGCATTGCGACCGGATTTCCTGATATATTGACGAACACGATGTTCTTGTTTGCCTTTGCAAGAGCCTCAACCACACGGTCCTGTCCGTATGGCAGGCCGTACTCTTTACGGTCGTGGCCCTCGGCATCCTGGTAGTCGCTCTTGTTAAGACCGCCGAAGAAGACCACGCAGTCGGCGTTCTTTGCCTTCTCAACAGCCTCAGCTATAAGCTCGTCAGCAGAACGGTTGTCATACAACTTCTGCTTGGCTACCACGCCGTTGTACTCGCCTGTGGTGTCGCCTACGTATCCGCGGGCGTACTCTATCTTGATTTTATCGCCCAGATAGTTACGCATGCCCTCGATAGGGAGAGTCTCACGCTGCACTTTCAACGACGAGCTGCCTCCGCCTACGGTCATCATCTTGATTGCATTCTCGCCGACCACGAGCACACGGAGCGTCTTCGTGGTGTCAAGAGGAAGCAGATTGCCGTCGTTCTTGAGCAGAACGATACCGTCATCGGCTATTCTTCGGGCTGTTGCATAATGCGCCTCAGAGTTCATTGAACCGTTACCGCGGTCGGTTCTCATCGTTGTACGGAAGAACAGACGCAGCACACGGCGCACCTTGTCGTCAAGTTCCTTGGTTGAATACTGGCCTTTCAGTATCATATCGCGGTACGGACGGGCAAGATAGTAATTGTCATATGCGTTTGAAGCACCGAACGACAGACCGTCAGTCCATGTTCCGAACTCCATGTCAAGACCGTTCTCGACAGCCTGACGGGTATCGTGAGCGCCGCCCCAGTCAGACACTACAACGCCGTCATAGCCCCATTCGCCTTTCAATATGTCGCAAAGCAGATATTTGTTGTGGCAGTTGTGCTGGTTCTTATAAAGGTTGTAGGCTCCCATAAGTCCCCAAACGTGTCCCTCGGTTACCGCTGCCTTGAATGCAGGAAGATAAATCTCATAGAGCGCACGGTCGTCAACGATGACGTTAACCTGGTTGCGATACTCCTCATCATTGTTCAGAGCAAAGTGCTTTACACATGCGGCAACACCGTTAGACTGCAGTCCCTGAATGTAGGGAACAACCATACGCGAAGCCAGATAAGGGTCTTCGCCCATGTATTCGAAGTTGCGTCCGCCGAGAGGAGTGCGCAGAATGTTGACACCTGGACCAAGAATCATGTCCTTGCCACGATAGAGTGCCTCCTCGCCGAGTGCCTTTCCGTAGCTGTAAGCCAGTTGCGGATTCCACGTTGCAGCAAGACACGTGAGCGCAGGAAACGCCACACAGGAGTCATTTGTCTGTCCGGCCTGCATCCATTCGTCCCAAAGCACATCGGGACGGACACCATGAGGACCGTCGTCAGTCCAGAAATCAGGCATGCCGAGACGTGCGACGCCGGGCGAACTGAATTTGCTCTGCGCATGGATTACGGCGATCTTCTCGTCGAGAGTCATGCGTTTAAGTGCGTCTTCCACGCGCTGTTCAATGGGCTTAGTCGCATCCAGATACACAGGAACAGACTGAGCCAAAGCCACCGTGGCAGTAAAGGCTGCCACGAAAGCCGTTGTTATGGTTTTCTTCATTATCTTTATATTTTTTGAATAGGTGTTCATCTTAAAGTGAGAGGATTTATTCTGCCTTCAATCCGATAGACTTTATATATGAAGTCTGCGGACGGCAGTTGGCAAATTTGATATTCTCAAGATACTGCGCCAGTATGCGGCGGGCCTCAGCCTGCGACGGACGCGCCTTGCGGATGTCCTCGAACGTGGTGCGCACTGACTCTGAGAACTTAACCACTACGCTGTCCCAGCCCTCAGGACGGACAACGGCATTCATGCAGGAGTTGTCCACCTTCTTGTAAGGCCAGAACGTATAGCCTATGTTGTTGGCGCGAAGTGCCTTCACGAAGTCGGCCTGCCACTGATCAGTGTTGTGTCCCAGCTCGCCCATATACATCGGAAGGCCGGTCTTGTCGCGGAAGTCGATGAAGCTCCTGATGGCATCTGCCGTAGCCGGACCGCCGTAGCGGTGGCATGTGTACATGATGTTTGAGTCGAACTTCCAGTCGGTGAACATATCGAAATTGCTGTTCCACTGCGCTCCGCCGAGCAGTATGACGTGGTTTTTGTCTATCTCACGTATCGCCTTGACAGTACGCTTATAGAGCGGTTCGAGCTTCTTGTTAAGCTCTTCCTTATTCTCAAAGTAGTGGGCTATCGGCTCGTTCATAAGCTCATAGCCGAGGATGACAGGCTCGTCCTTATATCGTCTGGCGATGTCGCACCACACTTTGATGAACAACTGCTGGCTGACTTCGCTCTCGAAGAGCCATGGATAGCCATGACCGTTGTCAATGTTGTCGCCAGTCTGTCCTCCGGGGCAGTCGTGCATATCAAGAATCAGATAAAGACCGCTTTCCCTGCACCACTCCACAACGCTGTCGACACGGGCAAAGCCGTCCTGAGCGGCAGAGAGTCCCATGTAGTCTTCATCGGTAAAGAGCTTGTAGTTGAACGGCAGACGGATTGTGTTTGCGCCGGTAGAGGCGATGTAGCGGATATCGTCACGCGTGATATAGTTGTCCTTGAAAGCACGCCAGAAGGCGGCAGCATCGTCAGGACCGACCATCTCTTTAAGCATAAGGTCGATCATCCACTCGCAGTTTGTTTTCTGAAAACCGAACATATATCCCTCGGGATTGAGCCAGTTGCCGAGGTTTGTGCCTGTTATGTAGAGTTTCTTTCCGTCGGGTTTGATAAGATTCTCGCCCTCAACGCGGACGAATCTACCCGATGCTGACGCTACACTGACAAGCAGACTAAGCATTAAAAATGTAAGAATCTTTCGCATCTGTAAGAATATTAATTAACAACGAAGCCGCTTACAGCCGCCGTCCGCTACTATGATAACGAGCGGTCTGCCAGCCACAAGCGGCTTCAACATATTTCTAAGTTATTATGTTACTTCTGGAATACGCGGACATAGTCCACTTCCATTGCTGCCGGCAGGCAGCTCTCGTCTACGCCCTGTAAGCCGCCCCATGCGCCGCCCCACGCAAGGTTGAGTATAACATAGAACGGAGCGTTGAAGGGCCATGCGTCAGTGCCTGTGCCGTCGTTCTTGTATGACAGCAGTTTCTTGTCGTCAACGTAGAAGTCCATCTTCTCCGCAGTCCATTCAAGAGCATACTTGTGGAACTCTGTGTAAGCATTAGAGATTGTCCTGCGGGCACTCTCTATGGCTGTGCCGCCGTTGTTGTACTTGTTGCAGTGGATAGTTGAGACAACCACGTTGGGGTCGTATCCTACTGACTCCATTATGTCAATCTCGCCACATCCGGGCCACTGTCCTCCGGCAACAGGCATCATCCAGAATGCAGGCCATGTGCCCTTACCCTCTGGCAGGCGTATGCTTGCCTCAAAGTAGCCGTACTGCCAGCCCTGATAACGCTTCGCGTAGATGCGCGCCGACTTAATTGTACTGCCGTCTTTATAGAGGTTTATCTTCAAAGTTCCGTTTGAAACCTCTGCCACATCATTACCCTTGACATAGCTCTGAAGCTCGTTGTTCACAAAGCCTGGGCCTGCAACCTCGAACGTCCAGTCGCTGCTCAGCTCCGAACCGTCGAACTCGTCGTTCCAAACGAGCGAATAGCCTTCAGGAGCCGTGATGTCGGTTGAAGGTTGGGGCTTCCCTGCCTGACTGACAGTAATAGAACGGCGTGTGCCTCCGCAGGCAACAGTTACAGTTCCGCTACGTGCATCGTAAGAAGGATTCTCCTGCGCTGTTATTGTCAGTGTCTCGTTTTTATTGACCGAGCCTTTAGGAGTAACGTCGAGCCAGTCGACAGTTGAATAAGCCGCAAACTCACGGTCAGCGGTTACATCGACTGTAAACGAAGTAGAACCGTAGTCGATACTCTTCTCTGTTAAGGAGAGAGTAACCTGCTGGTTGTCAGCTTCGTAAGCTGTCTCATTGTCCTTACTGCAAGACATAAGCCCAAATGCTATAGCAAGAAAAACGCTTGAAATCATCCTTGAAATCATTTCTTTATAGGTTATTGACATCAGTTTTTAATAATCAAGATGACCTGTCATGCTACTACCTTTGAAGAAATAGAGAGCAAAAGATGGTCTTTTACATTCCCGTTTGCCGTCTTTTAGCTTGCAAAAGGCGGTCTTTTGAAGACCAAAAGGCCACCTTTCACAAACATCTGATTATTAAGACATTATAAAACAGGATAACAGTAGATTACTTTGCAGTCTTCTGCAAAACTATGTTGTTTAAAGTTACCGTAGTATTATCCTGGCATCTGCCGAAGTCCAATACCAAAGTAAGAGCACCAGCAGCGCCTTTTTCCATTATAGTAGCCGGCACCTTAACAACATTCTCTTCATAAGGAGCAAGGTCGACACGCTCCAGCACCATGTAGTTATCATCGCTTGAGCTGTCAGTAAGCTTAACTGTAGCGCCCTTAAGCTCCTTGTCAGACATCAGTGTGCAGCTGAAGTCATAAGGAGTATCAGCCTCAGCCGGGATTGATGTAAGAATCTTAACCTGTGCCTGCCACTGTTCAGAAGTAGCTGTAGGCAGAGTTATCGTATAAGTACCTCCGTCCTTAGAGAAGCCCGGGTCAGCAATCTGTGTCCAGCCCGGAGCGTAATAGAACTGTGTTGTGTATCCGTCAGTGTCGTCAACATTGACCTTCCAGAGATTGTTCTCTGAGTCATAAGTATAGACAGTCTTGTCTTCATCTTCAGAAGGAACTACTGTGCCGTCGTCATTTGCATGGTCTTTCAGTACGATGTTGCTGATTGTAATGTCTGTATTGTCAGCGTTGCCACCAAAGTCGAATACGATATTCACACCGTCCATATCGATACCAGCCATGTCGCTCTTGTAGAATACATACTCCTCATAAGCCTTCAGCTTGATATTATCAACAAAGAAGTAAGTATCGTCATCACCCTCCTTAGCAAGTTTCACAGTTACGTTGTTATGGTCAGTTGTAGACATGAGCTTGCAGCTGAAGTCATAGTTTGAAGCTGCTGTTGTAGTCATATTTGTGTGGAACATAACCTGTGCCTGCCAAGTCTCGCTTGTTGCAGTAGGCAGAGATACGGTATAAGAGTTGCCGTCAACAGTCATTGTCGGGTCAGCAATCTGTCCCCAGTTCGGAGCATAGTAGAAGGTATTGGTGAACGTGCAGTTCTTGAACATGTTGAAATCGCTGTTAGGATCAAAACCGTCAAATGTCTGCTCGTCAGCTTTGCTTGTCAAGATGTAGTGCCATGCGATAGTACCGTCGTCGTAAACAAGTACCAGTTCTGAACCTGTGATGCTCTCGATACGGAATTCCGGCTTGTTATACTGGTTGTCGCAAGATACGTATGGGAACAGTGTCTGTGCCGGAAGCACGAGGTAAACATCGTTGCCACGTCCCTCGATGGTGTATTGTGCAGTCTGCTGCGATGCCGGAGCATCGTAGTCGTTGCCGTCATTTGGATTTCCAGGCACTGCAGTACAACCTGTATTAACGAATACAAGACCGTCTGCACCAGGATTATAAGTATAGCTTCCGTCAGCCGTAAAGGTAATCTCATCATCATAAAGACCTGAGCCTTCCTTCTCGTTAGGAGCTGCAGAGTACCATCCCAGTCCGTCTGTACCTGACTCACCGTATCCGAGGTGGCCTTGCACATCCTTGGCGATGCGCCATGTCTTGCCGCTCAGCAATGTTGTATATTTCGTCATATCGACAAGAGAGTTGTCGATGTGGAACGAAACCTTACCTATACCCTGGCTGAAACCGTTGCGGTTGCCCACACGGTATTCCATCTCATAGTCGCCAGCGTTGCTGAAAATTTTCTTCAGTCCGTTCTGTGTAGAGTACGGAGTTGCACTTTCATTTACAAACCAGATAGGATAAACTGCATCGCCTTCCAGTTTGAAAGTAACCTGATTTATTGCCGGATCGACAGTTGCTGAAACTTTGTCGCTGTAATTCTCTAACAGCGGAAGTCCTTTTTCGTCGACGCTGTCGAATTCTTCAGGAGAACACGATGCCAGTGACATTGCCACTGCGGCAAACGCGCCCAATATATAATTAATCTTTTTCATAAATTGTCACTATTACAGTTTGGATTAATAATTGTTCTGCGTAAGAGTACCCTGTGCAGCGTCAATTTCTGACTGAGGTATAGGCAGATACTTCTTAGATGCGCTCCATGTATTTGTACGGTAGCCGTAAGCATCTGGTACAAGGGTTGCAGCGGCTTTACCTGTACGTACGAGATCCCAATAGCGCTTACCTTCACCCACGAACTCCAACCGACGCTCTTGAATTATATTGTCGATGGTGGCATCTATCTGATCGGTAAGTCCAGAACGGTTGTGTACACGGTTGAGGTAAGTCTTTGCCAACCCAGCATCGCCTCCTGTGCGGAGCAACAACTCTGCAGCATTGAGCAATGTCTCGGAGAAACGGTACACACGAAGGTTATTATTAAAGTTCAGGTCACCATCAGCAGCCTGGTCCTTATTATTCTCAGACTTTGCAATATACTTGCCAAGGAAATATCCGGTATCCTGATAACGGTGCTCGTAAGTGCCGTGTGCATTGGCATCAAAACAAGTGACATCGCGGCGCTCATCCTTGTCGGCATACATCTGGAAAGTCTCAAGACGTACAGGACAGAATCCCCAGCCGTTGGTCACACCGCTCTCGTCACCGGCATTGGCAGCCCACGCACTCGGACTGATAAGACGGGGAAGCACTGTTCCTCCTGCAACAAGCGGCGAGTTCCATGAACGTACAGCGTCGTCATCCTTATAGTTGATTTCAAAGATTGACTCGGCTCCCCATTCACCACTCTCTTCAAATACATCGGCATAATGAGGCAAAAGGTCATATTCACCATCATTGATAATCGCCTGCATATACTCAAGAGCCTTGCCATAGCGGCTTTCATCATTCTGATACATTACCATATCAGCATAAAGCATGTATGCCATAGCCTGGGACACCTTGCCGACATTATCCTCGCTAAGAGTGTCTTCCCACTTCATAGGCAGAACATTCTGATTAATCACGTCCTCAAGTTCTACGATAATCTTATCGTAAACATCATCCGCCTTAATCTGTTCAGCAAGATACGGGAACTCCAGATTCTCCATAAAGAAAGGTATGTTGCCCCAGAATTTCCAAAGGTTTGAGTAATAGTAAGCTCTCAGCACACGTGTCTGCGCCAACCAAGAGGCTTTTTCATCCTCACTGATATTATCTTCGGCCCATCCAATGTATTCTATAACATCATTACACCGCTTTACACCACTGTACTCACATGTCCATAGACCAGTCATACAGTTCTCTGAATTAGCCTCAAAGTTCATCATGAGATGCCAATACTGGTTATCCGTACGACTTGAGCCGCCCGGCCATATATCGTCTGCCATGATGTCGCTCATCACGTTAATCGGGTTGTATTGACCCATAGCCCAGTCCGGCCAATGCAATGGGTCGTAAGCTGAGATAAGGGCTTCGTATACATGATCCCTAGTCGTAAAATATTCCTCTATAGGATTGGACGTGGGCGGAGTGACCTCCAGGAAATCGTCGCTGCAGCCCGTGAACGCCACTGATGCGGCTAAAAGTATGCCGGCATATATTTTGATCTTTTTCATTTTTGTCTTATTTAAAGGTCTTCTTGTCTCAGGGGAGGAAATGAGAAGGTTAGCCTTCTGGTCCCCATGCTTCATTCAAACCACTGTTTAATTTTAGAATTCCAGATTGAAACCTACACGCCATACACGAGCCTGCGGATAAACACCGTAATCAACACCAAGAGACGTTCCGCCAGAAGATATCTCGGGATCGAAGCCGTGATACTTGGTGAATGTAAATAGGTTCTCAGCAGATACATATACTCGAAGTCTGTTGATGAAGGCCCTCTTCGTAAGGCTTGCGGGCAGGGTATAACCGAGCTCAATATTTTTCAGACGCAGATAAGAACCGTCATACACATAGAGATCAGAGGACTTCCAGTTGTCTGAAGCATCACCTACGATGAATATTGGGTATTTGTCAGATGTACCGGGACCTGTCCAGCGACCAAGCATCCATGAGGGAAGGTTGGTTGAGTTGATATCGATACGACGGGTAGCATCAAATACATCATTTCCTGCTGTTCCCTGCCACATCATGCTAAAGTCAAAGCCATGCCAGGCAGCAGTAAAGTTGAAACCGAATGTCCAGTCAGGCATACCTTTACCAATCTTTGTACGGTCATTGTCATCGATAACACCATCGTTGTTGAGATCGACAAATCTGACATATCCCGGCTTTGCGTTTGGCTGAATAGGTGTACCATCAGGACCAACATAAGAATCGATTTCCTCCTGTGTCTGGAAGATACCAGCTGTCTTCAGTCCGTAGAAATAGGGGAACGGCTCACCATTCATAGCACGCGTGATAGTACCCACATTCTGGAACGAATCATAGGCTGCCCAGCCTGTATCATTTCCAAGCTCTATAAGTCCATTTTTCAAGTAAGAAGCATTGCCACGGATCTGGAAGGTTGCATCAGCGATATTGAACTTATAACCAAGCTCAAACTCAACACCTGAATTCTCCATCTTACCAACATTGCCAATAGGCTTTGTCTCGCCGACGTATGAAGGAATGGCCATTGTCATCAACATGCCGTTGGTCTTCTTTTTATAGTAGTCAACAGAGAATGTAAGCGCATTGCTCAAGAAGCCGAAGTCAAGACCAATGTCTGTCTGCTCTGATTCCTCCCATTTAAGGTCCGGATTAGGCATACCATTAGCCTTTACACCATTGATGACTGACTCTCCATGGCCGAGAATATAGTTGTTGCCAGTCGCTGTGAATACAGCATAACGGAAGTCGTCGATATTCTCATTTCCGTTCTTACCCCAGCTCGCACGAAGTTTGAGATTGGTAAGCCAGTTAGGCCGCTTCTGCATGAAAGGTTCATTGGTCACGTTCCATCCGAGAGAGAACGATGGGAAGGTGGCATACTTATTGTTTGTACCGAAACGACTTGAGCCATCACGACGCACAGTTGCCTGGAACATATAACGCTCAGCATAGTTATAGCTCAGACGGGCAAACATTGATGAAAGGGCATGCGGGTTAGATGGTCCTCCCCAACCATCACGCTCACCGTTCTCTGCAAGACCGGAAGCGAAGTTGATATAAGGCTTATTCAAATCTATAAGGTTCCAACGACTCGCACCGAGGGTCCAACCGGTATTTTTCATTGCCGACTGACCCAGCACGACATTGATAGAATGGTCACCAAAAGTTTTATCGTAGGTCAATACATTTTCAATCTGCCACACCGTGCCACGGTCGCTTTCCTGAGACGCACTGGTATGAGTGGCCTTGTTATTTGTCGTAAGATAATAGAGAATCGTATGGCTCTCATTGCCCCAGAACGACATATCTGCTCCGTAAGAGATACGATATTTCAGTCCGTCCCAGATTTGCATCTCTGCTGCAAAGTTAGCAACAAACTTATGGCTCCAGTTCTGTGCACCCGGCAAAGAAAGTGCGGCCAGCGGGTTGACCATCTCATTATAAGTAGTACCGGCTATTGTATACGGCTCGCCGTTAGGGGAAAGAATTGGACCAGGATAGTCGGGCTGTGTCTGACGATAAAAATCATCCTGTGCCTTTGCCGCATCACCACTAAGTGTTGGTGTAAGGATCGGCGACAATGCAAGTGCAGAGCCAAGAGGAGAACCATACTGAGAATTCACATCGATACTCTTAGACTTAACGCGAGCATAAGAAAGGTTTACTGTAATATCAAGCTTATTGAGCCAGTTGCGTTCTTTCGATACATCAAACACATTATACTTTGTATTGCTACGCATCGAGAGACGCTGGTAATTGGAACGGTCAAAATTTCCACCAATAATACCTTCTTGTGTATAATAGCCTAGAGAGAGATAATAGTTCACCTTGTCAGAAGCACCGCTGACCGTAATGTCGTGATTTACCACCGGTGCATTATCATTGAACAACTCATCCTGCCAGTCTGTTCCTGTAGTAATTCTATTACCCATGGCATCTGTAAGGTTATAAGGATCGTCATAAAGGGGTGCCATGCCTGCGTTGACATAACCCTCGTTCATCATTACAGCATACTCAGTAGCGTTAAGCACATCGCGCTTGCGCCACTTACTCTGCCATCCATAAGAGAAGTTATAATTTACCTTTACCTTGCCTTTCTTACCAGATTTGGTTGTTACGAGCACAACACCATTAGCGGCACGCGCACCATAGATCGCACCAGAAGCAGCATCCTTGAGTACCTCTATACTCTCAATATCGCTCGGGTTCACATAGTCGAGACCACCCTCGATAGGCATGCCGTCAACAATGTAGAGCGGGTCAGAATTGTTGATCGTTCCAATTCCACGTACACGGATCTGAGCTGCTGCTCCCGGCTGACCTGACGATGAGGTGACTGTAACGCCAGCAGCAAGACCCTTCAACGCATTGTCCATACGGACCGGTGCTGTCATACCCAGTTCATCAGCACCCACCTTGGCAATGGAAGCTGTCACAACGCTCTTTTTCTGAACACCGTAACCGACCACGACGACCTCGTTAAGCAACTCACGGTCCTCATGCATCACAATGTGCATCTTCGCTTCAGCCTTCGCCTCAACAGTCTTATAACCGATATAAGAAACGGTTATCGTACTGCCCTCCGGAACTTGTTGCAGATTAAACACTCCATTAAGGTCGGACACCACACCCTTCGACTCACCTTTAAGGTACACTGATGCTCCGATAATCGGCTCACCACTTGTATCAACGATGGTGCCGGTACAATCTATCTTTTGTGCGGCAGCTGTCATTGAAAACAATGTGGCCAATAACATTAGCATAAAGAATCTACACGTTTTCATATAATTATTAGTTTTTATAAAGATTGATTTTTACTATTCGCAACGCTTCTGACGCAAAAGTATTAAAAAAAGATACGTATATAAAACGTACAAATGAAAGAAGTGGATGAATATAGACGAAGTATTTTCATATAATACGCTATATCAATGACTTACGATTACAGCATCCCTTGGAAAAAGTGGATGGATAATAATTGTATGAATCACGCTTATACAACAAAAATGACAAGCCTTGAGTAAATTAAGTGTAAAAATGTAACATTTATAACAGGTGCATTCTCCTATTTTGTCTTCATTTTTACAAAGCAGTATCAAGATTTACCAAGTTCATTATTTATCCCAAATTCGTCATTTGACAGTCCGAGGGCTTTCGTACCATCGTCGGACAAACCATCTGTTATCCTTGTCAGAGCCATAGCCGGGTGCGTTGATGTGAAGTGCGAAAATGATGCGGACAAGAGGACGGACGTGTCGGACAAGCTAATAAGATAAATGATTCGGAAAGTATCAGATCGGTCTTATCACTATAATGAATAATCAGGACCGGTCAATATTTGAAAGTAAGGGCTTTTAGCATTACATTCTGCCCATCTCTCCAAAAATCGCACCGACTCCTGCATTTAAACGAATTTCTTCCTGTGTTGAAGGAACATATAATCTCGAGCCCAAGATTATATATTCTAAGCACTCTGAAGCCATATCACTTTTTTCGGGCTCATAGGATCCGGATTCTCACTATATGCTCCTGAGCTATTTCTATTGCAGGACAGAGCCGTCACACACCCGACAGGAAGTGTTCTCCGGAATAGAAACGACGAACAAAGTCATCCTGTTTTTATTTACAAGCCATCATCTCAGACAGACCTGTATCTATGAGTATAGGCTGGTCTTGTCAACAAGTTTATCCGGAAAGGTGAAGATAAAGACCGGCATTACAGAAGAATGGGAATTCATCATCACGGTATCCGCGAAAGGCAACAGGAAAGACACAGGACAACATCGATATCAGTAATGAATCATATAATCCGGTAGTACGAACCTATATATCATCCGCCAAACTCACACTGCATCAATTCTGATTTCTGTGAACTCACATTATTTAATTATAAAAGGTCCATGATAATAGGAAACAAGTATACCATCATAATATATAAAAATCCTTAGGTTCCAGGTCTGGAAATCCAGAATTTGCCATGGCAATGGTTGTTTTCTATGATGTCTTTAATGGTCTGATGTAGAAACGGGAAATATGAACATACGGTACGAAGATATCGTAACGGCCACATAGCGCAAACTTCCTATCTTTGCAGCGGATAAATGAAAAAAAGATATGAAGAGATTATTATTCACATTTGCCATTGCCTGTGTCCTTATTCCTCTTAAGGCACAGGAGACACTCACCCTCAAGCAGTGTCTGCACATAGGCATTGAGAACAATCTGCAACTGCAGACCAAACGCAATGACATAGTAAAAGGTGAGCATGGCATCACCGAGAACCGTGCCAAACTACTGCCACAGATCAATGCCATAGCATCAATGAACGACAATTTCAATCCGCCAGTGTCTGTCACTGACGGTTCAGCCTACGGCAATCCCTACAATGTCACGAAGACACTGCAGTATAATGCCTCAGCAGGATTGCAACTCCAGATGCCGCTCTACAACCAAACGCTGCTCACGGCACTCGACATCACCAAGATGATGGACCACATCAACCGCCTCAGTTACGACAAGGCACGCAACGACCTCATCAGTCAGATTGCCCAAATGTACTATCTCGCGCAAAGCACCGCCGAGCAGATAACCATCATCAAGGCCAACATTACACGTATGGAGGAACTGAAAAACATCACTGACGCATTCTTCGACAACGGCATGTCGATGGCTGTCGACGTGAAGAGGGTCAGCATCAATCTGGAAAACCTCAAGGTACAACGCGACAATGCCGAGGCCATGCTCACACAGCAGATCAACATGCTGAAATATGTCATCGACTATCCAGCCGACAAGACCATTACCCTCACGCCCGTGGATGCAGCCAGCGTCGAAGCCGTAGAGCTTACCGGACTGTATGAGTCGCTGCCCGAGCTGCAACTCTTACAAAAACAGAGCGAACTGTCAGAGAAACAGCAGAAGATGATCAAACAAGGCTACCTGCCGTCAATCATGCTCACGGGTAATCTGACTTACTCCGCCTTCACCGACAAGTTTGGCAACTGGTTCCATTCAGGCCCGTCCAATCACTGGTATAACTCGTCCGGCCTAGGCATTACGCTACGCATTCCGGTATTCGACGGACTGGAGAGACGCACAAAGATACGCAAGGCAAGGCTCGATACCGAAAATGCGCGACTGGCCTACAACGATGCTCTCAAAGGTCTGCGCACCCAATATGTCAATGCCACCAACGATCTGATGAACAGCCGCCGCAACTTCACCAAGCAGCTCGACAACTATCGTCTGGCCGAAGATGTCTACGCCGTCACTACCGACCGCTACCGCGAAGGTGTAGCGTCAATGACCGAAGTGCTGCAAGACGAGATGCAGATGAGCGAGGCCCAAAACAGTTATATCACCGCTCATTATAGCTACCGCGTCACAGCCCTGTCGCTACTCAAACTGACAGGACGGCTTGACACCTTATTAAAATAAGTCTCATACAAAGACGACATAGACATTATAAAGTCAATAATTAAAAATTTACGACAATGGAAACTCAGAACAACAATATACGACAGAACAACACACTTGAGAAGAAGGCCAGGAAACTGAGAAGACAACGCACCAGACAAATCGTGGCAAGTATCTTCGGCATCATCATTCTTGTATGTGGAATAGTAAAGATATCCATGATCTTCCTTGACTACAAGGACACAGAGACAAGCAATGACGCCCAGATAGAGCAATATATATCGCCCGTCAACCTGCGTGCATCGGGATATATCAAGAAAGTATGCTTCACAGAGCATCAGGATGTCAAGAAAGGTGACACCCTCCTAATACTCGACGACCGCGAATACCGCATACGCGTGATGGAAGCAGAGGCTGCATTGAAAGATGCCCTGGCCGGCGCTTCCACCATCGGTCAGTCACTACAGACCTCGGAAGCCTCGGCATCGGTCTACGAGTCGTCCATCGCCGAAGTTAAAATTCGTCTGGCAAAACTCGAGAAAGACCGCGTCCGTTATAAGAACCTGTTGGAGCGCAACGCAGCAACGCCGATACAGCTGGAACAGATCGAGACAGAATATGAGGCCACAAAGCAGAAGCTTGACGGACTTGTCTGCCAGCAGAAAGCAGCCAAGTCAGGCGTAAGTGAGGTGTCGACACGACGCAGAAGTTCTGAGGCTGCCATAGAAAGGGCACGTGCCGCACTTGAGATGGCTCGTCTGAACCTCTCCTATACAGTGGTAGTCGCTCCCTGTGACGGCAAGTTAGGACGCCGTACCGTTGAGGACGGACAGTATGTCTCAGCCGGACAGACGCTGACATACATCTTGCCCAATACACAGAAATGGGTGATTGCCAACTATAAGGAGACCCAGGTGGAAAGTCTGCATGTGGGGCAGGAAGTGACACTTACCGTCGATGCCATGGGAGGACGCGAGTTCAAGGGACACATCACCACCATCTCAGGTGCTACAGGATCTAAGTTCTCGCTCGTGCCTACCGACAACTCCGCCGGCAACTTCGTGAAGATTCGCCAGCGCGTTCCTGTCAGAATCGACTTTACAGACTTGTCCAAGACCGACAACGAGAAACTCGCTGCTGGAATGATGGTGGTTGTGAAAGCAAAGAAGGATTAAGACGCATGCTTCCTCCTACCCAGAGTCTGGATGTGGAGAGAGACCTGTTCTTCACGTATTCACTAACAAACGGTATTGAGTCATGGTTCAAAATGTGATTAGCGTCAATTATGGGGCAAAATACAAGAATTATCCGTTCTACAAATGGGTGCCCAAGCCGGTTGGAATCATCCTGCTGATACTTCTGTTCATACCCATCCTTACCATAGGAGGCGTATATACGGCCAACAGCGGTGAGATGACAAGCGGACTGGGCATACAGTCGGAGCACATACAGTTCGTCGGTTTCGTCACGTCGATAGGCATGGCGGCCTTCTCGCCCTTCTTCTATCAGTTGGTGTGCATACGCCGTGAGAAGATGATGTGCGTCGTCGGATTCTCTGTGATGTATCTTCTCAGCTATGTATGTGCCATAACCGACAGCATATTCGTACTGGCTCTGTGCAGCCTTATCATGGGTTTCCTGCGCATGGTACTGATGATGGTCAACCTGTTTACACTCATCCGCTACGCTTTCGGGATGGAGGCGACACGGAACATCACACCGGGTAATGAGCCTGATGACGAGCAGGGATGGGACCGACTGGACGCAGAGAAGAGCAAGAGCATGCCCATGATCTATCTGTTCTTCATGATCCTAGGGCAACTCGGCACATCGCTCACGGCATGGCTGGCTTACGAATATCAGTGGCAGGATGTCTACTACTACATGATGGGCATGACGCTCATGGCCATACTCATAGCTCTCGTCACCATGCCCTATCACGCCTACAACGGCCGCCGGTTCCCGATAACGTTCCGCAAGTTTGGCAGTGTAGCCGTGTTCAGCGCCATGATGACCTGCGGTATATATGTCCTTGTCTACGGCAAGACGCTCGACTGGTTCTCTGATCCTACCATCATACGCTCTACGATACTTACGATCGTGTTCGCCGCCGCATTCTTCTATATGGAAAGGTCACACCATTCCCCTTATTTCCTCATGGAAGTGTTCCGGCTGCGCACCATCAACATAGGTATGGTACTGTTCCTTCTACTCATGATATTAAACACGAGCTCGATGTTCGTCAATGTGTTCACCGGCGTGAGCATGGAGACAGACAACTGGCAGAATGCCGCATTGGGCAACTGGAGCATGCTGGGCTACTTCATCGGAGCCGTCATTGCCATCATCCTCGGCTCACGCAATGTCAAGCTGAAATATCTCTTCGGCATAGGCTTTCTACTCATCGGCCTTTCGGCTCTGTTCATGTATTTCGAGGTGCAGACGGCCGGACTTTATGAAAGAATGAAATATCCGGTGATCATACGCTCTACCGGCATGATGCTGATCTATTCTCTCACGGCAGTGTATGCCAACCAACGCATGCCTTACAAATATTTGTCCACATGGATATGCATCATGCTCAGCGTGCGCATGGTCATAGGACCGGGTATCGGATCGGCTCTGTATTCCAACGTACTCCAGGAACGCCAACAACACTATGTCACGATGTTCGCACAGGATGTAGACCGTACCGACACGCAGTCGGCAGCTGCCTACGACCAGACGGCACAGGGGATGCGCTGGCAGGGGCGTTGCGAGACCGAAGCCGAGAACATGGCTGCCCTGTCAACTAAGGGCAAGGTGCAGGTACAGGCCACACTGTCAGCCGTCAAGGAGATGTCAGGATGGACCTTCTACGGTTGTATGATTGCAATGCTCTTCGTACTCATTTATCCATATAAGAAGAGGAAATTATCTGCTTGGCGGAGGTGACAGCCCGCCAAGTCAGATAATTTTATTAACTTAGCTGCCGTAAAATATCTGCCGTTATGAAACAAACACTCAACGAAAAGATTACAGACCATCTTGACATCCTGCAGAGAGAAATCAGCTACAGGGCTGACGTGTGCTCGTCAGGAGGTGTCGTCTCCGATTTCCCCCCGGATATGAAAGACGGCTTTGTCTGTTTCGGCATCGGTCTTATAGTGTGCCTTGAGGGTGAGTTTGAATTCACTTTGTCAGACAGGCCATATAAGGCAAACCGAGGAGAGACGGTCTTCATGCCTGAAGGTATGGTGTTCTGCACCACCCGACAGTCGCCCGACTTGCGCGTCAGCATCATCATCTACCGCACCGAGCCTATACGCGATGTGGTTGGTACCATGGTCCAGTCTGTGCATCTCTATGCCCGTATGGCACCCGATATGCCGTGCGTGTGGCACACCGGATGTGAGGACGACATTGCCGGATATATCTCGCTGATAGGAGTGGAGCAGCCCACGCCCGACAAGTTCTTTGCCACTAGCGAACACAAGCTCCTCCTTCTGTCACTCACCTACCGCCTGTGCGAGGTATTCAGCCAGAGATACCTGTCAGGCAGTTCGGCCAATGTACGGAGAACAGAGATATTCCTGAAGCTCATCCAGCTCATCGGCCGTCACTATATGTCAGAACGCGGCGTGGCATTCTATGCCGACAAGCTCTGCCTGTCGCCCAAATACCTGTCCGAGCTGTCTAAGTCGATATGCGGATATACCGTCCAAGAACTTGTCTTCAAAGCCATTATACGCAAGGCCATGGGCCTGCTCGACAGTACCAACAAAACAGTTGCCGAGATATCCGACAAATTAAACTTCCCCAATCCATCAAGTTTCGGCACGTTTTTTCGCAAGCAGACGGGCTTGTCACCACAGAAATATCGGGAACGTATATAATATATTGATTTTCAACATACTATATACAAGGCTCCCCAAAAATGCCTCCGATTCAATACAAGATTGCTTCCAACATCCGAAAACATCGACAGGTCAAATCTGGAATACGCCTCCTACTAAGACGTCATTTCCTTTCGGCGACAAAATAAAGTATTCTGTCATTGAAGGCGCATTGGTCTTTCATCTTCGGGACATATCGGCGACAAAACAAGGATTTCTTCCGCCCCTTCCAAGCCATCCTGTTTCACGAAAAAATAAGGTGGTGAATCTGAGAAATAGAAAGTCTCGGATTATCTTTCCCTATTCTGCCCACAATCGTCCGACTGATATATATATTCAAAAAAGTCCGGCAATCTGATACCGATATCAGATTGCCGGACTTAGATATTTGTACATCAATTATTTACAGTAATTCAGGAAGCTCAAAAAGCTTGATGCCGTTACTGCCTTTGATCAGGATGAGCTTATCCTTAGGCTGCTGTTGGGCAATAGCCTCCTTCACAGCTTCCACATCGGGGAATTTTCGGAAAGTGGTGTTCGTCTTTGCAAACTCAGGACCGACAAGCCACACATGGGTGATGCCGGCTGAAAGCAGTGCATTAACCACTTTCTGATGCTCCTCACCGCTCACCTCGCCCAGCTCACGCATGTCACCAAGGATGGCCAGCTTAGACTTACCGACATTCATCAACCGGAAATTCTCGATGGCTGCCGCCATACTCGAAGGATTGGCGTTGTAGGCATCCACCACCAACGTATTGTGTTCCGTCTCCGTCAGCTGCGAACGGTTATTGCTCGGCTGATAATGAGAAAGGGCATGGCAAATCTGCTGAGGTGACACACCGAAATGCAATCCAACGGCGATAGCGGCCAGAAGGTTGTCTATGTTGTATGCACCGACAAGATGTGTCTCCACTTCGTATTCCCCATTTACGCCCTCTGCACTCCAAGCGAAGCGGACAAAGGGATCGCAGGCCAATACATGACCACGTACATGATAATCGGTCTCCTCACTCTGGCCATAACCAATGATGCGCTCCATCTCACGCTCCGATGCCATGGCTACGAGATCTTCATTGCCTTCGTTCAGAAAGAGCAGACCATTGTGAGCTGCAAGGTAGTCGTACAGCTCACCCTTCGTACGCTTCACGCCTTCAAAAGAGCCGAACCCCTGCAGATGGGCACGTCCCACATTGGTGATCAGTCCACATGTCGGCTCGACATATTCTACAAGTTTCTTAATGTCGCCAGGATGAGAAGCACCCATCTCCACGACGGCAATCTCATGATCTCCGTTCAGACGCAGCAATGTCTTAGGCACACCGACATCGTTATTGAAATTGCCCTCCGTATGCATCACACGATACTTCTCAGCCAACACAGTAGACACCAGTTCCTTTGTGGTGGTCTTACCATTGGTACCGGTGATACCGATGACAGGAATAGTGAACTCGCGCCGATGGGCCCGGGCAAGTTCCTTGAAGGCTACAAGCGTATCGGCAACCAGTACATAGCGTGCATCGCCTTCGGGAACGACAGCCGGATCGTCCACGACAGCATAACTGCAGCCCTGCTCCAGAGCCTTGGCAGCAAACTTATTGCCATCAAACGATTCTCCTTTCAGAGCCAGGAAGATAGAGCCCTCAGGACAGTCGCGGCTGTCGGTCGTCACCACGGGGTGCTCCTTATAGAGGGTGTAGAGAATAGAGTTATCCATAGTGTGTTATTTATTGTCGATGCAAAGTTACTGCAAAAAACATAAAAAGACACTGATTTCTCGATTATAATTACTATTTTTGCGGTGAAAACATAATCACTATTCTAACACAGAACATGGAATATACGCTAAATATCAAAAGGCAGCTATTATCGCTCTCCCGTCCGCAAGTAATGGGCATTCTCAACGTCACTCCCGACTCGTTCTACGCAGACTCACGCAAGCAAACAGAGCAGGACATTATCGACCGTGCCCACCAGATCGTCCGCGAAGGCGGCTCCATCATCGACGTAGGCGCATGCTCCACCCGCCCCGGCTCCCAGCCCGTGAGTGCATCGGAAGAAGCCTCCCGCCTACAGTGGGCACTCGGCATCATCCGGCGCGAGCTGCCTGACACGCCAATTTCCGTAGATACCTTCCGGCCCTCCGTGGCACGTCAGTGCATCGAAGAATGGGGCGCCGACATCATCAATGACATCTCAGAAGGCGGGCTGACCTGCCCTGACGGCACGCCCGCAGAAAAGAGTGAATCCATGTTTGAGCTGGTAGGCCGTCTTCAGGTGCCTTATATTCTCATGTCCACCAAATCAAACTTAAAGGACATGATCAAGGCCTTCAGTGGTGAGATACAACAACTCCGTGACCTCGGAGCGAAGGACATCATCCTCGATCCGGGGTACGGATTCGGCAAGTCGCTTGCCGACAACTACCGCATTCTCTATCACGCTGAAGAACTGCAGGCACTTGACCTGCCAATATTGGTAGGCGCCTCACGCAAGTCGATGATCTTCAAGCTGATCGGCGGCGATCCCTCTACCTCCCTCAACGGTACGACCGTCATCGACACCGTCTCACTGATGAAAGGGGCCAGCATCCTGCGCGTACACGACGTGCGACAAGCCGTTGAAGCTGTAGACATGCTCAACGTGCCCGTATAAATCATTCCCATACTAATGCCTACCTAACGGCTAAACCTCTGAAAAAATGTTTTTTGACTTTGGCATCAAAGATATCATCGACATCCTGTGTGTCGCCCTGATACTCTATTATATTTACCGTCTGATGAAGGAGAGCCGCTCGCTCAATGTCTTCATTGGCATCATGGTCTTTGTCCTTGTCTGGCTCTTCGTGAGTCAGATCCTAGAGATGCGGCTACTCGGAAGCATCCTCGACAAGTTGGTAAGCGTCGGTGTCATCGGTCTCATAGTCCTCTTCAAAGAGGAAATCAGAAAATTTCTCTATCAACTCGGCGCACACCAGCACGTGAAGTCATTTCTGCGCTTCTTCCAGCATAAGGATGCCAATAAGGAGGAAGAGGACAAGGAAACCATCCTGCCTATCGTATGGGCCTGTATGGACATGGCAAAAGGAAAGGTAGGAGCCCTTATCGTCGTTGAGCGGGCCACGCCCCTCGAAGACATTGTCAATACCGGCGAGACCATAGACGCCGATATCAATAAGCTCTTAATCGAGAATATCTTCTTCAAGAACTCGCCCCTTCACGACGGTGCCATGATCATCTCTAAGAAGCGCATCAAGGCCGTTGGTTGTATCCTCCCCGTGTCACACAACATGGACATACCCAAGGAGCTGGGACTACGTCACCGTGCCGCCCTAGGCATCTCCCAGGACAGCGACGCCATTGCCATCACCGTGTCAGAGGAGACCGGACGTATCAGTGTAGCCATCAAGGGACAATTCCGGTTGAGACTATCGGCCGAAGAGCTGGAGGCCATCTTAGCCAAGGAGCTGTGACTTATGCGCACTGACAGCCGCACATCTCAAAAAATCCAAATGAAAAAGATTGGCTAAGTCAGCGTAAATGATTACCTTTGCATCCACACTGGAATTATACAACACTAAAAAATAATATGAGTTTGTTAGATCAGATTGTAGCGCGTGCTAAAGCCGACAAGCAGCGCATCGTTCTTCCCGAAGCAGAGGAAGAGCGCACATTGAAAGCAGCCGACAAAGTACTGGCCAACGACCTCGCTGACCTCATCCTGATTGGTAACCCTGAAAACATCAAGAAAGAAGCCACGGAGTGGGGACTGACCCATCTCGACAAGGCTACCATCATCGATCCTCTCCACTGCGAAAAGACAGAAGAGTATGCCGCACTGCTGGCTGAACTCCGCAAGAAGAAGGGCATGACCATTGAGCAAGCCCGTGAACTGGTAACAAAGAACAACCTGTACTTAGGATGCATGATCATCAAGACCGGTGACGCCGATGGTCAGATCTCCGGTGCACTGAGCACCACAGGTGACACACTGCGCCCCGCCCTGCAGATCATCAAATGTGCTCCTGGCATCACCTGCGTAAGCGGTGCCATGCTTCTGATCACGAAAGAGAAAGAGATGGGCAAGGACGGTGTTGTCGTAATGAGTGATGTTGCCGTGACACCCAATCCTACAGCCGACCAGCTGGCACAGTTCGCCTACTGCACCGCACAGACCGCCAAGAGCCTGGCAGGCATCAACGATCCTGAGGTAGCCATCTTGAGCTTCTCTACAAAGGGATCTGCCAAGGATGCCAAGGACAAGACTACCGGCAAGAGCGTCTATATCATCGACAAGGTGATCGAAGCTACCCAGCTCGCTAAGGAAAAATATCCCGAGCTCCATGTTGACGGTGAGCTCCAGGCTGATGCCGCCCTCGTACCCAGCGTGGCTCATACCAAGGCCAAGGGTTCTGACGTTGCCGGTAAGGCCAACGTACTGATCGTCCCCAACCTCGAGGTGGGCAACATCGGCTACAAGCTCGTGCAGCGTCTCGGTGGTGCCATCGCCATCGGTCCTATCCTTCAGGGTATCGCACGCCCGGTGAACGACCTGTCACGTGGATGCTCCGTAGACGACATCTACTATATGGTGGCCATCACCTCGTGCCAGGCACAAGACGCAAAGGCAAACGAGGCTAAATAAGCAACGGATCAAGACTAAGCTAAGCCGGGACACGAAACCATTCATCCCGGCTAACTTCGTCCGCACACTCGATCCGTATCTCCCAAAAACAACTCTAATAAACAATAACATTCTATGAAAGTACTGGTACTGAACTGCGGAAGTTCTTCCATCAAATATAAATTGTACGACATGGCCGACGAGAGCGTACTGGCTCAAGGCGGTGTAGAGCGCATCGGCATCGACGGTGCCTTCATCAAGGTGAAGCTCCCCAACGGAGAGAAGAAGCAGATCATTGCTTCTCTGCTTACCCATAAGGAAGGTGTCGCCCTCGTATTCAAGGTGCTGCTCGATCCCGAGATCGGCGCCATCAAGAGCCTCGACGAGATCGACGCCGTAGGCCACCGTATCGTGCAGGGTGGTGACCTCTTCGAGAAGAGCTGCATCGTCACTCCCGAAGTAGAGAAGGGTATCGAGAGCCTCATTGACCTCGCCCCCGTACACAATGCCGGCCACCTGCGCGGTATCCGCGCCGTAGACGCCCTGATGCCCAACGTGCCTCAGGTGACTGTCTTCGACAATGCATTCCACTCTACAATGCCTCCCTACGCCTATCTCTATGCCGTTCCCTACGAGATGTATCAGAAATATCACGTGCGTCGCTATGGCTTCCACGGAACCTCTCACCGCTATGTAAGTCATCGCGTATGCGACTTCCTTGGCGTAGACATCAATACCCAGAAGATCATCACCTGCCACATCGGCAATGGTGCTTCAGTGGCCGCCGTGAAATATGGCAAGGTGATCGACACCTCCATGGGTCTGACTCCGTTGGCTGGCCTGATGATGGGCAGCCGCTCGGGTGACATTGATCCTTCTGCCGTTACTTATATGATGGAGAAGCTGAACAAGACTCCTCAGGAGATGGCCGACTGGTTGAACAAGGAGTCGGGTGTGCTCGGCATCACCGGCATGTCATCTGACATGCGTGACATTGAGAAGGCCGATAAGGAAGGTAACGAGCGTGCACACCTCGCCCTACAGATGTACAACTATCGCATCAAGAAATACATCGGCGCTTATGCCGCAGCCATGAATGGTGTCGATATCATCGTCTTCACTGCCGGTGTAGGCGAGAACCAGGAAGGTGTACGTTGGGATTCCTGTCAAGGTCTCGACTATCTGGGCGTCAAGCTCGATGCAGAGCGCAACCACTGCCGTGGCGTAGAGCAGGTTATCTCTGCTGACGACTCTAAGGTAAAGGTAGTACTTATCCCCACCGATGAGGAGATCGTCATCGCCCGCGACACCGTAGAACTCGTAGAGGGCCTGAAGAAATAAATCCATAGCCACAGATAGCCTGTGGATAATATAAAACCTTACATCACAGGCATCGTCACAGGCTATGACATATTAAAATCCGCTCGCTGTCCAGCCGGACAACGAGCGGATTTCTTTATTGCCGTCCCGATGCAGATTTGTTGGAGGTCACTCTTTCAAATAATGCGAACAAACAACATACACCGTTCCGATACACAGTAAGCACACATCCTAAAAACCTATCTCAGCATTATTATATGCCGAAGAATCAGTGTCTTATACTGGTGCTTCATATCTTCGGGCAGGAAGGACATATCGATGAGCTCGAACCATTTGGGCAACACCCTACTGAACTTGCGTGCCATATTCTCAATGACCTTCTCCTCAATGCCCGACAAAGTGATGGACTTCATAAAGTCCGCCTTATGCAGCTTGCGCTTCTTTCCGTTAAGCGTAAGAGCCAGTTCTTCGGTATCCTCCCGCATGACAAGGGCTGTAGACAACATATCGTAGGCGGGCGTAAGCGTATAGGCACCGTCCATGGCATTGTAAAGCGAGAAGTTTTTCAGATGCATGTCTGCGTTACCGGTGATCCACGAGAATACGACAACCTCCCAAAAGTTGACTAGATCGAGTTTCGGAGTTGACGAATATTTCTTTATGGCCTTGGCTATCTGTTCGTAAGAACCTTTATATTTATACTCGGTAAGACGCTCGGTCAGCTGGCACATATCTTCCATAGGGATCTTCCGGCCATCGGATGTACGGTCTATTCGCCTCGTTATATAACACAATTCGCCATCGCTGAAACGTATAAGGCTATGCGGCACTACAGCTATCTTTGCTGCCTCCGCCAGATGCATGGTAAGGTCCTCAAGCTCGGGCAATGCCCGGTATGTGGCGGTCTGCGGCTTCAGGATGAAACGTCCCCACAGTCCCACTATGGTGAAACGGTCGGGCTCGTTCCTGCCTCCCCGGTCAATGTCGAGTGACAGCTTGGCCTGAACACCCGTAAGCGTTGTCTGACTGCGCACCACCTGCCGTGCCAAATCACCCAACTGTGCCCTGACATAAGGCAAAGAAGGCGCATTGCGTGTACCGAAGAACTTACGGGCACATGCCGGATGAAAATCGGTCTGTCCCTCTTTCAACTCCTTGTAACAATAAAGACACCTCATAGTTAATTCATAATTGGGTAAACGAAAAAATATCGAAAAAGAGGATATTAAATTTTATTTTTTAATTCCTCATTCTCCCCTATCTTCTTCCTCATCATCCTGCTCCGGCACCACGCTGACAGCTCCGATGCAATCCCTGCAACAGGCAAGGAGCAGCGACATACGGTCACGCTGATTTATCTTCCAGCTCTTTTCGGCTATGTCAAGCAGCCACCCTTCAGGTATCAGTCCGTCGAAAAACGGAAACAGCACAGTATCGTGATAAGGCTTGTCAGTAAGAGGAAGGGTAAGACTGACCGCCTCGGCATCGTCAGAAGAAAGGAAATCAGAATCGTACAAGAACGTAAATCCGTTCTCGTCTTCAGTAAGCCGTCCAGCCACACGGTCGTAAAGATATACTATCGCTGTTTTCATAGGCTAAAGGATTTGAGTTCAGATAGAAAATAAAGAGATTGACACCAACTGGACAATGCGAGGCCCTACTCTACTGATAAGGGCTTTTACTTGCCCTGCTCACTGCCTGAACGCATGTCAACGGCACCGACCTGATGCCCGAAAAGACTCAACACCTGATTGACCTTGTCCATACGCAAGGTCTGCTTGCCCTGCTCCAACTCGCGGACAAAGCGCAACCCCACACCTGACTTTTCGGCCAGGTCAACCTGAGTGAGGTTAAACTTCCTACGCATTTCCCTAACAAAATCAGCTATCAGTCTGTCATTCATATTATACCCGTTTGGGTACAAATATACAAAATAAACATAATGTTTATACCTTTTAGGGTATAATTTTATTGCTTTTATTTTATTTTATACCTTATCGGGTATAAAGATAAGCAATATTATCAAATTACACTTATAGGGACTAAAAGGAGATTACTTCAGAAGGTCTCCTTATTAGTCCCTACAAGTGTATGATGCTCGATCTTAAACGCTATTCCCAATGCACCGGCTGATAAGTCTCGACCTGCAGCGACGTTGTAGTATTTCTTTATTCAGCTTTCCATATTGCACTGTTAATGCTTCTGTCTACACTATCGGATTCACGCGAGGTCTTCTTACCAAAGTTGAACGTGTAAGCTAATTCAAATAACCGGTTTACTGATATATACGGTTGGTGCGTGCCTGATTGTACCAATAAACCTTCCGCTCAGAAAGTACGTAACTTCATATCCACATACTATCTGTTGTCAGTCGTCATGCTTGGCCATCTTCACGACATCTTTTACATCTTCCGTCCGCACATGGCCACGGATAAGCACTGCCTGACAACCGCCATCGTCCTCTGTAACAAAAAGTAGAATATCCGTGAACACGCCGTTCTTTGCCTTGGCCATGATGCTTACATTGTCACCATCATCGTTGGTTTGAAGGATCTCGTCATAACCATAATTGAGTAAATCCTGCACCCGCTCGCCAAAACGATTCTTTTTGCTGCGCGAACAATCACTCATCTCAAGAATCCACATACTGTCGACACCATTTAATACCTTATGGCTTGTGGAGTCGTTTATCTTCTTGTTATGTGCCATCTTCATCATCCACCCGGGTATCTTCATACTCTTGACACCCTTTACCGTATGATAGTCGGTGAAGATCTGGGTGACCGACTGGGCAAACAGCTGTGTGCAGCAGACTGCCAACAGCAACATCATAAAAATCCTTTTCATATTTTCCTTGTTTTTTTCATTCGTTTGACGTATGGAGACAGGAAAATGTTGCACTGCCAGATATGAAAAATACTTTTCTTTGATACAATTTACTTGGCTATATAAAAGAAAAACCGTAAATTAGCACCACATATTAATAAATAGTCTCGAAAAAATGACACAAGAAGAAAAGACCCAGATAGAAGAACGTATTGTCGATGTCCTCAAGACCGTATACGATCCCGAAATTCCCGTCAACATCTTTGATTTGGGAATGATCTATAAGATCGACGTGAAAGATGACGGCAACGTAGATGTAGACATGACGTTCACTGCCCCTTCCTGCCCCGCCGCCGACTTCATCCTCGAAGATGTTCGTACAAAGATCGACAGCGTTGACGGTGTAAAATCCTCCAATGTCAATCTCGTCTTTGAGCCTGCCTGGGATCAAAGCATGATGAGCGAGGAGGCACGCATAGAACTGGGTCTCGACTAAATGCACCCCTTCATTGCGATGCCGGCAAAGGCCGTTAGTACCGACTGACGGGAAGCATCACTGCCCGCCGGCCCCGAGGCTTTGAAAATTGAAGAGTATGAAGAATGTATATTTTCTGAGCGACGCCCATCTAGGTTCTCTTGCCATCCCTCACGCACGGATGCAAGAGCGTCGGTTGGTGCGCTTCCTCGATTCGATCAAGGAGAAGGCTAGCGCCATCTACCTTTTAGGCGATATGTTCGACTTCTGGGATGAGTACCGCTATGTGGTGCCCAAGGGATATACGCGCTTCCTGGGAAAGCTCTCTGAACTGACCGACAACGGAGTGGAAGTGCATTTCTTCACAGGTAACCACGACCTATGGACCTACGGCTATCTGGAGGAGGAGTGCGGTGTGATTCTGCACCGCAAGCCCTTCACCACGGAGATCATGGGACATGAGTTCTATCTCGCACATGGCGACGGACTGGGAGACCCCGATCCCAAATTTCGGTTTCTGCGTAAGCTGTTTCACAGCACGACATGCCAGCATCTGCTCAACTTCATGCATCCCTATTGGGGCATGAAGCTTGGACTTAACTGGGCTAAGCACAGCCGTCTAAAACGTGCCGACGGAAAGGAAGAACCCTATATGGGCGAGGACAAGGAATACCTTGTGCAATGGACCAAAGCCTATATGAAAAACCATTCTAATGTAGAATACTATATATACGGACATCGTCACATAGAGCTTGATCTCAAACTCGACCGTCATGTACGCATGCTGATCCTCGGTGACTGGATCTGGCAGTTCACCTATGCCGTCTACGACGGCGAGCACCTCTTCCTCGAGCAATATATTGAAGGGGAAAGCCAACCTTGACAAGGGATACGCCAGAAAAGCAGGAAATCTGCTAAAGAAATCTAAAGGCAGCAACTTTCCTTTCTCGTGGCACGTCTTTTGTCTATACAGCAATATATCCACTAATAAAGGTGGAAATCAATAATCAGGAAGCCCTTGGGCATTCCACAAAAGCGAATTAAAACTTAATCAATTATGGAAGTACAAGATTTGGAAAAACTCGTCAACCAGCGTTCTCAGTCGATCTCTTCGGCTATGCCCGCGCTGATGCGTAAAGTGTATACATGGATGACGCTGGCCCTGGCCATCACGGGTATCTGTGCCTATGGTACCGCTACCTCACCTGCCATCCTGAGTATGGTCTACGGCAACCGTGTGATGCCCATCGTGCTCATCATCGCCACCTTCGGTCTGGTGATCTACACCTCGGCCCGCATCCGCAAGCTGAGCCTCAGCACGGCCACGACCCTCTTCGTCATCTATTCGGCCTTGATGGGCGTGATGCTCTCAAGCATCTTCCTCGTCTATTCGCCGATGGTCATCGCCAAGACCTTCTTCATCACAGCCGGCACATTCGGAGTCATGGCCGTCTATGGCAGTGTGACGAAGACCGACTTAAGCAAATGGGGCAACATCCTCTTCATGGCTCTTATAGGACTGATCATCGCCTCGTTGGTCAATGTATTCCTGCGTAGTGCCATGTTCGACCTCATCGTTTCCTACATCGGTGTAGCTGTCTTTATTGGCCTGACCGCATGGGACAGCCAGCAGATCAAGCGTACCCTTGCCATGGCCCCCGATATGGGCGAGACGGCACAAAAAATGGCTCTATTAGGTGCTCTCAACCTTTATCTCGACTTTATCAACCTCTTCCTCTATATTCTCCGTATCTTCGGACGCGATAACTAAAAGAAAACAGACACCCCAAAGGGGTATACTCCTATAACAAAAGGCGCTGTACAGGAATCAAATCCTGCCCAGCGCCTTTTCCTTTATTTGTCGCCATTTACTTATAACATTGTCACAAGAGTATCACGGCTCACCCGATAAACCTAAGGGGAGTTGTGGGCTCACCCAAGAAATATGGGGGATTGTTTAGCCTGAGCTCGAAAAGACATTGTATCCTTGCAACACTGACCGGACGACAGGCCTGCGATAACGCTGAAACCGTGAACATCCGCACCATTTCAACGTAATCTAAAAACAAGAAATATTCTTGACACGACCAAAAACTCTTCGGCCTCTTGTGTCTTTATCATCCGTCTGTTGAAATGACTCGGAGAGCCGTGGCTGCCACTCCACCGGAGTCGTGAACTGCCATTATTTCCAAAACTTATGTAATCCGCTGTATATAAACAAATTACCACCCTGAAAAAGTCGAATATATTTCAACCTACATCGCAGTATATATTCATCTGCCATCGCAGTATATATTCATCCGCCATCGCAGT
>OGQM01000379.1_pt1 | contig 41465 bp, 46 predicted proteins | sample 1553191 | NCBI WGS metagenome assembly OGQM01 (sample SAMEA2579954, study PRJEB22360) | human gut metagenome | biome: human gut; feature: human-associated habitat; material: faeces | place: Denmark | collected 2008/2010 | reverse complement strand
CTGTCAAAATGTATGCATGGAATCCACTGGTAAGTACTATATTCCTGTCTACAATGTATTGGAATCCCATATTTCCAATATCGTCGTTGCCAACCCTAAATGGGTGCGAGCTGTTAAAGGCGAGAAAGACGACGATAAAGATGCCAAATGGATTGCTGATTTATTTAAGTTCGATATTGTTAGAAGTAGTTTTATACCTCAAAAAGATTTTCGTATTCTTCGTGAACTCACTCGCTATAAATACAAACTTGTAAATATGCGTTCCAGTGAAAAGAACCGTTTTCAGAATGCTCTTACTTCTGGTAATTGTAAACTGGATATGGTCTTTACTGATGTTTTCGGCAAATCCGCATCTAATATCATCGACCTTATTTTATCAGATAATCCATACACAGATGAAGATATTCTTTCAAAAGTTCACAAAAAATGTAAAGCATCTCCTGATATGATTCTTGACTTTGTTAATGGAACAGATTTAACACCAGTCCAGAAATCTCGTATAGAACTTGTAAATGACCACATCAAACAATTATCATCCAATATCCAAAGACTTGATAAACTTATTGATTTAATGATTGAGCCATACGAAGACTATATTTCATTTCTGTGTCAGATACCTGGTGTTTCCAGAAACTCTGCCATCATAGTTCTTTCTGAAATCGGTGTAGATATGAATCAATTCACCTCTACAAGACGATTAACTTCCTGGGCAGGTTTAACTCCATCAAGTAACCAGTCAGCAGGAAAGAAACGTGCTTTTATTGCGATTGCCAGAAAAATACTTGTAGCAGCATATCATATGCTTCTTACAGGAGAAATCTGGAATCCTGCAGACTTAGCAGAAGTTGAAACACCAGTTGAACAAAGAATTAAATACGTAAAGAACAACTTAAAATCAGATATTAAACAACTACTAGATATTGGACTTACAGTTGAAGAATTAACACTTATGATTCAGCAAAATGCCAATATTATAGCAACACAATAATCTTTATATTTGGGGAAAGGGGCTTTGCGCCCTTTTGTCCTTCTAACTTCTTCTTTTTATAAATTATATTTTCAGATTATCACCAATAAAATCGTAACACAATTCGTTTAATTGTCAATTTTGTAGCGTTTTCTGGGATGTTCGAAGCTTGATAATTAAGATATTCATTAATATTAGGGACAATGCTCCACATGTGTCGATACAAACATCTTTTATTTGTGGACTTCTTCCAGAAACAAAAGATTGATGCCATTCATCACTGCAAGCATAAAGTACACATGTAATCAAAGCACAAAGCGCATAATGTTTGATACCGTAATTTTTATACATGTAAAATGTATTGAATCCTAATAAGGCGTAAATTGTAAAATGAGCCAATTTGCGAATAAAATACATTGAAAAAGGCATAAATTGTAAAAAATATGCACTGGTTTGTGTGGATAGTTCTGCATTTTGGTTAGAAAAATAAAAAATTAGAGACATATTACAGAATGTGAGGATCGTAAATATATATTTTTTCAATGTTTATTCTCCTTTTGTTGAATAAATAAAGCATAATCAGCTTTTTTATAGTCTGGTTCTTTAAAGTAGTTGTGAACATAAATAAAATGGTAATCGAATACATTTGCCATATCAAAATCATCTAAAATAATATAACTTGTGATTTTATGCTCATTTATAAATTCTTGAATAGCTTTTGTGCGTGGAGAAATTAAAGGGGTAGATGCCTTTATGTATTTTCCTAAGTCAAAAATATCAAACAGAGTTTGTAACTGATCAAGGGAATATATAATTCTCCAGGAGCTTGTGATAATGATTTGAGCATCATATTTATTGATAAGTTTTTTTAGATAATCAATACTTTCTTTTGAGAAACATGAATAAACTTGATTGACTAAATATACATTTAATGTAGCAATCTTTGGATGATTTAATTTTTTTGATAAAGTATCTGGTAAGTTGTAATCAAGTCGATAATTATGTTTTTTACGATTTGGATTGATGACACCATCAATATCTAAAAATATACAAGGTTTCATAAGTAATCCTCCTTTTAATATGATAGTCAAAATTGTACTCAAGTTCAAATGTTGATATAATTTAAAAAAGGATGTGAGATTATGGAAAATAAAATTGTTCTTGTGACTGGGATGTCAGGTGCAGGTAAATCAAGTGCTATGAATGCCCTTGAAGATTTAGGCTATTATTGTATGGATAATTTTCCTAAGGAATTATTAGATAATTTAGAAGATTTACTTAGAAAAGATGAGACACATTATAAGTATGTAGCATTAAGTGTGAGTGCTATTGATTATCAGGCTTTTGTCAGTTATTTTGAAAATATAAATAGAGAACTACAAATTTTGTTTTTGGATTGTAGTGATGAAGAGTTGTTGTTAAGATATCGATTTACAAGAAGACAACATCCAATGATTGTAAATCATTTGGCCACAACACTAGAAGACGCGATTGAAGTAGAGAGAGATTTCTTAGATCATTTGCAGGAAAATTCTCAAAATACAATCCATATTGATACAACGAAACTAAGCACATCTGCTTTGGCTAGTCGTGTGCTGCATCGATTTAAAAGTGCTAAAAAAAGTGTTTTTACTGTAACTTTTCAATCGTTTGGGTTTAAGCATGGCGTACCATTAGATGGGGATATGGTTATTGATGTTCGCTTCTTGCCTAATCCATTTTATGATCCTTTATTAAGAGATAAAACAGGAAATCAAAAAGAAGTTTATGATTATGTCATGGATAAACCGGAAACGCAAGATTTTATTATTCGTCTAAAGAATTATTGTGATTTTGTATTTGATCAATATGAAAAACAAAATAAATCACATATGATTGTTGCGATAGGCTGTACTGGTGGTCAGCATCGTTCTGTTTCTATTTGCAACTGGCTTTATGATACATATAAAGATAAATTTCGTTGTTTTAAATCACATCGTGATATTGGAGTGGATGAAGAATGAAAAGAGTAGTTGTGATTGGTGGCGGCACTGGCTTGTCAAGCATGCTAAAAGGGATGAAACGATTGGAAAATGTTGAGTTAACTGCTATTGTTACGGTTGCCGATGATGGAGGAAGTACTGGGCGAATCCGTGATATTTACAATGTGCCTGCCGTAGGAGATATACGCCATGTTTTGTGTGCGATGGCTGATGAAGAAGATGAAGGATTCTTTTCGGATTTATTAAACTATCGTTTTGAAGGTAGTAAAGATATTGGTGGACATAATCTTGGCAATTTGATTTTCTTGGCGATGATCAACACGACGGGCTCTTTTATGGGAGCTATAGAATCGATTTCAAGAGTATTAAATGTAAAAGGAAATATTTTACCTAGTACACTTGATGTGGTTACGTTGTATGCCATGATGAAAGATGGTACTTTGGTTCGTGGTGAAAAAAATATTCCGACTGTTTACAATAGTATTGATCATGTTTTTTATAAAAATTGTGTTCACGCATATAAACCGGCGATAGAAGCAATTAAAAATGCAGATTTAATAATATATGGTATAGGTTCTTTATATACTTCGATTATGCCTAACTTGATTATTTCAGATATATCGAAGGCGATTGAGAAGAATCCTTGTAAAAAAATATATTTTTGTAATGCCATGTCTCAACCTGGAGAAACAGATGGTTATACTGTACAAGATCATATTCATGCAATTGAAAAGCATTCTTTTAAACATCCGGTAGATTTGGTTGTTGTGAATCGATCAAATCTACCAAAGAAAGTATTGGATATGTATGCTTTGCAAAAGAGTTATCCAATTTGTATTGGAAAAGAAGCGACAGACTATGCTATTATACAAAGAGATTTGTTGGCCTTGGATGAAAAAGGGCGTATTCGTCATGATCCAATGGCAGTTAAACAAGTCGTTGAAGAGTTGATCAAGGGGGTATAGACTTGTCCTTTACTAGCGAAATCAAAAAAGAAATTTGTAAAGAAGAAATCGATGCTCAAATGATGAAGGCACAATTATGTGCCCTTTTTCAAATGCGAGCAAGTTTACATATGAACTGGCAAGGGATGTATTTATCTTTTCAGACAGAAAATGCAACGATAGCAAAGCATGTATTTCAAATTATGAAAACATTGTATGATGTTGATCCGCGGCTTTCAGTGTTGAAGAAAATGCAATTAAAGAAAAATAACATATATCGTATACAAGTGTTTGATAAGGCTCAAGAGATTTTAGAAGATCTTCAAATTCTTACTGATTCAGGGTTAAGATACACTCCTAGCGTGAAGATGGTGCGTTCAGAAAAGATGGCTAGAGCTTATCTTCAAGGATGTTTTTTAGCAAGTGGTAGTATTAATTCACCAAAATCAAGTAATTATCATTTGGAGATGTCGAGTCAAGAAAAAGATTTGGCATTAAGCGTTCAAAAATTGATGCAACGTTTTTATTTACCGGCCAAAGTTATTGAAAGAAAAAGCGTTTATGTAGTATACATAAAGGCAGGGGATAAAATAGCTGATTTTTTACGCTTGTGTAATGCTTCAAATGCGTTGTTTGAATTTGAAGATTCTAGAATTCAAAGAGATTTCTATAATCAAATTACTCGTTTAGATAATTGTGAAGTAGCCAATGAAGTAAAGAGTTTAAAAGCTGCAAAATCACAATTAGAAGCTATTGAGTTTTTAGAAAGTCATTCGAAAAAGATGGTTATTCCGGAAAAAATCATGCATGCTATGCAAATTCGTAAAATGTATCCAGAGGCCAATTTAAATGAATTGTGTATTGAGTGCAAAAAAGAATTTGGAGAAGACATTTCAAAGTCAGGTATGAAACATCGATTGGCTAAGGTAAAGCAGATGGCAAAAGATCTCAAGGAGGAATTGAATGCTTAAAAAAATAGGAATTTTATGTTTATCTTTCTTATTGTGTGCATGCTCATCGGGTATTCAATTAAAAAAACAAATGTTTACGATTGAACTTGGAAAAGATATTTATGCCAATCCAACTTTATACTTAAAAAATCCACCACACTCAAGTAGAGTGAAGGTGATTTCGAAAAGTATTGGTATTGATAAGAAAAATAATCGTTTTATGACTTCGGGTATGGATTATTTAGTGGTTGGAGAATATGATTTTGCGATTCAAGACGGAAATAAAGAGTATCCATTTGTGATAAAAGTAAAAGACACTAAAGCACCTGTTTGCGCTAGTGAAGTAAGCCAAATTACAATAGGTGTAGGTCAAAATATTGATTGGAATTCATATTTTCACGCGACTGATTTATCGGGTGTTACTTTTGAGGCTAATGTAGATACATCATCTGCATCTACACAGGATGTACAAGTAAAAATTAGTGATCGATTCGGAAATTCTGTGACAAAAAATGTAAGTGTGGTCGTACAATAATGAAAAAGGCAGATAAGATATTAATTGTATGTATTATGGTTGTATCGCTTTTTCTTTGTATTCCTTTGTTTTTTACAAAAAATACAAATACATATGCGAGTGTATATGTGAAAGAAAAACAAGTTTTGCGAATAGATTTATCAAAAGACCATTCTTATGTAGTAAATGGAAAACTTGGTAAAGTACATATTGAAGTAAAGCAGAAGAAAGTTCGCGTAAGTCAGGAAAATAGTCCGCACCATTATTGTTCAAAACAAGGGTTTGTATCTGATACAAATGTTCCTATAGTATGTTTGCCAAATGAAACGGTTGTCAAAATTGAAGCAGAAGCAAGTCAGGATACGGTGATACAATGAATGTAAAAAAAAGTGTAGTTTTAGCTTTTCTTGTGGCAGTAGGTATTCTGTTGCAGCTATTAGAAAGCTTTGTAGGCATATTTATGATTGTTCCGGGTTATAAGATTGGTTTAGCAAACATTGCGGGATTATTTGCACTGTATATGTATGATGAAAAATCGCTGGCTTATGTTTCTTTGCTTCGCATTTTTTTATCTAGCTTAATGCAAGGAACTTTGTTTTCTGTTTCATTCTGGTTGTCGTTAAATGGTGGAATCTTGGCTTGTATTGCGATGATAATTGCTTGTCGAAGTAAGGCTTTTTCAATCTATGGTGTGAGTATATTAGGAGCAAGTTTTCACAATATAGGGCAGGTAATTGCGATTACCTGGATTTACCAGCAATATTTTATGCAACTCTTTTTGCCGATTCTTTTGGCATTGTCTATAGTGAGTGGTATATTAATAGCTGTAGTATGTAAAAAGGTGTTAAATCGTTTAAATGGAGGTATTTATGGGAAATTATAGTTATACACCAAAAGGTGTTTGTAGTCGACAATTTAATTTTGAAATTGAGAATGGTATCATTCAAAACTTTGAAGCTGTTGGCGGATGCAATGGAAATTTGAAAGGAATTGGTTGCTTATTAAAGGGCAGAAGTGTAGATGAAGTTATTAATGCATTGACAGGTGTAACTTGTGGAAATAAACCAACATCTTGTCCTGATCAAATTGCGTGTGCATTAAAGGCATATCGTGGCTGATCATTTTCTAGGGGCTTTAAAAGAAATTGAGAGGCGTGCTCAAAATAATATTCTTATATTTTCAGATGTTTTAAGTGAACGTTTAGATGTTATCGCAAAGAATATGGTGCTAAAACCTGTTTCAGATAATGATTATTTAAAATTGCTTGAATTGTATTATAAAAAGTTTTCTAAAGAAGAAAATAAACAAGGAATGTTATTTTGTCTTTTAAGAATGCAACAAATTGCATATTTAAAAGGGCATAGAGAAAAACAGAACGAGATAATAAATCTTGAATATAGTGAAGGCTATGATTCTGTAACAGAAGCTTTTTTAACAAGGAAAAGAGATTACTATAAAAACACATTAAAAAATATATTTCAAAGATTTATCTTGATGGATACGATTGCATATGTTTTACTGCTTGTTTTGTTTGTTATTGTATTTCATATTTCTTTTAAAATTTCGTTTATTTTGCTAATGATTTCTTGGACTATTGCTCTATTTTTTATAAAGAAAAAGGCTGTTCCTTATTTTTATGATACGCGTATTCAAGCTCTTTCGAAATACGTGGATTCCATTTTATTACAAATAGATCAAGGAATATTTTATAAAGTCGAGTAATCGACTTTTTTCACAAGTTCATTCTACAGACTTGTAAAATATTTCACAAATATGTTATTATTATGTTATGGGGTGATAAAATGCAAAATAGAAATGTGCCCAAAGCTACTTTACAAAGATATCCAGTATATTTAAAAGCTTTACGTAAGCTACAAAAAAACGGCGTAGAAAGAATTATGTCTAAAGAATTATCGAGTTTTGTTGATATTGAACCAACAACAATTCGACGTGATTTTTCGTTTTTAGGAAATCTTGGAAAACAAGGCTATGGATATGATGTAGATAAGTTGATCGATATTTTTAATAGTCAGCTTGGCGTTGATTTTGATGAAAAAATTATTTTAGTAGGTGCTGGTAACTTAGGTCGTGCTTTATTGAATTATAATAAATGGGATTATGTGGTAGGTGAAATTGCATGTGCCTTTGATGCTGATCCAGCAAAATGCGGAACACAATTTGGCGTTGAAGTGTATCGCATGTCAGAATTAGATACAAAGATTCCAGAAGGATGTCGAATTGCGATTTTGACAATTTCGCACGACGTTCAAGAAACAGTTGATAAGTTAGTTGAATGTGGAATCAATGGGATTGTAGATTTTACGCATCAGCATTTTTTGGTTCCAAAAGGGGTTGTCATTAAAAGTATTGATGTGGTATCATCTATACAAGAATTGGTATTTATTACAAATTCATTAGAAACAAAGGCGCAGAAATAGAAGTCGTCCAAAACAATCATTAAGAAGAGAGTCTTGTTAGGTGAAAATAGACAATGTGAGTATGGATTGATAACACCTGTGGAGTCGTGCTGGAGAAATTGAGTAGACAGCAACGTGTGGAATGCGTTAAATTCCAATTGAGTGCATACATACGTGTGATGAAACAGGATGGTACCGCGGTTATAATCGTTCCTTTTAATTAAGGAACGTTTTTTTATTTTGAAGGGAGAAACTATGTTAGTAAAAAAATTAAAAGAAACATTTGAACAGTGCGATGGACAAAGTATAACTTTGCAGGGTTGGGTTCGTACAAATCGTAATTCAAAGGCAGTTGGATTTATTGCATTGAATGATGGAACAACATTTTCAAATGTTCAAGTTGTTTATACAGAAAATTTAGCAAATTTTGATGAAGTTTCAAAAATTACAACTGGATCAGCTATGGAAGTTACAGGAAAGCTTGTATGTACACCAGACGCAAAACAACCTTTTGAAATTCAAGCAGAAATTATTACTGTTTTAGGATTGTGTGATCATGATTATCCTTTACAGAAAAAACGTCACAGCTTTGAATTTATGCGTGAAATTCCACATGTACGTCCACGTGCGAATACTTACTACGCAATGTTTAGATTGAGAAGTGTATTAAGTATGGCTATCCACACATTCTTCCAAGATCGTGGATTCGTTTATGTGCATACACCAGAAATCACGGGTAACGATGCTGAAGGTGCTGGAGAATGCTTTACAGTAACAACTCGTGATGATGCAAAATATGATAAAGATTTCTTTGGAAAACATGCGCAACTTACTGTATCTGGACAATTGCATGTAGAACCATTTGCGTTAACATATCGTAATGTGTATACATTTGGTCCAACTTTCCGTGCAGAAAATTCGAACACAACACGTCATGCATCTGAATTCTGGATGATTGAACCAGAACTTGCGTTTGCAGATTTAGCAGACAATATGGATTGTATTGAAGAAATGATTAAGTACTGTATCAATTATTGTTTAGAACATGCCAAAGAAGAAATGGAATTCTTTGCTTCTATGATTGATAAAGAGTGTATCAATCGTGTTACTCATGTGGCAAATTCGCATTTTGAAAGAATGACTTATACAAAGGCTATTGAATATTTAGAAAAGGCTAAAGATCAATTCGAAAACCAAGATATTTTCTGGGGTATGGATTTACAGAGTGAACATGAGCGTTATATTTGCGAAAAAATAGTTAATGGTCCGGTTTTCTTAACAGATTATCCAAAAGAAATCAAAGCATTTTACATGCGTGTGAATGATGACAATAAAACAGTTGCTGCATGTGATTTACTAGTTCCTTATGTTGGTGAATTAGTTGGTGGTTCACAACGTGAAGAGCGTTATGATGTACTAGTGGAACGCATGAAAGAGATTGGAATGGATCAAGAAACTTTACAATGGTATTTAGATTTACGTCGTTTTGGAGGATGTAAACACTCTGGATTTGGTTTAGGTTTTGATCGTATGTTGATGTATTTAAGTGGTGTTGCCAACATTCGTGATGTTCAACCATATCCACGTACACCAAGAAACTTAATTTTCTAAAGAATTAAACAGGTATCTCGTTGATACCTGTTTTCCTGTGTGATATAAATAAGGGGTATGAAAAAAATAAAAATTATGAATAGAAAAAAATTAAGCACAAAGATTATTGGAATAGTTACAATCGCAGTTGCGGTTGTTTGTGTTTTTTTATATGCATCAAGACCAACTGAAATAGATAAACTATCTGAGTCATACTTGGATCATGTAGATGTTGAAAAATTACAAAAAAAAGTAGAAAAAAGTTTTGAAGGAAATTATCTGATAAAAGATTATTTAGTGTATGGGGAGACACTATCTTTATATAAAAGTGAATATGGTTCTGTTGAAACAGACAAAATGCAAGGAAATAACATTGTTTTACGAAATGTTATGAATGATGCGATAACAAGTTTTACATTTAATGGAAGTATTGATTCAGGAATTGACTTAGGTTCTTTAAAAGAAGGTATTTATGAATTATATACATACAATCACTTTGAAAAGGAACGAATATATTTTAAAGATGCATTTAAAGCAAAAACTATTACAACTATGCGTCGTGATGAGAAAGTTAATGATGTTACTTTTGTTGCGGATAAAAATGCTTTAAAAAATCAAGATATTAAATTTAAAAAGAATTATGCTTTTATTATCGTAACAAAACACATTCCTAAATCTAATGTCTATGATGTGGTAATCGATCCATGTGGAAATGCAATGAATTATGTTTCAAATACTGTAGATTATGGAGCAAGTACATCCATATTAGATGAGCCATCTTCTTCTTTAGAATTTGCCAAGAGAGTTAAAAAAGAATTGGAAAAGAAAGGGTTAAAAGTAAAAGTTTTACGTAAAGAAGGAGAAACTCCAGGCTATTATGGTGCGGATGGACGTCCGGCAAGAGGATACAAAGTAAAGGCAAAATTATATCTGGCATTGGGTGCGAGTTATGATGAAAATGTAAATGCACCATACATGTTAACGAGTCCTTATACGGATGGTGGGTTAGCAAATACGGTTTCTTATTTTATGTCACAAAATGGGATTTCCTTATATGCTGCTCGAACAAATACTACACAAGAAAATGGTGTATTGAATGATTCGTTTTTATTAGACGATAATGGAAATGCTCAAAAGTATGAGTTTTATCCACAGTTAAGAGAAACTGGAGGTAGAGCTACTTATGCTGGGTTATATGGTGGAGATCTGACTAATTCGAGTTATAAAGATTCGTATGGAATGTATGGTTTGTACTTCGTATATGCTAGTGCTATGAATTCACAAAGTGTAGACTACTTTAATGAAAATGTAGATGCGATAACTAAAATACTAGTTAAAAGTATTGTTAGATACTTTGAAATATAAGGTGATGATATTATGAAACTACAATTGAGTGATATACAAAAGTCATTTGGAGCAAAGACTGTTTTGTCTGGAATAAACTTTCAAGTGCGAGATAATGAAAAGATTGCACTTGTTGGACGTAATGGTTGTGGAAAAACAACACTGATGAAAATTATATGTGGGCAAGAAAGCTATGATTCAGGTTCTCGTATGGTTTTGAGTGGTACAAATATTGGTTATTTGGCACAAATTACTTTTGTGAATGAAGAAAAAACAGTGTATGAAGAGTTATTAACGGCTTTTGATAAAGTTCGTGAATTAGAAAAACAATTAAATGCACAAGCTGAAATCTTAAAAGAAGATTCGAGTGAGAAACAATTAGCAAAATATGATATGTTGCAGACTCGTTTTGAAGCTTTAAATGGATATCAATATGAGGTGGAATTAAAGAATGTATTTTTTCATTTTCAATTTGATGAAAAAGATTTAAATAAAAAGTTATGTGAATTTAGTTCGGGACAAAAAACAAGAATTGCTTTAGTTAAATTATTATTAACGAAGCCAGATATTTTATTGTTAGATGAACCTACAAACCATTTGGATATTGCTTCTATTGAATGGCTTGAAAACTATGTGAAACATTATCCTTTCGCGGTTGTTTTAGTAAGTCATGATCGTATGTTTTTGGATCATGTTGTGGATGAAATTGTTGAAATTGAATTTGGAAAGGCACAAAGATATGTAGGGGATTATTCTCATTATTTAAAAGCTAAAGAAGAATATTTAAAGAAGAATCATGAGGCATATGTACGTCAGCAACAAGAAATACATCGCTTAGAAGATTTAATTGAAAAATTCAGATATAAAAAGAACAAGGCTGCCTTTGCGAAAAGTAAACAGAAGTATTTAGACCGAATGGATAGAATTGAAGATAGTTTTTCAGATACAAGTCAAATGAAGGCTATTTTTACTTGTGCTAGAAAAGGTGGCAAGCAAGTTCTTGAGGTAGATGATTTAAAAGTTGGTTATGATAAAGTACTGTCTGATGTATCTTTTCAATTACTGCAAGGACAACGTATGGCCATTGTAGGACCTAATGGGATTGGTAAATCAACTTTAATTAAAACCTTAGTAAAGGAGCTTCCAGCATTATCGGGAAACTTTAAATTTGGCCATCAAATTGATGTGGGTTATTTTAATCAGGAAAGTGCCCAGATGAAATCCAACAAAAATGTTCTGGATGAATTATGGGATATGGATCCAGATGCGACGCAAACACAGATTCGAAATACTTTGGCAAGCTTTTTATTTACACAAGATGAAGTGTTTAAAGAAGTCAATGATTTGTCAGGTGGAGAAAGAGTACGGTTAGCATTAGCAAAACTTATGTTAGAACATGATAATGTCTTGCTTTTGGATGAGCCTACTAACCATTTGGATATTCCAGCTAAAGAAGCTTTAGAATCAGCTTTGGAAAAGTATGATGGAACCATCTTGTTTGTATCGCATGATCGTATGTTCTTAAAGAAAATGGCAACTCGTGTATTAGAGATGGACTCTATCAGTAAAGTGTATGATTTAAATTATGAAGAATATTTGGATAAAAAAGCCAATAATACATTGATTGAATCGGTGGCAAAGGTTGAAAAAGAGATAAAGCCACAAACTGTATCTTTTACGGATTTAAAGGCCATTAAAAATCGCGTTGCTAAACTTGAAGTCTTATTAGATGAGGCGGAGCAAGATTTAGAGGCTATGCGAGAATTAAGGTATGAACCAGAGTATTATCAAGATTATCGTAAGATGGAAGAATTAGATGCGAAAATTGATGATAAGCATAATGAAATAGCCGCCTTAATGAAGGAATGGGAAGAAAAAATGGCTATGATGGAATAGGGGTGCCGTTTGACATCCTTATTTTTTTAAAAAAAGTGTTGCGTTAAAAAATATGTTGTGGTAATATATATGGGCACTGATAAATGGACTCTTAGCTCAGCTGGCAGAGCAACTGACTCTTAATCAGTGGGTCTGGGGTTCGAATCCCCAAGAGTCCACCATTTATGTGTATAAGTCGATTGAGTCGACTTTATTTTTTTGAAAAAAATATTGCATATATCATATGTGTATGGTATTATCAATAAGTAAAAGAAATGGAAAGATAGAAGCACCCCTTCTCACCTGATGTCTAGAGGGACATAGGTTCACAGCCAATTCAGTTTGAATTCGTTTAAAAGAGTGATGGGTGTTGAATGCACCCATTTTCTTTTTGTGAAATTTAAAAAAGGATGGTGTCGAATATCAATAACAGAAAAGTTGCCCCAAATAATGTAAACGATGATTTGTTTAACGAAAAGATTCCGTTTAGAGAAGCTCTTGTCATCAATGCGGATGGAGAACAATTGGGAGTTATGTCAAAAAAAGAAGCATTGGACATTGCATACAAACAAAATTTAGATTTGTTGTGTGTTGCACCCAAAGCGCGTCCGGCTGTGTGTAAAGTTTTAGACTATGGTCGCTATCATTTCGAACAACAGAAAAAAGCTAAAGAAGCGAAACGTAAACAACATGTTGTTGAAGTTAAATCTTTGCGTTTATCACCGATTATCGATACACACGATTTTGAAACAAAAGTTCGTCAGACGTCAAAATGGATCGAAGCGGGTATGAAAGTAAAGATTGATATGCGATTCCGTGGTCGTTTGATCACTCGCTTGGAAGTTGGTCGTAAGATCATGAATGACTTCATCGAAGCTATGTCTGAAGTAGCTGTCGTTGAAAAGAAACCTTCAATGGAAGGTAATACGATGTCAACTGTGTTGGCACCTAAAAAGAAGTAAGGAGGACTAGACTATGCCTAAAATGAAGAGTCATAGAGGATTAGCAAAACGTGTAAAAAAGACAGGTTCTGGAAAATTAAAGAGATCTCACGCTTATACATCTCACCGTTTCCATGGAAAGACTAAGAAACAACGTCGTCACTTAGCTAAACCAGGTACTGTACATGCTACAGATTACAAACGTATTAAGGAAATGTTAGTTAAGTAATTAAGGAGGATATAAAGAATGGCAAGAGTTAAAGGTGGAACAGTTTCACGCGCTCGTAGAAAAAAAGTGTTGAAACTTGCCAAAGGATACTTTGGATCAAAACATACATTATATAAAACTGCAAATGAGCAGGTAATGCATTCGTTCAGATATGCATACAACGATCGTCGTAAGTTAAAAGGAAACATGCGTAAAATCTGGATTACACGTATTAATGCAGCTGCACGTATGAATGACTTATCATACTCTCGTTTAATGCACGGATTAAAATTAGCTAATATTGCTATCAACCGTAAAATGTTAAGTGAAATGGCTATTCACGATGCTGAAGGCTTCACTAAACTTTGCGAAGAAGCAAAAGCAGCTTTAAATGCATAATTAAACTGTCGTAAGACAGTTTTTTTATTTTTGTTGACAAAACAGTTTAGATAGGGTATAACTAAAACAGTTAGAAGAAACTAACTAACGCTAAATGCAATTATGGAATCGCTCTTTTCACTTGTTTAATAATTTATTAGATTTCATAAGTTTTGGACATTTTTAAAAAATGTCCTTTTTTGTTTACAAATTTAAAAAGTAAGACTATACTAACTGTAAGTTAGAATCAACTAATTCTAACTTACATTCATAGTTCTAAGGAGGATATATATTTATGAAAGACGGATGGAAAAACAAAACAATGTGGACATTTATTGGAGGTGCAGCTACTGCATTGGCAGGGTCTAAATTTTTAAAAAGCAACACAGCACATGATTTAGCCGTTAAAGGTTTAGCTGGTGGAATGAAGCTTAAATCGGATACAACTTATAAGTATGAGACAATTAAGGAAGACGCAAAGGATTTATTAGAAGAAGCCAAAGTTCAAAACGAAGGCGAATAAAATGAGTAGTTTTACTATTGCCCATGACATTCCGGGTCGAATGCGAATTCGCTATGGAAAGAATAAGTTTTCTAGTGTTCAGGGCGAAGTTTTAAAAAAGGATCTTTATGCATGGCCCATGATTGAGAGTGTGGAGGTCAACAATGTTACGGGTAGTGTTTTGATGTTGTATGACAAAGCACAAAAAGGCTTGTTACTGAATAAACTAAAGGATTTAGATATCCAATATCTTCAAAATGCAGATACTTCTTCGATTGTAGTCCATTCACAATCACCAGAAGCTATTGCGATGAATCGAGAATATATGAATCGGTTCTTTAAGATTATTGGTAAACGTTATTTCATTAAATGGTTTTTACCAATGGGACTTGGAAATGCGATTACGATTTATAAGTCGATTCATTTTATTAAAGAAGGATTAGCTTCACTTTTCCAATGTAAAATCAACGTTCCTTTATTGGATGCCACAAGCATTGGTGTAAGTTTAATTCAAAAGAATTATACGATTGCTGGAAATATTATGATGTTACTAAATATTTCGGATTTGTTAGAAGATTATACACGTAAAAAAACAAAATTGGAATTATCCAATAGTTTATCGATTCAATTTGATAAAGTGTGGATTTTAGAAGATGGTGTTGAACAAGAGATTGCTATGTCTAAGCTTCAAAAAGGGGATGTAGTCATCTCACAAATGGGTTCTATGATTCCAATCGATGGAGAAGTCGTGGATGGAGAAGCAATGATCAATGAATCTAGCTTTACGGGTGAACCTCTTTCTAAACATGTAAAGAAAAATGACACTGTATTTGCAGGTACTTTAGTTGAAGAAGGAAAACTGTTTATTCGTGTTCGTAATTTACAAGATGAAAGTCGCATTAGTAATATTGTTAAGATGATTGATACAAATGAATCATTAAAGGCAAGTATTCAAGCTAAGGCTGAGCATTTGGCAGATTCAATTGTTCCATTTAGTTTTCTTGGTTTCTTTGGTGTTTTAGCCTTGACAAGAAATGTAACACGCGCAACCTCAGTATTGATGGTGGACTATTCTTGTGCCATTCGATTATCGACTTCCATTGCGGTTATTAGTGCAATGCTTGAAGCAAGTAAACGAAATGTTTTAGTAAAAGGTGGTAAGTATTTAGAGGCAATCAAAGATGCGGATGTGATTGTCTTTGATAAGACGGGTACTTTGACAAACGCAAATCCAACCGTAAAGAAAGTAGTTCCTTTAAATGGGTATATGCGTGATGAAGTATTAAGGATTGCAGCTTGTCTTGAAGAGCATTTTCCTCATAGTGTAGCCAATGCGATTGTAAACCAGGCAAAAAAAGAAGGTTTAATTCATGATGAAGAGCATGCCAAAGTTGAATATATTATTGCGCATGGTATTGCGACAAGTCTACATGGAAAGCGTGCCATTATTGGTAGTGATCATTTTGTGTTTGAAGATGAAGGTATCGAAAAAACAGAGGATATCGATGATGTCATTCATTCACTTGAAAATGAAGGTGCAGGATCTCTGATTTATCTTGCGATTGACAATCAAGTGGCTGGAATCATTAGTATTTATGACCCAGTAAAGGCTGAGGCAAAACAAGCTATTCATAATTTAAAAACATTAGGAATGACTAAAGTCGTTATGTTGACAGGGGATTGTGATAGTGCCGCAAAAGCAGTGGCTCACGAATTGGATTTAGATGATTATCGTGCATCAGTTTTACCAGAAGATAAGGCTGCATATATTCAGATGTTGAAAGATCAAGGTCATACTGTCATTATGGTCGGAGATGGAATCAATGATACACCAGCTCTATCCACGGCAGATGTTTCTATTTCTATGCAGGATAGTTCAGATTTAGCTCGAGAACTTGCGGACATTACACTTGTTTCAAGCAATTTAAATGAACTGGTAATTCTTAGAAAACTCGCAATGCACTTGTTTGATCGAATTCATGCGAATTATCGTTTTATCGTGGCTTTTAATTCAAGCTTGATTGGACTAGGTGCTTTAGGCTTAATGAGTCCAAATACTACAAGCTTATTACATAACGGAAGTACGTTTGCGATTGCAGCATCGAGTACACGTAATTATTTATAAGGAAAAAAGCTGGAATTTCCAGCTTTTTTTATAGTTCTTTCGATGTATATCCAACGTTTGATAACATATTGATGAGTTCATCTGTTGGATGTTGTTGTTTAGATAATATAGTCACTGTATTATCTTCAGTGTTAACTTTGGCATAAAAGCCTTCTTGGCTATTGAATGCATTTTCAATAGTACGAACACAATTTTGACAGTGAATGTCATATACTTTTAAAACGGCTTTGTAAGGGTAATGCTCTTTGTTTTTATCTTTTACTCTTACTTTTTTTATGGTTTCACTGCCTCCGCAACATCCTGAGGTGGCTCTTTTTTTTGTGGAACGAATTCCAATACAGATAATAATAACTAAAATGACACATATAATAATTGTTGGTAAGTTCATAATTTTAATCCTCCAATGAAAAAATACACCAAACAGTTAGAATAGTCAAACCGAGTTAATCTTGTGTAACTTTTTGTTGACATTGCTTTATTGTAAGAGTAAACTAACTGTGTTAGAAGAGTCTAACCAGGAGGGTTCGATATGCCATTATCTTTTGCAGATTTAAATTCGGTCAATACAATCAAAAAAATTGGTGGTTCTAAAGAACAACAACGACATTTAGAAAACTTGGGATTTGTACCAGGGACTGTGATTGTGGTTGTGAGTAAAACCAATGGAAATGTAATTGTGAATGTTAAAGAAGTTCGAATAGCCATTAGTGAAGAACTCGCAAGAAAGATCATGGTGTAGAAAGGAGTAATTATGACTTTAAAGGAAGTTTCAATTGGTCAAACAGTGACTGTAAAGAAATTGTCTGGTCAAGGAGCAACAAAACGAAGAATTATGGATATGGGAATTACCAAAGGAGTGACTGTTACGGTTCAAAAGGTGGCGCCATTAGGAGATCCTATTGAATTAACAGTTCGTGGATATCAATTATCACTTCGTAAAGCAGACGCTGAAATGATTGAAGTAGAGTAAAGTATAAAAATAGGAGGGAATTATGTCAATACAAGTCGCATTAGCCGGTAATCCTAACTGTGGTAAAACCACATTATTCAATGGTTTAACAGGTGCTACACAATATGTGGGTAACTGGCCAGGGGTTACAGTTGAAAAAAAAGAAGGAAAGTATAAGGAAGATAAAGATATTAAAATTACCGATTTACCAGGTATTTATTCATTATCACCATACACTTTAGAAGAAGTTGTATCACGTGAATTTTTATTAAATGGGAATGTGGATGTTGTTTTAAACATTATCGATGGTTCTAACTTAGAAAGAAATTTATTCTTGACAACGCAAATTTTAGAGTTGGGTATTCCAACAGTTGTTGCGATCAATATGTTAGATGTCATTGAAAAAAGAAAAGATACAATTGACTATAAAAAATTATCCGAAGAATTAGGTTGTCCTGTATTACCAATTTCCGCATTGAAAAATACAGGAATCAAAGAATTGATGGCTCAAGTAAAAAAGGCAGCTAATACTCAATTTGCAGCTAAAAATATTTATGCAGGAAAAGTATTAAATGCCTTGAATACAATTGAAACAAGTTTACCTTCAAGTATTGAAGCAAGTCGTCGTTTCTTCTATGCCGTTAAATTATTTGAAAGAGATGATAAAATTGAAGCAGCTATCAAGTCAAAGGCAGATGCTAATATTATTGAAGCTTGCGAAAAGTCAATGGATGATGATAGTGAATCAATTATTACAGATGCTCGTTATACATATATCACAAGTGTAATTAAAGATTGTTACAAAAAAGGATCTAAAGAAGTATTAACTACTTCAGATAAGATCGACCGTATTGTCACTAACCGAGTTTTAGCACTTCCAATATTTGCCCTTGTAATGTGGTTTGTATATTATATTTCAGTAACTACAGTAGGAACTATTGTAACTGACTGGACAAATGATGTATTGTTTGGTGAAATTATTCCTCCTGCAGTGGATAGTTTCTTAACTTCAATTCAATGTGCAGATTGGTTACATGGATTGATCGTGGATGGTATTATTGGTGGTGTAGGTGCTGTCATTGGCTTTGTACCACAGATGCTAGTATTATTCTTCTTCTTAGCTATCTTGGAAGATTGTGGATATATGGCACGTGTTGCCTTTATCATGGACCGTATTTTCCGTAAGTTTGGATTATCAGGAAAATCATTTATTCCTATGTTGATTGGTACAGGTTGTGGTGTACCTGCTGTTATGGCAAGTCGTACCATTGAAAGTGATCGTGATCGTAAGATGACAATCATGACAACAACATTCATTCCATGTGGTGCAAAAATGCCAATCATTGGTTTAATTGCTGGTGCTATTTTCCATGGTGCTAGCTGGGTAGCTCCAAGTGCTTACTTTGTAGGTATGGCAGCTGTTATTATTTCTGGTATTATGTTAAAGAAGACAAAATTATTTGCCGGAGATCCTGCTCCATTTGTCATGGAAATGCCAGCATACCACACACCTCGTGCAGTTAATGTATTAAGAAGTATGTGGGAACGTGGTTCAAGCTTTATTAAAAAGGCTGGAACAATTATCTTATTATCTACAATCGTATTGTGGTTCTTACAAGGATTTGGATGGGAAAAAGGTGCATTTGGCATGGTTGATGATATTGATCATTCAATTCTATCTTCAATTGGACAAACATTCGCATGGATCTTCTCACCACTTGGTTGGGGCGATTGGAAAGCTGCAGTTGCTAGTGTAACAGGTTTAATTGCCAAAGAAAATGTTGTCGCAACATTTGGACAATTATATGGATTTGCTGAAGTCGCTGAAGAAGGAAATGAATTCTGGGGACAATTATCTGCAAGCTTTACACCATTAGCTGCCTATTCATTCATGGTATTTAACTTGTTGTGTGCTCCATGTTTTGCAGCAATGGGAGCTATCAAACGTGAAATGAATAACACAAAATGGTTCTGGATTGCCATTGGATATCAATGTGGATTCGCTTATGTATGTTCACTGATCGTTTATCAATTAGGTAGTTTATTCAATGGTGGATCTTTTGGATTTGGAACGATTGTAGGATTTATCTTATTGATTGGTTTAATTTATTTATTGGTTCGTCCATCAAAAGAAAGTGAAACTGCTGAAGTTGAATTTGCAGTAAAATAATGTAAAAGGAGGGGTTTCCATGAATCTATCAACATTTCTAGTTCTATTGGTTGTATGTGCATGTGCAGGTTTAGCTTGTCGAAGCATTTATAAAGATAAAAAGAGTGGAAAATCAAGCTGTGGTGGTAGCTGTGGACATTGCGGCTCTCATTCGATGTGTGAAAATCCCAAGGCATTTTTTGATCAGATAAAAAAAGAACAATTTAGTAAATAAGAGCATCGAAAGGTGCTCTTTCTTTTGGTATAATAGGTGCAAGAATCGAGGAAAATTAAAATGAATTTAAAAGAAAAATATGCAGACTTAATTGTTCGTTCAGGCTTGAATGTTCAAAAAGATCAAATAGTAGTTGTTCGTGCTAACGTAGAAATGAATGAATTTGTTCGTTTGATTGTGAAATCATGTTTTGATGTTGGCGCAAAAGATGTAATAGTTCGCTATAGTGATGATGAAATCAATCGTATGCGTTATTTATCAGGCAATCGTATGCCTTATGATTATGAAGCTTTATTCCATAATGAAACGGCTGAAAAGGGAGCTTGTTATTTGAGCTTAGTTGGTGAAGATCCTGATGGAATGAAGGGGATAGAGCCAAAATTAATGGCAAATTATCGAAAGGCATTAAGAGGAATGACACAGCCATATCGTGATAAATTGGATTATATGCATGCAGCATGGTGTGTGGCCAGTGTTCCAACTATGGCTTGGGCTAAAAAGGTATATCCAGAATCAGAAGATGCCTTATCGGATTTGTGGAATGCTGTATTAAAAATTAGTCGTGTAGACGAAAAGGATGCCAATGAAAACTGGAATGAGCATCGTGCATCTTTTGATAAGCGAGTTCATATTTTAAATCATTTAGATATCGAAAGTGTTCATTATACAAATTCTTTAGGAACTGACTTAGTAGTTGAACTTCCAGAAGGTTATGTATTTGCAGGTGGAGGATCCTTTTTAGATAATGGTAACTACTATTTTCCAAATATTCCTACGGAAGAAATTTTTTCTGCACCTAAAAAGACGGGTGTAAATGGTAAATTATATAGTGCTTTACCTTTGGCTTACAACGGTGCAATCGTAAAAGATTTCTGGTTTGAATTTAAGAATGGACAAGTTGTGGATTATGATGCCAAAGAAGGAAAAGAGGTTTTGACTAGTATTTTAGAAACGGATGAAGGGTCAAAATATCTTGGTGAAATTGCCTTAGTTCCTTATGGATCGCCTATTAGTGCATTGGATACTTTGTTTTATGAAACATTGATTGATGAAAATGCTTCATGTCATTTTGCCTTGGGTGCAAGCTATAATGAATGCATTGAAAAGGGTTTAGAAATGAGTGAAGAAGAATTGTTGGAACATGGTATGAATCAATCGTTTACGCATGTAGATTTCATGGTAGGAACCAGTGATTTATCGATTGAAGCTACATTAAAAAATGGTAAAAAGATCCATATTTTCAAGAATGGTAAATACACAAGTGAATTTGACGAATATACATTAAATTAGTACAATATTATAATTGGAGGGATATTTATGGCAAATGAAAATGAAAAGAATCCCAGTGCTTTAGAAGAGCTTAGACGTCTAAAAAGAACGGATCGAATTAAATCTTTAGATATACATGAACCAGAATTACATGATTTTAATGCTGAAAACATTTTCCATATTGATGAAGAGCCAGAAAAGAAAACCATCTTTGGAAAACGAAGTGCAAGAACACATGTAAAAATCAATGAGAATATTTTTGACGATGAAGTTGCAGAGTCAGTAGATATCACACCTAGTACTTCAATTGAAGAAGTAGAGGCACCTATTGAAAAGCATGTTGTGGAAGAGCCAAAAGTAGATGATAAGCCATTGGTTGAAGAAGAACCAAAATTCATTGAAGAAGAACCAAAAGTGGTTGAAGAACCTGAAAAGATTGTTGTTGAAAACTTAGATGTAGATGATGAACCTAAAAAGATTGTTGTTGAAAAATTGGATGTTGATGATGATTTTACAACAGAATCAATTGAAAACGAATTGAAGTCTTTTAATGCGAAACCAATTGAGGAAGAACAACCAGTTCAAGAAGTATTGGATGATGAAGAAGATTTTGAGGATGAATATGTGGATGACGATGAAGGTGAAGATGAAGATCTTTATGAGGAAAGAAAGAAATTCTTATATGCGGAATATCCAAAAATAGAACAATATCTTCAAGATAAATCTAGTGAAGGTTATCACTTTGTGCGTCAAGAAGGAAAGAAATATTTCTTTAGAAAAGGTCAGCCAAAAACGTATTATTATTCAATGAACTATTTTGTGGATGAGCCAGATGCAGATCAATGGCGCGATTGGGAATCTGATGGATGGAAATTGGTTTCTAAATCAGATGGTAAAAAGAAAAGTGATGCGGGTTGGTTTACTTTTAGAAATGAAGAAGAAGATGGAGAATATCGTAAAGAAATTGATAATGATTCAGAAAAATTCCGTTTCTTTAAGAAATATTCAAGTTCATGTCGCTCAACAATGTTCTTAGTGTTTATTTGTATGGCATGTTGCGTTGTGACAGGACTATTACAAGTGTATTTCCAAGGCTATTTAGCAGGAATCGCATTATGTGCAGGTCTATTCTTAATTTCATTTATTGTATTCTGCATGTATGGCAGAATGCTTAGAAAATCTAAGAAGAGGGCTCGTGAATTAAAATCTAAATTAAGGATTCGTGAAAGTCGTGCAATCGAAGAAAGTAAAGATTTCTATGATACTTCTGAAAGTGAAGAAGAATTAGATACAGATTGGAACACTTTAGAACAGCATACGGGTAAAGAAAAGAAACATCTATTCAGACGTGTAGATCGTGAAGATGATGAGGATGAAGAGTAAAAAGGAGGCAAATTTTGTCTCCTTTTAAACTGTCATAATTTGTACATATTGTTTGTAATGTGATAAAACCTCATCATCAATGGTGTTGTCGGTAATTAAAGTGTCAAAGTTAAATAGATCATAATAAATATAGAAGTCGGCACGGTTGAATTTCTTGTTGTCAGCCAATAGATATTTATTTTTAGAATTATCTAATGCGATCTGTTGCGATTCACCTTCCTCTAATGAATAGGTTGTGATGGATGAATTGTAGATTCCGTTACAACTGATAAAGGCTTTATTATATTTTAATTTACCCAATACTAAATTTGTGATAGGACCCACAAATGTATTTGTGTTATCTCTGTAATCACCGCCAGTTAGTATGACTTCAGTAGGAGCGTGATTCACTAATATATTAAATACGGCAAGGCTATTTGTGATAACACGAATGTTTCTTCCTGTAAGTTGTTCAGCCAAAAATTGAATGGTTGTACCAGGACCTAAAAAAATAGATTCTCCTTCTGAAATAAGAGTTGCTGCTTTATGGGCAATTCTCTTTTTTTCTTCAATTTGCACAGACGATTTTTCAATGTGACTTAATTCGTGGTCCATTGAAAAAGAAAGGCTTTGTGCTCCACCATGAACTCTAAGTAATTTTCCGGATTTTTCTAATTCATCCAAATCTCTTCTTGCGGTCATATCCGACACACCTAATTCATCCATGATTTCTTGAATGGTAATGATTCCATTTTGATTTACTTTATGTGCAATTTTTACTAAACGTTCTTTTTTTAACATATTGATATCCTCTTCTATGTTAGACGATATCATTTCAAATATATTTAGTCAACATAATACAAACAAAAACAAACAAAATAAAGTTATATATTACTTAAATATGACACAAATGTTTGATAATAATAAATATATGTTTGAAAATGTTGACTTATTAGAAGGAAATGCTTACACTGAACTTATATGAGGTTGATTACTTTTTAATGCAAGTAAATGATTTTAAGGTTAGGGTGGTTTCGTAATGTACAAAGGCGTCATATTTGATTTTAATGGAACATTGTTTTTTGACAATCCAAAACATATTTTGGCATGGTCAAAAATATCACAAGATATTCGTCATCATGGAATTGATGAAGAAGAACTTCACGAACATATTAATGGTGTACCAAACAATAAAGTTGTTGAATATATGTTTGGTGGAACGTGTGATCCATCCGAAATGGAAAAATATTCGCAGTTAAAAGAAGAATATTATCGTCAATTTTGTAAAGAAGATCAGGCAACATTTCATTTAGTAAAGGGAGCCGAAGAGTATTTTGATTATTTAAAAGAATCAAATATTCCATTCACAATCGCATCTGCATCTATCAAGCCAAATATTGATTTCTTTGTAGAATCGTTTCATCTAGATAAATGGATTGAGCCATCTAGAATTGTCTATGATGATGGAACGTATGAAAATAAGATCGCAATGTTTAAAAAGGCAGCTCATAATATTGGAGTTAAGATTCAAGATTGTTTGATTATCGAAGATAGTGTTAGTGGGATTACAAATGCTTATAAAGCAGGATGTCACAATATAGTCGTTGTGGATTCTGCCAATAAAAAAGAAGAATACCAAAAGCTTCCTGGAGTTGTACAAGTGATTGATTCTTTTGAGAATTTTAAATGAGAGCCATTCATACCAGAATGGCTTTTTTGTATAAATAAAACATCAAATAAACAAAAACAAACAAATAATCATTGTTTAAAACCTAAATCCAACATCTATGTTTAAATTGTTGTTTGAATATGTTGACATAGATAAAGAAAACGCTTACACTAAAACCGAATGGGCAAATCTTAAATTTATAACCATATCTGCATAATATTGATGATGAGCCGTATATAAATAAATGAATAATTGATCATTATTTTTGTGGATAGTGTAGCAGAAAAAGGGATTTGGCTGTAATAAAAATGATTGATTTTGTTTATATGGAAGGAGAACAAATGAACACAAAAATTAACCAGTTATTAGAGTATGCTTTAAAGAATGGAATGATCGAGAAATACGATTATGATTATTCTGCAAATTTATTGATTGATCTATTTGGCATCCAAGAATTTAAAAGAGAAGAAGTAGAAGACTGTTCTATCTATGAGATTTTAGATTTCATGTTAGATTATGCGGTTGAAAAAGGTATGATTCAGAATACTGTAACTGAAAAAGATTTATTAGATACTCGCATTATGAATTGTGTAATGCCTAGACCTAGTGAAGTCGTGCATACCTTTAAGAGTCTATATTCTTTGAATCCTAAAGATGCAACAGATTACTTCTATAAGTTGAGTATGGATTCAAACTATATCCGTAAATCAAGAATTGATAAGAATATCAGTTTTGCACATTTCTGTAAATATGGCGATATTCAAATTACGATCAACTTGTCAAAACCAGAAAAGGATCCTAAGGAAATCGCAAAGACAAAAAATGCCGTAAGTACTTCATATCCTGCATGTTTATTATGTAAGGAAAATGTCGGTTTTGCCGGAAACTTAAATCATCCAGCTAGACAAACACATCGTATTATTCCATTAGATTTAAATGGACATACATACAATTTACAATATTCACCATATGTGTACTACAATGAGCACTGTATTGTATTTAATAGTGAACATACGCCAATGAAGATGGATCGTTCTACATTTGAGCATTTATTCGCATTTATTGATAAATTTCCACACTATATGATTGGAAGCAATGCAGACTTACCTATCGTTGGTGGATCGATTTTAAGTCATGATCACTATCAAGGTGGAAGACACCATTTCCCAATGGAAGACGCAAAAGTTGTTAAGAGCTATACATATAAGGATGTACAAGTGGATATGCTTTACTGGCCATTATCAACACTTCGATTAACATCAAAATCGAAAGAAAACATATTGGATCTAGCTACTAAAATCTTTGAAACATGGTGTACATACAGTGATGAAAGTTTAGATATTATTGCCAATGAATCTGGCGTTCGTCACAATACAGTAACGCCAATTGTAAGAAAGAAAGATGGCAAATATCAAATGGATGTAGTTTTACGAAATAATCGTACTACAGAAGAATATCCATTAGGTATCTTCCATCCTCACTCAGAGCATCACCATATTAAAAAAGAAAATATTGGTTTGATTGAAGTGATGGGATTGGCTATTTTGCCAGCACGATTAAAAACAGAGTTAGAACAAATTAAATTATGTTTATCTGGAAAAGCAGATTTTGATTCTTATCCAGAACTTGAAAAACACAAAGACTGGTATGAACACTTGAAGACATGTTCTTATACAAATGTGGATACATTCATGGAAATGGAAGTCACAAAGAAATTCGTATCTGTATTAGAGAATGCCGGCGTATATAAAATGGATGATGAAGGGATGGACGGCTTTAGCCGTTTTGTAAAGACATTATGGTAGAGGTAAAAGAAAGATTAGAGAATGGAATTGATGTATTATCGATTTCAAATTCACATTTAACTGTAGAAGTTACAAACTTTGGATGTACTCTTTTAAAGATTGTAACGAAAGATAAGAATGATCAAGACTGTGATTGTATTTTAGGATTTGAACATGTTGAAGATTATCAAAAACGAGATGGAACCTATTTAAATGCCTTAGTTGGACGAGTATGTAATCGTATTGAAAAAGGTACATTCACAATGAATGGGACAGAATATCATGTGCCTATTAATAATGGACCAAATTCACTACATGGAGGTATTGAGGGATTCTCTTATAAAGTATTTGATTATTCTTTAATTGAAGATGGCGTTAAATTCCACTATGTATCAAAAGATGGAGAAGAAGGCTATCCTGGAACATTAGATTTCTATGCGATCTATTGGCTAGATGAATCGAGTTTACACATTCAATATAGTGGTGTTAGCGACAAAGATACGTTGATCAATATCACAAACCATGGCTATTTCAATTTAAATGGATATGCATCGAATATTGATGATCATACGTTACGAATTTCAGCATCTAAATTTGGTTGTGTAGATTCAGATGGATTATATACAGGTGAATTAAGAGATGTTAAAGATACGGCATTTGATTTTAATACAGAAAAAAGAATTGGAGATTTTATTCATTCAGAGGATGAACAATTAATCATCGCAAGAGGTTATGATCATCCATATGTATTTGATACTAAAGAAAATCAAGTGTGTTTATACAGTCCATTAAGTGGTATTGAACTAAAAGTATCCACAACATATCCAACGGCACAAATTTATAGTGCGAACTACTTAGATGGACAGACAGATAAATATGGTAAGATTATGCATCCACAAGATGGATTGTGTATTGAAACAAGCTATATCGCCGATTCGATTCATAAAGAAGAGAATCCAAAAGTTTTATTAAAAGCAGGACAAGTATTTGAAGAAGAAACAACATATACATTCGAGGTAAGAAAATGAAAACAACAGAAATTAAAGAACAAGTAGTATCCGGTAAATATGATGCATTAATTGAAGATCTATATGCAGATCCAAGTTTATTGGACTATCAAAAACAACGTTATGTCGCTGCACTAGATAAATACCAAACATTATTTGGAGATGATGAGGTGAGTATTTATAGTGCTGCTGGAAGAAGTGAAATTTCAGGAAATCATACAGACCACCAACATGGTTGTGTGCTTGCAGGATCAATCAATTTAGATGCGATTGGAATTGTATCTAAACAAGATCATGTAATTAAAGTGATTTCTGATGACTTTGACATCAAACCAATTGATTTGAATGATTTAGATAAAAAAGAAAATGAAATCGGAACAAGTGAAGCCTTGATTCGTGGTGTAGTTTCTAAATTAAAAGAATTAGGTTATAACGTAGGTGGATTCAAAGCTTTCATTACAAGTGATGTATTAATGGGGGCTGGACTATCAAGCTCTGCAGCATTCGAATCTATTATTGGTACAATTATTGATGGATTATACAATGATATGAAGATCGATATGGTAACGATTGCCAAAGTGGGTCAATATGCAGAAAACGTATATTTTGGAAAACCATGTGGATTGATGGATCAATGTGCATGTGCTGTTGGTGGACTTATTTCCATTGACTTTAAAGATACTTCAAATCCAATTGTAAATAGTGTGAATGTTGATTTCTCAAAATATGATCACAGTTTATGTATTGTAGATACAAAGGGAAGTCATGCCGATTTAACAGATGCCTATGGTGCTGTACCACAAGAAATGAAAGAAGTTGCTCACTATTTTGGTAAGGAAGTTCTTCGTGAAGTGGATGAAGATGAGTTCTATGCAAATATCGCAAACTTAAGAACGGCTTTAAATAATGATCGTGCAATCTTAAGAGCTATTCATTTCTTCAATGAAAATAATCGTGTAAATACATGTGTAGAAAGATTGAACAACGATGATTTTGAAGGCTTCAAGGCATTAATTCAAGAATCAGGAAATTCAAGCTACAAATTCCTTCAAAACGTATATGCAGACTTTGACTATAAGAACCAGGCTGTATCTTTAGGTTTAGCTATGTCTGAAATGATTTTAAAAGATCATGGCGTATGTCGTGTTCATGGTGGAGGTTTTGCCGGAACGATTCAAGCCTTTGTTGAAAATGGCTATGTAGAAACATATAAAGAAGAAATTGAAAAAGTATTTGGAAAGGGAAGCTGCCACATCTTAAAAGTAAGAAAACTAGGTGGCTGCAAGGTTATTGACTAATGAATATTTTAGTAACAGGTGGAACCGGATATATTGGTAGTCATATTTGTGTTGAATTATTAGAGAGTGGTTATGATGTTGTCGTAATTGATGATTTCTCCAATTCAAAACCAGATGTATTGGATTCAATTTATAAAATCACAGGAAAGCATGTTAAGTTTTATGAATTTAACGTGTTAGATGAGGAAAAGACAGAATCTGTATTTAAGGAAAATAAATTGGATGCGGTGATTCATTGTGCTGCTTTTAAAGCGGTTGGTGAAAGTGTGCAAAAGCCAATTGAGTATTATACAAACAACTTGATGACTACTTTAGTAGTTGCCAAAATGATGAAGAAATATCATGTTCCAAGTATTGTATTTAGTTCAAGTGCAACTGTTTATGGAGATCCTGAAGTGGTTCCTTTAACAGAAGACTGCAAGCTTGGTGAAACAACCAATCCATATGGTTCAACAAAAGCGATGATGGAAAGAATTTTAACGGATGTGCAATTCGCCAATCCAGAAATGAGTGTAACTTTACTTCGTTATTTTAATCCCATTGGAGCGCATGAATCGGGTTTGATTGGTGAAAATCCAAAGGGAATCCCCAATAACTTGATGCCTTATATTATGAAGGTGGCTACTGGTGAACTTCCAGAACTTGGTGTATTTGGAGATGATTATGATACACCAGATGGAACGGGTGTTCGTGACTATATTCATGTGGTCGACTTGGCAAAGGGTCATGTATTAGCGATTGAAAAGTACAATACACCAGGTGTACATATTTGTAACTTGGGAACAGGAAAAGGATATAGTGTATTAGATATTGTACATGCCTTTGAAAGAGTAAATGGAATTAAGATTCCTTATGTGATCAAACCAAGACGTGCTGGAGATATTGCGACTTGCTACGCAGATCCTACAAGAGCTAAAGAACAGCTTGGCTGGGTAGCTGAAAAGAATCTAGATGATATGTGTAGAGATACATGGAATTTTGCAAAACAGTTTATTAAATAAATTAAAGAAAACAGGCAGCCAATGATTTGGCTGCCTTATTCAATGAAGCATTGATATTGATTTAAGAAAGTTTCTACATTGATTCGAACGAGTTTATATGTGACTTTCTTATCAATTGTTAGAATGATATAAGATCCATGCCAATCATCTCTAGGTAAAGTGATTGAGCCTGGATTTAGAATTAGACAATTATTGTAGATTTGCTCTTTGACTAAATGTGTATGTCCATAAAGATAGATATCGGGATGATGTTGATCGATATCTTTTTTTATTTCATCCAAACCTTCATCTCCATGTGAGAAATGGATGCGTTTGCCTAAAATAGTTAATCTTTGGCGTATGGGTAAATCTAATGTATCATTGTTTCCTTTGACACATATAAAGTTATTTAAATCATTAATGTTTGTTGCTTGAGAATCTCCTAAATGAATGAATTTCACATTATCTTTATAGAGTGAAGAATAGATGTGATAAAGAATTTTTAGGATATCCGGATTGCCATGGTTATCCGAAACGATTATGATTCGCATGTGTAGGCATCAAAATAGTCTTCATAAACTTGAAGATTATCTTCGCTATGAGCTAGAGCTGCAAAATAAGTAGACTCTTTGATTGCGCCCAATTCTACATTTTCCATTGGTTCTTGAAGTTTGTATTCTCCATCTTTTCCTACGGCCCAAATGTTTTCATTGTGATGATCTACATCTGAAAATTTATGCAACATTGTTGCGATAGCCATTTCTTCGGGATATAAACACATCTTAAATGTATTTGAACAATAGGCTAGATTATCTGCCAATGCTTTAGCACTTTCATGTGTTAATATAAACCAAGGATAGCTGACATAGATTGTGTCTTCAATTTCACGTTTTTTAAAGGAATGAACAAGACTGGATGTCATTTTATTCATGGCACGAATGGTTTTAGATTTTTGGAAATCATAAGAGTTTGTAAAGAAGGCATAGTTTTCGAATCTTTTCTTTACTTCTTCATTATTATCTGAATTATCCACTTCATAATAAATGTCTTCGTCTTCATGTTCTTCTAAATATTCGATAAGTTGATTTTTTGATTTTGTCGGAATCATACCATCTGTCATTACGATGAAACGATCATAAGTAAAGGATCCGTCTTCTTTTTCATATTCCAAAGCATCTTTCATCAATAAAATAAAGCCTCTAGGTAGTGACATATCAGCTGGAAGGGCAGTTTGTTGGTGATGAGCAACATGCAACTGTGGTGTATCACAATAGGATAGAATTAAATCATCACGTAGATCATCATCGTTTACCATCAAGTAAACATCATCGCCTTGATTGATCAATATATCTAGGTTTTCTGTTATTTCTTCAAAATTATTTTTCATATAGTGCATTAAATAAGCAATTTTCATGGAATTCACCTCACGAAATATTATAACATTTTAGCATCGTATGATAAAATACATTTATGGAAAAAGCAATATTGATTGGTGTACAAACATACACAAGCCATTCTTTTGAAGAAAGAATGGAGGAAATGAAAGAATTAGCTCTAGCCTGTGATATTGAAATTTGTATGAGTGTATCACAAAATTTGGAGCATCCTCATAAAAAGTATTATATGAATCCTGGTAAGATTGAAGAGGTCAAACGTATTCTTGAAGATCAAGAATGTAGTATGGTTCTTGTATTAGAGGCTATTTCGCCTTCTGTACAAAGAAATCTATCGGATTTTTTTGATTGTGAAGTCATGGATAAGAGTGCTTTAATTTTAGAAATCTTTGCCTCTCGTGCAAAGACAAAGGAGAGTATGCTTCAGGTTGAATGCGCAAGACTTAAATATTTATTGCCAAGACTTCAAGGAAGCTACAAACATATGGATAGACAGCGTGGTGGTTCTAGAAACAAGGGAACAGGAGAAAAGAAGATCGAACTGGATGCGCGAAGAATTGAAGGTAAGATTCATTTTGTCGAAAAAGAATTGGATAAGATCCATACGCAAAGAAGTGTACAGCGTAATCAGCGTAAAAAAGGTATGGTTAAAAGTGTAGCACTAACAGGTTATACCAATGCAGGTAAATCAAGTATTATGAATGGATTTGTGAATGAAGAGAAGTCTGTATTTGAAAAGGATATGTTGTTTGCGACTTTGACAACTTCAACACGTCAAATTGAAACAGAGAACCATAATGTATTTACTTTAAGTGATACAGTTGGCTTTATTAGTGATTTACCACACAGTTTAGTACAAGCCTTTCATTCTACACTTGAAGAAGCTGTGGTTTCGGATTTGATCTTAAAAGTCGTGGATATTTCAAATGAACATAAGGATAGCAAACTTCAGGTTTGTGAAGAAACATTAAAAGAGATTGGTTGTGAGAAAGTCCCCTACTTGTATGTCTTTAACAAATGTGATCAGACAAATATTGAATATCCAAAACGTGTAGAGGATCGTATTTATATTTGTGCTAAGGAAAAGTCGAGCATTGCGTTTTTAAAGCAGGAAATTGAAAAGGAATTATTTCATATGGAAACTTTACATGTCGTGATTCCTTATGAAAAGGTAAGTGTACTTGACTATATTCATACCAATGGTAAGGTGCATAGACAGGAATATAAAGAGGATGGTATTGAGGTTGATTTTAGTATTCAACAAGATTTGATTCATCGAGTAGACAGGTTATTACGAATATAAGAAAAGAGGAAGAATCCTATAATAGGTGTTCTTCCTCCATTGTTTTTTCTAGAGCTTTTGCCGCTAATAAACAAGTGTTCATACATTTGATGTTTGGATCTGTACTATGATGTAAAGGTTTAATGTGTGCACAATCTAAATTGCCTAATAGTTCTTTAAAGTTACGTGTATGTTTTTGAATCAAAGGTCTTAATTCTGGTAACATTTCATGTGCTTTTGTCTTACATACCATTTTTGATAGGGCCGCAATCGATCCGACTAATGCGCCGCATGTACTTCCAATAAACATGCCACCACCAAATCCAGCCATTATTTTCATGTCTTCTTCTGAAATATCTAATTGATAGGTTTCATTGCAGGCATGAAGTAGCGTTTCTGAACAATTGTATCCGCTTTGGTAATATTTTTTAACGTTTTCCTCAAGTATAGTCATAAATAGCCTCCTACAAGCTATTTTAACTTTTCTTCCATCCAAAATCCATTAGAATTTCATTTACATCTTCTTCAAATGTTGCGAAATGTATTCCAAGACTTTCTAGTTTTTCACTATCTAAACGATAATCTCTGAATCGATCTTGGTATCGTTCGTTGTTTGGTAAAATGATTTCTTCAATGAGTTCATCACTTGCGCCTAAAGCTTTAGCCACATATTTTGCGGATTCATATGTGGTCATAGTGTTCTTGGATGCCACATGATAAATGCCTGGTTCAAGTTCTGTGATTTTATCAAATTGTGTTGCCAAATGCTTGGCATATGTCATACCACGTCTTTCATTCACAGTAAATAATGTTGGAGTATGGCTGATTAATGCATTCATGACATTTTTAATGATGCTTGGACTTGCTTTGATGCCTGGATAGCTTAGTCCCATCATCCATGTAAAGCGTAAGATGATCGCATCATCCAATTGTTTTTGAATCAATTCTTCACATTCGATTTTATTTTGTCCATATACAGTCACAGCACTTAATGGTTCGTCTTCTTTAAAAGGACCGTGATTTTCTTTTCCGTTGAAAGCTTGTTCGGTTGAACAGAAAATCAATTTGGCACCTTTTTCTTTACAACAATCAATGATAGCTTGGGTACTTTCTACATTGATTTTATGAACTAAATCTGGATGTTCATTGCAGAAGGCTGTAGTTGCATTGGCAGCTGTGTGAAAACAAATATCAAAATCTTGAGATGCTACAAATCTTTTTACGTCTTCAGGATTTGTAAGGTCTGCATCCTTTCTTGTCATGCAGATCCAGTTAAAGTTATCTTTTTGATACGCTCTTACTAAGCTTGCGATATAGCCATTGGCTCCGGTAACTAAAATTGTCTTCATAATTAGTCCTTTCTAGGATTTGACACTAATAGGTGTGCTCCTTGTTTGATTGTGATTTTTTTGGAAGAAAAAGGAACAAACATGCTGTCGTATTGTGGTAATACAATTTCTTCACTATTCCATACGATTGTACAATCTGCATCAATATTGGATAGAATCATGTAATGTTCATCACATGTTAATGTAATATCAGAATCAGCATAAACTTCATCTACAGTAAAATTAGGACAATCTCCAATTCGGTGTGTTTCATGTTTTTGTGGGACAAAAGTAGGTTTTAAATTGAAATTTGTGACATCAAAAGATTCTTTTACATGTAAAGGACGTATTTTTCCATCTTTTCCTTTACGGTTGTAGTCATAGAAACGATAGGTTGTGTTTGAGTTTGTACCTACTTCTAAAGCTAAAATGTCTTTTCCTAAGGCATGAAGCATACCACTAGGAATAATAATGTAGTCTCCTTTATGCACTTCAACTTTATTTAGATATTTTTCAATATAGTTGTTCATTAAAGCATTTTTGATTTCATCTGCATCATTGATTGTGGTTCCAGCAACTAGAGTAGCGCCTGGTTTGGCATCTAGAATATACCAGCTTTCATATTTTCCGTAATCATTGGAGTGTTCTAGGGCATAATCATCTTCAGGATGAACTTGAATGCTTAAAGCATCCTTTGTATCTAGATAAGCCAATCGCAATGTTTCATGAAGCGTAAAGCCTTTACCTAACACTTCATCCGGATTTTCTTGAATCATTTCCATTAATGTTTTATCTGTTCCAACAATTTTGTTTGAACAATAAGGGTGGGCACTGACTTCCCACCAAGTTCCATAGTCTTCATCGATGCCTCTAGCTTTAGAAATGTGGTTGGTTCCCCAAATTGTATAATCAGGAATGGGTTCTAATAAAAATGGCTTCATATTATTTTTCCTCGGCTTCAAATTCTTCTAAGATTTTTAGTGATGAGCTTGTTCCAATTCTTTGTGCACCTGCATCAATCATGGCTTTACATGTTTTCCAATCACGAATGCCTCCGGCCGCTTTGACTTTTACTTGTCCTTCGACAGTTTCAACCATTAATTTTACATCTTCTAAAGTGGCTCCGCCAGTTCCAAAGCCTGTGCTTGTTTTAATGAAGTCTGGTTTTACTTCTTTGGCAATTAAAGCAACTTGTTTGATTTCATCTTTTTCTAAATAACAATTTTCAAAGATGACTTTAGAAATGACGTTGTGTTCTCTACAAATAGAAACAATACTTTCCATTTCTTCTTTAATGTAGTCCCAGTGGTGCATTTTAGCTTGTCCTATATCAATGACATAATCGATTTCGTCAGCTCCATCTTCAATCGCAATCTTTGTTTCGGCAATTTTGGATGCTAGACCAGCTTGTCCTAAAGGAAAGCTAATGGCAGCTCCTACATGTACGTTTGTTCCTTTTAATTGTTCTTTACAGAATTTAGTCCAAGTTGTATTGATCGCAACCATAGCGGCTCCGATTTCTTTGGCTTCGTTACATAATTTTGTAAGATCTGCTTCAGTTGCATAAGGTTTTAAAAATGTGTGGTCAAAATAATTTGCGAGTTGTGTTTTGTTCATAATTGTTTACCTCTCTTTTACGGTTTCATTCTAGAACGAAAAAAAAGAGAAGTCAAGCAAATGTTATAACATTTAAAAAGGAATTGTTATATCATTTCAAATGTACTGCATTATGATATACTTATCTTAGAAATGGAGAATGATATGACAGTATTAGATACAAGTATACCTTATGAAAAAGTATTGATGGTCATGGCGCGCAAGACCATTCGTAAAGAAATCGAATTAAATTCGGAGTTTCATTATGTAGAATTTGATGAATCATTAAAAGAAGCTTGGTGTAAATTACAGACAGAGGTTTGTTTATTTGAAAATCTAGAAGAGGCAAGAAAGAAATGGGATAGTATGCTTACAAGAGATAAGGATTTCTTTTCGAAGCATTTCTTGTTTGTCGCAAATGAAAATAATGAACTCGTTGGCAGTGCAGGACTTTGGTTTGGAAATGATTTTGAAGAAAGTAGACTTCGCATTCATTATGTGGCGGTAAGTTTATCGGCTCAACATAAAAAGATTGCGCAGGCCATGCTTACAAAACTTTGTATGATGTACGATACAATTCCAAGTAAGTATCCATTGTATTTGGCAACTCAATCGCAAAGTTATGGAGCTATCAAGTTATATTCAAGACTTGGTTTTACACCGTATTTAGGGGCTTATAAGGGTTGTACAGAACAAAAGAGTAAGAATGCGTGGCAAAATGTCACAGAAATTTTGAGGAGTAAGTAATGAAAAGATTAATTAGCGCAAATGCATCCGAAATTTTAAGTATGAATGCACAAGAATTGAAACAGAGTATTAAGGCAAGTGAGGGGCGTGTCATCTTGTCTGAAAATGTAGCGCCTAGAGAAAGTTTTATTGGGGATATCACAAATGCAGAGATTGCCAGAGCTTTTGGGGCGGATATGATTTTGTTGAATTGTTTAGATGTATTAAATCCATATATTTTTGGCTTAGAACATAATAAAGATAACTTTGTAGATGAACTACATCGTTTAGTAGGACGTCCAATTGGGGTGAACTTAGAACCGGTTGATTTAGAAGCTGAAATGTTAGAGGATCGTTTGGATATTGCGAAGGGTCGTCAATTAAATTTGGAAACAGTCAAAAGATTAGATGAAGTTGGTTTTGATTTTGTATGTCTTACTGGAAATCCAGGTACGGGCGTGACAAATGAACAAATTGAAAAGGCAATCTCATTCACAAAAGAAAATTTCTCCGGATTGATCATTGCAGGAAAAATGCATGGTGCTGGATCGGATGAGCCAGTGGCAGATCTTGAAATCGCAAAACGCTTTGTGAAGGCAGGGGCAGATGTTATCCTAGTTCCTGCTGTTGGAACCGTTCCAGGATTTGATATGGATGATTTAAAGGCAGTATGTAAAGAAGTGCATTCTTGTGGTGGTTTAGTTCTTTCTGCGATTGGAACGAGTCAAGAAGGATCTGATACAGATACAATTAAGGATATTGCGATTATGAATAAGATTTGTGGTGTTGATATTCAGCATATTGGAGATGCAGGATATGGTGGAGTGGCTCCAGTAGAAAATATCATGGCTATTAGTAAAGCTGTAAGAGGAGTACGTCATACCGTATCTATGATGGCTCGTTCAATTAATCGTTAATATGGAACAAAAAGTAATTCTGTTAGCTTGTGCTGCAGGCATGAGTACAAGTCTTTTAGTAACGAAAATGCAGGAAGTATCAAAAAAAGATAAGATTTTTGCGATTCCTGTATCGAAAGTAGATCAAAAAGTAAATGAAGAGTCTATTGATGTCATTTTAATTGGTCCTCAAATTCGCTATATGGAAAAAAGAATTAAAGAAAAAATGGCAGTAAAACACATTCCTGTCGGTGTCATACCAATGGAAGATTATGGGCGTATGGATGGGACTAAAGTATTAAAGTATGCATATTCATTGATGAACAAGGGCTGAGGAATCAGTCCTTGTTGTATAATTTGAGTTTGTAGGAGATCAATCATTATGATTAGAGAATTACAAAAAGCAGATATAAATAAAGTTACAGATATATGGTTAGATACGAATGTGACAGCACATTCTTTTATTTCTTCGCAATATTGGCAAAATAATTTTGAATTAGTGAAGGAATTGCTTTTGCAGGCAACTGTTTATGAGCAGAATCAAGAAATACAGGGGTTTATAGGGCTAAATGATGAATATATTGAGGGTATTTTTGTTTCAAATGAAATGCAGTCGCATGGCATAGGAAAAGCTCTTCTAAATTATGCAAAGAATAAACGGAATAAATTATTTTTGAATGTATATCAAAAGAATCTACGGGCAATATCCTTTTATCAAAGAGAAGGATTTGAGATTCAGCATAGCGGCTTTGATGAAGCTACCAAAGAAAAAGAATATGTAATGGCATGGCTAAAAAAATAGAATCAGGAATTTGTCGATGATATTTAGAATATTAACCAAAATAAAATGGTGTTGACTTAATAAAAAGGAGAATTTTTATGAAAAAATATGTTGTGTAAATGATATGCCCGGTGTGGGAAAAATTGCTTTATCTGCAATGATACCGATCCTCTCTGCAAAAGGGATCGATGTTGCTTCATTGCCAACTGCGTTGGTGTCTAATACTCTTGATTTCGGAAAGTTCGATATTTTAGATACCACCGATTATATGGAAAAGACCGTTGATATTTGGCACGATCTTGGCTTTAGATTTGATTGTATTTCCACGGGTTTTATGATTAGTCCTAAACAAATTAACATTGTTGAGCGACTAATCAACAATCAGGACACAGACAATTTGTTGGTTGTTGTAGATCCGATTATGGGTGACGAAGGAAAACTATACAATGGTATGACTGATAATAACGTGGCGATTATGAGAAAGCTTAGTTCATACGCAGATATTCTGATTCCTAACTTCACTGAAGCGTGTTTCTTGACAAATCATTTTTACAGCAGAGATACTTTAAGTCAGGATGAAGCAGATAAATTGATTGAGAGAGTGCGTCAGCTTGGTAGTAAATCGGTTGTCATTACAAGCACTTCTGTGAATGGTGAAAACTGCGTTATTGGCTATGACCACACAAAGGATGAGAACTTCAAAATTGGATTTGAACTGATAGACGTTCGTTTCCCTGGAACAGGAGATATCTTTTCCGCAGTTCTTGTCAGCGACGTGCTGAACGGTGAGTCTTTGTATGATGCCACCAAACACGCAATGGAAACGGTAAGAATCATTATTATAGATAACCTCGATAAGAAAGAAAAATTTTTCGGTGTTGATATCGAGCGTTACATAAGCGAGGGGAAATTATGAAGATTAAAATAACTTTGGTAGAACAAAAAGGCACTTGTCCTTGCCACAGAGGACACAAGGTTGGAGATACTTTTGATTTTGACACAGAAAGAGGAAAGCTGTGTCCAATGGCTGCTCACGTTCTTTTTCCTATGATTGATATCTTACGCTATGGTGGCGAGTTAAAGAGCAATGTCTTCTGCTGCCCGGATGTAGATACAATAAATGTGTTCAAAATTGAGAAGGTAGATTAATAGATAATTGACAAATACGAATTTTTGGAGGAACAAACATGACAAAGAATACTATGATTTTTATTCTTTTAAACATGATATACCTACTTATTTGGTATGCAACAAACAAAATAAGAAGCACTAAAGTTGGTAAAGAACTAGACAATGGGTTTGAATTTTACAATAGTTTAAACACTAGTGATAAAGAAAATTATTGGAAAGAAGATACTAAAATTTTAAATCTTTTCTTTGTACTTTTCATAATATCTATGGATATTTCCGTTATTCTTCTTTTTAACGAAAATAATCTTTGGATATTTTCGTTAGTTGCAGGATTAATTATTTCATCAGTTGTTGCAATAATATTGAGTATTAATCTTAAGAAGAAATACAAATAAGCGAATAAATTATAGTTTATGATCGTATAGATTAAGACAAAGCGTATCTATAAATGAAAGGCTGAGAGATCAGTCTTTTTGTATAGTTTTCATATTTAATGGTATACTTTAAAAAATAGATAAAACCAAATTTAAGGAGTAATTATGGCTTTTGATTTTAAGAAAGAGTATAAAGAATTTTATATGCCTAAAAATAAACCTGTGATTGTAAATGTTCCTGAAGCAAATTACATTGCGGTCAGAGGTGAGGGCAATCCAAATGAAGAAGGTGGAGCATATCAGCAGGCAATTGGCGTATTGTATGCGATTGCTTATACTTTGAGAATGAGTTACAAAACAGATTATAAAATTGAAGGATTCTTTGAATATGTAGTTCCACCACTAGAAGGATTCTGGTGGCAGGATGATATAGATGGTGTGAATTATGCAGATAAAGATTTATTTCATTGGATTTCAGTCATTCGATTGCCTGATTTTGTGAATGAAAAAGATTTTGAATGGGCTGTTGAAACAGCAACTAAAAAGAAAAAAATAGATTGTTCATCGGCAGAGTTTTTGAAGATTGATGAAGGTTTATGTGTTCAAATCATGCACTTAGGATCTTTTGATGATGAACCAGCTACAGTTGCACTTATGGATGAATATTTAAAACAAAATGGATATGCGAATGATATGAATAGTCAAAGACTACATCATGAAATATATTTGTCGGATGCAAGAAAGGTTGCACCGGAAAAATGGAAAACAGTCATTCGACATCCTATAAGAAAGATTTAGATAAATTGGAATTTGGAGGGAATAAATTCATGGCATTAAAATTAATGAAAGGCAGTTTGCAATACAAAAATCAAATTATAGAAATGATTAAAGAATGGAAATCGTATAACGATACCCATAACGCAAATACTTCGCCATGGGCTATATTTAAAAATGATTATGATGATTTTGAATATTATCTAAATAATTTAGAAATATCAACTGCGGATGATGGGTTTGTTCCTGATTCTACTTTCTTTTGCTTAGATGAAGACCGGGATACCATGGTTGGTGCTGTTAATATCAGACATCACTTAAACGAATATTTATTGAAATATGGTGGTCATATTGGAGATGGTATAAGACCAAGCGAAAGAAGAAAAGGTTACGCAACCAAAATGATCAGCTTGGCTTTAGAAGAATGCAAGAAACTTGGTATGGATAAAGTTTTATTGGTTTGTGATAAAGACAACATTGGTTCTGTCAAATCAATTATCAATAATGGCGGAGTATTAGAAAACGAAGTTTTAAAAGAGGGTAAGCTAATACAAAGATATTGGATCATGTTGTAAATGTAAATTCCTGTTTGCATACTTATGGCTGATATATTTTAAAGGTCGAATTCGCAAAGTTCGTTGTAAAAAGTGTAGATGTACAACAAAAGATCGTTGTAAAAAGTGTGGTTTGATAGCGAAAGTTCGCTGCATTTTTTGTGATTCAGCGGTATGCTATTTTCAAATATTGTGAGATTTATCTTTGATAACTTCCAGTTTGTAACTGCTGATTATTTTGAAAGGAAAAGGATGTATGGATTGTAATGTTGCAGAAAATATAAATACACTCGCAAAATTCTTGGGAACAAGAGATATTGATGCGTTGAATCAAGGAGAATTGTTTAATCGATATGGAATTCATCAGGTAGATGTGATGGTTTTATTTGGTGGAAGTATTCTTGAAGGTGGCGATGTTTTAGCTAGTGGAATTAAAAACTTCGTTGCGAAAAAATATATTATTGTTGGTGGAGCAGGACATACAACAGATACACTACGTCAGGTTGTTCATTTAGAATATCCAGATATTGAGGCAACGGATTTATCAGAGGCAGAAATATTTCAAAAGTATATTAAACATGTATATGGATGCAAGGCGGACTATCTAGAAACCAAGTCTACAAATTGTGGCAATAATATTACGTATCTTTTGGATTTATTGAAAGAAAACAATATTTCTTTTAATAGTATCATTCTAAGTCAGGATGCTTCTATGCAAAGGCGCATGGCTGCAGGATTAAAAAAATATGTCAAGGAGGATGTGACAATCATTAATTATGCTACTTATTGTGCTAAAGTATTGAACCAGAATGATGAATTGGTTTATGAAGAAGATTTACATGGCATGTGGCCAATTAATAGATATGTCAACTTGTTGATGGGAGAAATTCCTAGACTTTCAGATGATGCGAATGGCTATGGTCCGAATGGAAAGAATTATATTGCGCATGTGGATATACCCGAAAATGTGAAAATAGCTTTTGAAGAATTGAAGTTGGTTTTTGGAAGTGAAACAAGAGAAGCAAATCCATTGTATGCATCAAAAGTAATTAAAAAATAGTTAACTGCATTATTTGAAAAGTGGGTAAAGAAGCTAAGAATTCGTTTAGTCGAATTCTTTTTTTGCATTTAGCACCAGTAGTTACGCATGAAAAATAAAATGGCTTAAATAAACAAAATCGGAAACTCTA